>WBZO01002071.1_pt1 | contig 27769 bp, 22 predicted proteins | sample 5204261 | NCBI WGS metagenome assembly WBZO01 (sample SAMN12412400, study PRJNA552823) | activated sludge metagenome | isolation source: activated sludge from anammox sidestream of wastewater treatment plant... | place: USA: North Carolina | collected 2017-09
CGCGCGGGATAGGGACCGAAATTGGTCGCGCTCATGGTGAAGACGATGTTGGTTCCGACGCGAACCCAGTTGGTGTTCACCGTCTTCGTCACCCCGAGGTCGGTGGGCGGCAGAAAAATGCCCGCGTCGTATTGATTGTTGGTGGTGCGAGGCGGAAGATAGATGAAGGGCGAGCGCGCGGTGTTGGTATTGATATCGCTATCGAGGTAGTCGTCCGGCCCGACATCTTGCGGAGAGACAATCCAGTCCTCCGGCAACACAACTTCGAACTGATAGATGCCCGTTTCGATCGCATACACGTGATAGATGCCGTTTGAGTCCGTGCGCGCTTGGCCCACAAGGTTGCTGCCGGTGCTGTCCCAGACGCGAACCAGCACATTGTATACGCCCGGTTCGCCGGGGTCCTGTAGCCCGTTCTGGTTGAGATCGTTCCACACGAGGTCGCCGATGGATGCGTTGTCGCGTTCGTCCAGCACCAGCGCGCCGCCGCTCATCAAATCCAAGCCGCCCGAGTCGCTGCTCTCCGTGGTGTTCAGGGGGAACTCGTGAACATTCAGCCAGTTCTGTGTGGCGGAAATATCGGCCGCCGCGAGGGAATAGCCATACACCAGCGTGTTGGTGGTGATGTCGAACTCCGTCCATTCGATGTATTGGCCTGTCAGCGGTTGCACGCCCACGTTGGCTGATGGGCGATAGTTGCCGTCGTAGCCGCGATACACAATCGTGTCGAGGGTAATGCCGGAGTCGCCCCAATTCGTCGTGCTCAGGTAGACCGGCTTCGAGAAAGACGCCGGCATTCCGTTCGTGTCGAGCGAGAGAATGGCCGCAATCCAGAGCGCGTCGTTTCCGCCGCGATCCATCACCATGAAGCCCTTGCGATTCAGCGCGCCATACGCGGGATAGCCATCGTCGAAGATGTAGTCAATGCGCTCAATGTTGTTGTTGTTGCCATCGCCGTTTCCCGTGTTGCAAAAGACGTTGTCCGCGCCGCGATTCACGATGCTCGCAAGGAGGATATCCTCCATCGTTTCCGCAAAGCTCGAAGCGAGCGCGATGTTGGTGCTGCCGACGATGGGCCCGTTTTGCGCGTAGAGGATGATGTGGTGGGCCCCGGTCACGGTCGGGTTGTCCACACGAACGAGGACAATCTTTTCGGCGAGCTGGCGAAAAATGAAATTGTTCGTTCCAACGTCGAACGAAGAGATGATCAAGTTGTTGAACTGCCCCTCGTTGAATGAACTCTGGTAGGTTGTGTTGGTAGGAAAGGCGCCCGTGCCGGCACCTCGCGACGAAAAATCGTCGCTCGAATCATCCGCGCTGTCGTAATACGCCTGAATGGACGTGATCGGCGAAACGGCAAACGCGGCGGCGCCCGAAAAGACCATCGCGCACAAGATTGCCAGAGCCACGAACCTGTGCCGCGCGCCGCCATGCCTCGAACGAATTTGAACAAGATTGGCCACGCCTATTAAAGAGCATAAAGCGAGCCATGTTCTAAAAAGGCAGAAAGTTAATCGGTTCAGTAGCGAAGAGGGACTAATTTGCCTGAGAAATGGTGATGCGATCTGCGAAAATGAGGTGAAAATCCGTGTCGAGACTGTTGGCATGCGTTCTGCTTGTTCAAGTTTGTATGGAAGATGCAAATGTGAACAGTGTGGACTGGAGGCGTGTGCGAGCCGCCCAGTTGCGGCACGTGGAGGAGATCCGTCGCGCGTGGCAACCCGCGGGATCGCGCGGCTCACATTTCGCGGATGGGCCGTCGCGAACCGAATCGGCCACCCTGCATTGCAGCGAATCAGATCGCTCGTGCGACGCCGATGGGGAGCGAGCTTCGCGTTGAGCGTTCGCGCGATTCGCAGCGCTTGCACTTCTCGCGCTCATCGGCGATGTTGATGGCTGGAAATCGGTTTCACCTTTGTTCACAATCGGCCCGCCTTCTTCAACTTGGAGACTTCAACGATGAGAATTGCTGCTTCGCTTTGTTTGGCATCTGCATTGCTCGCCCCGCACGCCTTCGCACAGGGAACGCCGCCCTCGTGTCAGATTTTGGATGGAACGGAAACGCCAGCGTGGACCGCCAACATGGGCTACACGGCAAATGCCAAAGTTCAATCGGCCAATTCGAGCGATGTCGCGGTGTGGTCCGTGGATGGCGGAGGGGGGCTCTACTATTGGCGCACGGACTCGGGCGATTGGGATTTGTCCGGCGCGTATGACTTGCGCATCTTGGACGGATCGGGCGGCGCGAATCTTCCCGACCGCCTCGCCGCGCTGCGCCTCGATCTCGCTTACGTGTTGCGCAACATGGATGGCAGCGCTCTGAAGGTGGATATTTTCCCCGGCATCTATTCGGACACCGAAGACCTTTCCTTGGACGACCTCTATCTGCCGGTTCAAGTGCTCGCCATTCAGGCGTTCAATCCGCAGATGTCGGGCTTGATCGGCATTGCGGTCTATCCAGGATTTGATCACACCTTTGATCCGCGCTTTGGCGTTCGCTTTGCGCCCGTGGAAAATCTGCGTGTGGATGTGATGTATCCCGAGAGCCGCGTGACATTCCGCCCCGACGAGCTGGAACTCTATGCCGGTGTGCGCCACACGGCGGTGAATGAATTTCGACTGGAAGACGGCGATGCCCGCAAATCCATCGGTTTCCGCGAAACCCGCGCCTTTGTCGGCGCGGCATGGCCCCTCAGCGATCTGCTGCGCTTCAATGCGGAAGTGGGATATGCCTTCAATCGTGAAATCGAGTTCAAGCGCGCCGAGGCAGATCGCGACTGGGACGAAGCCTTCCTCATTCGCGTGGGAATTGGCGGACCGATCTGATTGAAGCACGGAGCGGGACCTCGTGCAGATTGCGGTTATATCGGACATTCACCTGGTCGGGCCGTCAGAGCTCGCCCTTGCCGAGCGGACCTACGGGCGGCTGCGCCGCAATCCCGACATTCTGTTGCGCGCCGTGCGCAGCGGGCTCTATCGCGTGCGGCGCCGATTTTGGAATGGCCATTTGAAGTGGCGCCACACGGCCTTCCTTCGCGCGTTGGACGAAATCGCGGAGAAAAAGCCCGAATGGGTCATTGCGAACGGGGATTATGGTGGCGACCTCGGCGGCGTCGGGTTGAGTCACAAGGCGACGTTCGACAGCGCGAGCATTGTGATCGAAATGATCCGCCAGCGATTCCCCAATCGGAGTCGCTTCGTGTTTGGCGACCACGATCTCGGGAAATACAGCACCGTGTTGCGCAAGGGCGGAATTCGTCTGAATAGCCTTGAGATCGGCGAGCGCCAACTGCAGATCCCATCCTTTTGGCACGAGACGGCTGAGGAGGTTCATCTCCTCGGCATCAACTCCTCGCTATTCACGCTCGACCTCTTTTTGCCGGAAGCCATCACGGAAGAAATCCCGGAGTGGCAGCGCCGCCGCGCGGAACACATTGAACAAGTGGAGAGCGCCTTCGACGAACTCTCCAGCGATGCGCGCGTGATTCTGTTTTGCCACGACCCGAGCGCCTTGACCGCCCTCAGCCAGCTCTCCGTGGTTCGCGAGCGGCTTTCGCAAATCGAACTCACCGTGATCGGCCACCTGCACAGCCCCACGCTGCTGCGACTTTCTCGCTACGCCGCGCGTCTGAGCGCCCTGAAGCCGCACTATCCGGTGGCGCGCATTGTCGCCAATGGGCTCAGTGGCGCGCGCGAGTGGAACATGTTCCGCCCGGTTGTTTGTCCCTCCACCTTTGGCACGGGCCACCACGTCGCTGGGGGAATCCTGCTCATTCAGCGCGATGAGCGCGGAAAAATCGAGGCGGTTCGCACATCCGTTCGACGCCAATACTATCGCCGACACCGCGCGCCCAGTGGCCACGCCTGACGGACGTGCAACGCGCGGCGGGCGCGCGACCCGGCATTGGGTATCTCGCGGGAGCGCGCTCTTGGCAAGGCGCTCTTTCAGGTGGATGTTTCGCGCTGAATCCAATACACTGGCCGTGAATTTCAAAATCGTACTGGAGTTGAATCATGGCCGCCGCCCCCAAACAGCGAAAAACGCAGCGCACAGTGACCTTTGAAGTCAAGACTGCCCGCCCCTTGAATGTCGGGCAGCAGGTATTCGTCGCCGGTGGCGTCAACGTGTTGGGCAACTGGCGGCCGGACGGGCTTCCGCTCACGCGCATGGGCGAGAATCTCTGGTCGGGCTACGCCATTCTCCCCGTCGGTGAAACGGTGGAATATAAAATCACACTCGGCGATTGGGCCAGCGAAGCGTTGGATGAAGCAGGTGTGACGCCGGGGAACTTTTCCTTGAAGCCCGGTGGCGATGTGGTGGCCCGTCACACGGTCACCACCTGGCTCTCCGATCGCGCCTGACCCCAAATCACCCGGCGGTGAAAACCAAATGGCGCTCTTGACCGAGTGGGGTCAGCTTCCTATTCTGGCCCATTCACATCCAAGTTTTTCAGAAGGAGCGCGCAACCCATGTCAACTGCAGCAGAAGCCACAACATCGTCCGGAAACATTCCTTCCTCCGCATTGCTTATCGAATTGGAAGGCGCTGCACTCCCGGCCCGCGCCGTGCTGTTCGAGACGGCACAGAAGTATTTCAAGAAACAGGGTGTTGCCCTAACCGAGGCGCACTTTGCGCGTTGCGCTGGACCCGTTTCGCAGTTGGCCGCTCAACTCACGGCCCTCCTCGCGCCGGACAGCGAGAGTGGCGATCTCGCCGCTGTGTTGAATCGCGCGCTGGCCGACCGCTTCGCGAGTCGTGCTGAATTGGCTGCCGGCCTCGCCAAGATTCTGAAAGTTGCCGAACAGCGCGGCGTATCCATTGCCGTTCTCACCGGCTTGCCCGAAATAGTTGCGCAGGCGATTTTTTCTGCGGCGGGCTTCGATGATCGCGGAATCCAGACCTTCGTTTTCAGCGAAGACGAAAAGGGATTCCCGCGCGCCGATGCCTGGTTGAAAGTCGCCAAGCAGCTCGGCAAGAACCCCCGCTTCTGTATCGCGTTTGGCAGCAGCCACACCGCGTGCAAGTCTGCGCTCTCTGCGGGAATGCGTACGATCGCCGTCCCCGATGCCTACACGGGCCATCACGATTTCAGCGGCTCGGATTTGGTCGTGGATAGCTGGGACGACGTCAGCGCGACCGAGTTGCTCGACACGCTCCTGCCTCCGCTGCGCTGACGGTGGCACCGCTTCATGTCTGACACGTCGCCATCTCCGCAGACCGGCGGCCATCCTCCACCCGAGGGGCCGCCCGTTCAGCGGCTGTTGAAAATCATGGCCATCTTGCGCGGCCCCGGCGGTTGCCCGTGGGATCACAAGCAGACGCTCATTTCGCTCAAGGAGCATTTGATCGAAGAGAGCCACGAAGTGCTCGATGCCATTGACGATGGCGATCGGTCCAAACTGTGCGATGAGCTGGGCGACCTCCTGCTGCAAATTGTTTTCCAAAGCCAAATCGCGACGGAAGAGGGATCGTTCACATTTGACGATGTGGCGCGGACCATTGGCGACAAACTCGTTCGTCGGCACCCGCACGTTTTTGGCACCGTCAAAGCGGACAGCGCCGAAGAAGTGCTGAAAAATTGGGAAGCGATCAAGAAAACGGAACGCGGAGACAAGCCGCGCGGAACCTTGGAAGGCATCCCGCGAAGTCTCCCCGCACTGCACCGCGCCCACCTTATTCAGAAGCGGGCTGCCCGCGTGGGTTTTGATTGGGACAACGTCGAGGGCGCCGTCGCAAAACTCGAAGAGGAAGTGGCGGAAATCCGAGAAGCCCTCGCGGGCGGGAATATGGCCGAGATTCGGGAGGAAATCGGCGACTTGCTGTTTGCCGCCGTCAATGTGAGCCGTTTCCTCGATCAAAACCCCGAAGAACTGCTCGAGCAGACCATTCGCAAGTTCACGCGCCGATTCGACGAGCTCGAAAAGATTGTTCGCTCGCGCGGAAAGAACGTCGCCGATCTCCCGCTGGCCGACCTCGACCTGGTTTGGGAAGAAGTCAAACGCGGCGAACGCGGAGCGCAATAAGCCCGCGCTCGAAGGCGGATCAACCGTAGCTCAATTCGCCGCGGAATACGTGCACGGCGGGCCCCTTGAGCGTGACGTTTTCTGCGCCTTCGGGCGTGAGCTGATAGTCCACCGTCAGGCGATCACCGCTGGCAGGCGTAATGCAGACAGGCGTCTTGACGCGCCCCGTCTTTCCCGCGAGCAGGCCCGCGGCGACGATGCCCGTTCCGCAGGCGAGTGTTTCCGCTTCCACTCCGCGCTCATAGGTGCGCACAGAGAGGGCGTTGGGGCCTGTGATTTGGACAAAGTTCGCGTTGGTGCCCTTGGGCGCGAAGTCCTCGTGATAGCGAATTGCCGCGCCCAGTTGCGCAACATCGGTCGCCGCCAGATTGTGGACCACCATGACGACGTGAGGAACGCCACTGTTGACGAAGTCATAGGCCAAGCGGCTCCCCTCAATTTCCAGCTCGCGGCCGAGCCGCCAGTCGTGCGGCGTAGTCATGGTCAACTGCACCGTGTCGCCTGCCACATCGGCGCGCACGATGCCCGCGCCGGTTTCGAAGCTCATGCGCGCGGGCGCAACGCCCAATTCGTGAGCGAGGCGGGCAATGCACCGCGCGCCGTTTCCGCACATATCCACCTCGCCGCCATCCGGGTTGAAGAAGCGCATGCGGAAGTCGGTCTGGGCGCTGGGTTGAATCAGCAGAATGCCCTCCGATCCGACACCCGTTCTCCGCGCCATCACGGACTGCATCCACGCGGCATCGTGTGAAGGGAAGGTGAGAGCGCGGTCGTCCACCACGACAAAGTCGTTTGCCGCTCCGTGCATTTTCCAGAAAGGAATCGTCTTGCTCATGACCGCTGAACGCTACGCGCCCAGGCCCTGATTTTCAAGCGGAAGAAGTTTCGCCCGCGCCGGGTTTGCGTGCGGTTGACGAGGTGGAATGCCTTCGCTACGTTGCGAAGCATGTCTCAGCAATCCAGCTATCCGATCCGTTGCCCGAAGTGCGCAGCGGAGCAAACCATTTCTCTCTATGACGCCATCAACGTCGCCGAAGACCCACTTCTGCGAAAACAGTTGTTGGAGAACAAGCTCAACGCGGTGACCTGCCCGGACTGCGGCTTCCTTTTCCGTGTGGACAAGAATCTTGTGTATAGCGATGCGGGGCGGAAGCTCCTCATCTTTCTCGTGCCCACTCCCGAGGAGAAATATGAGCAGGGCGAGGAGCAGTTCATTTCCATGCTCAGCGAGCTTTCCGGGATGCTTCCGGACGACATGAACGCTCCATCTGTGCATCTGGTGTTTTCCCGGGTGGAGTTGGTGGAGCGAATTTTTCTGGTCGAAGCCGGGTTGGACGAGCGACTGGTGGAATACATCAAATACACGCTCTACACCCGAAACGCATCGCAAGTGGATCCGGCGCGAAAGGCGCTGCTCTTCAACGCGACAGACTCGACGCCCGACCACTTGTGTTTTGTGGTGCAGGATGTGGAGACGCGGAAACTCGAAGCGATGCTTCAGTACGCGCGCGAAGCCTATGACGGGCTCGTCGAGATGTTCTCGGCGGACGGCAACTCGGCCGATCTGTTCGAGTTATTCCCCGGGCCCCACATCAGCGCTCGCGCGCTCTTGCTCAGGGAGTTGTCGGAATCTCAAGAGCCGGAGTCGTTTGATTCAGACCCGGAAAACTGAACGCAGGTGTTTCGGGCGCCAGTAGCGCCACGGTTTCCCCACGGGCCCGCGCGCGGTTATCGCGCTTCAGGAGGGCGAGTGACGACTGCGCGCGCGCGCGCCAATTGTCGTCTTCAGGGCGGCTTTCGATGAAGGATTCGTAGGTCTTTTCCGCGGCGTCGAACTGGCCGAGAAATTCCTGGCTGCGCGCAATGCCGAATGTGGCGGAGGGCAGGAGGAAGTTTTCAGGGTATTCCGCAATGAATCGGTTGTAGCCAGCGAGCGCATCCGCGTAGCGGCCGGCTGCTTCGAGGCACTGGTTGATTCCCAGCGCGGCGTTTGCGCAGAGCTCATGCTTCGGATAGCGCTCCAAGAATTGAGCGAACAGATTTTGGGCCACTTCATACTGCCCCTGATCGAACGCCTGGCTCGCGAGCAGCAATTGCGCCATGGGCGCGGATGGCGTGTTCGGAAATTCGGCGATGACTTGCTGGACTTGCTCCGATGATTGCGCGCTGAAGAGGCGGCTGGCCGCAGCGGCGCTCTTGGAGTTCTGGAGGTTGCGATAGAGTGACCACCCCAGGAAAATGGCTGCGGCAACAGCCGCGCCGACCAGGATTGAAACGCCATTGTCCTTGAGAAAATCGAGGACTTCAGGCACCTCGCTCGTTTCGAGGGCCTTGTTGTTCAGTGGGTTGTGACTGGCCGGCTTGGGGGTCGGCTCTGAGGAAGTGTTTTCCGTACTCATAGGGGCGGCTATTTATCGGCAGAATTGCCCAAAAGGCAAGGATTATGCTCGTGCGTCTTGGCGTGAGCGGATGTTCTCAGGGCAATTTGTCGGCAAACGCGGCTGCGATCACGGCGGAGCCCTCTTCATTGGGGTGCAGTCCGTCGCACTCGAGCGATTTGCCATCGCCAAACTCTTTTTCAATGTCCACGAGCTGAACGCCCATTTCTTTGGCCAGCGAGCGAATTTCGACGCTGTAGCTCTTGGCCGGTTCCGTTGCGAAGCGGCGCGGCGCGCCGATGGGGAGAAGGGTGCCGACGATGGGCACCACTTTTCGATTTTGCGCGGACTGAATGATGGACCGGATATTTCCGCGAACGCTGCCGGGGCTGCGGTCGAAAATGGCGTCGTTATGACCAGTCAGGATGAGGATGAAACCCGGTTTGTGCTTGTCCATCAAGCGGCCCGCGCGCGAGGCGGCGCCGGAGCTTTGTTCTCCACCGGAGCCTGCGTTGATCACGGTGAGGCCCGTCATTTGTGCGACGCGGTCGGGATAGGCTCGCGTCTCATCATCGCAGGTATAGCCCTCGGTGATGCTATCGCCAAGCGCGACGACCTTCTTGGGATCGTTGTCGCCGAAATCGTGGTTGCTGTAGGAAGGGCCGCCACCGCCGCCGCTACCCAAGCAAGACACCACCAGCGGCACGGCCCCGATCAATGCGAAGCTGAAGAACTTTCGTAATGCACCCATGAACTGCCTCCGGGGGATCACAGTAGCGAAAACACGTAGAAAAACTCAAGCGGCGCGTGCGGTGGAAATGAGGAGATTTTTCGGCGGTTTTGAGGGGGCGCGGTGCGGAATGGTGCGCTCGGCGGGGGTCGAACCCACAACCTTCGGCTTCGGAGGCCGACGCTCTATCCAATTGAGCTACGAGCGCGATCTGTCCGAGCTTTATCCATTCTTCGCTTGAAAATCACGCATAAACGAAACCAGCGTCTCGATGCCTGCGCGCGGGAATGCGTTGTAGATCGAAGCGCGGACGCCACCGACAGAGCGATGGCCCTTCAGTCCTTTGAGCGCGTGGGATGCGGCTTCTTTGATGAACTTCTCCTCCAGCTCCTCGCTGGGCAGGCGATAGGTGACGTTCATATCGGAGCGATCTTCTTTCGCAGCGGTTCCGCGATAGAACCCGCCGGAGTTGTCGATGGCTGCGTAGAGGAGGGCCGCTTTCTCCGCATTGGCCTTTGCGATGGCAGCGAGGCCGCCTTGCGCGTCAATCCAGCGAGTGACGAGCATCACGATATAGATCGGAAATGTCGGCGGCGTGTTGTAGAGCGAACCTTCTGCGGCATGCGTCTTGTAGCGCATGATCGCGGGGATGGTCTCGGAGCTGCGATCGAGGAGGTCTTTGCGGATGGCGACGAGTGTGACGCCAGCCGGCCCCATGTTCTTCTGTGCGCCTGCATAAATGAGCCCGTATTTCGCAAAGTCCCGCGGGCGCGAGAGAATGTCGGATGACATATCGGCGACGAGGGGCGCTTCCACGCGAGGTGTCTCTTTGACCTGCGTGCCTTCGATCGTTTCGTTGGTGGTCAGGTGCAAATAGGCGGCGCCGGGAGTGAGTTTCAGCTCGCTGTCCTTCGGCATGCGGGAAGGCTTCTCCTTGCTCGTATCGGCGGCGATGTTGACGTTGCCGATGAGCTTCGCCTCTTTGATGGCCTTTTTGCCCCAGGCTCCCGCGTTGATGTAGTCCGCCGTTTGGCCGGGGCCCAGCAGGTTCATGGGGACAAGGGCGAATTGCATGCTTGCGCCGCCGGTTTGGAAAAGAATGGAAAAGTCGTCGCCAAGCCCCATCAGGCGCTTGAGGTTCGCGATCGCTTCCGTGTGAACGGCATCATATTCCTTGCCGCGATGGCTCATTTCCATGAGCGACATGCCCGCGCCTTTGTAGTCCACCAGATTGGCTTGAGCTTCCTGCAAAACCGCCTCCGGGAGAATTGCCGGGCCGGCGCTGAAATTATAGATGCGTGCCATGTGTGTGCTCCTGAATCAAACGGGTTGAAAAGGGTGTAGAATACAACTGCGCTTCCGGACTGCAAGGAGGCAATGGAACTTTCCGCCTCCCGCCTTCTGCCCGCTTTCCTTTAGGCCGGAATGGGCCGCGCCATTCGCGCAAGGACGCGCTCGCGCCCGATCACTTCGAGCAGGTGAAAGAGGCTGGGGCCGCCCGGCTGACCTGTGACAATGACGCGGAGTGGGTGGATCAGTTCCGATGCATTGACCCCTCGCGTTTCGGCAAGGGCGCGCAGCGCGGCTTCCGTACTTGCGGCATCAAAGGTTGGCAGTGCGGAAAAGGTCTCGCGCAGCGCCGCAAGCAGCTCCGGTGCGCCTTCCTTCTTGAGCCGTTTGCGAACGGCGTCGGGGTCGAAGGAGTAGTGCTCCGTGAAAAAGTATCCGGCTTGGAGCGTCGTCTCGGGCCAGTTCTTGATGCGCTCGCGCAGGAGGGAGCAGACGCTGTCCAGGTAGCTTTCAGAAATATCGGCGGGCAGGAGTTTGCTCTCTTCCAACTCGCGGCGGAAGCGAGCGCGATAGCTGTCGGGCGGGAGGCGTTTGAGGTATTCCGCGTTCATCCATTCGAACTTTCTGAAGTCGAATTGCGCGGCCTTTGACTGCACGCGGTCGAGCGAGAACGCGGCGACCAATTCCTCGCGCGGCATCACTTCCCGGTCGTCGCCGGGGTTCCAGCCGAGGAGCGCGAGATAATTGAAAAGCGCATCGGGTTCGTAGCCCTTGTCGCGGAAATCGCCGACGTAGGCGGCGCCATCGCGTTTCGAGTAGGGCTTGCCTTGCGCGTTCACGATCATCGGCAAATGGGCGAATTGAGGAACCGGCGCGCCGAGCGCTTGGTAGAGCGCGACGTGGCGGTAGGTGTTTTCTACATGGTCATCGCCGCGAATGACATGGGTGATGCCCATGTGAATGTCATCCACGACATTGGCGAGGTGGAAGACCGGGTTCCCGTCCGAACGGACAATCACGAAATCCGGCAGATCGGCGGCGGCTTTGTGAAGGTCTCCTTTAATGAGGTCGCGAAACGCCATATCCGTGCCCGGCATCTTGAAGAGCACAGCTTCGCCCTTGCCGGTTCCGCCTTTGTCGAGCTTGTAGGCATGCCCGCTCTGCAGCAGCGTTTCTGCGGCGGCGAGATGCGCCTCGCGGCGCGTGGATTGGTAGAGCGTCTCGCCGTCGGTGGTCAGTCCGAGCCACTGCATCGCGTTCAGAACGGCTTGCACCGCCTCGGGCGTCGAGCGTTCGCGATCGGTATCCTCGATACGGAGGAGAAATTCGCCACCCGCGTGTCGGGTGAAGAGCCAGTTGAAAATGGCGGCGCGGAGGTTGCCAATGTGAACTTGGCCTGTTGGGCTGGGAGCAAAACGTGTTCGGAGTGTCATGATTTCTTTGTTGGCTGTTTCGTTTCAGTATGGGAGCCCCGCTTCGTTCGGACAACGCTAAACCGACTTGGATTTGTCCGTGAGTCGCACTACACTGCGACTAGGAGGGAACAGAATAATGCGGGTGTCGCAGTCCATCTGGACAGAGGAGAAGGGTTGGCAGTCGGAACCGGCGGAAGGAGAGGCGAGTCGCGCACAGGTGGTTTTCATCTTTGGCGCGCGCCGGTTGTTGGCGCGCGCGAATCTGCTCGCCGAGATTCGGGCGCGCAGTCCGATGGCCATGCTGATGGGCTGCTCGACGGCGGGCGAAATTTGCGGTCCGCACGTGTTCGACGATTCGGTCGTGGCGACCGCAGTGGAGTTTGAAAGAACGAATGTGCGTTCGGCGTGGGTCTCCATCACAGCGGACTCGAGCCAGGCCGCGGGGCGCGCCTTGGGCGAGCAGTTGGCCGCTCCCAATCTCTCGCACGTCTTTCTTCTGTCCGAAGGCTTGAATGTCAATGGCAGCGCGCTGGTCGCCGGCTTGCGCGAAGGCCTGCCGCCCGGTGTGCAGATGACCGGCGGTCTATCAGCGGACGGCGCCGCCTTTCAGTCCACGGGCGTTCTCATCGGTGGCGAGCTGCGCGGAGGCGTGGTTTGCGGCGTTGGGTTTTATGGGTCGGCTCTCCGCGTTGGATATGGCTCCATGGGCGGGTGGGATCCGTTTGGACCCCATCGGGTCATCACGCGTTCCGACGGAAATATTCTGTATGAGCTCGATGGCCAGTCAGCGCTCGCGCTCTACAAGAAATATCTCGGCGACTATGCGAAAGACCTTCCGTCGTCCGGGCTTCTCTTCCCGCTGTTGGTGCGCCGAACGGAGCGCGAGCCGGGTTTTGTTCGCACCATTCTTTCTGTGGACGAAGCGTCGCATAGCCTCCGGTTTGCGGGCGATGTTCCGCAGGGCGCGATCGCTCAGCTCATGCGCGCCAATTTTGATCGCTTGATTGATGGCGCGAGCGGCGCGGCCACGGTCACGCAACTGGCGCAGGGTCGCCACGCTGCTCAGTTGGCTTTGCTGATCAGTTGCGTGGGGCGAAAACTGGTGTTGCAGCAACGGATTGAGGAAGAGGTGGAGGCCGTGCGCGATATTCTGGGCGATGCCGCGGCGATGGCGGGTTTCTATTCGTATGGCGAAATCTCGCCCCTTACGCCGGGCGCGCGTTGCGATTTGCACAACCAAACCATGACGATTACCACACTTAGCGAAGCATGACTCGAGACGAGCTCCATCCTCTGCTGAAGCGCCAGGTCCATCGTATCTGGGGCACTCGCGCGATCCCGGATGAGTGGACTGCGCTCCTGCGCGCCGTGGATCAGTCGTATCGTCAAGCGGATGCGGATCGCGAAATGCTTGAGCGTTCGATGGAGTTGAGTTCGCAAGAGCTGCTGCAAGCCAATCGGGATTTGCGCGCGATCTTCGCCATGCTGCCCGATATGTTTTTGCGCGTGAGCGCGGACGGGATCATCCTCGATTGTGATTTGGGCGAGTTTATTGGCGATCGAGGACTCGACGACTGGCGGGGGCAGCGTCTGAACGATTGTGCGTGCTCGTGCAATGGCGCCTTTCGCGAAATGGTTGAGGAGTCGCAGCGCACGGGCGAGCGAATCGTGCGCGAAATTGAAATGCAGCGCGGCGACATTCTGCTCCACGTGGAGGCCAGCGTCATCCCGATGCACGCGGGCGAATGCGTGCTCTTTGTTCGCGACATCACCGCGCGCCACAAGGCGGAAGAGACCGAGCGGCGTCTATCCGTCGCCATTGAACAGTCGGCCGACAGTGTGTTGATCACCGATCCCAACGGCGCGATTCTCTATGTGAACTCCGCGTTCGAGGCGATGTTTGGCTTTAGTCGCGATGAGGTGATTGGACGGCGCCCCTCGATTCTCAAGTCGGGCCAGCACGATCAGCCGTTCTATGAAGCGCTTTGGCGGATCATCAAGGCGGGGCAGATGTGGCGCGGTCGGCTGACAGATCGCTGCAAGGACGGCTCGCTCATCGAGCTCCATACCGTCATCTCGCCCATTCGCAATACCGCGGGTGCGATCACGAACTATGTCGCCATTTCGCAGGACGTCACCCGCGCCATCGCGTTGGAGGAGCAACTGCGCCAAGCGCAAAAAATGGAGGCCATCGGGCGGCTGGCAGGCGGCATTGCGCACGACTTTAACAATTTGCTTTCTTCCATTATCGGCAACACCGATCTCACCCTGCGGCGAATGGGGCCGGGTGCGCCCATGCGGGAGGATTTGGAGCTGATTCGAATGGCCGCTGAACGCGGTGCGTCGCTGATTGCGCAATTATTGACGTTCAGTCGAAAGCAGGTTGCCAATTTGCGCGTGCTCCAAGTGAACGAGTTGGTCGAAAATATGGTGCGTTTGTTGAAGGGATCCCTCGGCGACAAGATCGAGCTGATCGTGAATCTGGCCGAAGACCCGGGTCTCGTGCGTGGCGATCAGACGCAGATAGAGCAGACCATCATGAATCTGGTTATCAACGCGCGCGATGCCATGCCGGATGGCGGGCGTTTGACCCTCAGCACGCGCAGCGTGAAGTTTGACAATCCGCGCGAGGCGGGCTTCGCCGACTTGCGGCCGGGGCCTCATGTCGTGCTGGCCGTCAGCGATACTGGCGTGGGCATTTCACCGGAAATCCAGTCGCGAATCTTCGAGCCCTTCTTTACCACGAAAGAAGTGGGTCGCGGCACGGGGTTGGGCCTTTCAACGGTGTATGGAATTGTCCGGCAAGCTGGCGGAAGTATTCAGGTGCAGAGCGAATTGGGGAAGGGCACCACATTCACCGTCTATTGGCCTCAGGTGCGGGCCAGCATGCCGTCCAACACTCCTGCGACGCCACCTCAAGCGGCCCGCGCGCGCCGCACGATTTTACTCGTGGACGACGACGCCTCCGTGCGCAAAATGATTTCCAGAACGCTCGTGGAAGAGGGCTACAATGTGCTCGAGGCGCGCGATGGCGAGGAGGCGATCGGCGTATTGCGCCTGACCGGCTCTGACATCAACTTGGTGTTGAGTGATATCGTCATGCCGAAGATGGACGGAGCCGAATTGGCGCGGTTGTTGCGCACTGAATTTCCAGCGTTGCCAGTCATTTTTATGACCGGATTCTGCGCTGATGAAAAGGTGGTGGGGCTCGACTTGCGAGAGGGTGTGAACCTCATCTGCAAGCCCTTTCACCCCAGCCAACTTTTCGCGATGCTCGAGGCAGTTATTTCACCAGGCCGACAATCCTGAAAATCGGAGTCTTTAGCGCGGCGAACGATTCGGCAGGTCCATGACATCCAGGAAGGGGATGGCGCCGTTGCCCGTGACCATGGGGAGAACGCCGTTCCAGCGCTCGAGTGCGCGGAGCTGCAACACTTGTGGATTCTTCGCCAGCGCGGCGCTCTCGATTTCCATGGCCTCGGCCTTGCCCTTGGCAATGGCGATGGCTTGCTGCGCTTCATACTGTTTCTGGGCGAGAAGGTTCTTGGCCGCCAGCGCGTTCTGTTCCGCCGTGACCTTGGCTTCAATCGCCTCGTTGAAGGAGCGACTGAACGTGAAGTTCACAATGCTCAAGGCCTCGATGCGTATGCCGAGGGGCGTGAGTTTCGACGAGATGAGGCGAATCATTTCTTCGCGCACCAATTCGCGGCGGGAAATCATCTCTTCAGCCGTGAATTGAGCAACGACGGACTTGATGCTCTCCTGCATCGCGGGCGCGACGACTTTGGGCATATAGTCGGCGCCGATGGTCTGATAGACGTGGGCGCACTTTTGCGGATCGAGCGAAAAGTTGAGCGCGACGTTTGCGGAGACGGTCTGCAGATCTTTGCTCGCGCCTTCGGATTCGACCTGTTCCTTTTGCGTGCGGACGTCCAGCTCGCGCACTTGCTCAATCCAGGGTGTTTTGGTGTAGAACCCTTCGCCCTTGATCTCGCCCGTCACCGCTCCCATCCGCAAAACAATGCCGCGATGTCCGGCGCTCACGGTGCCCCATGAACTCAGGGCCAGGCCCGCCAGCAATAGAAGAAGCGTGACTCCAACAACTGCGCTTGATGATTTCATTCCGATACTCCTGTGATTCCAATGGATTAGGCTTCGACCAATCGCCGCACGTGCGCGGCCACTGCCAAGGCGAGCCCGCCGAGGTTATAACCGCCCTCCAAAATGGAAACAACCCGGCCGTTTGCAAATTGTTTGGCTTGCGCGAGGACCCAGTCAGTCAGATCCGCAAAATCGTCGTCCGTCAGCCGAAACTCGCCGAGAGGATCGTCTATGCGTGAATCGAAACCTGCGGAGATGACAAAGAAGTCCGGCTGGAATCGCGCCAGCGCGGGGCCGAGTTCCTGTGTGAAGGCCGAGAATATCTCGTCGCGTCCGCTTCCGCGGGGCAGGGGAACGTTCAGGGTCGTTCCGGCTCCGGGGCCGCGGCCCGTCTCGTCGCGCGCGCCGGTGCCGGGATAGTCCGGCGCTTGGTGCGTGCTGAAATAGAACACGGAGCCGTCGTCATAAAAAATGTCCTGTGTTCCATTCCCGTGGTGGAGGTCCCAATCAATAATGGCGACGCGGCGCGCGCCGTGTTTTTGCTGCGCGTGGCGCGCGGCCAGTGCGGCGTTGTTGAACAGGCAGAATCCCATTCCGCGATCGGCCGTTGCGTGGTGACCCGGAGGGCGGACCAGACAAAATGCGTTTTTGATGCGCGCGTCATAAACCGCATCCACCGCGTTCAGGATGCCGCCCACGGCGTAGCGCGCGGCTCGCGCGGAGTGCGCGCAGATTTCCGCATCGCCGGTGCTCAGCGTGGTGTCGCCCGAAGCCACCTCGCGTTCAACAAGATCAATGTAGGTCTGGGGGTGGCACAGAAGCAGTTCGGAGTCGAGCGCTTCGCGGCAGGGAATCTTTTCGAGAAGATCAATGAGGCCGCGTGTGCAGAGTGCGCGAAATGCGGCGTCATAGCGGGATGGCGACTCGGGATGACCCCAGCCCGTGTCGTGAATCTTGCAAATCGGATCTGCGACAAGACCGGTGTGCAAAAAGCGTTCGTACATCCTTTGACTATCGCAAAATGTGGACGTTCCAGCAAGAATGCACGGGCGCGCGAGCGAAGGTCGGCGGGGGCAGCTAGAGAAGGTGGTGAAGTGTCGCGAGCGCCGCGATGCACGCGGTGTCCGTGCGGAGGATACGGCTGCCAAAGTTCACCGCGCGAAAGCCGTGCGCGGCGAGGAGATCGAGCTCGAAGGGAACCCAGCCGCCTTCGGGGCCGATGGCGAGGAGGATGCGGTCGTCGGCGCGCGGGTGAATTGCTTCTCTTGCCGGTTCGTGGGCATAGGGATGTGCGGTGAGTCGAATCGCAATGTCGGAAAGAGCGGCTTGCTCAACCTCGATGAGCGGCTTGAGGCGGCGGTGAATGGAAACCTCGGGCAGGTGCGTGTCCTGCGCCTGCTGCAGGCCTTCGATGAGCAGCGGGGTGAAAAATGCGGGGTCAATCACGTGGGTGTCGAAGTAGTTCCGTTCCACGCGCGCGGCGTTGGTCAGAAAAATGCGGCCGACGCCGAGCGCGGCGAGTTGCGCCCAGAGCCGTTTCATTACCTTCGGGCGCGGCAACGCGAGGAGAAGATCAATGCGCGGCTTCGGCGGGGAGCGATCTTCGAATGTGCAGGAGAGCGTTGCGGAGTGGTCGGTCAGCGCAGTGATGGTTCCCGTGCCGCGCGGGCCGTTGATGGCGCCGATGCGAACGGTGTCGCCAATGGCGACGCGCAGGACGCGGGTGAGATGGGTTGCGCGGGAATCGGTGAGGGTCAGCGTTCGGTTGGAGGAAAACTCTGCCGCGTCTGCGAGAAGGAGGTTCACGAATCTCGCCCTGTGGTGGGGTCGCGCCCCAGAAGTTCATAGAGCTGTTTATAGTAGCCATCGCGCGCGAGGAGGTCGCGATGCGAGCCCTGTTCGACGAGTTCTCCCTGGCGCAGCACAAGGATTTGATCCACGTGGCGAATGGTGGAGAGGCGGTGCGCGATGATGATGCTGGTGCGGCCTTTCATCAGTTTCTTCAGCGCGTCCTGAATGAGGAGTTCGGTTTCGGTGTCCACACTGGCCGTGGCTTCATCGAGAATCAGCAGGATGTCGGGGTTGTGCGCAATGGCGCGGGCGAGGGCGAGGAGTTGTTTCTGGCCCGTGGATAGTCCAGCGCCGCGCTCCATCACCGCCGTGTCGTAGCCGTTGGACATGTGTTTGATGAACGTGTGCGCATTGACATATTTCGCTGCCTCCTCAATGCGCTCTCGCGACAGGGTTGGATCGTGCAATGCGATGTTTTCCGCCACGGTGCCCGCGAAGATGAAGGGGTCTTGAAGAACGATGCCGATGCGTCTGCGCAGGTCGGCCTGAGCATAGTGTCGGACGTCAATTCCATCCACGCGCACGGCGCCGCGCTGGATGTCGTAGAAGCGCGCGAGCAGGCCGATGAGCGATGATTTGCCCGCGCCGGTCGCGCCGACAATGGCAAGCGAAGAGCCCGCCGGGATGGACACCGACAGATCGCGCAGCACCCAGTGCTCCTCTTGATAGGCGAACCAGACATGGTCGAACGCGATGTCCCCTCGGAACTCGGTGGGCGCGGTGGGCTGGGGCGGGTCTTCGATTTCTTCCGGTGTATCCATCAGCCCGAAGACGCGCTCGCCCGAGGCCATGGCGGATTGAAGCAAATTCGATTTTTCGGAGAGATCGTCCAGTGGGCGAAAGAACTCGCGCAAATAGGCGAGGAAGGCCAGCAGTTCGCCAATGGTGAGCGATCCGTCGCCGCGCAGGATGTGCCATCCGCCGATACCCAAGAGCAAGACGATTGCGGCGCTGCCCATGATTTCGGTTGCGGGGAAGGTAAAACTGAACCATTTGACCGAGCGCAGGAAGGCATCGCGGAGCGGTCCGTTCTGACGCGCAAAACCGGCGTTGGCGGTCGGTTCGCGGTTGAACAACTGGATGGTGCTCATGCCGGTGATCATTTCCTGCAGATAGGCGTTCAGCGAAGACTGCCGCTGGCGCACGGCGCGATGGCAAGAGCGGACGCGCTTGTTGAGCAAGACGAGAACCGCCAGCAGCGGAGGGAAGAGCAGCAACATGACCAGCGCTAATCGCGTGTTCAACCAGAACATGTAGGAGAGCACGCCGATGAGCATCAAGAAATCGGTGGTGAGGCCGATGATGCCGTCGGTCAGCAGTTGCTGCATGGCGTCCACATCCGATGTCACGCGCGTGAGCAGGCGTCCGATCGGGTTTCGATCGAAGTAGCGGAAGGGCAGGCGCAGGATTTTGTTGAAGATGTCCGCGCGCATATCGAAAAGCATTCGCTGGCCAAGCCACGCGAGGAGATAGCCTTGGGCGAAGCGCATCAGAAAGGCGCCGAATCCGATGAGCAGGTAGAGCCCGCCGATCCGGAGCAAAATGGCCCAGCGCGCATCGGGCGCGGCATCCGTGGGCACGAGGGCGTGATCAATCGCGTCGCGCATCAACAGGGGGAGCGTGTTGGAGAGCAACGTCAGCGGGGCCACGATGATCAGCGCCAGCGCCATGTGACCGCGATAGGGGCGGATATAGCGCAGCATCCGCAGCAGCAAGCTGCGGTCGAACAATTTGGCCGGGATCTCTGACTCAACTGGGTCCATGATCAGATCCGTGTTCGCTCGGCGCGTGGGTGGCTTCCAGACGCGCTTCGAGGCGCTGGATTTCATCGAGGTTTTGGTAGTAGCCCGGTTGCGCGACCAATTCTTCGTGCGAGCCGTCCTGCACGATGCGGCCGTGGTCGAGCACAACGATCCGGTCCGCGTGGCGAAGCGTGGAGACGCGGTGGCTGATGAGGAGGGACGTGCGCCCTTTGAGTACGGGCAAGAGTTGTTCGAGAATGCGCGCCTCGGTTTGCGTGTCCACCGCGGAGAGCACATCGTCGAGAATGAGCAGATCGGGATCGCGCGCGAGCGCGCGGCCGATGGCGGTGCGCTGGCGCTGACCGCCGGAGAGCGTCACGCCACGCTCGCCGAGGAGGGTGCGGTAGCGTTGGGGGAATTGTTGAACTTCATCGCTGAGCCGCGCGATTTCTGCGGCGCGGAGAATCTTCGATTCGTAGGTCGTCATGGGGTCGCGCGTGGGCTCGAGGCCGAATGCGAGGTTGTTGGCCAGCGTGTCGGAGAAGAGGAACGGCTCTTGCGGAGCGAGGCCGATATGGCGGCGCAGTTCGGCCAGAGAAATCAGGCGCACATCGCGGCCTCCGATGCGCACGGCGCCGGCTGTCGGATCGAGCAGCCGAACCAAGAGGGAGATGAGCATTGTCTTGCCGCTGCCCGTTGGGCCGGTGATGCCAATCCACTGTCCCGCCGGGATTTTGAGATCAACTTGGTCGAGAATCGTGCGGCCTTCGAGTTCCAGCGTGACGCCAGAAAACTCGATGTCGCCACGCAGATGTTCAGTGGGTCGGGTTTCGGCCGCATCGTGGATTCGCGGCTGGGACTGGAGGATCGTCTGAATGCGCGCCCAACTCGTTTTTCCGCGCTGGAGGATATTGATCGTCCACCCGAGCGCCAGCATGGGCCACTGCAGGAACATCAGGTGCTGCTGAAACTGGACATACATCCCGAGTGTTGTGGTTCCGGCGATGATTTGCCGACCGGCGAACCAGAGCAGGAGCACGGCGCCAAACCAATAGAGGAGCATCATCAGCGGCCAGACGGGCTCCTCGATGCGCGTCAGCGTCATGTTTCGGCGGATATATTCGGTGTTTAGCGCGGTGAACTGATTGCGGCGGCGAGACTCGATTCCAAACCCTTTGATGGTTCGAATGCCCGCGAACGTTTCCTGCGAGAAGTTGGCAATCTCCGAAAACTGTTCCTGCGAGAGGTCGTAGTATTTTCGGATCAGGCGAATGAGGAAAAAGAAGATGATGCTGACTGCGGGCAAGAGGGCCGCGACGATCAGCGCCAGTTGCATATCCGCCGCGAACATGATGCTGAAGGCCAGCGGAAATCCGATCGCGATGCGGGTGCCTTGCAGCAATCCCTGGCCAATCATTTCTCGGACCGCGCTGAGATCGGATGTCATCTTCGTCATCAGATCGCCCGTGCGCTCTTTCTGATAGAACGCGGCATCCAGCGTGGTCAGGTGCGCAAACACATCGCGGCGAATGTCGTGTTCGACGCGGTTGGCGAGGCCGAGCAGTTTCCACCGCATGATGACCGCTGCGCCGAACGAGAGAAGCGCCAACGCGAGAAAAATGGCGAGCTGTGCGAAGAAGACGCGCGCGCCGCGCCCCTGCTGGAGCGCGTCAATGGCGTGGCGCAAAATAATCGGGTTCACCAAGCTCGCCGCGAGATAGATCCCGACGCTGACCAAGCCCAGCGAGGCTCCTCGGCGATAGGTCCACATATAGCGCCAGAGCGATGTGGAAGAGTGCGACATGTGAGGGCGGACTATGCCCAATTCCGGAGCGACGCGCAACGCGCGACGCAAACCTTCCAATGATTGGAAATGCGCGCCCAATGGGCTTCCAATGCTTGGAACTCGGTCGCGTGGGAGCGTGTGTAAGGTTTGGGGTGCGTTGAACTACCTATTAAAAGCCGCGCGAGGAGTGCGCGGGTGGCGCGATTGGCGCGATTGGCGCGAGGGGTTGGATATGCGAACGTGGATACCCATTGTTTTGGTCGCTGCTGCGGCTTCGGCTTGGTGGCTGGGTCGCGGGGCGACGGGAGAGGAACCGATGACCGAGCCGGGCACAGTCGAAATCTATTCCGTGGCGGAGGGGAAGTTGATTCAGGTGGAGTGCGTATCGCTGTCCGATGCGGAGTGGAAGCAGCGGTTGACGCCAATGCAGTATGCGGTGCTGCGGCATCACAATACCGAGCGCCCGTTCACGGGTGAGCACTGCGAGAAGCCGTCGGGGGTTGGCGTTTATCAATGCGCGGGGTGCGGCACGGATTTGTTCGTTGTGGGCACGAAGTTTGAGAGCGGAACGGGGTGGCCGAGTTTTTACGAGCCGATTCACAAAAATAACACGGGCACGACGGTGGATCGGAGCTACGGAATGGTTCGCACGGAGGTGCACTGCGCTCGGTGCGGGGGCCATCTGGGCCATATATTTGATGACGGGCCGCCTCCGACGGGGCAGCGCTATTGCATCAATAGCGCGGCGTTGGTGTTTGTTCCGAAAGCGGAGTGATCAGCGCCATTCGTGTTTGGGGTATTTGCGCTGGAGTTCTTGCTTCACGCGCGGGTAATGGTCGCGCCAGAAGCCGACGAGGTCTTGCGTGATTTGGACGGGGCGCTGGCTGGGCGCGAGGATGTGCACGGTGAGCGGAACGCGGCCCATGGCGATGCGGGGCGTTTCGTTCATGCCGTAGAGATTCTGAATGGTGGCGCCGAAGTAGGGCGGGGCCTCGCCGGAGTAGATGATTTTTGCCGAACGGCCGTTGGGCAGGGCAATTCGCTCGGGCGCGTGCTTGGCGAGGAGTGCGCGTTGGGCGGGGTTGAGCCAGTCGTGGACAAAGGGCCACACGTCGCGCTCTTTGATGTCTTTATAGCTCACGGCGCCGTGGCAGATGTTGGCGATCATCAGTTTGCGATCTTCCGCCGTGGCGATGGGGAGATTCAATTCGGGGCACCAAGCGGCGAGTGAGTTGGCGCGGAGGAGCCATTGCTCGACGGCTTCATCCCACTGCTTGAGCGTCAGCTCGCCGCGAAGTACGCGCTCGGCGAGCAGTTCGGCGGCGGCATCGGCGGGCGGCTGATCGGAGCGCGATGCTTCCAGAATGAGATCGCGGAAGACGAGGCGGCGCTCGGCATAGACGCGGCGCGCGGTGTCGTCCCAGACGGCGACCGATTCTTCGCGAAATCCGGAGGGGAACAGCTCGCGCAGCCACTTCGCTTCAACCGCTGTGGCGAGAGAGAGTTGGACATCCACCTCGCGCCCTTCGATTTCGGCCACTTCCGCAGCGACGATGAGCTTGCTGTGCTGTACGGCGCTGGAGCGCGAGAGATTGCCGCGCCGGTTGTGGACCAACTGGCAGCGCGAGGTGCCGCCGTCGAGGCGGCGCGCGAGTTGATCGGCAAACCCGGTGAGAACGCATTTCTGGATGACTTCATCGTCGGCGACGGGCGCGTCAACGCGGAGGCCTTGTTGCTCGGCGAGCCGCAGAAAATACTGAAACAAGGGGCGCACTTGGCGCGCGGCTTGCGCGTGAACGCCAATGCGGCGGCAGGCCTCGAGCGCATAGTGATTCTTGTCGGCAAACGACCACGCGCGCATGAGGATAAAAAAGTCGGATGGCGCTTGATCGCCCAGCAGGTCATCGCGGCGCGATGCGGAATCGCGGTCGGTCCGGCGCAGGAGAATATCGCGCCCCTGAGTGAGCGCAGCGATGAGGGCGACTTGACGGACGCCGCCGAATTGACCCGCGGCCAGGAGCATGCGGGCGTAGCGCGGGTGAACGGGGAATGCCAACATGCGGCGGCCGAGTTCAGTGATCTCGCCGGTGTGTTCATCTGCTGCGCCCAGATCGCGCAAGAGTGTCTCCGCGCGCTCCAGCGATTTGTCTTCAGGTCGCTCCAGCCACGGGAACGCGGCGACGTCGGGATAGTCCGCTGCCTTGAGTGTGAGCGCAATCTCGGCGAGGTCGAGTCGGCGCACTTCCGGCAGCTCTTGCGCCGGGCGTGCGCGGTGTTCGATTTCGCTCCAGAGTCGAATGCAGCGCCCGGGTGCGGTTCGGCCCGCGCGGCCGGCGCGCTGGTCGGCTGATGCGCGGCTGATCCGTTCGATGAGGAGCGTGTTGATGCCGCGATGCGGGTCGAAGCGAGGAATCCGCGCGAAGCCGGAGTCAATGACGATCCGGACTCCGTCAATGGTGAGCGAGGTTTCGGCGACGTTGGTGGCGACGATGATCTTGCGGCGGCTGTAGCGCGCGACGGCTTGGTCTTGCTGCTCGGGAGGCAGGTCGCCGTGCAGGGGGAGAACAAGGCACGACGCGGCCTCCGGCGTGTTTTGGAGCGCGATGATGGTGCGGCTGATTTCGTAGGCGCCGGGCATGAAAATCAGTGCGTCGCCTTCCGCGCCCTGGCGAACAGCGTCGGCGAATGCTTCGGCGGCTTGCTCCCACATCGGAACGTCATCGCGCGGATCGCGCGCGGGCGGCGTGCCGCGATAGCGAATGTCCACGGGGAAGGTGCGGCCGCGGGATTCGAGGACATCGCACGGCGCGAGATAGTCTTCGACTCGGCCGATGTCGAGTGTGGCCGACATGACGACGAGGGCGAGATCGGGGCGGCGCGTTCTTTGCAATTCGCGCGCGCGGGCGAGCGTGATGTCGCCGTAGAGGTGGCGCTCGTGGAACTCGTCGAAGATGATGCAGGAGACGCCGCGCAGTTCCGGATCGGAGAGCATTTGGCGGAGGAGTATGCCTTCCGTGACGTAGCGGATTCGCGTGGCGGGTGAGGTGACATCCTCAAAGCGGATTTGATAGCCGACCTCTTGCCCCAGTTTGGCGCTGCGCTCCTGGGCCACTCGCGCGGCGAGCATGCGCGCGGCGATTCGGCGGGGCTGGAGAATCACCACCTGCCCCTCGCCGAGAAGGCCGTGATCGAGCAGCATCTGGGGCACCTGCGTGGACTTGCCGGAGCCGGTGGGCGCTTGCACAACGAGTCGCCGATTGCGCGAGTAGGCGGCGACGACGGACGGTTCTATTTCATAAATGGGCAAGCGCTCTGACATAGCGCCACCCAGTTGGCCACAAGGGATGCGATTCGACAAGTGTTCGTCTTTGCGCGCGCCAGTTTCTACTGGTATGCCGGTGGGGTTGAATGCATGCTGGCGACATGCCAGCCCCCGGAATCATCGTTCACCTCAAGAAGGATCGAGATAGACCCATTCGCCTTGGCCATCCGTGGATCTTTTCCGGCGCCATTGCAGAGTGGGAAGGAGCGGTAAAGCAACCGGGTGTGGCGGTGGTGTTGTCATCCGAGGGCGAGTGGCTCGGGCGCGGATTCGCGAATGCGCAATCGAACCTCGCGGTCCGCCTCCTCACGCGCCGCGAGAGCGATGTAGTGGATGAAGAGTTGATCGCGGATCGCTTGGACGCAGCGCTTGCACTGCGCGAACAACTGTTTGGCCCCGTGGGGTTGGATGGCGATACAAACGCATATCGCCTCGTTTTCTCGGAGGCCGATGGATTGTCGGGCTTGATTGTGGACCGCTATGCTAACGCGCTGGCCGTGCGCGTGGGCGCGGCCGCATGGTTGCCGTGGCTTCGTTTCGTGCGAGAGCACCTCGCCGCGCGCACGGGGCTGCGCCAAATCCTGTTTCGCGTGGAAGCCGATGCGCACGAGCGAGAGGGGTTGAGCGAAGAGGCGGTGTCTGCCGAGAGCCGCAACGCGCCGGATACCATTTCGATTCGCGAGTCGGGCTTTGTCTATGACGTGGATTTGGCGGGCGGCCAGAAGACGGGTTTCTATCTCGACCAACGCGAAGCTCGTCGCCGCGTGGCGGCGTATGCCGCCGGTCGCGATGTATTGAGCGCCTATTGCTATTCGGGCGCCTTCGAGATGCACGCGGCAGCCGCGGGCGCGCGCGCCATCCTCGGACTCGATTCGTCGGAACCAGCGCTGGTTCGTGCGCGCGCTCACCACGCGCGGAACGGATTGACGGTTCCGGTTGAATATCGGAATGCGGATGTGCCCGTTGCGCTGCGGCGGTTTCGCGATGAGCGGCGCTCGTTCGACATGATTATTTTGGACCCCCCGCGTTTTGTCTCCAACGCCGGGCAGCGAGAAAAGGGGTTGCGCGCGTATAAGGACATCAACCTGCTCGCGTTGAAGCTCCTGCGCCCCGATGGGATCCTTGCGACGTTTTCCTGCTCCGGCTGGGTGGGCATGGACGAATTGCGCACGACCTTGAGCTGGGCGGCGACCGATGCGGGTCGCGACGTGCAAATCCTCGAGACGATCGGGCAGCCGCCGGATCACCCGGTGCTACTCGCATTTCCCGAGGGCGCTTATCTCCACGGCATCATCGCGCGCGCGCTTTGACGCCGCGTCTTGTTCGGTGGGAAGCGCTAGAAGCGCAAGCCCGCGAAGACGTTGACGATCGTGAGGTCGAAGGTGATGTCCTTATCCCACTTCTCGCGATTTTTCTGGGCCTCTTCGAGATTTTCCGCTTTTGACTTGCTCGAAGCGTCGGTCGAGATGGCCTTGTATTCCGCGCCGATGAGAAAATCGGACGCTGCGCTGATAGGCAGATAATACGTCGCGCGCAGCTCAATCTTGTCGCAATCAATATCGAGATCCTTCTCGTTTCGTGAGCTGATGCCGAGCGCGTCTGAGGAGCCTTTGTATTTGAGGAAGCCGTAGCTGCCTTGGACCGCGAGTTCGCGCGCGCCATAATTATTCTCACCAAACCAGAAGCGGAATTCGCCGCCGATTCCGATTTCCGGAATAACGCCGCCCACCGTGCCTTCACCATGCCCTCCGACAACGTACTCGCGCGGCGGGTTCTCATAGATCTGAATGCGTTGGGGCTCACCCTGGTCCACTTCGAAGGTTCCGGCGAGTCCGAACATGCCGAGATGAATGATGGGCGTGAACGAAATCGTGTATTCCTCTGCGAGGGTGAAGGGGGTGTATTCGAGGCGAAAGTCGAATAGGGCGGCATCAATCGAAGCATCGTAAGGAATGCCGTCTTCGAGTTTCATGTACTCGTAGGATTTGCCTTTGTACTTGATGTCGCTGACGCCTATGAAGAAGTCGCGCGGAGGGACTCCGCTGGCGCTGGCGCGCATGTAGGAAAGGTCTGCGCGAAAGGTAAAGTATTTCCAATTCTTCTCCATCGCGAGGCCGAAGGTCATGTCGCTGTCTTCAATTCCCAGCTCTTCGAAGGTGTAGCTTTCGGGATCGAACGTGGAGGGATCGCGACCCTCGAGTTCGAACAGGCGCCGCGTGGTTTCGGTCACACCGCCGCTGATATCGCTCACTTTGCCGACCGTCGCGCGGAGGCTGAATGACTTGTCTGGATTCACGGGACGACCAGCCGTGAGGAAGTCGGCCATTGCGATTCCGGGCAACATCAAGAGGCCAGCGGTCAAGAGTCGGTATAACTTCATGCGGGTTCCTTCTTAAGAATTCGCGGAGTAGAGCATATCGCGCCCGCGCGGGGGAGAATAATTTGATCGGTCAAACGATCCGCACAGCCGCGACGGCATCAGATCGAGCAATCGGGAGAGGCCGAGTAGCGATGTTTGCGCTCTTGCTCCGCCAGGCGAGCAAAGGTGGATTTGGTGAAGAGGGTATTCAGCGCGGTTTCTGCATCGCGCCAAACGCGACGGTGCGGGAATCCGATAGCGCGAACAGCACCTTGAGGCCAGCCACCCCACCTTTTGTCTATGATTCTGCGACGCGGTGCGGGTAGGGCGCATTGGCCCAACGCGCCGGAAGGGTTGAGGCGTGAACGGGTCGGTTGGGCGGATATCCTCACGGCGGTTTGAGCCAAACCGCCCTACCTTCTGTGGGAGAGAATCGAGTGGGTGAGTTGGGCTGAGGCGGTGCCTCCGGATGGGGCAGGCGACACGATCTTTGTGGGTGAGAACGTGGCGAATAACCGGCTGTATCGCTGGCGCAAAGAACTGCTCCGATGACGATCACGAGTAGACAAGACCACGAACCGACCCCGCCATCCGCAATGTACAATGTCGAGACGTGACCCCAATGCCCGGCTGTGGCATGGTGGATCAAAACGAAGGTTGAGGGGTCACGTCTAGACATAAGAAGGTTGAGGGGTCACGTCTAGACAAGGTTGAGGGGTCACGTCTAGACATAATACATAACGATTGACGACAGAGCGAAATGGGGTGGCG
>WBZO01002072.1_pt1 | contig 27767 bp, 22 predicted proteins | sample 5204261 | NCBI WGS metagenome assembly WBZO01 (sample SAMN12412400, study PRJNA552823) | activated sludge metagenome | isolation source: activated sludge from anammox sidestream of wastewater treatment plant... | place: USA: North Carolina | collected 2017-09
CACGAACGTGCCGAGCAGCCGCCCACCGAGTCTGTCTCCAGCCAGGGCAAGAGCTATGAGGGCAAATATCCAGTATGCTTTTTTCATTGGCTCAATTTTGAATGTTTTGGTTTAAAACGGGGGCAGCAGAGCGCACGCTGGCAAAAAAAACTTCCCCGAAGCCACAAAATCGGTATCCAGCAAAACAACCTCTGCCAGTTCCTCCAGGCTGAAATTGTGGGTTGTGCTTTATTTAAAACTGGAAATAAATAAAGGCATTATTTCCAAAGGTGCCGAAAAACGCAATCAGCCACAACAGCACTGCATACGACACCACCCGGAAAGCAGGCCGCTGTACCGCTACTTCGACCCATTCCATTTTCAAATTTGAAATTTCCACTGTCAACAAGAGAGCAATCAGGAAAAAACCCTTCATCACAATAAATTTATTCATCACGCTCACAAAATTAAAGCCTTCAAAGCTGGCCATGCTGGAGATGATGTCGGTGGCTACGCTAAAATTTGGGCTGCGAAAAAAAATCCAGGCCAAGTTGGTAAAGAAAAAAACCAAGGCGATGTTGATGCCTGCCTTCAGCACCGCAGGGAGTCGTAGCGCCTTCATCACCCTGCCGAAAGGCTTGCCCAGCAGTCGCTGAGCAATGAGATAAAGGCCGTGCAGAAAGCCCCAGAACACAAAGGTCCAGTTGGCTCCATGCCAGAGGCCCCCCAGTAGCATGGTGAGCATGTTGTTCCGATACATCATAAATTTGGAGCCTCGGTTGCCTCCCAGGGGTATGTAGAGGTAGTCGCGCAGCCAACTGGACAGGGAGATGTGCCAGCGTCGCCAGAACTCGCTGAAGTTTTGGGAAAAGTAGGGCGTTCGGAAATTGTCCATAAAGGTAAACCCGAGGATCCTCGCCGAGCCGATGGCAATATCCGAGTAGCCGCTGAAGTCGCAGTAAATCTGGAAGGCATAAAAAAAGACGGCAATCCAGAGGTTGACAGAAGTGAAAGCCATCGGCTCAGCCCAGCACTGATCCACGAAAGGTGCCAGGGAGTCAGCGACGGCTACTTTTTTAAAAAAGCCCCACAACACCTGGGTCATACCCGAGGCGAAGCGCTCCCAGTTCCAGTACTTATCCGTTTTGAATTGGGGCAAAAAATCGCTGGCCCGCACAATAGGCCCTGCCACCAGTTGCGGCCAAAATGCGACAAAAGTTGCGAACCGGAAAAAGTCCGGCTCTGGCTCCAACTGCCGCCGGTAAACGTCAATGGTGTACGACATGCTCTGAAAGGTGTAAAACGAGATGCCAACGGGCAGGATGATATTCAAAGTATGCACGGAGGGATTCAGACCGAACCCCTGCATCATTTCCACAAAGGTATCGGTGAAGAAGTTGAAGTATTTAAAAAAACCCAGGAAGCCCAGGTTGAGCACCACACTGAGCCAGATCATACGCTTACGGGCGGTTTGCTCCTCCATCGCGGCTATTTTTTTACCTAAGATAAAATCCACGATGGTCGAGATGATAATGAGGCTCAAAAAGCGCCAGTCCCACCAGCCGTAAAAGAGGTAGCTGCCAGCCAGGGACCAAAGAATGCGCGGCTTTCCTTTGAGTATAAAATAGACAGGGACGAAAATCGCCGCAAAGACGAGGAATGTAAGGCTGTTGAATATCATTTTCTCAAAGCAGCCTGGCAGGCGGATGAACGGACGGCTTGAAGCACGCTTAGGCGCTCCTCAGCCAGGCGCTCAGCCGGCTACCAGATTTTTTATAGCATCTTTCCATTTCAAATAAGCCACTCCGTTGAGGTGGATGCCGTCCAGGGTGTAGGCGGCGTCCAGATTCCCGTTCTGGTCCTGGAGCAGGGAGAACAAATCAATGAATGTCAATCCTTTGGCTTTAGCCAATTGCCGAATGCCGTCATTGAGGGTTCGGATGTCGTCGTTGTCCACGGGGGTAGGGCTGACGAGGTTGTTGACAGGCAGCACGCTCTGGAGGTACAGCGTGGTAGTGGGGGATTTTTTCAGGATGGCCTCTACGAGGCGCTCGTATTTGGGGAGTACATGAGAAGGGGGGTAAAATGCCAGGTCGTTCACTCCGGCCATCAAAAATACTTTTGACGGGCGATTTTTCAAAACCTCATCCAACCTGGCACAAATACCTTCGCAGTGATCGCCGGGGATTCCCCGGTTGAGAATATTGGCAATGCCGAACATCTCAGCCCATTCGTTCTGGGCGGTAATGCTGTTGCCGAGGAACACAATAGCTCCATTCTTGGGAGGTAGCATTTCAAACAGGTTTTTACGATGGAAATAACTTTTCTCAATGCCTCTGTTGTTGATTTTCGCCCAGAAGTTGCGCCAGCCACCGTAGCGATGGATGGCGTAACCTGCACCGGCGATAAGCAGGAGATTGAGAAGGAGGGAGCTTAGGAGAAGTAAGTGTTTCATCGCCTTTTTTATTTCAATATCTCCTCAATACTTACTTTTCTGGTGTGCTCCGTGTGTTTAAAATTCTTGTTCGGGTTGCCCATTTTGAACAAACCTTTTACCTGCCGGAAGACGAAGGCAGGCATAGCCACCACGGCGCCCCACACGGGCTTTGGTGCGGAGCTGAGGTAGAGCGTCCAAAAAATAGTCAGCACGAAAAGCACCAGGGCAAGGCCCATTGCCAGCGAAACCCAGGGCTGGATGAACAGCCCCGCCAACATTAGCACCCCTCCCAGGAAAAGCATGATGAACATAGGCGGCGCAAGCGTCACCAAGCCGAACAGCCATTGGTTCCAGCTCCCATTCAGCAGCCCCCGTCTCAAAATGCCTATGGCGTTGGGGATGTTTTGAAAGTAAGAAAACAGCCAGCGGCTCCGCTGCGTCTCCACTGAGCGGGCGGAGGTGACTTTTTCATCGTAGCATATCGCATCCCAGGCATAGGCGATCCGGGTGTTTTGGCGAAGCAAAAAGTTCTGCAGTATCTTGTCTTCCTGGAGCATTTTTTTCCATTGGTGTTTGCCCTGTTCAATTTCGGGGCTGGCCAGGTAAGCTCTGTAAAGTGCTGCTTCCACGGCCATTCCACTGCCTGAAATAACAGCAGACGACCCATTTCGATAAGGCGCCAGCCGGTCAATATAGTTTTTGTAAAACTCACCGAGAGCGTCGGCACAAGCCATCAGCGTATCGAGGTTTTTAGCAGTCCGCTGTCCCTGAATAGCTGTAAAACCCGCATTGGCGTAATGATTTATCCCAGATAAAAAATGGGGATGAGCCAGGTTGTCCGCGTCGAAGACGGCAATGTAGTCGTGTGGTCTGATGAAGCGCTCAACGCCGTAGATGATGGACTTGGCTTTCAGGTTGAGTGGCTGTATTGGGCGAAGCAAGGTCAGCTTGTCGTGTGCGATGTTCCAGTTTGAAGTGTCGCAGCCATCGGCTACCAGGTAGATGTGAAATTTCTGGTGTTTTTGCTTGAAAAGAGAATGGACAAGCCCCCTGGCGATATCCAGGTTTTTGTAAGCTGTGATGACCACGCCAAAATCAACATCCTGGGCATTGGCCAGCCAGCTCAGTTTTTTCTTGTTAAAAAGTGAAAACAGCACGTTAAGCGTGGGCAATACCAGAAAAAAAATCAGGATGGCTGCTATCAGAATGTAAATGAAGGTCAAGGTTTCCATCAAGTGTTTGTTCTGTCTTTTGTTTTGGCAAAAATACGGTTTGAAGAAATGCCATTTAAAAAATGACATTTCAGAAGCTGTTTTGAATTTAATTTACGGGGCTAAAAAGGCACCTTTTTCGTCCTTTTTCTCTCCGGCAGCTAAATCCAGGCAGCTTCTCAGACCGCAGTAAAAAAAGTAAGGGGGGTAGAGGCTGGCTTAAATCATCAGCTTTCCGGGGTTCTCAGTTTTTTAGTTAAGAGCTTGTTTTCGTTTTAGTGCTTGCGGCAAAAACGAGTAATTTTTCGTCAGGTTTTAGGTTTTTGAAGTTGCGTAGCAGCGCTACGGAACTGAAAAAAGGTGAAAACAGGACGGAAAAGAGCCGTTTTTGACCAAGTGATCCAATCGCAAACAAGCTCTAATCGCCTTTCCTGAATCCGCACTTTGGCGAATGTCAAAACAGTTCAAAAAGGCGGCCTGCGAAAGGCAGTCAAAAAAAGTAAGGGGGGTAGAGGCTGGCTTAAATCATCAGCTTTCCGGGGTTCTGTTTTTTTTAGTTTGTCGCTTTTTCTGAATCTGCACTTTAGGGGCCGCTTTAAGATTTTGAAAAAACGGCCTGTGAAAGACGGTCAAAAAAAGTAAGGGGGGTAGAGGCTGGTCGTATTTTTTGACTGGAGAAATTCCAGTGTATTGCTTTTAAAAATGCTTTGAAGTTAGCCCAATCTCCTTTCAGGAGGAAAGAGGCGGAATTTTTGGGCACCGTGAACAGAAACAGGAAGGCACAGAAAATCCTCCACTGCAAGGGCGTTCTGTTTCGCCGCACAAACAAGAGGCGGTTTCGGTTGAGGTAGTAGGTTTTCAGGGTGCTGTTTTTGCTAACGGTATAGCTTTCTTTGTGGTAAACCTTGGCATTGGGTTCCAGCCACACCTCGTACCCCATTTTTCTCATTTGCTCACACCAGTCGAGTTCTTCGTAGTAGAGGAAAAACTCCTCAGGCATCAGGCCGACCTGATCCACCACTTTGCGGGAGGTCATCATGGCAGCGCCGTGGACGTAAGCTGTCGGTACAGCCGTCGAAAATTGCCCTTTGTCCACCTGGCCGTTGCCCAGGGTGCTATTCCGTGCAGTGAGCAGATGCACCGGTGTGGTACCTGCGTACTGGATGACATCTGGCTCACTGCCCGGTTTAGCATTATGATAACAAATTTTCGGACTTGCGATGCCAACGCCGGGAATCCGATTGAACAATGCAAGCATTGTTTCAATAGCAGCATCCGTGAGTTCTGCATCATTATTGAGGAAGAACAAGAAGTCGCCCCGGCTTGCTCTGATGCCGAGGTTATTCCCCCCGGCAAAGCCAAGATTCTTTTCGCTTCGGATAAATTTAACTTCGGGATAGTGCTTTTTCAGGTAGCTCTGGGGAGAGCTGGCAGAAGCATTGTCAACAACAATAACCTCAAGGTCCTTGAAGCTGTTTCTGCGGATGGAATCTAGCAACTCGCAGGTAACTTCCAGGGAATTGTAGTTTACGGTAATTATTGAAACCATTGCTGCTCAGACGTTTTCTTCCTGAATAATTGCAAAGGGGGTTTTGAGGATGATTTTCAGATCATACCAGAATGAATGTTTTTCTGCATAAGCGATATCGAGCTTGATGCGCTCCTCCGCTGACATGACATTTTTCCCGCGCTTGGTCACCTGCCAAAGGCCGGTAAGGCCTGCGGGGGCCAGGAATCGCCTGGCCCACAAGTCACGGGTCAGTTGTTCTGCTTCGTAGGTCGGCAGGGGGCGGTTGCCCACGATGGACATGTCACCTTTGAGGATGTTAAACAGTTGAGGGAGCTCGTCGAGGCTGGTCTTGCGGATGAACCTACCCACCTTTGTCACACGGGGATCGTTGTTGAACTTGAGGAACAAATTCCCATCCGGGCTTTGAGCATATTGATTCAAGTACTCCAGATCCTTAAGCCTTTTGTCTGCGTTTTGGTACATGGAGCGGAACTTCAGGAAGTCAAACACTTTGTATCCTGTGCCTACGCGCTTTGAGCGGTAAATTATCGGCCCTCTTGATTCGAGTTTAATTAAAATAGCAATCAGCAGTAAAACAGGGCTGACAAGTAGGATGGCCACCAGGGAGAAAACTATATCAAATATCCTCTTTGTCGGATGGGGATTAAAAGAGATTTGTTCCTGTTCATCAAGGGTGCAGTTATCAATTTCCTTTTTGAATTGGGTCAAAAAGTGGATTCTGTCTCTCAGCACCTGCCAGTGAACGGGCACGTCGTAGTAATCATCAAAGCCCAGGCGCAAAGCCTGAAGTTTGTGGTTCAGCCCGTCGCGATTCATTACAATAAGAGGAAGATAACGCAGGGAGGGATGGTTTCTGAGGTTGCGAAGCAGGAGGAAGTTTTCTTCCTGCATGGACGAGTACTCGCAAATAATCGCTTTTGGCAATTGGGTTTTAGGGTGTAAAGCCACTTCTTTTTCCAGCCAGTAAAAAGCCAGAAAGGAATTTTCAAACTCTTTGATGTAAAATCCTTGCTCTATGCCCGTATAGTTGATCAAGCATTCAGCAAACGAACCATCAAATCCCAAAACGATGATTTCGTCGCGTTCCACTGCTGCACTGCACAATGGTAAAATTGGGTTCATAGTGCCGTATTTTGTTTGTACTGTGTTTGTTAAATATCGTTTGCCTTAAAGTGAGACGGCAGCTATTATATTCAGTTGGTTTTTTTGCATTGCCAGAGCGTTGTACACTCAATTCAATGAAACATCAGACCTTGGGAACAAAGCCTTTTTTATTTGTTCGCCCAGCGATATGGGGTTAAATGGCTTGGTCAGATAATCATTGATACCCCAACGCAAACAACTCTTCAGGTCGCCTTCCTCGTCATTTGCCGAAATTACAATAACGGGAATATCTTTAAAAAAGCCACTTTGCCTGATGCCTTTAAGGAATTCCGAGCCCGACAGTCTGGGCATGCTCATGTCGAGAAGAATCAAATCGGGGAGATTCCCACGGACCAGCCAGGTCATGCCTTCCAATCCATCTTTCATTGCCACTACATCGTAGCTCTTGCTTAGCATTGCTCCTAAGAGCATTCTGATACTTGGATGATCCTCAATGATTAGAATCTTCTTTTTAAAAGCGTCCATTTAAGTGTTTGTTAAATAAGTATTTGCTGCTACATGCTTTCTGCGCATAGCCTACTATTCGTGTTCGTCAAAAGCTAATGGAGGGTAGATGTCAAAACGAAATACAGTCTCAGATGTGAGTACTTGTTTTCTTATTTAAAAAGACGGGAGATAAACACTTTGTAATCTTGCTGAGCGTTAAATCAGTTTGGGAAATGAGTGAGAATCATTTGCGTTTTTTTGTAAGGGCATTTAGCGATGTGCAAAGTTAGTCGCCTAAATCGGTAATTGAAAATCCTCAGCTAAAATCAATTCTGTCACAAAGTTAACTACGACCTTTCAAATTTTCACTTATTTCAAGCCTATTATTTTCCATGTTTTAAGTAAAACAGCCGTATTTCAAGTCAAAATCCAGTACCAGACGGCCTTTTATTATGTCACTTAATTTGCTTTCGGGCTGTGTATTATTTCTAAAAAAGTCTGTTGTTACCCTCTTTTCAGCTTCTTTAAGCCTCCTGTTTTTTCAAACCTCCCTTCAGACGCTCAGGGTTTTAGGGGGTAACGCCCAAAATGCGAATGCTTTCATATTTTTGTTTTTCCCATCGCTAAAATCAACGCAAACTCTTCCTTTTTCAAGGGCACTACGGACATGCGGCTCGTCCTGATCAGCGCTATTTGCTGAAGCTCTTCCTTGGCCTTGATCTGTGCCAGGCTAACCGGGGTCGTCAGGGCTTTAATGGGCACAAAATCAACCACTGACCAATCCCCCTTTTCTGCTGTGGGGTCAGGGTAGTGCTCCCGGGCTACTTTACACACGCCGACGACTTCTTTGCCAATGATGCTGTGGTAAAACAATGCCAGGTCGCCCTCTGCCATTGCTCGCAGATTGTTCCGGGCTGCGTAATTGCGCACGCCGTCCCACATAGTGCGCCCTTCTCTTTGCAGGTCCTGGAAACTGTAGGCTTCGGGTTCTGATTTTATAAGCCAGTAATTCATTTTTTTCGTGGTATTCAGCATGTACAAACTGTGGTACCCTTGGCTGGAAGCGCTTTATCTTGCCGGGTTGCCAGGATGTTGCAGCTTTAGTTTTTTAAATAAATCCCAAGTAGCAATGCCGATACTAACAGCGATGTTCAGGGAATGTTTAGTGCCAAATTGGGGAATTTCGAGCGCCCCATCCACCAAGTCCATCACCTGGTCGCTGACGCCATCCACTTCATTTCCGAAGACAAGCGCATATTTTTCACCAGGCTGGCAGGTAAAATCCTGGAGCGGTGTGCTGCCTTCAGCCTGCTCGACTGCAAAGACGAGAAAGTGCTGTCGGTGCAGCTTTTCCACAGCTGCTGCTGCACTTTCCACAAATTCCCAAGCTACCGTTTGCGTGGCACCGAGGGCAGTTTTTAGGATTTCCCGATGTGGAGGCCTGGCCGTGATGCCGCAGAGATAGATTTTTTCCAGCGCAAAGGCATCAGCTGTGCGGAAGGCAGAGCCTGTATTCAGCGCCGAGCGCACATTGTCGAGCACCAACACCAGGGGCGTTTTTTCGGCTGCTTTAAATGCTTCTGGACTGAGCCGACTGAGTTCTTCCATGCTCAATTTTCGCATGCTTGAGGATTTGGATTTTTGTATAAAACGAGAAACACGCCTCTTTTTTCAGCCCGGAAAACCGGCTGCCAGTTCGACTTCAGCTCGGCTGTTTCTTCATCAGAAAAATCATTCATGATGTTTGAATACAAGATATAACAATTAGTTGCCATGTCTTTTTCGACAAGCCCCTCTCCTACCCCGTTCAGCTCTCTGTCCTCCCTGGGGCCGATACCAGGAAAGGCCGTACCAACCCTGCCAGGATCAACTCCCACCTGGTGCATAAAGTCGCCTGCTTCTTTTTGCAGTTGGTACCAAGGCCAATGCGCCAGAGTGCTGTCCCAGCCTTGAGAAATATTTTCGGGGTAGATCCAGAGGTTGCCGGTTGCCATGCCCAGTACAGCCATTGCAAACAAGGATTTCCTGAGCTTTTCTGCTGTTTTTACTTTTTTTAAAGCATTGAATGCCAGGTAAAAAAAAGCGAAGTAACCAGAGAGCGACAGTGGCAGGAGGTAGCGATGCCCCAGAAGCCCCTTGTAGGGCAGTTGCGCCGGAACGATCGCCAGGGCTACGAGCAGGATTAATACCACCAGTTGCCAGCCGGTAGAAAACCGGTCGAAGGCAGGCAACTTCCAATTCCGCTTTTTTAACAATAAAAAGCTGCCCATGAAAAGGCCTGCCCATAGGAAGACCTGCCCGAAGTCGAGCATCCGCCAGCCAAAGACAGCCACATTCCTTAAAACACCTAAAAAATTGACCCGGACAAAGCTCTGCGCCCAGGTAGAATCTTCGTGATAGCCAATCCATCCCGTTTGATGCCAATGATAAAACAGAAAGGCTGCCACCAGAAGTCCTCCCGGCAGAAAGGGGATGATTTTTTTAAAAAAAAGTGAAATGTCTTTGGGGCGGGGCGACACAAAGAGTGAGAAGAAATAAAGTCCCACTGCGAGCATCATCCCCCGGGTACTCACCATGCCGAGGCCGGCTACTGCCAGCGCCAGCCAGGCACTCTTTCCTTCCATAATAGCCAGGAAAGCCATCAAAAAAAAGCAAACCAGCACCACATCCGGGCTGATTAGCATGCTTTGTGCTGCCAGCACCGGACTGGAGAAACACAGCAGTACCAGCCAGGGTGCTGCAGACTTGCCTGCCAGCTTTTCTCCAATTTTTAATAGAAAAAAAAGGATGCCCCACAAAAAAGGCAGCATAGCAAAATGGCTGACTGGCAGTGTCTTTCCAAAGATCTTCCACAGTGCTGCGAGGTACATCCCGAAGGCTGGCAGGTGGCCGCTGTCAATTTCAACAGGCAAAATGACCGACCGGAAATTCGTTTCATAAAAAAAATGTGCGTGTTTGGAGCCTAATTGAATGGTGTCCCAAAAGAAGGGGTGATGCCGAACGAGGAAAACAGCCATCGCAGCTGCTGCATAAAAGAGCAAATCTATTTTTAAATTGCGAATACCCAATGTCCCGATTTTTATTCCCTGACAGGTTGAAGAACACGAAAAAGGGGGAAGTCCCCCTCCCTGCTTCCTTGCCGTGCCGAGGTTCGAAATACCCTAAAAGCTTGTTTGCCCAACTTGCTTGCGGCTCCACCTCAAATAATTACATCAGCACCTGCCTGGAGGTAGAGCCACCCGGCTTGAGGCGGCCCTTTTTTGCCACTTTCCCACTATTTTCAGCTGGACAGCCTTTTCCTTTTTCTTTTAAAATGCTGAAAAGCCTGTCGGAAGTATCCTCCTCCTTCAGCACAGATAGCCAATCCCAAACAAGCACTTATTTTAGACAAGCTTTCACAAATTCCACAAACAAGGGGTGGGGATTTTCAACCGTACTTTTTAGTTCGGGGTGGAACTGCACGCCTACAAACCAGCGATGTCCTTTCAATTCCACGATTTCTACCAGGTTTGTATCCGGGTTGACACCCGTAGCAATCAGCCCTGCATTTTCCATTTGCGCCAGGTAGTGGTTGTTAAACTCGTAACGGTGACGGTGGCGCTCGTGAATTTTCATGGAACGATAGGCCTTGTTCGCCAGAGAGTTTTTCTTCAACTCACAAGGGTAAGAACCCAGCCGCATTGTTCCGCCTTTTTTGGTAATCTTCTTCTGCTCGGGCAGCAGGTCTATCACGGGGTTTTCGGCTTTTTTGTCGGCTTCGGTCGTGTGTGCTCCCGGAAGTTTGAGCACATTTCGGGCAAACTCGACCACTGCACACTGCATGCCGAGGCAGATGCCAAAAAAGGGGATGTTGTGCTCCCGGGCATAGCGTATTGCATTGATTTTGCCCTCGATACCCCGCACGCCAAAGCCGGGAGCTACGAGGAGGCCCTGGAAGTCCTGTAGTTTCTTCACCACCTCTTCGTAGTCGGTGATCAGCGCCTCCGAATCTACCGCGGTCACCGTCACCCGGCATTCGTTGACCGAGCCTGCATGGATAAAGGCTTCGAAGATAGATTTATAGGCATCCTGCAAATCGTGGTACTTGCCAATCAGCCCGATACGTACTTCGTAAACGGGGTTTTTCAGGCGCCCCAGGAAGTTTTTCCAAGCGGTCAGGTCAGGCTCCCTGCGGTCAGGCAGGCGGAGCTTGGTCATGACGGTGGTGTCGAGTTTTTCCTTGGCCATGAGCAGGGGCACGTCGTAGATTGTATCTGCGTCAATTGCTTCTACGACCGAGTTGATGTCCACATTGCAGAACAAGGCGAGCTTTCGCCGGATGTCCATGTTGAGGTGGTGTTCCGTCCGGCAGACAAGGATGTCAGGCTGAATGCCGGCATTGAGCAATTCCTTCACAGAATGCTGCGTCGGTTTGGTTTTAAGTTCTTGTGCTGCTCTGAGGTAGGGCACCAGGGTCAGGTGGATAACGAGGCAGTTATCATGCCCCAGCTCCCAGCGCAACTGGCGCAGTGCCTCGATGTAAGGCAGCGACTCAATGTCGCCTACGGTTCCTCCCAACTCGGTAATTACGATGTCGAACTGGTTGGTGCTGCCCAACAGCTTGGCTCTCCACTTGATTTCATCGGTGATGTGCGGGACGACCTGCACGGTTTTTCCCAGGTAATCACCTGCCCGCTCCTTGTTGATAACGGTTTGGTAGATGCGGCCAGTCGTCACGTTGTTGGCCTGCGAAGTAGGCGTGTTGAGGAAGCGCTCGTAGTGCCCCAGGTCGAGGTCTGTTTCAGCGCCGTCATCAGTCACGTAACATTCGCCATGTTCGTAGGGGTTCAGCGTGCCGGGGTCCACATTGATATAAGGGTCAAACTTTTGGATAGTGACTGCGAAACCTCTGGCTTGCAGCAATTTAGCCAGCGAAGCAGAGATGATGCCTTTGCCGAGTGAAGAAGATACGCCTCCCGTAACAAAAATGTATTTAGCCATTGCGTAGGTGAGTTAATGAACTTGTGAATTTGAAAATAAAAATTGCCAAATCCACTTTGTGTTGCTACGGGGCGTAAAGCTACACAAAACGCTAGTGGGCCGATGCGCTGGAGCAGACGATTTTTTCCACAACTTTCAACGAGGCTTCCAAATCACTTCTGCAGCGCCCAATTCCTGGCTGGTTTTTCTGCCGAGTACGAACAGGTAATCAGACAGGCGGTTGAGGTACTGCAGGATCATCGGCTCGACGGGTTCTTCCAGGTTAAGTGCTACGGCCAGGCGCTCGGCCCGCCGGCACACGCAGCGGGCAATGTGGCAAAAGGAAACAGTCGGGTGGCCACCGGGCAGGATGAAGTTTTTCAAACGGGGCAGCGTCTCCTCCATCTGGTCTATCTCCTTTTCCAGCAGTTGAATATCGTCGGGGAGGATATCGGGCGGCGTCAGTTTTGGCTTGGAAGGGTCGGTAGCCAGGTTTGCTCCCATGTCGAAGAGCCGATCCTGGACTTTTTTCAGCACCTGCGAAATGTGTTCATCAGCGATGAGGTCCCGCACCATCCCCACGTAGGAATTCAATTCATCCACTGTGCCATACGCCTCTATGCGGATATGGCTTTTAGGCAGGCGGCGGCCGCCAAAAAGAGCTGTTTGCCCTGCGTCGCCAGTTTTAGTATAAATTTTTAAAGCCACAGACTGGGGGTTTTAGATTGGAGATTTCGGATTGGAGGCCGCCCTGTGAGAGGAAACCCAACTGTTCACAGTGAGGCCGGAACTCCGGAATTCCGGGTTGAATCAAACCTTAGAAAATATCTTTGCTGGATTGGGGTTCAGCTCATCGGAAGCGATCATGCCGTCTATGAGGCGGACGATGCGGTGGGCGTATTCAGCGATGTCGGGTTCATGCGTAACCAGGACGATTGAATTGCCGGCAGCGTGGATTTCTTCAAATAAACCGATGATCTCGTAAGAAGTTTTGGAGTCGAGGTTTCCTGTGGGTTCGTCTGCCAGGATGATGCTGGGATTGTTGACCAGCGCCCTGGCGATAGCGACGCGCTGCCGCTGCCCGCCAGAGAGTTCATTGGGCCGGTGGTGGCCGCGGTTGGTGAGGCCTACAGCATGGAGTACCTGCTGAGCGCGTTCCAGCCTTTGGGCTTTACTGACACCCGAATAGACAAGCGGCAAGGCCACGTTTTCAAGGGCAGAGAGGCGGGGCAGCAGGTTAAAAGTCTGAAAGACAAAGCCGATTTCCTTGTTGCGAACCTCGGCCAGGTCGCTGTCATTCATGGTGCTGACGTTTGTGCCGTTGAGGATGTATTCTCCGGAGGTTGGCGAGTCCAGGCAGCCAATGAGATTCATCAGCGTGGACTTGCCTGAGCCGGAGGGTCCCATCAGGGCGACGTATTCATTTTTGTAAATGTCCAGGTTGATTCCCTGGAGTGCATTCACCACGTTGGCTCCCATGTAATAAATTTTCCGGAGGTCTCTGACGGAGATAATTGGTTGCATCTATTTTGGATTTAAAATTTTCGGCACTTTGAAATATTGCCCGTCGTGGCTGGGGGCATTGGAAAAGGCCTGCTCCCTTGTCACCTGATTTCTGACGACATCTTCCCGAAGCACATTAACCTGGTCGTTGATGTAAACCAGGGGTTCTACGAGCGAGGTATCGGGTTCTTCCAGTTTTTTAATCATGTCGAGAATCTTATTCAGGTCTTCTGTCAATTGCTCCCTTTCCTGAGCTGAGAGTTCGAGCTTAGCCAGCTCTTCGAGTTTCAAAATTAGGTTTTGGTCTATCTGCATAACGACTTTTTAGATGATTGGCCACAGGTGTATGATGAATGAAAAGGTAAAATCCTGAATTGCCCCAAATTTACCCCATCACATTGCTGAATTTTCTACTTTCGTGCCTCGGGCAGCAAACGTTTAATTCATGAGTTCATCAAAAAAACATCAGATCAAACACATTGCAATCGCCGGGAACATCGGTGCGGGAAAAACCACCTTGTGTTCCAGGCTCGCCCGGCATTTTGCCTGGGATACGCACTACGAAAGCACGGACGACAACCCCTACCTCGCTGACTTCTACCACGACATGCAGCGCTGGTCGTTCAATCTGCAAATTTACTTCTTGAACAACCGATACCAACAAATACTGGAGATTTTGCAAGGTAATCGCACCGTGATTCAGGACCGGACAATCTACGAAGACGCCTACATCTTTGCACCTAACCTCCACGACATGGGGCTGATGTCTTCCAGGGATTTTGAAAATTACTTCAGTTTGTTTAAAACCATGTCCTCTCAAATCCAGTCTCCTGACCTATTGATATACCTGCGGGCCAGCATCCCCACTTTAGTTGCTCACATCCAGGCCAGAGGGCGGGAGTACGAGGGCAGCATGAGTCTGGACTACCTCCGCCTGCTCAACGACCGCTACGAAAAATGGATCAGTAATTACCGAGAAGGTAAATTGCTCATCATCAATGCAGACGAAATTGATTTTGAAAACAATCCCGAGGATCTGGGCAAAGTAGTCAATCTGGTGCAGGCAGAATTACATGGGCTTTTTGAGGCTGAAGACTGAGGATTTTCAGATACGCCAGGGTCAATCCAGTTTTAGCACGTCGAGAAATGCTTTTTGAGGAACTTCGACAGAGCCGATTTGCCGCATTTTTTTCTTTCCTTTTTTCTGTTTTTCCAAAAGTTTGCGCTTCCGCGAGATGTCGCCGCCATAGCATTTGGCCGTCACGTCTTTTCGCATGGCGGAAATGGTTTCACGGGCGATGATCTTTGCACCGATAGCAGCCTGGATAGCGATGACAAATTGTTGACGGGGCAACAATTCTTTGAGTTTTTCGCAAATGCGGCGGCCGAAGGCATAGGCCTTGTCCTTGTGGACCAGAGCCGATAGGGCGTCCACGCTTTCGTTGTTGAGTTTGATATCCACTTTCACCAGGTCGGACTCCCTGTAGCCTATGGGGTGGTAGTCAAAAGAAGCATAGCCCCGTGAAATGGATTTCAGGCGGTCGTAAAAATCAAAGACGATTTCTGCCAGTGGCAACTCGAAGGTCAGCTCCACGCGGGAAGGTGTGAGATAGTGTTGGTTTTTAAAAATCCCTCTTTTTTCAAGGCAAAGCGTCATGATTGAGCCGATGTAATCGGGCTTAGTAATCATTTGCGCATTGATAAAAGGCTCCTCCACCGCTTTGAGAAAGCTGGGATCGGGGAAGTCGGCAGGGGTGCGAAGGTGGATGGTTTCGCCTTTGGTCGTGTGTGCAATGTACGACACGTTGGGAACGGTAGTGATGACCTCCATGTCAAATTCCCTTGACAGGCGCTCCTGGACGATCTCCAGGTGCAACATGCCGAGGAATCCACAGCGGAAGCCAAAGCCCAATGCTGCGGAAGACTCTGGCTCGAAAGTGAGTGCACTGTCGTTGAGCTGGAGTTTTTCGAGGCTGTCACGCAAGTCTTCAAAGTCTTCATTTTCAATGGGGTAAATTCCGGCGAAGACCATGGGTTTTACGTCTTCAAAGCCCTTTATTGCTACGGCACAGGGTCGCTCCACGTGGGTGATTGTATCGCCAACTTTAATTTCCCTGGAGGTTTTTATCCCGGTAATGATGTAGCCCACATTGCCCGCCTGCATTTGGCTTTTGGGCACCATATCCATTTGGAGGATGCCCACTTCGTCTGCGTCGTATTCTTTTTCTGTATAGTAAAAGCGGACTTTATCCCCTTTGCGAAGGGTTCCGTTGATAATTTTGAAATAGGCAATAACGCCTCGGAAAGAATTGAAAACCGAATCGAAGATGAGCGCCTGGAGGGGTGCTTCGGGGTCGCCTTTAGGAGGAGGAATCCGCTTGACGATCTGCTCTAAAAGCTCAGACACGCCCTCGCCAGTCTTTCCGCTGGTCTGGATAATATCCTCCAGGTTGCAGCCGATGAGGTCAATGATCTGCTCTATCGTCTCGTCAATCATGGCATTGGGCATGTCTATTTTGTTGATAACGGGGATGATAGTCAGGTCGTGCTCAATGGCTAAGTACAGGTTGGAAATGGTCTGAGCTTGAATGCCCTGGGTAGCGTCAACCAGCAGCAGTGCACCCTCGCAGGCTGCGATAGAGCGGCTCACCTCGTAGGAAAAGTCCACGTGGCCGGGGGTATCAATCAGGTTGAGTGTGTATGTTTGGCCATCTGCGTGCTGGTAGTACATTTGAATGGCGTGGCTCTTGATGGTGATGCCCCGCTCTCTTTCCAGGTCCATGCTGTCCAGGGCCTGGTCCTTCATTTCCCGGGTAGAAATGGTGCGGGTCATTTCCAGCAGGCGATCGGAGAGGGTGCTTTTCCCATGATCTATATGAGCGATGACGCAAAAATTGCGGATGTTTTTCATGAAGACGTCGTTCGATGTTTAGCCGGCAGCTGCGCCAAAATTGTTAATCCGTACCTGCCAGGCTTGTTGATGGTGATATATTTGCGGCTGTACCCCCCTCGTTAAATCTGCCAGGCAAACTTAACGGCTGCCTGCTCCATCGCTATTTTTAAAACAACTTCCGTTGACTGAGTCTATATTCAGGAATGTGCAGCGAAAAACATTCGCATTTGGGCGACGTCTTTTGAGCGTCGGCTGTGTTCGTATAAGAGTTGCGTAGCGCAGGCTATGCTCCTTTTTTACTGCCCTGCCAGTCCCAAAAAACCCTTGCAGAAATACCCAACTTCTTCTCCACACGTTCCTTATTCTCAACAGAGTCACCGGAACAACCTGGTTTTTCTAAATTTTGGGGGCGCAAATATACGTGAAAAACAGGTGGGTAGTTGCTACCGTCATAATGTGAGCATAAAACATTTTGGAGCTTCAAAATCTGTCCAGGTTGTTTTCTTCCACTTTTTAAACAACACCGATGGCCATGCACCTGAATCTTCCAAAAAAGAATCCGTTACTTTTTGCACTTTCAGAATTAAAATCAAAAAACACAACGCTGCAAATTATGAAAATTAACCTCACGACGATACTGCTGCTGGCCCTTTTCAGCCAGCTCTCTGCCCAATCGGGCCATACCTCTAAAGTGCTAAAGAGTGCCGAGGTTTACTTCGACTTTGGAAAATACGACCTCCGGCCTCAAACAGACTCCAGTTTGGCAGTCATCGCCGCCTTCTGCAAAGAGCTGAAGGATTTCCAAATCAGGATTGCGGCCCACACGGACTCGGTAGGCACACTGCAAAGCAACCTCACCTTGTCGAAGCACAGAGCAGAAGCTATTCAAAGCTTTTTGGTAGAAAAGGGGGTGCCAGCGAAGAATATTGCCATTTCTTTTTTCGGAAAGACCAGGCCGGCCACAGAAAACGACTCCGAAGAAGGCCGCCAACTGAACCGCCGGGCGAGCATTGAGATACTTCAGGTCGTGCCGGAGGTCGGCATTGAGGGTTTCGTGAAGGATGAAAAAACCGGCAACCCTCTCGCTGCACTCGTCGTCATTCAAACAAAAGAAACACGGGATTCCATTCGGACGGATACTTCGGGTTATTTCAAAACAGCCTTTCCCTCAGGAACTGTCGTCAGGCTGGATGCCTTTGCGGAATGTCATTTTTTGAAATCAGAGATGGTAAAAGCCCGGCCAGGCATGCAGCCGGTACAGCTCCTGCTGAAGCCCGCCCTGGTCGGGGAAAGTGCAGATATCGAAAATCTGTTTTTCGTGGGTAACCAGGCCACCCTGCTGGAAAAATCGAGGCCCGAGCTGCCCAAGCTCCTGCGCTTTATGCAACTCAGCCCTAAAATGAAAATTGAAATTGCCGGGCACGTCAACTTCCCCAACCGCCCGCCAGTGGCCAGGGAGAGTTTTGAGTACAAATTATCCGTGGAAAGGGCCAAAATAGTGTACGACTACCTGCTGAATAACGGTATCCAGGCCGACCGCATAAGCTACCAGGGTTACGGCAATTTCGAAATGCGCTATCCCTATGCCGTTTCGGAAAGCCAACAGCAGCAAAACCGAAGGGTGGAGATCCGCATCCTGCAGGATGGTTGTCCATAGAGCTTGTTAGAGCTTGTTTGCGATTGGGTGCTTGAGCCGAGATGCTGTTTGGGTTGAGCTTACCGGGCTGAATCCAAACAAGCTCTTAGGAAAGTGCCCGAAAATAACTTCTGAATTTGGGCAGCGTCCGGGAGCGTTTCCTCCTGCTTCTCAAATTTCCAGGTAAATTTCCAAGATGGCAGCAGCCATTTTTTCCTTTGAAAAACATTCCACTTTGTGGCGAGCGGCTTGAGTCAGCCGTTGTTTTAGGCCGGGCTGCTCCATCAATCTGACCACCTGCCGGGCCAGGGATCCGGCATCGCCCACCGGAGCCAACAGGCCGGTGACATCATCTTCTACGATCTCGGGAATGCCACCAGCATCCGTTGCCACAATCGGCACACCACAGGCCATGGCGTCGAGAAGGCTGGTGCCAAGTCCTTCGGTTTTGCTGGTGAACAACAATATGTCCACCTCCGGCAGAATTTCGTGGACATCCGTGCGGAAGCCCGTCAAGATGATTTCTGCGGAAAGGCCTTTGTCTAAAATCAACTCCCGGATGGCCTGTTCTTCGCCTCCGTCAGCGCCGATGATCAAAAACCTGGCAGGGAAATTCTGATGCAGCAACACTTCCGCCGTTTTTACAAAAGTGAAATAGTCCTTGTGGGGAGCAATGGCAGCGACGTTGGCAATGAGCCAGGCTTCAGGCGGTATTCCGTACCGAATGCGCAAAGTTTGGGAGCGGCCAGGCTTTTCTCCCACTCCTTTTATTTCGACTCCGCTGTGTACTACGACGAGTTTTGAAGCATCCCCGACAGCAGGCTCGACGAGTTTTTTTATAAAATCAGAAACGCAGATGATTCGGCTGATGGCGGGATGGTTGTACTTCCATCTTGAAAAATAGCTGTTACCCACGGGGAAATCCACTCGGCGGTGGACGATGAGCAGGGGTTTGTTTTTAAAAAAAGTAGAAGCAAGCACGGCAAAAGTATGGGCATGAGCGTCGTGAGCGTGGAGATGCGTAATGTTGAGTTGCTTGCAAAGTTGCCAGATGCGACGGGCAGTGAGCAGATCCAGGGAAAAGCTTTTTTTAAAAGGGAAAAAGTCAAATCCCTCTCTTCGGCAGTACGCCTCCATAGCCGATCCCTTTGCGCAGAATATCCACTGCGGTACCCCGGTTTTACGGAGTGCCGCCATCAGCCAGGCAATTTGCTGCTCGCCGCCTCGCCAGGTCCTGGCAGTGGAAAGATGAAGTACGCGAAGTTGCCGGTTTTTTTTTAGCACAAAATTTTTTTTTAAAAAACGATGATACCTGCTTCTGCCTCCCAATAAGCGCTTGTTTGCGATTTGGTCACTCGGTCAAAAACGGCCCTTTTTCGTCCTGTTTTCCCCTTTTTTTTCAAATCCGTAACGCTGCTACGCCACTTCAAAAAGCTAAAAATCTGACAAAAAATTGCTCGTTTTCAGATATTATTTGAAGGGGGCTGCCGGAGAAAAAAAGTCGTCTTTTTAGCTCGGTAAGCTCAATTCAAACAGCATCTGAAAGCCCATCGTTCAGGAGGTGTCGTTCGTTGAGAAAAGATTCCAACTCTTTCTCTGCCCCCCTGCTCCTGCAGGCAGTTGCTAAGCTTTCTGAAAATTCGGATCAAAATCCTTCAACCGTACGATCATGGCGAGCAGAGTATAAAAAATCACGCTGGTGGGGAACAAGGTGATAGCCTCTTGTGGGTAGCTGGCCAATGCGAGCAGGAAGATAGTCACGGAGAAAACGAGGTAGAACGACTTAATCGTCGGGTCTTTTACCCGGAAGTAGTAGTGGATACTCGTTTTCATGGCTGTAAAGAGCAGACCCATGTAAATAACCAAGCCAATCCAGCCGGTTTCCACAGCCAGACGGACGTAGAGGCTGTCGTGCGCAAAGCCTGCCAGCCAGGTATCAGGGGTAAAGCGCTTTCCCCAGTACCCGGTACTGCCCAGCCCTGCTCCAATGGGATGGGTGTGAATGTAGGGCTGAACGAGTTCCTGATTTTTCATCCTGACATCAATGGTGTCGCTGCTGTCACTACGGAAAGCTGACTGAATGCGCCAGATCACAGCGCTGTGCGTGGATTTGAGCACAAAAGCGGTACCGAGCAGGAAAAAGAGCAGAGTTGCAAAGACGGTTTCCCGCTTGAATGTCAGAACCATAAAAAAGATAATCCCGGCAGGAACCATGACGAAAGGCGTCCTGGAGCCGGCGTATGCCATCGCCAGCAACATGGCAATTGCTGCGACAACCAGCAGTAGTTTCGTCCATTTTCTGAACGGGCCGGTTGCCAGCACAAGACAGAAAATGCTCATGTAGCCCATCAGGATGCCGTAAGTCGTAGGGTCAGAGAAGAAGGAAAATATTCGCAGGCGGTCCCATTGGAAAATGAGCATGAACCGCTCCTCGTCGGCGTGAAGCCAAGTCAGCTCTGTCGGCGAAAAGCCTATCCACTCCTGCTTCAAGCCGTAGAGTGCAGAAAGGAAGGTGAGGAACAAAATGGCCTTTACCGTAAAAATGATGCGCTTGTAGCTATTCAGGGCGTACAATGCGATAAAGTAAAATGCCAGAAACAGGGCTACGGTGCGCACCGTGTAAACCCAGGCGACTTTGCTGGCCGCCCAGGGGTTGAGCACCTGGAGCAGGTTGTAATAAATCCATGCAGAAATGAAAATACTGATGGGGCTTTTGATAAAACTAAAGTCCTTTTCCCTGATGAGCTTGACCAACATTCCCAGCAGCATCAACACCAGCAAGGCGTCCATTCCGGTGCCAATAGGCGCACTGGTGTATTTAGATGCCAGCCCTATCATAAAGCCGGCGCATAACACGATGATGATGCCAAAATACTGATCTACAAAACAGCCAACGACAACCGGGACGGCGAGCAGCGCCCCTACTGCCAACATGGCAACTTTCAGCGGAAGAAGGGAAAGGCAGTAGGCCAGTACCAAGGCACCTGCCAGTAGAGCAATGTACCCGAGCGGATTGTTCAGTTTCTGCAAAACCACTTGCCGGGTAAGCCATATCCGGAATGCAGAAATGCTATTTTCTCTGTGGAAAGCCATTTTCTCATAGTAACGCTGCAACTGTACAGAGGGGGGGCTTTTAGAGAAAGAGGTAGAAAAATTTCCATTTTCTCTCTTGTCTCTCGTATTCTTCTGAAGAGCTGCGCAAATTTTAAACCTCATGCAACTCAAAAAGAATGGGAACCGGCTTATCCCTTTCAGGAATTGCCAGGCTCCCTATTCCTAACCCATTCAAATATTTCTTCAAAATGGATTAAAAAAACAACACTTTCAGAAAAAACGCCAGCAGCATCATAGCACACATGCTCACTGCAAGCAACTCAAGTACTCTTTCTTTAGGTGAAAGCTCGGGAAGGTGGCTTCCTTCTCCGGGAAAGTGTGTAGTCTTCTTAAAATCCATCAACGTGTATTTTCTTACGTGCGCAATTACTTCGCTAATTTAAAAAATCGGTGGGAAAAATCCTTGATTAAATCTTTTGCGGTCTGGAACGCACTGGTTTTTCTCGTTTGAGCGCCTGCCCGCACTCCAACTGCGGGTTTCGAATCAAGGCCGTTTGTCTTCTGGTGCTGCATTGACTCTGTGCGCCTGGCGGTAGCTGATGCAAATGTAGCAGAAAAGATTCTGAATTTGAGAAATGTGCGCGTGCTTTTGTTACAGGAGATAAAACCCTACCCTGCTTTGGCAGCAGGCAGGGTTTCGTCTGCCATGCAGTGGTAGAGGATCCTGCCCTCTCCAATTCGGGAAGTTTCTCCGGCCCTGCAGCCGCCACACCGAGATTGGTGCCGCATTCACGAGAGCCGCACGGGGAGGGGGCTGTGCTCGGGCCATGGCTCCCTGCCAGGGTGAGGGTATGTCTGCAACATGCTCCCCAGGAACTGGGGGCCTGGAAGCCGATATCTGGTACCGGAAATGTACAAAAGGTATCATTCATCGCATTTTCCTTTAACGCGGGGGCATTTAAAAGACAACTGGTCGTTCAGGCCTTGTTCAGGCAGGTTGCTTTGTTGCTGCAAGCCGATAATCCACCACCTCCCAGAACTGCTTCACTCTTTCGCTCCAGGTACTCAGCCGGGCAGTAGCGACCCGGCTGCTGATGCGAGCATCGTTGTCTTCTGCAATGGCTCTGTCCACCAGGCGAACAAACTCCTCCTCGTTTTCTGCCAGGTAAATGTCTTTTTCAAAGCTTCGGATGTCTTCGGAGAAGTTAGTGGCAATCACCGGCTTTCCGGCAGCGAGGTATTCGTTGATCTTCAGGGGGTAAATGCTGGCAGTCAATTTATTGAGTACAAAAGGAATGATGGCTACGTCAAAGTACTGAAGATAGGCCGGCAGCTCCGAAATGTGCTTTCCGCCGGTCAATATCACGTTGGGCATCCGGTCAAGCCCGTATTCCCTGTAGTCCCCGCTGTTCAGCGGTCCCACCAGTACCAGCGTTTTATCCTTGTGATGTGCTGCCAGTTTGCGCAGCAGTGGGTAGTGAATGCGATACTCATTCAAATTTCCCATGAATCCAATGATTTTTCCTTTCACGCCTTCCAGCTCCAGGGGCTTTGGAAGCAGCTTTGTCAATGCTTTTTCAAAAATTGAAGTATCGGCAGCATTGTGAAGGATGAAGGTGTTGGGGTTCAAATGCTTCTTCAGTCGGTGGAGGTTCCGGGAGGTAACGAAGGCAATATCGGCATCGGCAATCACCTGTTCTTCCAACCGGGCGCCGTGCCGGGCAGTGTAGGCATCCTGAGTCATGTCGTCAACACACTGGTAGATATTGAGCCGGGCGCCGAACTCAGGAGGTAGGACGCCAGCGTAATAAGGGTTAAAGCAATTCAGGTAAATGAAGTTTTTGAGTTTAAAATCCCTGATAACCCGATGGATGGTTTTGAGGATAATCCCGCTGTTAAAATTGTGCAACTGCCCGTATATTTTCCCCTGCGGCAGCCAGTTAATCGGCAGGCTCAGCGGTGGGTGTACGGCTACCACTTCCGGCAATTCGGGGATCGTCTCGTAGCGCATCTGATTGCTGAGCATTTTACTTCGGCGGGCTTTGACCATTGGCTTGTTCCAGCCTTTCACAAAGTCCTTAACTGTGTAAGGGTGGTTGATGAAAAATACTCGGTTATTTTTTGCAAATTCTCTGGTAAGACAAAGTGCAACTGAGGAGTAGGCATTGTCCCAAGGGAAGAGTGAAAAATAAACGATGTCGAAGTTATTGTGCATTTGAAGTTTCGTGAATTACAGGGGGTCATGGATGTAATTGGCGATTGGGGGTTGGGGATCACCCCTGCTCGGAACGGCCCATCTTCCCCACCTCTCCGCTTTAATAGCTTGTTTGCGATTTGGACACTTGGCAAAAAACGGTCCTTTTACGCCACTTTTTCTCCTCTCCGGCGCCAGCGCCCAATTCCAAAAAGCTTTTCAGTTTTTTTCAAGCAGTATGAATTCTTTGGTCACCAGAAAGTCGAGGGGGAAAAAGTTCAGGTTGACATTTTTAAAAATTGGAATTTTATTGATAAAAGAATGGCTTTTGCGGAAAATCGGCTTGAGGCCACTCCCTTCTACCGCCTGCAACAGCTTGTCATGCGTCAGGTGGTTGAGTCCTTTGTAAGCCTGCAACAAATCGCTTTCCTCTTCGCCGACGATGGGGCGATTGTTCCGCTTGATCAGCGGCAGCAGTATGCTGTCGGGCAAAAACTGGCACCAGGGGATGCCTACCACGTGTTGCACGTGTGAGGCATAGGGGCTGCGCCAGGGTGGGTAGGACACAAAAACCTGCCCTCCGTCCACCAGGGATTTGCTGATGGCTGAAAATACCTGCTTCAAAACGGGCAGGCGAATGTGTTCGGCTACATCGTTGAGGACGGCCAGATCCACCTGCTCGTCCAGCGGTTGCTCGAGGATATTGCGCACCTCAAATCGGACGTTCTGAATGCCGTGCTTGGACTTCAGCTCCCTGGCAATAGCGATGTGATGCCTGTCAATGTCGAAGCCTAGCACCTGGCAATCCCAGTTGCTGGCGTACCAAAGGCTCATTCCACCCATCCCACACCCGAAGTCGAGAATTTTTTTACCTTCCAGATTGAAATTCTCCCGAAACAGCTTTTTATCAAAGTGCAGGTGGTTTGCGTTTTCGTTCAGGAAGTTTTCCTCTGCGTAGGCCAGCCCTTCCTGAAATAATGCCTGTGTTATCATGATGTTTAAGTAATTTTTTCCGTAACTCCTTAGAAGCTGTTCAGATTTAGGAACGTGTCGGAAATTGAAGGTCGTCTTTTTTGCCCGGTAAGCCCAACCCCAACAGCATCTAAAAACGAGCAATTTTTCGTCAATTTTTCTCCTTTTTTCCGTTGCGTAGCAGCGCTACGGAACTGAAAAAAGGGGAAAAGTGGCGTAAAAGGGCCGTTTTTTGCCAAGTGACCAAATCGCAAACAAGCTCTGATGATACACCCTCTGCCAAGAAGTTACTTCTTTTTCAAAAAAACAAGAATCAGAATTTGGGAGGGAGGTCAATCTTTTTCGCCTGCGATTTCGTGGGAGGTCCCTGAGTTACTGCGGCGGATGGTTCTCCAGGCGTATTTCAACAGGCTTCCGTAAAACTCCAGCATGTAAAAGAAAGGTTTCAGTGGGGTGATTTTCAGGTGCTTACGCAAATAAAGCTGCATAAATACAAAAGCTACTGCATAGGCGAGGAGCGTACCGACGGCAGCTCCAAAAGGGCCGTATTTTAAAATAAATATGTAGTTAAAAGCAGTTGTCAGCACGAGGCTTCCCAGGGTGTAGATAAAATTGATACGGGGTCTTCCGATGGAGTCCAGTACCGTTCCAAACTGAACTGCATAGGGAATAAACAGCCCGAATAAAATCGTAATCCGAAGCAAGTTAGCCGCTGCTGCGTACTCCTTTCCGGCCACGAGCAGGATGATCCAGTCTGCAAAGAGCATCACGACAAAAATGGCCGGAATCATAAAAGCCAAAATGGCACCCACTGCTTTTTCATACAACTGCTTGACGGCCGCTCTTCCTTCTTTTAGCCGGCGGGCACTCTGCGGAAACAACATGGTCGCCATGCTGGCGGTCGGCACATCCGTCAGGTTGGTGACGCGGATAGCAGCATCGTAGAGCGCAACAGCCACTTTCCCACCGCCGGGCAGCGAGCCGAGCAGCAGCTTGTCCACATTTTTAAAAAGCTGCGTGCTCAGGTTAGTGCCAAAGACAAAGATGCCATAGTTGAGCAGGCGCTTCACCCAAGTCCAGTCAATGTGGCGGCTGAATTTTGCAAACTTTTTTGCAAAACCCCAGGAAACGAGGGAGGCCAGTACAGCCGCCAGCACCTGGATTTTTGCCAGGTCGGCCAGATTGACCGGACTTCCCTTCATAAAAAGCAAGGAGATGAACCCAAAGAGCACTCCTCCTTTGACGAGGTTCCCCCAGAAGATGCCTTTAAAATCGAGATTTGCCTGCTGAATGTAGTTGCACTGAAAAAAGGGGATCAGCGCTACCGTCGTCAGACAATAAATGCTAAACAGCATCTTCAACTCCGGAGCTTTGAACCACTGGGCAGCCAGGGGAGCAAATCCCAGCATCAGCACGACGATGAGGCTGGTCAACATACCGTTCAGGACAAAAGAGGCGGTTGTTATCTTACCTGCCTCCTCATCTTCCCTTGTCGAGAGGTATTTTACCAGCGCGTTTTGCAGCAATCCAATCCTGCCCACCTCGACGATGGAGGTGATAGACAGGAACAACACCCAGATACCGAACTGCTCTTGTGTCGTCATTCTGAAGAGCAGCATGGCCCCACCAAATCCAAACAGCAAACCTGCTCCTTTTTCCGACAGGGTGTAAAATCCTGACTTTAGCCAGTATGAGTTCTTCACAAAATCCGGGTGTTAGAGCTTGTTTGCGATTTGGTCACTTGGTTAAAAAACGCAAACAAGCTCTTAGTGTAGTGCCTGCTGAAGCTGCATCCAAAGGCAACAGCAACCATCAAATAATCTTTCGGCAACTGTTTGAATTTAGCTCACCGGGCAAAAAGTCGTCTTTTTCGTCCTTTTTCCTCTCGAGCAGCCAAATCCAAGCAGCTTCTGAAAAGAGATCGTGTTGAAAATCAAAATATCGGCTATTGGCTCAGAGATTTTTCAGATCAACTTTATTCAAAATTCCTCCCAACATTTTATCCTCCAGGCTCCTGAGAAATTCCAGTGAATCCTTGTCCGCATGTCCAGTTGAGGATTCCGAGGAGATAACTGCGACGACTTTCTCCACGAAAGGTACCAACTCTCTGGCATCGGAATACTTATTCATGGAGGCAGCTTCCAGGAAAATAAAATCGTACTTGCGACCGTAATTCTGGATGACCTGCCTAAAATCTTTGCCTGCCAACACTTCGGAAGGGCTTTGGCTGCCGCCTTTGTTGCCGACGATATCAATGTTTTTCAGGTTCAGGTCAGCTGGCTCGCCGGGGGGGAATTGCATCGAAGTCTGCTGGCCTCCTGCTTTGAACAGAGCCATGCGGCGAAGTGCGGGAAGCTCTTCTGTTTCTACTTCAAAAAATGTTCTCGTTTTGAAATCAGACAGGGTGTTGTTTTTAAAATTCGTATCAATGAGCAGGATCTTTTTTTGGTTGAGGCCCAGCGCATAGGCCAGCAAAATTATGAGAAAAGACTTTCCTTCCTGCTCTTTGGGACTGACAAACAGGAAACTCTGCGCACCGGAAGTTTCAATGGCCGTCCTGAGTTTGCGGATATTCTCTTTAAAAATCTCAAGCTCGCTGTCGTGCTGGCGTTGATGAAACAAGGGGTAGAGGTTAATTTTTCCAGCTACGATCTTGTTCACACTGCCGAGCAGCGGCAGGCGTGTTATACGCTGAAACTGGGCCGGCAATTGAACGCTGGTGTCGAAGAAAGCGAGCAGGAGCAGCACGATGCTGGCGAGGGAGCCGCCGGCTACTGCTGCGAATGCCGAGAAGACAGCCCGGTGCTTGGATTCTGGTTCGTCGGGCAATGCCACAGGCTCGACGATAGCCAGAGGGTTTTCGGTTCCTTCTGCATACAGTCTGGCCTTGTCGTATTCTTCGGTAGCACGCAAATATTCTTTTTCGAGCCTTTCTTTTTCTGCGGTCAGCCTGGCGAGCTGGTTGTCATCGGTCAGAAGCTTGCCGGCTTTTGCGTTTTGCTTTTGAATTTCCTGGTCGTAGGAGTTTTTGGCAGCTTTTGCCAACTCCAGGTCTAATTGTTTCTGGAGCCAGTCCTGCATCCACTGGCGCACCTGGTCATCAATTTTGTCAATGGTTTTGGAGCTGACCGGCACGTTGCGGGCGATCAGCGCCGCCTGGTCTTTTCTGAGCTTTTCAATTCTCTGCTCAATGGCAGCCGTACTTTTTCCCGCTGCCAGGTTCTCGACGTATTGGTTGTTAAGGCTCTCAATTTCGGCGTTAATGCTGCTAAAGCCTTCGCCCAGTTCCATAGACTGCACCAGGGCTTCCATGTTGACTTTGTTGTATCGCTGTATCTGGTTGTTGAGGATTCTGAGTTGGTTTTGGAGGGCCGGGATTTGCTGGCTCATCTCCTCTCGTTTCATCTCCAGGTCTTTGAGCAGGGTGATGACGGTTTCCCGTTGGTGGGAGACGTCCACCAGGCTGTTGGTCTTCTTGTAGTCGTTGATTTGTGCGATTTTAGCATCCAGTGAGTCTTTGCGGTCGCTGACTTGTTTAGTATAAAATTGCAGGGCCACATTTTCATTGTGGGAAATGTCGTCGTTGTGGGCTTTAAAAAATTCCCGGATGAAAGTATTTACTGCATAATAAGACAGATCAGGATTTTCCGATTTGAATTCGATGCGCAGGTAATCTGTTTCTCCGATGCGCTGTATTTCGAGCTTTTTCTGGAGTTTTTCATAGTTGTACTCGTACGCCTGCGCCAGGTTATTGGTTGAAATGTCAATGGGTTTTTCGTTTAGGAGGGAGTCATTCAGGTTTGCTTTT
>WBZO01002074.1_pt1 | contig 27740 bp, 20 predicted proteins | sample 5204261 | NCBI WGS metagenome assembly WBZO01 (sample SAMN12412400, study PRJNA552823) | activated sludge metagenome | isolation source: activated sludge from anammox sidestream of wastewater treatment plant... | place: USA: North Carolina | collected 2017-09
ACACGTTCCTAAGTGCCCCACTTGAAAACAAGCCCTTCGTTATCTTGGATATGTTCCTTAACTTGCCCTCAGAACTTTTTATAAAACACGCCTCTCAATATGCGCAACGACTTCGTTTACTTTATCTTCATCTCATTGTCAGTCACTGTTGTCATTGGCTATTTCTGGCCCCCGTTTTTTTGGGCGCTGGTGGTGCTGTGCCCTATCATCCTGCTTGGCCTGTACGATATGACACAAGACAAGCACGCCATCATGCGCAACTTCCCAGTCTTGGGACGGGGGCGCTACATCATGGAAGAATTGCGACCCAAGATTTACCAATACTTCATCGAATCGGACACCAACGGGGCGCCCATCAACCGCTTTCTCAGGACGATTGTTTACTCGCGGGCAAAAAAGCAAATGGACACCATCCCCTTTGGCACCCAGCTTAACGTGTACGCCGAGGGCTACGAGTGGGTAAACCACAGTATCGGTGCCCTTTCTGGTCACGAGCTTGAACTCTCGCCCAGGGTCAGAGTCGGCACGGCGGCCTGCCGGCAGCCTTACGACCTGAGCGTGCTGAATGTCTCTGCCATGTCCTTTGGCTCCTTGAGCGATCGGGCGATACTTGCCTTAAACGCAGGGGCAAAAATAGGTGGCTTTGCGCACAACACGGGCGAAGGAGGCATCAGTCCTCACCACCTCGCCGAAGGGGGCGATCTCATCTATCAGGTGGGCACGGGCTATTTTGGCTGCCGTACCCCCGAGGGGCATTTCTCGGTAGAAGAATTTGCAAAGCGCTGCCAAAACCCCAGCGTTCGAATGGTGGAAATTAAGCTGTCGCAGGGCGCCAAGCCAGGGCACGGAGGCATCCTTCCGGCCAAAAAGAATACTCCTGAAATCGCTGCCATCCGAGGCGTAGCACCTGGCGTTGCAGTGATCTCACCACCTGCCCATACCGCATTTAGCACACCGGAAGGGTTGTTGAAGCTGGTGCAAACTATGCGGGAAGTATCGGGGGGCAAGCCGATTGGCTTCAAGCTCTGCGTGGGGCGAAAGAGCGAGTTCCTCGGCATCTGCAAGGCCATCGTGAAGACGGGCATCCTTCCGGATTTCATCACCGTTGACGGTGGCGAGGGCGGCACGGGTGCTGCGCCGCTGGAGTTCTCCAACTCGGTAGGTATGCCGTTTCTGGAGGGGCTGGCTTTCGTCTGCGACGCACTGACAGGTTTTGACCTCAAAAAAGACATCAAGGTGATTGCCTCCGGCAAGATTATCACCGGGTTTCACCTCTACCGGGCCATGGCGCTCGGCGCCGATGCTTGCAACTCGGCCCGTGCCATGATGCTGGCCCTGGGCTGCATCCAAGCACTTCAATGCAACAAGAATACCTGCCCTACGGGCATTACCACGCAAAACCCTGAGTTGGTTGCTGGCCTTCAGGTTAATGACAAGAAAGTGAGGGTCGCCAATTACCACAAGCAGACCCTCACCTCCTTTGTGGAGTTGCTGGGAGCCTCCGGGCTTCGCCGTCCTTGCGAAATCAACCGCAGCCACGTCTATCGGCGCATCAGCATGAGCGAGGTAAAACGGTACGACGATCTATTCCCGCCCATCCAAACTGGTTGCCTGTTAGACGACTCGACCGTTCCTTCTGACTGGAAGCGGGACATGGAGGCAGCTCACCCCGACCGGTTTTAATTCTCCTGTCCTGAAATACACAAAAAAGGCCGTGCCATAGTGGCAAGTCCAAAGCGCAGAGTAGAAAGACCGGAACAAGAAGTGCTTTTTTTCGTTCATTTGCTCCAATGAAGTCACGTATCACTTTGGCCTTGTTGCTTTTTTGCTTTGCAAAAATATTGCATGCGCAGTCCGTTGCAGACAGCCTGGCCGCACTGTTGCCGAGCATGAGCGAACAGAAGCGGGCGGAATTCATCAATGAGCATTTTTACACTTTTTACTCCAACGATTTCGGCAAGGCGATTGCGCTCGGCGAGGAGGCACTCCAGATTGCGAAGCAGGAAAGGCTGTTGCGTCTGCAGGCCCTGACGCTAAAAAATCTGGGCATCGTTCACTACCTGAAGTCTGATTTCGAAAAAGCACTGGACTATTACCAACGCTCGCTCGACCTCTACGAATCGGTGCAAGACCTCGCTGGGGAGGGAAATGTGCTGCGGGAAATGGCCAATTATTTCAAGAAAGTTGGCCAACATGACAAGGCATTGACCAACCTGGAAGAAGCCATCCGACGCTGCATTGAGGCTAATGACACCACCTGCATCACCTCGTCTTTTGATATCCGGGGCGTGGTCTTCCTGGAACTTGGCAGACTGGACGAAGCCGAGGCCAGCTTCCAGGCAGAATTGGTGCTTTTGGAGAAGAATGGAGACCAAAACGGCCTCAGTTATGCCCTTGACCACCTGGCCGCCGTGGCCACCGAGCGGGGCCGGTACGAGCAGGCCATCCAACTGTTGGTGCGCTCAGGTCGTATCCGGCAGCAATTGGGCGATGAGCACGGCGTTGCCATCAATGTTAACAACCTGGGTGAGGCGTTGCTCCATGCCGGCCAGCCTGCCAGGGCTCTTCCTTACTTTCAGGAGGCCCTGCGCAAGTCTGCTGCTATTGGCTTCAACGACCTGCGGCGTCACGTGATGCAGATGCTTTCCGACACCTACGGCAGCATGGGTGATGCCTCTGCCGCAATGACCTGGCTGCAGAAAAGCTATGCCTTGAAAGACAGCATGTTCAACGAGGAGCGTAGCCGCCAGCTCGCCGAAATGTCCACAAAATACGAGACCGAGAAAAAGGAAGCTGCACTGGCCCGTCAGAAGGTGAAATTGCAGCGTCGCAACCTCATCTTGATGCTCCTGGGGCTGCTCTTGGTAGCTGCACTGACAGTCTTTGGGCTGGTGCTGCGCCAGCAACAGCAAAAACGCAGAGAGGCTGAACTACAGGCAGAACTGGCCACCTCGGAGGCCACCAACCGACTGCAGGAGGAACGCCTCCGCATTAGCCGTGACTTGCACGACAACCTCGGCGCAGAGCTGACCATCCTGGGGAGCAGCCTTAGCCGCAAGGCTTTCCTGGCCACTGATGAGCTGGAAAAACAAGAGCTGGAAACTATTGGAGACAACGCCCGGCAGGCGATGCGGATGCTGCGGGAAACAATCTGGGCTATTCGGCACGAGCAGTTCTCAATGGAGCAACTGGTGGAGAAAATAGGCGACTTTGCCGCACGTGCTACACTCCTGCCCGTGGAGTTTATGGTGCCGCAGTCCGGCTTGCTGCTTTCCCCTTCGCAGACCCTGAACCTCTACCGCATCGCCCAGGAAGCTATTACGAATGCAGTGAAATACGCGGAGGCAACAAGCCTGAAAATTAGATTTGAAGTGTGGGGCGACAAACTCAGGATGTCGGTCAGCGATGATGGGAAGGGTTTTGATACACCACACAACATAGATGGAAACGGCTTGGAGAACATGCACTCCCGCATCACAGAACTGGGCGGGCGGTTTGAGATCTCAAGCGGAAGTAATGGGACGGTGGTTACGGTAGAGCTACCGGTCTGACCCCACGCACAATACGCAATTCATCGTATTGCTTCAACGCTGTAAAAAACCGCAATTTGCAGCCATTCTCATGATCATCCCAATTCTGAAATAATAACCCCAGGCCAAATATCGTGGATTCGGGCCGGGAACTGGCGAGAGCTGGTTTCCGGCAAGCTTTTTTTGGCGGTACGAGCTTGTTTGCGATTGGGTCACTTGGCTAAAAAACGGCCCTTTTTCGCCACTTTTCCCCCTTTTTTCCGTTCTGTAGCGCTGCTACGCAACGGAAAAAAGGAGAAAAATTGACGAAAAATTGCTCGTTTTTATCTCCGGCAGCCCAACCCCAACAGCATCTCTGCTCAAGCACTAAATCGCAAACAAGCTCTAAACAATGCGATGGAAGCTGATCAACATTTTAAAAGCGTTCGACTGGCACAGATTGTCCTGTTCAACTCAGTGCCAGCCGTTGGCGTACTCTTCTTCGGATGGGATGCTAAGTTGCTGATACTGGCCTACTTCACCGAGACCCTCATTGCTATTCTGTTCCATGCGCTGAGGCTGTGGTACGTGAATTTCCGGTGGGGCAGCGAACCTGAAACCAAGTACAAGGCGGCTGAATTGGAGCGAGCGAACGGTGGCCAGCGCATGCCTATCTCTTTCCTTCCGGTTTTCATGATGGCATTTTACGGGCTCTTCTGCTTCGTTCAACTGATGATCCTGGGAGGATTCGCCGAACGGGAATTTCCCGATGGCATCTTCACGCATTTGTACAGGGCGGCCATCGGACCATTGGCCTGGGCGATCGGCTCCTTTGTTTTTCTCCAGACCTCCCGTTTGTTTATGGAGGCCATCCGCTCAGAATATGCGTTCACACCTGCCGAAGCGATCTTCTTCCAACCATTCCGCAGGATCTTGGTACAACAATTGGCAGTGATATTGGGCGGCTTTTTCATACTTCTCAGCGGCGTTTTCGTGTATGTCTTCCTGCTGGTGCTGGTCAACCTCGCACTCGACCTGTTTTTCTTTTTCATTGACAACGCGAAACTTAAGAGCATACTGACGAAAGGCGACCCCGAAGCAGTGAGAAGCTATGAAGAGCTGAAGAAACTGAAAGGGATGTTCTAAAACTTGCTGGAATACGTAGTCCATCGTATTGCGTCGTTCCTCCAAAAAACCCAACTTGCCCTCCGATTTTACCTACTTTTTAAAGCTAAAAATCATCCTAATCTTATGAAAAGAAATCTGAATGCACTTCTGAGCCTCAGCATCCTGGGGCTTCTCTCGATAATCGTCACCGGCTGTCCGGTTGGCGTGGCCTATCCATTCTGTGAGGAGAGCCAATTGGAGAAAGTGGACCCAAAACTGCTCGGCACCTGGAGTTCTCTGTCCGATGCCGCTGATATCCTGGAAGTGAACATCACCCAGCAGGACGACGTTACGTACAGCATCGAGGTGCTGGAATCCGGTGAACTCTACCTGGCTGACGACACCAAGTTCTTCGGTTGGACCTCCACCCTCGACGGCCATACCTTCCTGTTCTCACAGGGCGCCGAAAGCGGCACCACTGACTATTTCCTGTACCATCTTGCTTTCGACGGCGACAACCTGATCATTCGGGACGTGGGGCTGCTGGTGGGTGGACTGGATGCCGTGACCAGCACCGAGACATTCCGGAAAGAAGTTTCTGCTTCGCTGAAGGACCCTGACTGCCTCACCAGTCCGTTCGAATACATCAAGCAATAAAGTTTCAACCAACTGAAATCACCTGCCGAGCAGCTTCGGCTGCTTGGCGGGTTGGTTTGTCCATTGTCCACCAAATCCATTCAACATTGATGAAACCTTTCATTCGCTTCGCAATTGCAGGGGCTGCCTTTTTGTTCGTCCAAGCTGGCCTCTTTGCCCAAACTCCCGAGGAATGCATCCAACAGGCTGTGGAAATCTACAGTGCCATGAATGAGTATCAATCGGTCCTCACCTTCGAGAACATCGACCAGTCGAACATCGACGACGTGAAAGCCCGCATGGACAAGGCCGTAGTGCTGCTGGACAAGGCTATCCGGGAGGGCAATGCTGACCAGATAAAAGTGGCCCGCTACTTCCGCAACAATTTCAAGTACAAATACAGCGACGTGGTTGGATTGAAGGGCGACAACAACTACAAAACATACGATTTGATGAAGGAAATCGAACGAGATTTCACCTCGTTCACCTCCAGCGACTTTCCGCTCAGGTACCAATTCTTTGGGAAAAACTACGTCATCAAGTGGGAGAATTTCGGCCCAACACAGGCCGAGTACCTGACCAGCTACGCCGAGGCCTGCTACAACGTCGGCAAATACGAAGAGGCCGTGCGGGTAAACAAGCAGGCAATGGCCCACCCCAACCTCACGGATTGGATGCGGTACGTCTCGAGCAATACAATGTGCGAAATCGCTGAAAAGGACAGCCGCCTGCTCACCGTTGATGAACAGGTTGAGTTCGCCCTGAAATCGATCCTGGCCTACAACAATCTGAATGAGAAGTTAAAGGCTACGGTGCAGCAATACGACTATCCAAAAGTCAATCGCGGAGCGGAAACACTGGTGCGCATCGCCAAAACCAACCCCTCGCAGCAGACCATCCGCGCGTGCGCGGATGCCGCTCCCATCGTCGTCAAACATGACCAGGACAACGCCTACGCCCTGGAGCTTTACGAGCTGTGCTACAAAAACAATTACCGTGGCCAAGCCGAATGGGAGCAGGTTGCGCATGACTATGCCGAGGTGATGTACACGAAGGCGAAGATGCGTGAGCCGCAGGACTTTGTCTACAACCGCAGGGTGCGGGCAGTTGGCCTGACAGCACTCGACCACCAGGCAGCAGCCGTTGGCTACGCGGATTGCGAAGCCATGAAGGGCATTGCAGCCAAGTACAAAAGCTGGGACGAAACCGCCAAGGAAAGCGAGTACCTCAAAAAATCAAGCACCTGCCTTGAGAGCCGAAAAAAAGCCCAGGAGAAGGCAGAAAAAGACGCACGCCGTGCCAACCGCAACTTCAACCTCTACCTCGGGGCCGACATCTTGCCCCTGCTGAACACCAATCCCAAGCGCGACTACGGTGCGGTGGTAAACTTCGTTTTCAGAAAAGCTGCCATCGAGTTCGGTTACAAGAAAATAAACCGGAACAAGGAAAATATCTTCGACCTGCAGATCAACGGAGTGAATGAGGCCAGCCGGGACAACATCTCGCGCTGGGATGGGTTCAAGATGCATTTTCAACCCAAGTTCTTTATGAAAAACAACAACAACGGGTATTTCGGGATCCACCTCGGATACAACGAAAAGAACTTTGACCCCATGCAGGTCAACGTGATTAGCGACCTCGATGGCGCATATTCGACCGAAACCTTCCAGCCGCTTGCGAAGCAGTACGTGGGAATGCTCAACTTTGGAGGAATGATGCTCAGCAGGGGGTTCGGCATGGAAATGCACTTCGGTTTTGGTGCCGGCTATAATATCTTTGACCCTGGCAACCCCATTGACCGCACCCTGTACACCATCGAAAACCCGCTGCTGGAGAACCGCAAGGACAGCTACTGGACGCCGGTGCTTCACGCCGGTTTCACGATGGGCTTGAACCTGGGACCTGGCAGGCGCTGATTTTTTTCAAACGGCAACCCGAAACTGCTGAACGGCCATGAAAACGCACCACGTCCACATCACCGAAGACCTGCCCCGGCTCGCCAAGATGCTGCGGGAGAACCTGGAGATGTCGCCCAGCTTCAAGGTGACCGGGCACGCACTGCACGGTAAGGAGCTGCTCGAACAGCTGGCCCAGTTGCCCAGCCTGCCTGATATCGTGCTGATGGACATCCAGATGCCCGTGATGGACGGCATTGCGGCGACTGCCGCCCTGAAGTCCAGGCACCCTCAAGTAAAAGTGGTGATGGCAACTGTCTTCGATGACGAGGAGAATATCTTCCATGCCATCCTCGCCGGTGCCGACGGCTACCTGATGAAAGACGAACCGCCACAGGTGTTGCACCGGGCCTTGCAGGAGGTGATGGAAGGTGGCGCTCCAATGTCACCGTCTATTGCCCGTAAGGCCCTGTTGCTGCTCCGAAAATCACCTGCACAACCAGCCTCCTCACAGCCTGAACACGACCTCAGCGAACGGGAAATCGAATTGCTGGAACAGCTCAGCAAAGGCTTAAAGTACGAGCAGATTGGGCAAAACCTCCACATCAGCACAGGCACGGTGAGAAAACACATCGAGAACATTTACCGGAAACTGCAAGTCCACAACAAGCTGGAGGCCGTGGAGGCAGCAAGAAAAAAAGGAGTCATTTAACACTGCTCTCTTCAGTAAGGAACGTGTTGGAAATAAGTTGGGTATTTCGGCGAAGGTGTTTTGAGGGTGGGCAAGACAACGAGTTAGGCGCACAGTAGTCTTATCCAACTTCACTAACACAGGCAGCGCTCAAAAGACGCTGCCCTTTCGACACGCTCTTAGGTAGCTATGCTTCAATGCTTCACGATCCCATGAGCTTTATTAGTCTCTCCTTTATTTCGGCTGCAATTATTTTTGAAGCGATGGGAGACCAATGCGTATCATCATAAAAATACATGTCTTTTTCCATTTTCGAGGTTAGAATCTCTTTTGAATTTATATAGATGTAATCCTTCTCGACTTCTCCCATGAGGTGAAAGAATAAAGGTTTTGGGCATCTGTTTTTTTCGGAAATAAATTCGTAGTAGAAGTCATATTTGTCAGGAGAGGGTAAAAAGATCAATTTAATTCCTCTCTGACTAAGCTTATGGGAAATGGCGTTCAGCACCATATTCAGGCTGTCAACCTTGTCTTTATTGTTGTTTTTACCAGTTGCAATGAGGTCTGAATAATAAAAAAGGAGCTTATTAGAGCCATTGCTGAACAAAGAATTTGTGTTAAGCTCCAGATTATATACGAGATTGTTTGACAAGTAGTTTTTTTGGAGGTAGAATCTGGGAAAATAATACAATGGGAATTTGACAGTTATTTGGGAGAAGAATTGATATTCCTCACTTCTTGCACCCTTGTCTGCCAGGATGATTGAGTCAATTTCGCTAAGTGATACCCTGCCGTTCAACTTTATATTTTCAATGTTGTGAATTACATTTCTCTCAATGTTTTGAAGGATGACGAAATCAACCTTATAGACGTCAAAAAAGTCGCCATTGGAGAAGTTTATTAAAGTTTGGATTTGATTTTTTGAAATGAACCTATCAACGTACAAGACATCAAAATTTTCAGCCAGGAGGTTTCTGTATCCCCATCCTCTCTGCCCAGAGAAGGAGTCCCCGATGATGAGTAGCTGGTACTTTTTTTTCGTTTGCTTTGATAACTTGTCAAACTTTTCATTTTGGTAAAAGTAAAAGTTTTGATAGTAATCCCTATAAACATTGGGGATAAGGCCAAGCCTCAGGAGGTCGGGTTTTTCTGTATCACTATAAAATAAAACGCATAACAGATACAGCAAGATAAATGGAGCAGTAAAAAATGAGGTCTTAAAGATGATTCTTTTCATGGTTAAAATTGGAAATAAATAAACATTTGCTCCTTCCCGCCAAGCCAAAACATTGAAAAGATAATTGCATAGTATAGTGCGTATCTGAAAAAGCCATTCCATTTTAACCCCAAGTTTGCCATTGCATGTTGTTGTTCTCTACCCAGCCATTCGATTAACACAAAAGCTATCATGGGCAGGATGAAGTTGCCCAGCTTGATTTCAGGAGGCGAAAAGAGTGATTTAGAGAACATGCCATTGATATAACTTAAGGCTTGTGATATGCTTTCTGCTCTGAAAAAAACCCATGCAATGGTCGTCAGGCCAAATGTTATCACGATTTGAGACAGCTCCCTGGCTGTTGGCAAATGCCTGCCTTGAGCTACAATTTCCATGTGATCCCTGTTCTTGCTGGTGAGTAAAAGTGGCAAAAAGTAGATGGCATTTAAAGCCCCCCAAGCAATAAAGGTCCAATTTGCTCCATGCCAAAATCCGCTCACCAGGAAAATGATAAAGGTATTCCTGATTTTCATCCACACCCCGCCTCTGCTCCCACCCAATGGAATGTACAGATAATCCTTAAACCACGAAGAAAGCGAAATATGCCACCGCCTCCAAAATTCTGCTATGTCTCTTGAAAAATAGGGAAATGCGAAATTTTGCAGCAGCTCTATTCCGAAAAGCCTGGCGGTACCCAGCGCAATATCTGAATAACCTGAAAAATCTCCATAAATCTGGAATGCAAAGAATATCGCACCTAACACCAGGGTGCTGGCGGAATAATCGGCAGGGCTATTAAAGATTGGATTGACAAATTCTGCACAATTGTCAGCGATGACAATTTTCTTAAACAGACCCCATAAAATTTGCCGCAAACCATCCACTGCCTTTGTGTAGTCAAAGGTTCTTGCTTTTTTTATTTGGGGCAATAAGTGCGTTGCCCTTTCTATTGGCCCGGCAACAAGTAGAGGGAAGAAGCTCACAAAAACAGCATAGTCCACCAAACTCCTTTCAGCATTGATCTTGCCTTTGTAAACGTCTATTACGTACGAAAGACCGTGGAAGGTATAGAATGAAATTCCCACTGGAAGAATGACTTCCAATGTAAAGGAATGTGCCTGGAAGCCGAAATGAGAAACCACCTCAGCAAAAGACGCAGCAAAAAAATTGAAATATTTGAATACGCCAAGGAACCCAAGGTTTACCACTATACTCAGCCAAAGCCAGAATCGCTTCCCCTTCTGGCTGTCTTCCCCTTGCATTTTCAACCCCGTGAAATAGTCTAAAAAGGTTGAAAACATCAATAAAAACAAAAAACGCCAGTCCCAATAAGCGTAAAAATAGTAGCTTGCCACAAGCAATAGAATATTTTGAAACTTAAGATTCCTGCTTGCAGCAAACCAATAAAGTAGAAATACTATCGGTAAAAAAAACGCAAAGTCAATGGTGTTGAAGAGCATTCCTCTGTAGTGTCAAGTTGTTTTGGCTTTGGTGGCATGGCCTTCCAGCCCACGATTTAAAACTGAGCGTGATCTGACCCCAGGCGCACGGCTAGCCAAGTGACAGCTTGTGTGTTATTGGGTTGCCGAAGGTAAAAAGAATGTAACTACTTAAAAGGGTGCAGGAGGAGGAAGAAGAAAAAATTTCATTTTTTCTTCTTCCTCCTCCTGCAATTTGAAGTGTTTTCTGAGGAAAATTTTCAATTTTCCCCAGAACATCTCCCCCTGAGAAGCTGTTTGAACTTTGCTCGCGAGCAAAATTTAAACAGCTTCTCAGGCGTTGCTAAAAATTAAAATTATGACTATTATCTCATTGTTTCTCAAAGAATTAGAGCAAGAAGCTCTTGTCACCCGCAAAATGTTGTCCCGCATCCCCAGCGACAAGTTGGACTGGCAGCCCCACCCCAAGAGCATGGTGATGCGCAACCTGGCCATCCACATTGCCGAGCTGCCCACCTGGATCACCATGGGCTTCACTACTGACGGGCTAGACTTTGCCGCCAACCCCTACCAGCAACCACCCGTGAACAGTACGGAAGACATCCTGGATATTTTTGAAAAAAGCATGGTGGACGGGCGCTCTCAATTGGTGGAGGAAAACGCCCCCCGCCTCGGCCAAACCTGGACCCTGCGCCACGGTGACACCATCCTTTGGCAGGCCGACCGATGGGGTATTACCCGGATGGCCCTGAGTCAAATCATCCACCACCGGGCACAGTTGGGTGTGTACCTGCGGCTGCTGGACATCCCCATTCCCGGAAGCTATGGACCTAGCGCCGATGAATCGGGCTTTTGAAACAGCTTCTTAGAAGCTGTTTGGATTTGGCCACTTGGTTAAAGGCGGTCCTTTTTAGCCTGCTTTTACCTTTTTTCAAACCCGCAGGGATGCTACGTCACTTCAAAAAGCTAAAAACCTGGCGAAAAATTGCTCGTTTTCAGATGCTGTCGGGGTTGGGCTGCCGGAGATAAAAAACGCATCCTTTTTAGCCCGGTAAGCTCAATTCAAACAGCATCCCGGCTCCGGCACCAAAACGCAAACAAGCGCTTACGGACCCAAAAGCCAATTGCTCACCTTGAGAAATATCCACTTCAGGAGCGTGCTTGAAATAAGCAAGGTGTTCGGGTGAGGGCATTTTGAAGGTTGGCAAGGCAGTGGGGTAGGTGTACTACTTGCGACCGACTTTCGTCGGGAGTGGGCCAAACAACACTTTCAGCCCAGCTCTACCAGCAATCCCAGTTCCTCGTTGCTCAGGTTGCCGATCCAGCTCTCCCCCGTTGCCACGGTCAGGTTGGCGAGGTCTTTTTTCCGGCGGATCATCTCGTCAATCTTCTCTTCGAAGGTGCCCTGCGTGATGAGCCGCCAGACCATCACGTTGCGTTGCTGTCCGATGCGGTAGGCCCGGTCGGTGGCCTGAGCCTCGACGGCGGGGTTCCACCAGAGGTCGTAGTGGATGACGTTGGAGGCGGCGGTGAGGTTGAGGCCCGTTCCGCCCGCTTTCAGGCTGAGGAGGAAGGTGTCGTTCTCGCCATCGAAAGTAGGGGGTGCCTGGAAGGCCTCCACCATCTCGTCCCGTTGGGGTCGGCTGGTGCCGCCGTGCAGGAAGAGCGGCGTCTTGCCGAAGGTCTCCTCGATGATTTTCTGGAGCAACTCGCCCATTTCTTTGTATTGGGTGAAAATCAGCGTCTTTTCCCCGTTGGCGTAGATGGTGTCGAGCAGGCTGAGCAGTAGTTGCACCTTGCCGGAGAGGTCGGCTGACTTCGGCCCTTTTTTCAGGAACTGGTGCGGGTGGTTGCAAATCTGCTTGAGGGTGGTGATCATCTTCAGCACCTTGCCCTGCCGTTTGCTTTCTTCGCTCTCCTCGTAGATGGCCTTCATCTGCTGCTTCACTACCGACTCGTACACGGCGGCCTGCTCCAGCGTCAGGGTGGCGTACTGGTTGTTCTCGATCTTGTCGGGCAGATCGGCGATGATGCTCTTGTCCGACTTGAGGCGACGTAGGATGAAAGGAGCGGTCACTTTCTTGAAAAGTGCGGCCCGCTGCTGGTCGCCGTCCTTTTGGATGGGCCTGCCAAACTGCTCGTTGAACAGCTTGGGCGAGCCGAGGTAGCCCTTGTTGGTGAAGTCCATGATGCTCCAGAACTCACTCAGGCGATTCTCCACCGGCGTGCCGCTCATGGCAATGCGCACGGGGGCGGGAATGGCCTTCACGCTCTTGGCCTGCTCAGTGCCGGCGTTCTTGATGTTCTGCGCCTCGTCCACCACCGTGCAGTACCAGGCCTGTTTTTTCAAAAAAGCATTCTCGCTGCGGGCGATGCCGTAGGTGGTGATGACCACGTCGGCTTCTATGTCCAGGTTGCGGTTTTGGCCGTGGTAAATGGCGGCACGCAGGCTGGGGGCGAACCTTTCGATCTCCTTGCGCCAATTGGTGAGCAGCGAGGTGGGCACGATGACGAGCGCCTTTTTTTCTGCCAACAGTCCTTCCTCCTTGTAGCGCAACAAGGTGGCGATGACCTGGAGGGTTTTCCCCAGGCCCATGTCGTCGGCCAACAGGCTGCCGAGGCCGAGGCGGGTGTTTTTCAGCATCCAGTCGTAGCCTGCCCGTTGGTAAGGGCGCAGGGTGGCCTGCAGGTCGGCGGGCAAAGGTACTTCGCTGGGCTGCACGTACTGCCGGATGAGCGAAGCAGCCTCCTTCGTCAGGCCGATTTTTGCCCCTTGGTACTCCTCGGCCAGCAGCACTTGCAGGGCCTCGAAACCCTGCAGCACGGGCGGGTTTTCCAGCTTGTCAAACAGCTTTACCAGCTCGTCCTCATCCACCAACACGTACTGGTCGTGGATTTTCACCACCCCGTTGAGGTTGCGCACCAGTTTTTCAAATTCTTTGACCGACACCAACTCGTCGCCGAGGGCCACCTGCCAGTCGAAGGCCATCAGATCCCCAAAGTGGAGGAAGGAGCCTTCGTTCTTGGAGGGCGACCGCTTGGCCAGCAGCGTAGCCTTTGGGCGCACGAGGTGTTTCAGCCCCTTGGGCAACAGGATGCGGATGCCGAACAGCGAGAGTGCCGGCAGCATCTTCAGCAGCACTTCCACGAACTCCATCTCGTTGAACACCAGCTGCTCCTGCCCCTGCGACTCCGCGATGTGGTTCAATTGCGGGAAAAACTCGGCCAGCAGCAGCACGTCCTTCAGCACGTCGAACTTCACCGGGGCATATTTTTTTTTGGTAAAAACATGGCTCAGAGGCAAGGGAGCAAGGAGGGGGGCGGGGCGATACTCCACCATCAGCTCGATGCCGAAGCTGCCGTCGAGGTCCTCCACTTTCACCATCGGCACGTAGTCCTTGTGGGTGAGGTAAAAGTTGTTGAGCCAGAGCTGCAGCAGTTGCGGCGTGTCGGGGTGGACTTTGTGGCCCGTGATGCGGGTCTGCACTTTCGAGGTTTGGTAATCCCCGAAATAGCCGTAGCCCCTGCGGGTCTTGGTCACGGTCACGTCCACGTGTTGTTTTATCTTGTCAAACTCGGTGGGCTTGCTGTCCGTCGTCCAGAAAAACAGCTTGGGCAACGGGTGCTCCTCGTGCCAGGCTGCCTCGTTGATACAGTGGCCGATGAACAGCGAGCAAAGGGTGTTGAGTGCTTCCTTCGGTATCTGCTCAAAGGTCTCCTCCCCCTTTTTTACCAACAGTATGGCAGGCGGAAGCGTAGCCGCCAGTTTGTCAAACAAAGCCGCCACCTCCTCCACGATGGTAGCGGGCAGCCATCGTACGCGGTAGCTGCCCGGCGCACATTCCAGCAATTGGGGCATGATGGCGCCGTTTTGGGCCAAGAACAAGCAGAAGTTGAACACCTCCACTAAAGCGGCGATGGTTGGGTGGCAGCGCCGGAGCTGCTCGGTGTCGAAGCCGTTCAGCACGTTGACCAAAGCTGTTAGCCCGACATGTTTTTGCGGAACCTGCTTGCCTTTTTTGTCCACTACGGCAATGTCTTTCAGTATCAGGTTCTCATCGAAAACAAGGGTCAGACAGTCTGCTTCCGACACGGTCATTTTTTGGTTGGTGCGGATAGTCTCGCCCTGGAGTGCCTTCTTGGCCACTTTTGCTGCCTTGCCGTAGAGCTTCGTGATGATGTCCTTGAAGTCCTGGTCGTAAAACAGCGGCTTCGGCCTGAACAGCGTCAGTATCTGTGCGCCAACGTCGGGGATGGTGGTGAAGTCGAGCACCCCGTCAGCCGTTGCCCACGGGGGTGGCCCCTGCGCACCTGCTGCTGTCTTGGGCTTTGCCGCACCCTTCCCCTTCTCCTTGAGGACGGGGGTTATCAGGCTATCCACGCTAAGAATCCGCTCCTCCCGCTTATCGGCGATTTGTATGTTGCGGCTTTCGAGTTCCTTCACGAGGTCGAGGCCGTGCAGTTCGAAGGCGAGGAAGGGGTTGCGGTCAATCTCGTTGGCCGTGGTGTAGATGACGGCGGCGAGGTGTTTGCAGGGCACGGCGAAATCGGGGCAGGAGCAGTTCATGCCGAAGTCACGCCAGGTGTGGGGGAAGACTTTTATGCCCTGTTTTTCAGCGAACTGCAACAATTCGGGTGGCAGCTCCCGGTTCAGTAGGCGGGCTACAAGGGCGGGGTTTTCGGCCACCTTGTCCACGAGGCTTTTTTTGTCGCCTTCGGCAAACAGCGGGACGGTGATCTTTATCTTGTAGGGCCGGGAGCTACTGCCCTGCACCTTGGCGAGGATGTGGTTGCCGCTCACCTCGGTAGAAAGCACGAGGCCCTTGTTGGCGTAGGCCTTGCCACGCGGTAGCCGGTTGCTAAAATCAATGTTAGAAAGGGCGTTGAGCCATTGCTCGCCCCACCAGGTGAGGCCGTAGGTTGGTCTTGCCATGATGCTGTTTGCTATTTGGGCGAAGGTAGCGAAAAAACCACCTTATATAGTTGATGCATGGACTGGGAATCTGCATGAATGGAGCTTAGCGGGCTAAAAAATCAGCCCTACCACCTGGCGTGAGACAAGTTTTTCTTTTTTTGTAACTAAATGTACCAAGCTCCACTGGGACAGTAAAATCCTTTGCGACCTTTGCGTGAATCTCCTTTTGCAACCTTTGCGGAAACTCCCTTGAAATACACAGGAAGGAAAAATGGAAAATACATGACTGAATTACTTTTTGAAAAAATAAAGGAATATGTAAGGGTAGAAGACGGAGACATCGTCCTTCTCAATGCTTACTTCAAGTTTGAAAAAGTTAAGAAAGGAGCTTTCCTGAACAGAGACGGAGAGGTAGCTCAATATGCTACTTTTGTTCAAAAAGGATTATTCCGGACGTTTATTATTGACGAGCGAGGCACAGAGCATATCCTGCAATTTTCTATGGCAGGGTGGTGGACAGGAGATTTAGCGAGCTTTATTTCGAGGAAGCCTTCCAGATTCTATGTCGAAGCTCTGAAAGATTCAGAGATTCTTATCATTTCAAAAGAGTCCTGGGATTCACTAATGGAAGAAGCACCATTTTATCTGGACTACCACCGCAAGCTTTTAGAAAGAAGCCTCATCGCTACGCAAGACCGCCTGCTGGAATCCTACTCTGTTGACGCCATGAAGAAATACCTCAAGCTACTCAAAACACTTCCAGACATCTTACAGCAAGTCCCTCAATACATGATTGCCTCCTATTTGGGTATGAGCCGGGAGACTTTAAGTCGGATAAGAAGGCAGCTCGCCAAAGAAAATAAGGGACAATACTGACCAGAACCTTCTACCCGGCAAAGCAGAACCCTACCTTAAGGGCTTGTTTGTGTTTCGATGCTTGAGCCGAGATGCTGCATGAATGGAGTTTGCCAGGCTGGAAAAGATGAGTTTTTTATCTCCGGCAGCCCAATCCAGACAGCGTCTGAAAACGAGCAATTTTTTGTCCTGTTTTTAACTTTTTGAAGTGGCGTAGCATCCCTATGGAGTTGAAAAAGGTAAGAAAGCAGGCGAAAAAGGGCCATATTTTAGCCAGGTGGCCAAATCGTAAACAAGCTCTTAACCTGCTCTTAGTAAAAGACTGTCGTTTTTACATCAAATTGGAGCTATTTTGCACTGCCCTTTGCTGATTGTGACTTAAATCAATAGATTTCATTTTCTTCCAGGCTATCTTTGCAGCAAACAAACTTTAAGACTGATTATGAAGAGGTTTATCGCTACAGGCGAAAACAACACATCGGCTCTCGTAGCGCGGTTTGCTGCGGCAATCGTCATTTTTCCGCATGGTGCACAAAAACTTTTGGGCTGGTTTGGTGGTTATGGCTTCACAGGCAGCATGCAATATTTAACTGAAACCATCGGGGCCCCCTGGATACTGGCTTTAATGGTGATTTTAGTAGAGGTCTTTGCTCCTGTTTTGCTCGTAGCCGGACTTTTTACCCGCTATGCTGCGCTCGCAATTGCCTTTAATTTCACAGGCGTGCTGATAACTTCCATAAGCTTTAATCAATTTTTTATGAATTGGAAAGCCATCGAAGGGCAGGGTGAAGGCCTGGAGTATTTCATTTTGCTTTTCGGTTTAATCATCATCCTTCTGATTACCGGTGGCGGACGAGCAAGCATTGACGCTATATTGTCGAAAAAGGGGAAATCTGATTAGAGCTTGTTTGCGTTTTGGTCACTTGGTCAAAAACGGCTCTTTTTCGCCTTGTTTTCACCTTTTTTCAGTTCCGTAGTGCTGCTATGCAACTTCAAAAAGCTAAAAGTCTGGCAAAAAATAGCTCGTTTTCAGACGCTGTTGGGGTTGGGCTGCTGGAGATAAAAAACCGTCTTCGCTCATGTTCTGTTAGCGCTGAATGTGTCGCCGAATTCTAGTTCAGCAGTATGTTTAAGCCAGTGGGCTGGGGCTTGGCAGTACAAATCAGCACATTGGAAACATGAGCGAAGACGGTTTTTTATCCAGGCAAGCTCAATTCAAATATCTTCTAATAAATTACAATTTAAAAATAATAGAATCATGAGTAAAATTAAATGGGTAAGTGATCCCGTACATTCACAAATTCAGTTTTCCATCAGGCATATGGTCATCTCCAAAATCCGCGGAGAGTTTAAGCAATTCGAAGCAAGCGTAGAGACAGAGGGGGAAAACATGGACGGAGCACTAATTAACTTTTCGGCAGATGTCAGCAGCATTGATACCGGTAACTCGTACCGAGACAATGACTTAAAAACAGATGAAACCCTTTTCCATGCAGAAAAGCATCCTAAAATGACCTTCGTCTCCACTGGCTTTGAGAAAATAGACGAAGAGAACTACCTTTTAAAGGGTAACCTGACCATCAGAGATGTTACCCAACCCGTTGAGCTGAAAGTAGAGCACGGCGGAATTATTACCGACCCTTATGGCGTACGCAGAGCGGGATTCTCTGTCGGAGGAAAAATTAACCGCAAAGACTTCGGGATGAATTACAACAAATTAATCGAAACAGGAGGGGCTGTGGTTGGAGAGGAAGTTACCATTGACATCCACATAGAATTTACGCATCAATAGACAACTGTCTTACAAGGGCTAGTGCCGCTGTTTATAATCTGGCGGCACCGGCTTTTATTAAAACAAAACACAATCTGGTTGGTTAAGGAGGATGCCGGAAATAACTTACGTATTTGGACGGCGTCTTTTAGGCGCTGGCTGTGTTAGTGAAATAGTTACGTAGCTAAGGCTATGCGCCTATTTCACTGCCTTGCCAACCCCCAAAATACACTCGCCGAAATACCCAACTTATTTCCGGCACGTTCCTAAGCTCTTAGGCATGGAGGAGAGGGGAAAATTTGTTTTTCTCTTTTCCCTTGTTTCGAAGTACCTTTAAGGAAGGTTTTCAGCCTTTTCAAAAACACCTCTTTGCGGAATAAATGGTAAATTAAAATAAAAAAAGAGCATTATGACAAAGATGAAAGCAGCCCGCTGGCATGCAGCAAAAGACATCAGAGTGGAGGAGACAGAGATCCCTTCACCCAAAGACGATCAGGTAAAAATTGAAGTAAAATTCGCTGGTATCTGTGGTTCAGATCTTCACGAATATAATCACGGGCCACAACTGATCCCCTTTGATAAGCCTTATCCTCTGAATGGACACCAAGGAACGACTACCCTGGGTCACGAATTCTCAGGCGTCGTGGTGGAAACCGGGAAAAACGTCAAAAGGGTAAAAAAAGGCGACCGAGTGACGGTTGAGCCGATCTTTAGAAATCCTTCCAGCCCTTTTATTGAGAGAGGTGAGTATAATTTAGCAGAGCCACTGGGTTTCGTAGGACTCACTGCAAACGGGGCCTTCGCCAAATATGTCGTTGTAGAGGATTATATGGTTCATAAGATTCCCGACTCGATGACATATGAACAAGGAGCTATTGTTGAGCCAGCAGCTGTAGCAGCTTATGGGATTCAACAAAGCGGATTGAAAATGGGAGACACAATTTTGGTTTCAGGTGCCGGCCCCATTGGATTGCTGGTAGTCCAGGTAGCCGTAGCAACAGGAGCTTCCCAGATATTTGTTTCCGACCTTTCGGAGGCCAGGTTGAAGAAAGCCAAAGAAGTTGGAGCTACACACACTTTTGATGCAAGAGACAAGAATATACCACAAAGAATTAAGGAAATAACGGGTTTAGGTGTTGATGTGTTTATTGATGCTGCAGGTGTACAAGCCTCTTTTGATACAGGAATTAACAGCCTTCGCAATGGCGGAACGGCTGTATTGGTTGCGTTATTTGCAAAGGAAGTAATTCACGATGCCTTAAATCAGGCATTAAAAGAACTAACTCTAAAAGGAATAATTGGTTATCGGAACATTTTCCCTCAAGTAATTGCCCTCATAAGCAGTGGCAGGTTGCCAGTTGAAAAGCTCGTTACCAGTGTGATATCCCTGGATGAAATCATTGAAAAAGGATTTGAGGCACTCATAAAAAGCCCTACTGAGGTGAAAATATTGATTGACTTGGGTAGATAAATCGCAACGACTTGGCAGGCGGTGTTTTTGAGGAAATGTTTTCAATTTTTATCCAAAAATATCCGGAATTACGAGAAGGGGAATAAAAATGAAATTTCCTATTCCTCCACTCGCATCCTTCTACGCAGTTATTATAAATTAAAGGCAATATTATGACAAACAAAGAAGAAAAGAAAAAACTGTATTCTGTTTCGGGCAGGCCGATAGCAGAGAACCAAAACGTAAAAACCGCGGGCAGAAGAGGCCCCATGCTTCTGGAAGATTATTGGTTTTTAGAAAAACTGGCGCACTTTGACCGCGAGGTAATCCCTGAAAGGAGGATGCATGCAAAAGGCTCCGGAGCATTCGGTACCTTTACCGTGACCAACGACATTACAAAATACACCAGAGCAAAGCTGTTTTCGGAAATCGGCAAGAAAACCGAGGTCTTCGTGCGGTTCTCCACCGTTGCAGGAGAGCGGGGAGCCGCTGATGCAGAACGGGATATCCGAGGCTTTGCAATGAAATTTTACACCGAGGAAGGTAATTGGGATTTAACGGGAAACAACACGCCGGTCTTTTTTTTGAGGGACCCCTATCGCTTCCCCGACCTGAATAAAGCAGTGAAACGAGACCCGAAAACCAATTTGAGAAGTGCGAATCACAATTGGGACTTCTGGACCTTGCTGCCTGAGGCGCTTCATCAAATCACCATCACAATGAGCGAAAGAGGGATCCCTAAGTCCTATCGCCACATGCACGGTTACGGAAGCCATACCTTCAGCCTGATAAATGCCCAAAACGAGAGGATTTGGGTAAAATTCCATTTTAAAACACAACAGGGAATCCAAAACCTGAGCAATGAAGAAGCAGCCGCAATTATCGGGAAAGACAGGGAAAGCCACCAAAGAGATTTGTTTGAGGCCATTGAAAAAGGAGATTTCCCGCAGTGGAAAATGCAAATCCAGGTGATGACGCAGGAGCAGGCAAAAAACTGCCCCTTTAACCCATTTGACTTGACTAAAGTATGGCCGCACGGCGATTATCCGCTGATAGACGTCGGTATCTTAGAGCTAAATAGAAACCCCGAAAACTATTTCGCCGATGTGGAACAAGCCGCCTTTAATCCCGCTAATGTGGTTCCAGGCATCGGCTTTTCGCCCGATAAAATGTTGCAGGCAAGGCTGTTTTCTTATGGCGATGCACAGCGCTACCGCTTAGGTGTGAACCATTACCAAATCCCGGTGAATACCCCTAAATGCCCATTTCACAACGCCTCCCGCGATGGTGCTATGCGCGTAGATGGCAACGAAGGGGGAACGCTACACTATTTCCCCAACAGCTATAACCAGTGGCAGGAACAAAAGGAATACGTGGAACCTGCTATGCCGATTGAAGGTAACGCAGGCCACTATGACTTCCGGGAAGACGATAGCGACTACTACACCCAGCCGGGAAACCTTTTTAGAATCATGAACAAGCAGCAGCAGGAAGTGCTGTTTAAAAACACGGCTGCAGAAGTGGGTGGCGCCGAGCGGTTTATTCAGGAGAGGCACATCCTGAATTGCTACCGGGCAGACCCCGCTTATGGCAAAGGTGTCGCTAACGCATTGGGTATTGACATAGCCAACGTAGTAAAATAATGGGTAACTACTCAGGAGGATGTGTAACAGTGGCAAAAGCCAACTGGCGGCGGCTGATGCCAAACACCTCTCTCCAAAGGATTTATTCTGCCTCCGCCGATGGCGGGTTTGACTTATGAGACAGGCTCACAATTTTGGGGTTTTTTGGGAAAAATTGAAAGTTTTTCCCAAAAAAATGCCTCTTGCTAAATCGTTACATTGTACTAACTTTGGAAGGCTTTTTTGAAAAAAGAAAAGAGTAGGGGAGGGGAAAAGAACTTGTACCTTCTCCCTCTCTTTGCAGCCTTTATAGCTTTCACAGAAACTGAAATTGTAACTAAACTGAGTCGTCATGAAAATCATTCAATACCTTACTAAAGACTATGGCAAGGGAAACGATTATGGCTTGTTAATCTTGCGGGTAGTAGCAGGACTGGTCTTGTTTTATGGACACGGAGCTGAAAAGATGACCACACTATTCAGCGGGCAGGAAATCCAATTTCTGGATCCAATTGGTCTGGGTAGCACTACTTCTTTTTATTTGGCTACCTTTGCCGAAGCAATCTGCTCTATCCTCTTGATTTTTGGATTGTTTACGAGGTGGGCATCCCTGGTATTGGTCATCAATTTTCTTGTAATTTTAATTTTCCACATTTTTATGGTCAAAGACGGCTTTCCGGTGCTGGAAGTCCGCTTCTTTTATTTAGCATCGTATGTTGCGCTGCTATTGCTTGGCCCCGGAAGGATTTCATTAGACTACCTTCTGTTCAAGGCAGATAGCAAATAAACCGGAACCTCAGAAGCTGTTTGAATTGAGCTTACCGGGCTTAAGAGCTTGTTTGCGATTGGGTCACTTGGTCAAAAACGGCCCTTTTTCGCCCTGTTTTCACCTTTTTTTCAGTTTCGTAGCGCTGCTATGCAACCCCAACAGCTTCTCTGCTCAAGCACCTAAACGCAAACAGGCGCTAAAAAGGGCATCCTTTTTCTCTGGGGCAGCTCAATTCAAACAGTTTCTGAACAATAACAAAAAATCTATTATGAATTACACGGAAAATTTTGAAGGAATTAAATTGGATGTTCAGTCAGTAGATTTTACTCCTGAAGAAAACGTGGAAGCGAGGATAAGAAAGATGCTTTCCCGTTTAAGGCGCTTTTCGAGCGAAATAGTCTATGCCACTATTCACCTTGAAAATAAAGAAGGAAAATCAACAGAACAAAAATCAGTAAAAGTCATCCTGGGTGTCCCGGGCCCCGATATCATAGCTTCTGACCGGGGGGATAACTTCATGGCACTGCTGGCAAATGTGGAAGAAAAGCTGGCGAGGCAGTTGAAAAAATAATCTCCTTTTCAAAAAACCTTGGTGCTATGCCGGAAATCATCATTCAAGCAAGAGAGGCGGCCATCAGCAAGCATTTAAGCGTTAAACGGATACTGCCATTCCGCCAAAAGAGGATGGTGGGGCCTTTTATTTTTATGGATCACGCCGGCCCACTCACCCACTTCCCCACTGAAATTACTTCGTTGGATGTATTGCCGCATCCGCATATTGGCTTATCCACCGTCACTTACCTGTTCAGCGGAAACGTAACCCACAGAGACAGCCTGGGGGTGGAGCAGATCATCCGCCCCGGCGAAGTGAACTGGATGACCGCAGGGAGGGGTATAGCCCATTCCGAACGCTTTGAAGACCCCGACCTCTTGCAGAAAAGCTCCCTGGAAATGATTCAAACCTGGGTGGCACTACCTAAAGAATTTGAAGAGACAGCCCCCTCCTTCAAGAACTACCAACCCGAACAGTTGCCAATTTTTACAGACAAAGGGATATGGATGCGCTTAATCGCCGGTAATGCCTATGGCTTGAAAAGTGAAGTGAATGCACTATCTCCCCTATTCTATTTGCACCTGAAACTGGCAGCCGGAGCGGCCATTGACTTGCCTGTCCAACATCCCGAACGCGCTGTTTACATAGCCAAAGGAGTTGTGGAAACAGGCCAGCAAGCCTATAAAGCAGGCCAAATGTTAGTGTTTTCAAAGGCTGAAAACCCAAAAATAAAAGCAGTGGATGAAACTGAGCTTTTGTTTTTAGGAGGAGAGCCCCTGGGTGAAAGATTTATCTGGTGGAACTTCGTCTCGTCCAGCAAGGAGCGGATAGAGCAGGCGAAGCACGACTGGAAATCAGGGAAAATCGTGCTGCCACCTAATGATAACAAAGAATTTATACCCCTCCCCGAAGACCGTTCAAATCCTGTAAGCAGTGAGTCTCCAATGCCCGGGCCGCTTTCCTGAAAAAAAGGCCTGGAATAAAAAATTGAATATTAATTTTTTAAAGAGCAGCTTATGTCCTACAAAAGTATAGAGGAAATATTTGAACACAATGTGCAATGGCTTAATGAGCAGATCAAAGAAGACCCCGACTACTTCGTGAAGCTATCCAAAAGGCAGCTGCCTCAATACCTGTTTATTGGGTGCTCTGATAGCCGTATCTCCAGCGAAGCAATCATGTATGCAAGGCCCGGCGACGTCTTTATTCACCGCAACATCGCCAATGTCGTTCCTGTGAACGATTTGAATGTCCTGTCGGTGGTTAACTATGCAGTGAACCACATCAGGGTAAAACACATTGTCGTGTGCGGCCACTATGGCTGCGGCGGCGTGAAAACCGCCTTGAATACCAGTGACATGGGAATCTTAAACCCCTGGCTTGGCTATATCCGGGACGTTTACCGCCTGCACAAAAAAGAACTAAACGCCATTAAGTCTGCTACCAAAAAATGCGACAAACTGGTAGAATTAAACGTCCTTGAGCAATGCATTAACCTCGTCAAGATAGGTGATGTGCAGAAGGCACTTTTGGAAAATAGAATTCAAATCCACGCTTGGGTATTCGATATGAGAACGGGCAAACTAATTGACCTGGAGTTTAATACCAGCAAAGTGGCTAAAGAAATCATTGACATTTACAACATTACTTAGAGCTTGCTTGCGATTGGGTCACTTGGCTAAAAACGGCCCTTTTCCGTCCTGTCTTCCCCTCTTTCAAATCCGTAGCGCTGCTATGCAACTTCAAAAAGCTAAAAACCTGACAAAAAATTGCTCCTTTTCAGATGCTGTTGGGGTTGGGCTGCCGGCGATAAAAAGAATGGATTTTTTACCCAGAGCAGAGCCAATTTTGAAGGAATAGCCTTAGCTATTGCTGAAAAATTGCATCTCTGCTCAAGCACCAAAACGCAAACAAGCTCTAAAAGCATCTAAAACTAATTTCATGGCACCCAACAGCATTTTCAACGTCAGCAAAGCGGGCCTCAAGTACGGCCAGACTCACTTTGCCAACCGCGCCAACCGCACGGCAACGGTAAGTGAAATCACCCACGACGGCGACACCGTTAGTGTCAGCACGAATGGCAATTTTGGCATTCGCTTCCTCGGAATTGACACCGCAGAGGTCAGCTATTCCTTCCCCGGCAGCAGGGGTTTCCTGGGGTTGGGCAACGCACGCTGGCAGGAATTCTTCACCGGCCCTCAGTTGCACAAAAATTTGGAAAAACTCAGCAGACCACTGTCCGATTACTTGTGGAGCATCATCGGCGACGGTACAGATATCGCCGCTAACCACTTTCGCCACGCCACCCAGGGCAGGCTGTCGCTGCTGGCAGAGGCCCAAAACGACATGACCCTTAGCGGCAAGTCGAATAAGGAATTCCTGTTCTTCATGGCTTACAGCTACGAGTTCCTGGACAGCTACGGAAGGCTGCTCTGCTACCTACGGCCCCACCGGGACAACTACCAGGGAGAAATGCCTGCAACCGTAGGGGAAGACTACAACGCTCGCCAGCTTAAAAAAGGTGTTGCTGTTCCCTATTTCATCTTCCCCAACGTGGATCCTTTCCTGCGCTTCTCCAATCCTCTGGATAAAAGCATCATCTCCCCAGAAGGCTTCTGGAATATCATGAACAAAGCAGGCAAGCTCAAGGCAGCACGCCAAGCCGTAAGAGCTGCCCGGGAGCAGGGCCTCGGCGTCTTCAACCCAGCAGACCCCCTCCGGCTCCTGCCCATGGAACTGCGCAGCATCGCCAGAGGAACTAAACCCAACCGATACGTCATTGACCTGAGTAACCCAGGCTCCGATACTTTGTTTGCCGCTGAACTTTACTTCAGCATTCCCAATGTCGAAGACCGCATGTACATCCCCGATTGGTATGGCGAGTATTTCCAATTGGCCGGATGGAAACTGCTGAGAGCAGAGACGTATGGACGATTGGTAGGAAAGAACTGAAGCCAGACTCCCTTTTCGTGGACCGACGAGACCGGGAGTTGAACTGCTGCTGCTGAAACAGACCCCGGTGAATGGAGTTGAAAAGAACGCTTAACCCACACTACTGGACATTTTTGAAAAAGACGGAAGAAACGTAGGTTTGAGTTCACGAAATTCAACACTATGCTTCCTCCACACCTGCACAAATTTGCAGAACTGTACGAAAGTTACGGCATAGGGGCCGCTAAAAACCTTTGGCTGCTGACCTACCTTGCTCCCTGGGTAATGCCCTCAGGGCCACCGCCCTGTACGCCAAGCGCTGGAAAATAGATTGCCTGCTCAAGCACCAAAACGCAAACAAGCTCTAAGACCAACGGCTACAACCTGGAGGAACTGAACCTGAAGAACACCGGCAAAAACCTGTTGATGATGACCATAGTGGCAACCGCCTATCTATTGGCAATCATGGAAGACTGGAAACGAAGGAAGCAAATCAAGGCCCAGCTCTATAAAGATGGGAGCGAATCAGTTTTGGCTAGCGTGCCGGCTTGTGCGACTTGGCAATGTGTGTGGCTGTTGAGCGTTAGCATATTTTCTATTCAGGTTCGTTTACAAATGATTCTTCATAGTCTTTTCTACTCAAAACGGTGTCGTAAAGACCAATGTCCTGCCCTTCGTGTTTGTTGATGCCGATATATTCCAAACTTGCATCTTCGTAGCGTTTGAACTTGTAAACGGCATCATTCATTAAGGCAGAATTGAACACTCCAAGACTTACCAATAATTCAAAATCTTTCACGGAAAGCCCTGTTACCTTTTTGAAAAGTCCCGGCTCTAATTGTGTGATTACATCTTTCAAACTTCTTTCTCGGTAGTCTGTCAGGTACATAAACACAGGAATTCGTGTCGCAAACTTGATGAGCTTTTCTTGGATTTGCTTTCTTAGACTTTTGTACTCTTTTTCTTCGTCTGAAAGTTCTTTTTTCTCTTTCTTGGACAGTTCACGATCGTTGGCTTCTTTCTTCGCTTTCTTTACGCTCTCTGACTTATTGATGATGGTTTCAATGTCCTGATTTAAGTTTCTGAAACCTTCAATGTTCATCAGGGCTTTCATTGCTTCTTCATTCCCCATCAAACGGGCAAGCGTGTTATTGTCCACATTTACAAGCAAAGCACTTTCCCATCGTCTGGCTAAAAGTGTGGCGGTTGTGCCACTCATAGCAATGTCCAAGATACCTGCTGCATCCACTTGTTTCATCGAACTACCATCATAAGCCAATACGGGAAGGAAATTGATGAAATCTTCCACGTTCTTTTCTGGATTCGATTCATTGACGTTTAGTCGGCAAGCGTAATCGGCTATTTGTCGCAATGCTCTGTTGGGGGCAAAGTCGAACACATAACATTCTTCTTTTAGTATTTCTTCTTTGTTGGGCGATTTGCTGTCCGGGTTTTTAATCACCCAAGGCGTTTGCACTCGGAAGGCTGCCTGAAAATAGGTTTCTGGACTGGAAGAGTTCCGCAGCATAAAAATTCCTGTCCACGGCTTTACCGATACGCCTGTGGTGAGTTTGCCACAAGAAAGCGTAATGGTTTTAGATTCCAACGGATTGTTGGTCATTGCATCTAAAACAGGTGGTAAGGCATTTACACCTATCCCAGCTTGCGTACCTGCGGCTACTACTACGGTATAATCGTGGTAAAACTTATTCTGTCTTTGCTTCAAGAGATTTGCCATTGCGTGACAAGCGGCAACCGTAGGCAAAAACCAGAAAGTATGATTCAAGACATTGAGCAATGGGGCGTGTGAAAACGGCAAAGGCGGTTTTTTTGCTCCCATTTTTAGGTTGTCAACGGTGGTTTCGCTAAACGAACCACGAATTAAATCCAACCATTTTTGCACTTCGTCTTCGTATTTGAAGCGTGCTTTTGAACCTTCTCCTTCTGCCGAAAAGAATATATTTAGGTCAAAACCATCAAACTCTCCTAATTCTGCAATTTGGCTGATGGAATCAGGCAATTGGTAAGTCATCATCACCATTCGGGGCAAGGAAGCATAAGGATTGTTTCCTTTGCTTTCGTCCCAATCTGCTTTGGCTCTTTGTTCGTCTGAATAGGTCCAGTTGAAAATCTGCTCTTCGATAAATTCTCCAGATGCAATGGCACGGAAAGGAGTACCTGATAAATACAAGTAATGGTTGGTGGTGATGGGCATTGCTTCTTCATCAAAATATTCGATGCCTTCGCCTTCGCCAAATTCCAATTCTTTTTTGCCTTCTGCCTCAAAGAGCTCTTTGGCATTTTCTCGCCAAGCTCCGTAGTGATATTCGTCAAAAATTACACAATCCCAATGAGTGGCGTGTACCCATTCGTTTTTGGTT
>WBZO01002076.1_pt1 | contig 27732 bp, 25 predicted proteins | sample 5204261 | NCBI WGS metagenome assembly WBZO01 (sample SAMN12412400, study PRJNA552823) | activated sludge metagenome | isolation source: activated sludge from anammox sidestream of wastewater treatment plant... | place: USA: North Carolina | collected 2017-09
GGCTCGGGATCGATCCCACTTCTCTTACGAAAACCGGGGGTGTCGCTGCGCTCAACCCCCGGCTGCTTATGCTTTGATGGCTTCGCCATGCTCGCGCCTCCGGCGCAGAGTCCCTCCGCTCTCCGCGTTCCGGTTTCCGATTTCCTCCCGCCCCTGGTTGCAGGGCTTGCAACGCCTCCGGCGCGCTCAAAAGCTCAAATGTCCAAACTCCAGTCCGGGGGTGCAGCACCCCCGGCTACGTTGCTGAAGATGCCTTTGGTATCGCCCCCAAAATGTCCAAACTCCAAGCCGCGGATTTATCCAGGGTCTCAGAGGGTCCTCTGACGGCGGCGGAAGGCAAAGCCCATTGCGCCGCCGAGCAGGAGGAGGCCCACCACGCCCGGCTCGGGAATGACCACCACCTGGAGGCTCCCTTCCTGGAAATACGCGCTCTTGCCTCCGCCAATCGCGACCGCATTGGACACGCCCCAATTGGAGACATTGTCGAAGTCGAATGTCGCTGACCCATCAATGAGCGTGTACGTTCCCACGGCGACGCTGCCATCCAGTCCGAGGACGTTGCTGATTCCGAAGCCGCCGAAGCTGACCGAGGCTCCATTGACCGTGAGCGTGTCTGTGAGGCTGAACACAAAATTCGCGCCGGCATCCAGGGTCAGATTCCCTGCGACACTTCCTCCGCCCCCGATGGCCGCCCCGGATTGTACCGTGACCGCGCCCGCCCCGGAATGCGCTCCCTGGATCAGGAGCGTGCCCGCGGTCACCGTGGTCGCCCCCGTGTACGTGTTGTCTCCGGTGAGTTCGAGGGTTCCCGTCCCCAGTTTCTTGAGTCCGAGGACGTTGCTGCCACTGTTCGGATTGGAAATCACTCCCGAATGCGTAAAGACACCTCCCGAAGCATTCGTGGTGTCAAGGCCCATGAACGAGCCACTCACATACCCGGAAGTGGCTGAGCCCATGGCCGTGAAATGGGTGATATCACTCGATGTGAACTCGCCAGTTCCTCCGACATTGAAAGCCAGCGTCGCCCCGGAGGCCACGGTGATGTTGGAGGTCGCCCAGTAGGAGGTATTGGCGTTGTAGAGCGAGACCCTCTGGCCAAATTGGAGGGTGCCCGCGTTGACATTTGTCTTACCCGTGTAGGTGTTTGTCCCTTTGAGAATCCACCTCCCCGTTCCATCCTTTTCGACAGTTGTCGCCCCAGTTCCATTATTTTCAATGGCTGCAGCCAGCGAGTTGTCTCCGGTGTTTGTGCCGCTGAGCGTCAGACCCCTCGTCCGATTGATTGTTCCATAGGCCAGGGAACCTGTGTTCGTAAAATGGATGGCCCCCGTTCCAGAGGCGTCCAGAGTCGTCTTGTGACCGTCATTTGTTCCGGCAATGCTAAAAAGCCGGTCCGTGCTATCGCCAGCGCCCACATAACGCAGAGTCGAGAGATTGGGCAGGAGGAGATTTGCCGCGGCATTCGAAGACGCGCCGATGCTGCTGTTCACCCCGCCATCAGCCAGCTTGGTGACTTCGAGAATGGCTCCTGCGCTGCCTTGAAGCTTTGTCGTCCCAGTGTATGAGCTGTTGGCATTGGTCAGGGAAACGATCGCCGTGTTGAGGACGCTCAGATTCCCGGAAGTCCCGCTCCCGTCGTAGTTCGCAATCGCTCCGCTGATCACAAGGGATTGCCCGCCAGCAACAGTCAGCGTCCGTCCGCTCCCGGCGGCGTCGGACAGAAAAATCGCTCCGGAAAGCTTGGTGTTGCCTGTGTTGCTATTCGTCAGGGTCCTACAGCCATTCAGGGTGATATCCCCGCTGAGCTCGATATCCTTGTCGCCGCCAATGGCAAGGTTGGCATTCAGAGCCACACGATTGGCGATGGCATTGGCGCCCGTCAAATTCGTGGAGGCATTCAGGGTGGAGCCTCCGGTGATGGTGAGCAGTCCGGTCCCGAGGGCTGACTTGTTGCCAAGGACCAAAGAGCCCGTGTTGATAAATCCACCTTGGAAATTCGCGCCGGCAGCGCCTGTGATAATGAGCGCTCCCCCCGATCCAGCCTTTGTAAAGGTGCGGCTCGTGTTGTCAGCGTCAATCGAGCCAATCGTCAGATTGCCGCCACTGACTGTCACGCTGCGATTGTTTCCACTCACTGTGACAACGCCCGAACCAAAACTTAGGTCATTAGACCCTGTAAATGTCAGGCTGCCTCCGCGGAGATTGATGTTATTATTATTCGCGAGGGTGATCGCCGCGCCTGATGTGTTGTCAATCGTGAGACCCACCCCCAGATCCAGCGCCCCGGAACTGATGGCCGAGGCGTGATTGATATTGAGGGTGACGCCCGTGTTGCCATTTACACTCGTGTTGCCCGCATAGGAATTGGCGCCGGAAAAGGTGAAAATCCTCCCATTGCCTCCGGCGAGATTGATGCCATTGATGGCATTCGCGCTCGAGACACTCCCGGAAATATGCAATGTCCCTCCAGCGGCTTGGGTGAAATTGACCGTGCTCCCAGCCGCTCCGCCGAGGATGATTGGCGCGCTGATCGTGTTGGTTCCGCTGGTATTTTCGGCGTTGATGGCGCTGTTTGCGCCGGAGCCGCTGTTGGTGAGCGTGAGACTCTTCCCGGACTGGGCCGAGAGCGTGTAACCGGAGGCGTCCGCGCCATTCCAAGTGACGCCCTGAATGGTCGCGTCATCCGTGAGCCCCGGCTGATTGGTCGAGGGCCCCGAGAATACGGCATTGTCCCCGGAACCCGGAGCAGACCCGCCCCCCCAACTTGAACCGTCATTGAAATCCGTACCCGAATCGTTCCATGTCACGGAAGCCGCCCAGGCGCTGCCGGAAAATATTGCGATCCATACCGCGAAGAAGAGGGAATTTTTCATAGGAGTAAACAATGTGGAAAAGCGAGACTCCGGAAATTTTTTTGGAAAGTCAATCAAAAGTTTCTGTTTTTTTAATGATTTTTTAAAAGTGATAAATAAATGATCGTATTTTAAAAATGCTCCACGGGCAGCGCTCCGTGGCGCATTTATTTCTGGCTCTGACGGTGAAATGGGGTTCAATGGTCTCCATGAACCGATCCGACACCATCCGTTCCTTTGAAATTGAGGAGGGCCGTTCCGGCCGTTTGTTTTCGCTGCAGGCTCTTGAGGAAGCCGGTCTGGGAAAAATCTCCCGATTGCCGGTGAGCATCCGGATTGTTCTCGAGTCGGTCCTGCGCAATTGCGACGGCCAGAAAATTTCCTGGAAGGATGTCGAGACGCTTGCGCGGTGGAACGCGAAATCCCCGGCCGCAGAGGAGATTCCCTTTTTGGTGGCGCGGATTGTGCTGCAGGATTTCACGGGCGTGCCGCTTTTGGTGGATTTGGCGGCCATGCGGAGCGCCGTGGCGCGGCTCGGGCGGAATCCGGGTCTCATTGAGCCGCTGGTGCCGGTGGACCTCGTCATTGACCACTCGGTGCAGGTGGACTTTTTTGGCTCGAGCCGGGCGCTGGCCCTGAATCTCAACATGGAATTCCATCGCAATCGCGAGCGCTATGAGTTCCTGAAGTGGGGCCAACAGGCCTTCAAGACCTTCGGCGTGGTCCCTCCGGGCATCGGCATTGTGCATCAGGTCAATCTCGAATACCTCGCCAAGGGCGTGCTGTCGCGGCCGGACGCGGAGGGGGTCCCGGTGTATTATCCGGACACGCTGGTGGGCACGGATTCGCACACGACCATGATCAATGGGCTCGGGGTCGTTGGCTGGGGAGTCGGAGGGATCGAGGCGGAAGCCGGAATGCTCGGTCAGCCGGTCTATTTTCTCACGCCGGAAGTCGTGGGCGTCCACCTCACGGGCAGCCTGAACGAGGGCGTGACCGCCACCGACCTCGTGCTCAAAGTGACCGAGGTCCTGCGCAAGGCGAAGGTCGTCGGAAAATTTGTCGAATTTTTTGGTCCGGGAGCGCGTTCGCTGCCCATCACGGACCGCGCCACGATTGGGAATATGGCGCCCGAGTATGGCGCCACGATTGGGTTCTTCCCGGTGGACGAGGAGACGATGACCTACTTGCGCGCCACGGGCCGCGACGAGGCCCATTGCCGGGCCCTCGAGGCCTATTACAAGGCGCAGGGCCTGTGGGGCATCCCTGAGAAAGGGCAAATTGATTACAGCGTCGAGTTGGATCTTGATCTTTCGACCGTCGTTCCAAGCGTCGCCGGGCCCAAGCGCCCCCAGGATCGGATCAATCTCAACGACTTGGCCACGACTTTCCGGAAGCTCTTCACGCAGTCCGTCCCCGAGGGCGGCTTTGGCAGGGAGGAGAAGGACTACTCGCAGCGCGTGCCCGTCCACCTCAACGGCCCGCCCGCCCAGGAGGAGACAATGCCCTCGACCGATTCGGTTCAGAATGGCATCCGCGAGGGCAAGCCCAGAAACCAGATCGAACTCGTCACAAATCGCCCTACACCCACCCCCGCCGGGGAAATCCAGGAATCCTCGTACAAAAAGGCCGACGTCGAGATTGGTCATGGCAGCGTCCTCATCGCCGCCATCACGAGCTGCACGAACACGAGCAACCCGAGCGTCATGCTCGCCAGCGGGCTCCTCGCCAAGAAGGCTCTCGAGCGCGGATTGAAAATCAACCCCGCCGTCAAAACATCCCTGGCGCCCGGCTCGCGCGTTGTGACCGATTACCTCGAAAAGACCGGCCTCCAAGCCTGCCTCGACGCGCTCGGCTTCCAAACCGTCGGTTACGGATGCACGACCTGCATCGGCAATTCGGGCCCGCTGCATCCCGCCCTCGAGGACGCGGTCGTTGCGAATGACCTCATTGCGGCGGCCGTCCTGAGCGGAAACCGAAATTTCGAGGCGCGCATCCACCAGAACATCAAGGCGAATTTTCTCATGTCGCCGCCGCTGGTGGTGGCTTTTGCGCTCGCCGGGCGGGTGGATATTGATTTCAGTCAGGAGCCCATTGGTGTGGGCACGGATGGGCAGCCCGTCTTTCTGCGCGAAATTTGGCCGAGCCTGCGGGAAGTCCGCGATGTCATGCAGGGGGCGCTGACCCCCGCGGCCTTCCGCAAATTTTACAGCGATTTCGCGGGCCAGAATCCCAAGTGGAATGAAATCCCCTCGAGCGCGGGGGATGTCTTTGAATGGAACCGGCAATCCACCTACGTCCAAGAGCCGCCCTTTTTCGAGGGATTCGGCATGGAGCCCGCCCCGATGCCCCCAATCCGCGGGGCGCGACCGCTGGGCATTTTTGGCGACTCGGTGACGACCGACCACATCAGTCCGGCGGGCGCCATCAAGAAGACCTCGCCCGCGGGCAAATACCTCCTCGAGAATGGCGTCGCGCATGAGGACTTCAACAGCTACGGCTCGCGGCGGGGCAATGACCGCGTCATGACCCGTGGCACCTTCGCCAATGTGCGCATCAAGAACCGGATGGTCCCCGGCATCGAGGGGGGTTACACGCTCTATTTTGGGGACCGCGAGATCCACGCGCCCGACCGGGAGATCCCGACCACCGTCGGGGGCAAACCCGCCACAATTTACGACGCATGCATGGCCTACAAGGAAGATGGCATCCCGCTTGTGGTGATCGCGGGTCAGGAATACGGGACTGGCTCGAGCCGCGACTGGGCCGCCAAGGGAACGAGTCTCCTGGGCGTCAAGGCGGTCATCGCGCAGAGTTTTGAGCGCATCCACCGCAGCAATCTATGCGGCATGGGTGTCCTCCCGCTCCAATTCCCGGAGGGAGTCAATGCCGAGACCCTCGGCCTCAATGGCACCGAGACCTACGACATCGAGGGCCTCACCGGGGAAATCCAGCCACGCCAGGACGCAACCCTCGTCATTCACCGCCAGGATGGCTCGGTCCAAAAGCAGACCGTTCGTCTGCGGATAGACACCCCCATCGAGGTGGACTACTACCGCCACGGTGGCATCCTCCCCTTCGTCCTCCGTCAGCTCCTTGGCTGAACGTATCGGGACTGCTATACGGGGGTTGAGCGCAGCGACACCCCCGGTTTTCGTAAGAGAAGTGGGATCGATCCCGAAGGAATCACAGAGCCGTGCATCTGCTGCTGTGATCCCTTCGGGATCAGACTTTTTTGTTTTGCGTCTTTATCCGGGGGTGTCGCTGCGCTCAACCCCCGGCTTCGCAGCTCGGATGCCTTCGGCATCGCCTCCAAAATGTCCAAACTCCAGGCCACGCCTTGGCGCGGAATATTTCCGCGTTTCGCATTCCGGTCTCCGCATTTCCTCCCACCCTCGGAATACAGCTTCATAACGCACTCCCGATCCCAACGGGACCGCAACAGGACGTACGGCTACGATCCGCTGCCTCGCTGCGCTCGCCCCTTCGGGGCAGCCTGGCGGCTGGCTGTCTCCGCTTCGCTCCGGCTCGGGATCGATGTATCTTCCTTTGCGGGGATCGTGGCGCGGAATGCCTCCGCTGCGGCGAGGGCGGCATCGAGGGGCTTGAGAAAGCAGACGTGGCCCATTTTTCTGCCGGGTCGCGGTTCCCGCTTGCCGTAGAGGTGCAGTTTTGCGTCAGGGTCCGCCAGGAGCCCCCTCCAGTCCGGCTCGCCGTGGGCCCAGGCGTCGCCGAGTATATTGAGCATGACGACCGGGGTGAGCAGGCGCGTGGAGCCGAGGGGCAACCCGCACAGGGTCCGGACCTGTTGCTCGAATTGACTGGTCACGCAGGCGTCGAACGAAAAATGTCCTGAATTGTGCGGGCGCGGCGCCAGCTCATTCACGAGGAGGTCCCCGGATTTTGTCAGGAACATTTCCACGGCCAGGAGGCCGGTCAAATCCAAGGCCTCCGCAATGTCCCTTGCCAGCGTCTCGGCCCGCGTTGTGACCTCCGCCGGGAAGCGCCCTGGGACGATGGAAAGATCCAGGATGTGGTTTCGGTGGATATTTTCCGCCACGGGGAATGTGCGCATGGCGCCATCCAGCCCCCGCGCCACAATGACAGACAATTCCGCCTCAAAGGGGATCCATGCCTCGAGGACGGCCCGCGCCGCGCCAAAGGCGCCCCATGTGGCTCCTGGATGGCAATTCCCTTCCACCTTTTTCTGGCCTTTTCCGTCATAGCCAAAATCCGCCGTTTTGAGGACTGCGGAATGCCCCCCCAATTCCCGCAGGGCGGTTGCCAGCGCAGCCGCGGAGTCCACAATGCGGAAGGGAGCGCAGGGGAAGCCGGCTTTTTCGAGAAAGCTCTTCTCGCGCTCACGATTCTGGCAAATGCCAAGGACCCCTCCGGAGGGGCGAACCGGACAAATGGTCGCGGCGGCCTCGATGGCCTCCAGGGGAATATTTTCGAATTCCAGGGACACCGCGGAGACCCGTGAGGCAAACCGACTCACCGCTTCGAGGTCCGCGTAGTTGGCCACTTCCTGATGATCACAGGCCTGTCCGGCGGGGCTGCCCGGCTGGGGATCGAGCGTATGCGGACGATACCCCATGCGCCGCGCGGCAATCGCAAACATTCGACCGAGTTGCCCACCGCCCAAAATACCAAGGGCCGCTCCAGGCAGAATCGGGCGGGCATCCCGCGAGCAGGCAAACATAGACCCTTTTGGCTGACAGCGCACTAGCCCTGTGGGAGGGATCGCATCGCCAGGAAAATAATCAGCAAAAGCACGAGGAGCAGCGCGATGGTCTTGGCCTTGAGGATCCAGCGCGGCTGGCGCTTGCGAATGATGCCCCTCGTCTGGGGCCGACCGGACGGGACCGTCAGGCCGCCCGCCTTGGCGCGTCGCCTTGTCTGTTCCTGCCTCAACTCACGCTGCCTGGTGATTTCCGCGGGGAGCTGGACAAGGCGTTTCCGGAGCGCCTCCTGTTGACGAAGGATTTCCTCGCGCTGGGCCTCCACCCGTTTTTCCTCCGCGGACAGCCTGGACCTGTTTCGACGCGATCTCCCGAACATGTCTGGGTGTCAGCGCGCGGGCGCCGCGGCAAAAACGGACCACAGCCAGAGGAGCAGCGCGATGGTTCCGAGAACCAGCAGGGGCAGCGTAAAGGCCAGCCCGCTGCGCAGCCAATAGCCGAAACTCTTTTCCTCGGGAACGCCATATTCCGTCTCGTACGCCGGAATCGCTCCGGACGGATCCGAAGGAACCTCCGGCGAAATTTTTGCAAGAGCCTTGGTGTAGTCCGCCCGCGCGTCCTCGAGGGCGCTAATGGCCTTGCTCAATTCCTTGGGAAGCTCCTCTTTTCCCCATGCCTTGGGATTGACCGATTCGATGTAGCGCAAGTGCTGCGTGAAGGAATTGTGGATGGCATTGAGCTGCTCGAGGCGCTTGTGCGTTTCCTCGGTCTCCCTTTGGACCGTGCCCAGCGAGCGCGTGAATTTGTCTATCATTTCCGTGCGCCCCTGCTCGAGTTCCCCCTGCCGTCGGCGCAGTTCCTCGAGCCAGACCTTTTGCTTCTCGATGTCCTCGAGCTTCAGGCGCAATTTTTCGAGTTCCGTATTGGTTTTGTGAACCTCCTCGCCAATGTCCTCCGGAACGGGATCGGTCAGGCCGAGGTAGTCAGTATCAGGATTGGAATCGTCGGTCATACGGGTGATGGTAAGCGGGTACTCGTCTTTTAGAATGGCCTTGCCGAAATGACCAGCACTTTCAAAGCCGCTGCCGCGGGATTTTTGATCCGCCTATTTCCTGTAGACCGGATCGTCCGCCCTTGGCTCTCCGGTGAGAATGTCGGCTATGAGGAACGAGCCCGCGCGCAGGGCGGTGAGTTTCAATTCGGAAGTGACCTTTCGGTCGGCAATGACGACGAGAGTGTCCCCGGCCTGGGCTGCTGAGGACATTTGCGCGTCAATCAGGACAAACTGGCTCGCGATGTTCACCTGGCGGATGACTCCGATTTGCGTTGGCAGGGAAGCGACGGGGGGTTGTGTCCGGTGGGGGCGCAATTTGGAGAGCAGGGCAAAAGGGGACAATTTTTGCAGGAAGGTGGCCGGGTTCGGGGACGGCGCGGGTTGCCCCTCGGCAACGGCGGCCGGGGCGTCCGGTTTTTTTGGGGGCGACTTGCAGGAGGTCGCGGCGCAGGCCATGACAAGAACCAGACTCGTGTGGAGGAAGCGGCTCATTGCTCGGAATGACCCGGGCTGCCCTTGTCCACGGGAAGGGAATCAAAATCAAAGCCCGTGGCGGATCCCGGCCGGTAGCGAAAGACATGGCGGCTGTGACCGGCGTCATGACCATGCAGGATGCCCAGGTCGTCAAAGAAGCCCGAGGATTTCAAAAATTCGTATTTGTGGGCGTGTTCGGCCACGACGGTCGGCAGGTAGCCCAAATTCAAGAAGAGCGGCTTCCCGGTCTGGTCGGCCTCCCGGATGATTTGTTCGAGGCCGCGTCTGCCGACAATGAAATGAATCCAGGGGTCATAGGGAACCGGAGGCCCAAAAAATGTCGCCGTGAGAATGTCCCTCTGGCGGGGGTCGTTGGGATTCAGGGTGGGGCGGGTCAGGAGGACGGACTCCCGATTTTTTTGGAGGGAGGAATCCCGCAGGTTGGTCCGCGCGGGCGCCGTCCATGCCCCATAGGCCGCGACCAGCGCCGCAAGAAAGATGGCCGTGGCGGCGCGACCGAACCGCGAGCGCGCGCCCTCGAAGAGGCCCGCCAGCCCCACCGAGGTGACGACCAATAGGCCGGGCAGGACAAAAATGATGTACCACTCATACATGTGGCCGCCGCGCATTCTGGCTTCCACATAACAGAGGATGGCCGGGAGCAGCAGGGGCAGGGTCAGGAGACCAAATATCCGGTCCCGGACCCACAGGGCGCGGAGGCCGAGGGCCAAGCCGCCCACCGCCAGAAAGGCTGCCAGTACCATCAGGCCGGGATGTGCGAAGGCCCAATCGGAAATTTGGAAATAGGGTCCGTCCAGGATGCGCGCGGTATTCCAGGAGCTTCCCGAGAGGAGAAACATGAGTGTGTTCACCGTCCAGGACCAATCCACGGCACCGCGGCCGTAGGTCTCTTTGACGTAATGCAGGAATTGAGGAATGCAGGGGAGCATGAGTTGGAGGAAGAGCATTGCGGCCGCAACATTCGCCACCAGCCAACGGGCGGCCTGCGCCGCAAAGGTCTCGCGGGATTTCCACCAGAGCGCCAATGGAACGCACAGATTCAGAACGACGAGCACGTAGATGGTTGTCGGATAGACATAGAGGAGCAGGAATTCCGCGAGGCCGAAGAGCGCCCACCAACGCCAGCGCCCGCGATCCAGCGCCTCGAGCAGGATCCAAAACAGAAGCGGCACCAGCAGCAGCACAAAGGCGTAGCCACGCGCCTCGCTTGCGTAGCGCAGCATCCAAGGGTGGAGGGCCGCAAACGCCGCCGCGAGGGCGCCACCCGCAAAAAATCCCATCCGCCCCAGCAACAGCGCCAGGGCGCCCACAGCGGCAATCCCCGCCAAATAGGTCGGCCAGCGCAGGGCCACCTCATTGAATTGCAAACCAGCGGGCTTCGCAAAAAATCGCCAGATCTGATTCGACGCGCGGCAAATCACGCTGTGAAGAACGTGATTGGGCTTTTTAAAAAAGAAAAAGGTCTCGGTCCAGCCGACTTCCTTGAGCCGGGGCGCTCCCTCCGGCCCCGTCCGATAGTCGCCCAGGATGGCTCTGCGCACCGGATAGGCTTCGTCGTGCCAGAGGCTGTGGGTCAGGCGCGGCCAGGCCGACCACGCGAGGACACCCATCGCCAGAAGAACCAGCGGCAGGAACCACCGGGGGGCGCGCGGAATGGCCGCGGACCGGAGGGGCGGCAACGCCCGCAGCCAAAGGGACGCTGTGGCTGCAAGCAGGAGGGTGAGGACCAAATTGACGAGCGCAGCCACCCAGCAAAAGAGGGCCGCGTACTCGGAGACCTTCAAATCGCGCCCGGCGACAATTTCCACGGACCAGGGCTTGGGTCCCGCAAGCAGGCACACGAGGAGAGCCAGCCCAAGGACTCCGAGGATCCCCCTTGCGCGCCCGGCCGGCGAGAGCGCCTGCCAACGCGCCTTCAACTGCCGTAGCTCTTGCTGAAGCGCTTTTTGCTTTCTTCGGAATCCGCCGCCGAAGCCGCGGGCGTCTCCCCAACGGGAGCGGCCTGGGAACCGGACGGCGCTTCCACCGCGGGCGCCTCTGATCCGCCACTCGAAGCCTTCACGAATTCCATCTGCAGATCCGCCAGGACCTTCGCGAGAATTTCCGTCTCGTCCGCAGTCAGATTGCCGCGCGTCTTTTCGCGGATCATTTCGAGCTGGTCAATGAATACGCGCGCCGCCTCGAGATTGACTTCCGCCTTTCCGGTCTGCGGGTGCGGGATGCGCCCGAGGAACAGCGAAATTTGCTGGGCCTGCATCATGACGAAGGCAATGAATTTTTGGGTCATTTCGCCTCCGACGGGAGATTTTTGGACTTCTGCCATGAGATCAAGGGTTGTTGGTTTTTGGGCGGGCGCTCTCCGGGCCGACGCTTGCGTGGACGTAGCCGGGCGCGCCAAGAAATTTCCCGGCGGCCCGCTTTGTGTCCTCCAAGGCGACGGCCTCGATGAGCGCAGGGCGCTTCGTGTGGAAATCATACCCGAGCCCGAGCAATTCGTCCACACTGGCCATCGCCGCAAAGGCCGCGTTGCTTTGGAGTCGGATGGCTTCGGCGCCCAGAAGTTTTTTCTTTGCCCGGCCGAGTTCCTCCGCGGTGAGGCCGCCCTTGGCGAGGCGCGCGATTTCATCGCGGAATTCCCGCGTCACAAGATCCAATTTTGCGGGATCGGTCCCCAGGTAGAAAATTTCCGCGCCCGCGGATGGGCCGAGGACGCCGGTCGCGCCGACAAAATAGGCCAGGCCAAGTTGCTCGCGGATGCGGTCAAAAAACCTCGACCCGAGATCATTCGACGCCTCGTTGATCAATTCCATCGCCGGACGGTCCGGGTCCGCAAGAGGCGGCGCGGGAAACGCGAACATCAGGACAGCCTGCTTCTTGTCCATGGGGGCAAACACCTCGACCGGCCCCTCCAGGGGCTTCGGCGGAGGGGGATCGGCGGCGACAGCAGCGCCGGAAGGCAGGTCGCCAAAATATTCCTTCGCCAATGCGAGGACATCCTCGGCCTTCACGTCGCCAAAGACCGCCAGGACGCCCTGGGAGGCGGTCGTGACCTCCCCATGAAATGCCCGCAGAATGTCCGGGGTCAGGGCCGTGACGGATTCCGCGGACCCGGACGCTCGCAGCCCATACGGGTGACCGCCAAAAAATTTCTCGCGCGTGACGCGGCCGGCGACGCCCGTGATTTGCTCATCCTCGGCCTTGATGGACGCAAGAAGGGCCGCTCTTTCGATATCCACCTCCGCGGGGTCGAAGGCGGGATGTTGGACGACATCCGCGACGATTTCCATGACAAGGGGGAGGAAGGGGGCCATGACATTGGCGGAGACGCTCCAGCTATTGTTGCCCGAGTCGCTCGAGAGGCCGCCTCCTTTCTCCTCGAGGGATTCGGCGATCTCGAGGGCGCTCCGGGATTTTGTTCCCTTGAGCAGCGAGCGGACCATGAGCCGCGTTGCGCCGTTGTTGGCGGCGGTCTCCGCGAGTACCCCTCCCCGAAAGGTCGCGTGGACCGTCACGAGCGGCAGACGATGGTCCTCGCGGACGAGCACGCGCAGGCCATTCGGGAGCGTGAATTTTTGGACGGCTCCCGCGGCGGCTTCTGCCACCCCCCCCGCCGTCGCGTCCCCGAGCGAGCCGGGCGGATTCAGCGAGGTCACATTCAGGCGGTCCTCGCGGAGGTATTTTTTCGCCACGCGCAGGATGTCCTCAGCCGTCACCTCCGCGACCGCCTGAAGGTACGCCCGGCTGAAATCCGGATTTTTGGCGAGAAGCCAATTCGACCCCAAATCCGAGGCGCGACCGCGCGCTGTTTGGAGGCCGGAAATTTGCCCCGCAAGCAGCGAATTTTTTGCGCGCTCGATTTCCGGCGCGGTGGGACCCTCCTTTCGGAATTTCTCGAGGAGGGCGAGTGTCGCGGCCTCAGCCTGCCCCCGCTTGTCGGGATCCGTCACCATCTGGATGGCAAAAATTCCGTCGCCGGGCAGGCTGAACATCCCCGCGCTCACGCCATGTACGAGGCGCTGCCGCTCGCGCAGGGCCTGGTTCAGGATGCTGCTGCGGCCTGCGCCGAGGATTTCGCCGAGGACATCCAGGGCGGGCGTGTCAGGGCTGTCGAGCCCCGGAATCCTCCACGCGAGTGACAGCCGGGTGAGTTCCGTCGCGGCAAATTCCTCATGGATTGTCCTGCGGCCCAATTGATCAGGCTCGGAAGCGACAAAGACCGGCTCGAGCGCGCCGCGCGGAACATCCTTGAACAGTTCCCGGAGCCGCCCAATGATGGTTTCCGCGTCCACATCGCCCGCAATGACAAAGGTCAGATTATTGGGCACATAGCGCTTGCGGTAATACTCGAGGACATCGTCGCGCGTGAGCTTGTTGTAGATGTCCAGATAGCCAATGACGGGATGGCGGAGCGGGCTCTCGCCAAAGACCGTGCGGAACATGAGGAGCGAGCCCTGACGCCCCGCGTCGTCCTGGCCCATGGCAAATTCACGGCGAATGACTTCCTGCTCCTTGTCGTATTCCTCGGCGGGCAGGGTGGAATGCAGAATCGCGTCGGCAAGGATGTCGAGAGCCCCCATCGCGCCGGAGGAGGGCACGTCAATCCAATACACCGTGCGGTCGAAGCTGGTGTAGGCATTCACGTAGCCGCCCTGCTCCTGGATGCCCTTGGCAATTTCCCCGGCAGGCCGTTGGGCCGTGCCCTTGAAGAGCATGTGCTCGAGGATGTGGGACAATCCCGCGCCCAGCCATTTCCCCTCATGAATGCTGCCCGTGCCACACCAAGCCTGGAGGCTGGCCACCGGGGCGCTGCGGTCTTCCGCGACAATGACCGTCAGGCCATTGGGCAGCGTCTCGACCCGCGCCTGGACCGGCGGCGCCTCGGGAAGCCGCGCGGCCTCCTCGGGAGGGGATTTCGCCGGGGAATGGGAGAGAAGAGAGGCTGACATGACAAGGATCGGAAGAACAGGCTTCATGAACGTTTTCCGACATCCGGGGCGCCCCGTCCGTTCAAAGACTGGGGACCAACGCGGAAGGGCGCCGCAAAGGCTTCCTCAAAATCAAAACCGCCGCGAAAGTCCTCAATCGCGTCCTTTTCGGTTTTTCCAAAAATGCCCGCGTCAATGAGACAAAAGACCATCCGCCCGACATCCTCGCACGACCGCACCCCCCAGTACTCGAGGACGGTCAGGGTCATTGGCCCAAATTCCTGCAAGGCGTACTTGCGAAATCCTTCGAGCAATTCCGCGGCGCTCACGTGGCCGCCCGTTGCTGCGCGCTGTTCCTTCTTGCGGCGCTTCAGCGTGGCATCCAGCGCGTCGCGCAGGAAGGCATACGCCTCCCGCGCGTAGCGGGCATCCCCGGAACAAATGGCCTCGACGGCTTCCTGGAATCCCTGCATGACTCAGCGCGCCGCAGCCTCCTCCAGAAGCGGCGCCACCGCCCGCCCATCCCGCCACGCCTTCACGGCAAGACCCGCCAGCGCCGCCATCAGCACACACGCCACCATCCGAGTCTCCCGCGCCGTCAAAATTTGCATGACTTGAGAAAATAGCCCGTAACTCCGCCGCTGCAAGCCTGCGACACTCAAAACCCAAATCCGCGCGCAAGGAGAGAAAATGCGCTGGATGGCCAGGGGGAGATGGGAAGACGGTCCTCGAGAGAGCGCCGGGCAAGAAAAACGTTCCGTTTTTACCGAAGAAAAACGTTCCGTTTTCTTCTACGTAGCGGAATTTGGAACAAATTTCGCCCGTTTGGAACAAATTTCACCTGGGCCAGAGAAAAACGTTCCGTTTTCCTCTACGTAGCGGAATTTGGAACAAATTTCGCCTGGGCCAGAGAAAAATGTTCCATTTTCCTCGGGCGGGACGTAGAGGAACTCGGAACGAGTTTCTCCCGCCTTTTCTTGCGCGCGGATTTGGGGCTGGCGCAGCTTTTTCAGGACGATCCGGAATATCCCAACAAAGAGGCTCGCTTTTTGGCGGTCCGACCTCCTACAATCGCCGCCACGCAATGAGAGCGAGCAGGAACTGATGCCCGAAGCGCCGCCACCCAATCCACACATCCCCAGTGGGATGCCCCAGCCGAGTCTGAGGGACTCGTGCTATGTGAACACCATGATTCACTTTTACCGTGGAGAACTCTCGCGGATCATGATTTGGCGTCAGCGCCTGGATGTGACCACCACATGGGCCATCACGGGCACAACGGCGATCATCACCGTGGCCTTTACCTATCCGCATGTGCCGCACATCGTGTTTTTTTTCAATCTGGCGTTGGTGTGGATCATGCTCTGGATCGAGGCGCGACGCTATCGGTTCTATGACGCTTTCCGCGGGCGCGTGCGCATGCTCGAATCCCATTTCATCATGCCCATGATCTCGCAGAGCCAAAATCTCCTCGATGGGGAATGGCGTCGCCTCGTGTGCGAGGACCTCATCCTGCCCTCATTCAAAATCAGCAAACTCGAGGCGGTTGGCCGCCGCATGAAGAGAAATTACGTCTTCATCTTTGGCATCATCATGCTCGCCTGGACGCTCAAAATTTTTGTCCATGCCAAGGAGCCCATCAATTCCTGGGGTGTTTTTTACCATTCCCTGGCTGTACACGGGCTGCCTTCCTGGTTTGCCTGTCTTGTGTACGTGGGGACAATTCTTATTGTCTCCGCCCTGATGATCTACGTGATCCGGACTTCCACGGAGGAGGTCCACGAATTCAGCGCGGGCAACACATCGCTCTGGCGCATCTGAAGCGCGCTCCGCAGTTGCGCGGGTCATCGGCGGAGCCTGGGTGTCATGGAGCTTGGGCAGTATCCTCTTCCCATTTTCGGAGGGCGTGTTTAGGTTCTCCGCGTGCCGAGAAGAGCCAGAAAATTCCTGATTGTGTGTGGAGTGGTTGCCAGCGCCTTCCTTATCACGCTCCTTGGAATCAATCTCTATCTCCAATCCGAGGGCGTCCAAACCCGGATTCGCCAGGCGGCCTCCACCTCGCTGGGGGCGACCATTCGTACGGGAGGCAGCTCCTACACGCCTTGGGGGGGATTCGCCATCAGCCACATTGTCGTGCCGGATCCGGAATCCCCCTCGAAGACCCTGCTCGAGGCCGCGTCCCTTCGCATCCGCTTTGCGCTCCTCCCCCTGCTGCGAGGCCGCCTCCAAATCCGGGAAATCGTCCTCTCGGATCCCTTGCTGACGGCCCGTCAGGACGCGCAGGGGAATTGGGTCCTGCTCGTGCCGCCGCCGCCACGCGAGGAAATCCCTGTCACGCTCCCGGAACGCGCTCCCGGACAGCCAGGGAGAAGCTTCAAAATTTTCATCGAGCGCATCCGCGTTCAGAATGGACGGGCCGACTTCCTGGATTCCAAGGGGAGATCGCTCGGACGCATTGAGGGGGCTGACCTGAATGCGGCTGTCCATGATGGCAAATCCAGCTCCGGAGACCTGCGGATTGGGGATATTTTCGTGGCGGACGCGCTGCGCCTGCGCAATCTGGCTGGTCCGTTCACATGGGATGGCTCGGCCCTGGATTTGCCTGCCATCCACGGGATTCTCGCGAGCGGGACACTCGAGGGCGCCTATCACCTCGAGACCGGAGAGACACCCGCCTTTGAATCCCGATGGACCCTCAATGGCGCCAAGTTGAAAAAACTGGCGAGCGAAGCGGGGATCAATGCGCAGGGGACCTCAGGCCTCCTGAATGGACACCTTGAACTCTCGGGGGATCCGGAGAATCCCGAAAGCTTTGCGGGAATGGCCACCCTGAACATGACCGGCGCGCGCTTTGTTCCACTCGATTTCCTTGTACAATTTGGGCAAATGTTCGGCATTGAGGAACTGCAGACGCTCAGACTGAACGAGGCGACCTCCGCCTTCCAGATTGCCAAGGGGCAGGTCCGGATCGAATCGGTGCGCCTCAAGTCGGAGAATCTCATTCTCACGGGAACGGGAACCGCCGATTTTGACGGCTCTCTGAATGTGGACGCCGCGCTCCACGTCAACAAGAAGCTCCAGCGCAACCTTGTGCGGGGGATCATTGGCAAAAATTTCCGGCAGTCCGAGGATCCCGAATACAAGCGGTTGGATTTTCGCGTAACGAACACGCTCGCGCAGCCTCGGACCGACCTCCTTGAGAAGCTCATTGACATCAAGGTCGGCGAAGACCTCGGGGGGCTGATCAATAACCTTTTCGGCGCTCCGAAACCGAAGAAGGGCAACGACAAGGCGGACGACTGATCCGCGGAAGGATCTGATGCGGATTATTACGGGTACGGCTCGGGGAATGAGGCTTGATGTCCCCGGGGGCGCTCTGCGTCCCACCATGGACCGCGTGCGGGAGGCCATTTTTTCCAGCCTGGGGGATGCCGTCGTGGGCGCACGCGCGCTGGATCTCTTCGCGGGCAGCGGCTCGCTGGGGATCGAGGCCCTGAGTCGCGGCGCTTCGGGAGCCACCTTTGTGGATTCCGATCGGCGCGCAGCGGAGTGCGTCCGGCGGAATCTCGACCGGGCGCGGCTGACTGGGGAGATCCTAATTATGGGGGCCTCCCAATATCTCGGAATGGCCCAGGGGAACCATTCTGTGTTCGATCTCATTTTTGCGGACCCTCCCTATGCCCGGCCAGGAATGGACCCTGCCGCTGAAGTGGCGGTCCATCCCGGCCTCGCGGCCGCCCTCGCCCCCCAGGGGACGGTCATTCTGGAATGCGCCGCTCCGCCCCGGGAAATCCATCCGGCGCTCCGAATGCTGCGCGACCGGCGCTATGGGAAGAGCCGGGTCCTTTTCCTGACCCATTCCGTAGAATGACCCTCCTGCGCGTTCTCTACAATTTTCTCTTTCCATTTGTCCTGGCCTTTCTGCTGCCCTCGATTCTTCTGCGCATGGCGCGCCGCGGGAATTACCGCCATAAATTTGGTCAGCGCTTCGGGATTTATTCGAAGCGTGTCCTCGGCAAATTGGCGGGGTACCGCTGGACATGGATTCATGCCGTGAGCGTGGGGGAGGTCATGATTGCCCTCAGGCTGATCGAGGCTCTGCGGGAAGAGCGCCCGGATCTGCGCGTGGTTCTCTCCACGACCACCTCGACGGGCTATCGTCTTGCCCATCGGCACAAATCCGCCCGCCTTGAGCCCGTGTACAATCCTCTGGATTTGCCCTTCGCGGTAAACCGCGCCCTGGAGGCGGCTCGTCCGGACCGCCTCATCCTCGTTGAGGCGGAGGTCTGGCCCAATATGATGGCCGCCGCCAAAAGGCGCGGCATTCCCGCGGTACTGGTCAATGCCCGCCTCTCCCCGCGTTCGGAGCGTCGTTACCGTTGGGTGCGTCCCTTGACGGCGGCCCTGTTCAATCAGCTCGACGCCATCTGTGTCCAGGAGCCTGATGATGCGCGGCGCTGGGAGGGACTGGGGGTCTCCAAGGAGAGGATTCGGCTGACCGGCAGCATCAAATTCGATCCGGAGCGCGATGCGCCCACCGCTGTCCGGCGCGATTTTCGTCCGGTTCTGGAGGGCCTTGGCATCCGGGCGGGATCGCCCACCCTGCTGGGAGGCAGTACCTTTGACGGAGAGGAAATTCTCCTGGCGGAGCGCCTCCGGGAATTGCGCGCGCGCATTCCAGATTTGGTTCTGATCCTTGTTCCCCGCCACGCGGAGCGATGCCCGGGTATTCTGCGCCGCCTGACCTCCATGGGATTCCGTACCGTGTTGCGTCAGGGTGGCGAACCCGTGGAGAATCCGGAGATTCTCCTTGTGAACACGACCGGGGAACTTCGGGATTGGTACCTCATGGCGACCGTGGTTTTCATTGGGAAAAGCCTCGCGGCAAAGGGCGGCCAAAATCCCGCCGAGGCGGCTGCCGCCGGATGTCCCATACTCTTTGGCCCCCACATGCAAAATTTTGAATCTCTGGCGCGGCAAATGATCACTGCCGGGGGCGCCATCCGGGTCGCGGATGCCCCGGCTCTCGCGCGCGCCGCAGAGGAACTGCTGCGCGACCCGGCCCGCCGGGAGGTCATGGCCGCCGCGGCGGCCTCCTGCCTGGATGTCCACCGGGGCGCGACCGCCCGGACAGTCCACATCCTGGAGGCATTCCCATGACGCGCCAGGAGCGGGTCCGCGAACTCCTGCGACGCCTCCCGAAGATTTATCCTGGGGCGCACTGCGAGCTGGAATTTTCCAATCCCCTCGAACTCCTCGTTGCCACGATACTCTCCGCCCAATGCACCGACAAGCGGGTCAATCTCGTCACCCGGAACCTCTTTCGTCGCTGCCGGTCCGTGGAAGATTATGCGCAAATTCCCCCGGAGGAACTCGAGTCTCTCATCCACAGCACAGGCTTCTTCCGGATGAAGGCAAAGAATATTCAGGCCATGGCCCGTGAACTCATTGCGCGGCACGAGGGGCGTGTTCCCGCCGACCTGAATGCGCTTTGCGCCCTCCCCGGCGTGGGACGCAAGACGGCCAATGTCGTCCTCGGGAATGCCTTTGGCATCAATTCCGGAGTTGTCGTGGACACCCACGTCGGTCGCGTCACCCGGCGGCTCGGCCTCACGCGCCAGAGCGACCCCGAAAAAGTCGAGGTCGAATTGGGCCGTCTCTTTCCCCAGGAATTCTGGACAAACCTGAGTCATTGGCTCATTTGGCACGGTCGCCGCCGCTGCATGGCCCGCAACCCGGACTGCGCCCACTGCGAACTCCTGGATATTTGCCCCCGCGTGGGAGTGCCTCGGACGAAAGCATTGCGAGGGCGCGCCTGACGAGTATTGCGATCTGTTCGATCGTTGCGATCTCGCGCAGACTGCGGCATTTTTCCAAGTGGGACGGATGCGGATGGCACCCAACTTGACGTCGGGCCGGGTGGCACCTCATAGTCGCTGTCATGCCTGTCATTTTTTGTCCACGGGAATTTGAGGCCGGGGAAACGCGCGTTGCGCTGACGCCCGAGTCGGGCAAAAAATTTATCGAGGCGGGATTTTCGGTCCTGATGGAGAAGGGGGCCGGAGAGGCTGCAGGTTTTTCGGACAGCCACTACGAGGAAGCAGGATGCCGTTCCGTCGGAGCGCGCGCCGAGGGATTCTCTTCCGCGGACATTGTGATCGGAGTCCATCCACTGCCGGATGAGACTATCGCCCTTCTCAGGCGTGGTGCCTTTTCCGTGGGATTTTTGGACCCTTTCCGGAACCCTGAAAAAATCGCGGCTCTGGCCGCAGTGGGCGTTACGGCGGCAAGCCTGGAATTGATCCCTAGGACGACCCTCGCGCAGAAAATGGATGCGCTGAGTTCCCAGGCGAGTCTGGCGGGCTATGCAGCGGTGCTCCTGGCGGCGACGCGCCTCGATAAGGCCCTGCCCATGATGATGACTCCCGCTGGGACGCTTCAGCCCGCCCGGTTCTTTATCGTTGGAGCCGGAGTCGCCGGACTCCAGGCTATTGCCACGGCCAAGCGCCTCGGAGCGCGCGTCACGGCCTTTGACACGCGCCCCGTCGTCGAGGAGCAGGTTCGGTCACTCGGGGCGCGGTTCTTTAAGATAGACCTCGGAGAGACCGGACAGACCGAACAGGGGTACGCAAAGGAACTCAGCGCCGCCCAGATCGAAATCCAGCGCAAGGCGATGGCGAGGGCCTGCGCGGAGAGCGACGCCATCATTACGACCGCCCAGGTTTTTGGGCGCGCCGCGCCGCGCATCCTCTCGAAGGAAATGCTCTGCGGGATGCGCCCCGGCAGTGTGGTGGTGGATATGGCCGTGGGTACGGGCGGCAATGTCGAGGGTTCGGAGCCCGGTCGGGAAGTTGTCCAGGAGGGCGTGCGCATTTTTGGGGCCGGGAATCTGCCCGCAACCGTGCCCCACCACGCCAGCCAGCTTCTCGCGAACAATCTCTTCCACTACATCAGCCATGTCTGGAAGGGCGCCGCGCCGGACCTCGCCGCGGAGGATGGCATCGCGCGGGACTCGATTGTCACCCACGACGGAAAAATCATCAACGCGAGAGTCCTCGCAACCCAATCCTCATCCTGAAAAAATGCTCCTCTTCTTTGTCTTTGTACTTTCGATATTCCTCGGCTTTGAACTCATCAACAAGGTTCCCTCGCAGCTCCACACGCCGCTGATGTCCGGCTCGAACGCCATTTCAGGCATTACGATTGTGGGCGCGCTCATCATCGCCGGACACTCGGAGAACAGCGCCCTGGCGACAGCGCTGGGCTTCCTGGCCATTGTCCTCGCCACGATCAACGTCGTCGGCGGCTATCTGGTCACGGATCGCATGTTGAGCATGTTCAAAACACGAAAGGACCAGCTCCAATGAGCGCGATCATTTCGGCGGGCTACATTGCCGCGGCGGTCCTCTTTATTCTCGGCCTCAAGCTGCTCAGCTCGCAAGCCTCGGCGCGACGCGGCAATGCCATATCCGCCCTCGGGATGCTCCTTGCGGTGGTCATGACGCTCCTCCAGCGCGGACTGGAATTTCAATGGATCCTGGCCGGACTGGTCGTGGGAACGCTCATTGGCGTCCTTTTGGCGCTGAGGGTCAAAATGACCTCCATGCCGGAAATGGTGGCCCTGCTCAATGGATTCGGCGGTCTGGCGAGCCTCTTGGTCGCGTGGGCAGAATGGGATTTTCGTCCGCTCATGCCCGCTGCCGCTGCCGCGCCGGCCATTCTGGCAATCCTCGTGGGGGGAGTCACGTTCACGGGCAGCATGGTTGCCTTCGGGAAGCTCGCGGAATGGATGCCCGGGAAACCGCAAATTTTTCGGGGTCAGACTCTCGTGAACGGAGGGTTGCTGCTCCTTGCCACGGCCGTGGGGATCCTCTTCACGCTCTCCTTGGGACCCTCTGGGCTCTGGCTCGGATTGGCCATTGCGCTTTCCCTTGTGCTGGGTGTCCTGTTGGTCATTCCGATTGGCGGGGCGGACATGCCAGTCGTCATTTCCCTGCTGAACAGCTACTCGGGCATTGCGGCCTGCATGGCGGGATTTGTCATCGGCAACACCGTCCTGGTCGTCTCCGGAGCGCTGGTTGGCGCGAGTGGCATCATCCTCACACAAATCATGTGCAAGGCCATGAACCGATCGCTCACGAATGTCCTATTCGGTGGGGTGGGCGCGGGCGCAGGCGGCTCGGGAGCCTCCCTCCAGGGCGAACCCCGTCCCGTCTCCGTCGAAGATGCCTACTACCTCCTCGAGGCGGCGAGATCGGTCATCATCGTCCCCGGCTATGGCATGGCCGTCGCCCAGGCCCAACACGCCGTCAAGGAATTGGCGGAAATCCTGGAAAGAAATGGCGCCGAGGTCCGCTTTGCCATCCACGCGGTGGCCGGGCGCATGCCAGGCCACATGAATGTCCTCCTCGCGGAAGCGGATGTCCCCTACGAGCAACTCGCGGAAACTGATGATGTAAATCCACTCATGCCCTCGGTGGACCTCGTCCTTGTGATCGGCGCGAACGATGTCGTGAATCCGGCGGCTCGGGAGGACAAATCCAGCCCGCTGTATGGCATGCCCATCATCAATGTGGATCAGGCGCGCACAGTCATTGTCATGAAACGCTCCATGAAGGCTGGTTTTGCGGGCGTGGACAATCCCCTCTTTGTGGCGCCCAATGCCCGGATGCTCTTCGGCGACGCCAAACAGACTCTCCAGGCGTTGGTTTCGGAATTCAAATCCGCCGCCTAGGCAAAAAATTATCGGCGAAACCTCACTCCGGTGACTGCCTAAGACACTGTCACGCCGACCGGCCCGATCTGAAGAGTCAGGGAAGCAGCCCTTTGAGAAAGGTCAGGCTCCGCGCCGCCTGGTCAATCGTGCCGCACTCGACGCTCAGGAAAATCTCCCGGTCCACCGGTTCCATGATCTTCAGCACGCGCTTCCAATCCACGACACCCTCCCCACAGGCGCAGCCGACGGGTGTTCCAGTGACTTGGCCGCGTTCGGCGGCAATTTTTGCCCCGGCTTCGAAGCCCTTGTCGGCGCTGCGACAGAATTCCATGTTGAGGGTGATCTTGAATTTGGCCATGGGGATGAGTTGTTTGGTGATAGGTTAGTGTGTGGATTGGCGTTCTGCCACGCCCATGAGCGGAAAGGCGGACTGGGAGGTCAGGGGCAGATCAATGCGATCCCCGATTTTTGCCGACTCGTAGGCGGCGAGGAAGAGTTCCGAGGAAAGCAGCCCATTGCGAAGCGAGCACTGCGGCTCCGCTCCGCCGCTGATCCATGCGGCGAAGTCGTCCAGCAAAAGCTGCCAGGGGTCCTCTTCGGGATGACCGGGCAGCGCGCCATGGAGGTTGGATTTGACGGGGATCTCCCGGATTCCATCCGCGTTCACGAGTACGACGGTTCCGTCCCATCGCAAATCCAACGAACCCCGGTCCCCTATGAGTGTGAGCGCTGCATTTCCAGGAATTGCCAAGCCACCGTCGAGAAACCCACGCGTTTCATCGGCAAGGGCGAAGTAGCAGAGGGAATGTTCCTCCATCAGGTGGCCGTAGGCTTTCTTCGCGCCGGAGCACCGCGCCTGTCCCATGACCCACGAAACGGGCTGGTCGCCGGTCAGAAATCGCATCATGTCCAGCCAGTGGGTGCCCCATTCCATCAAGTCCCAGTCCTTGAGGCTCGAAACGATCAGGGAGAGTCGTCCGATGCCTCCCTCGCCGACGAGCCGTCTGGCTTCGCGGAAGAGGTGCAGGTAGCGGCGGAAATGGTTGACGATGACCCTGGCTCCTGCGCGCTCGGCGGCCTCCCGCATGGCGCGTCCGTCGTCCATTGTGAGGCATAGCGGCTTTTCACACCAGACCGCCCGGATTCCGGCTTCGAGGCATTGATCGAGCAGCGCGCGGTGGGATCCCGCGTAGGTGCAAATGCTGACCACGTCAGGCCGGGCCACCCGCAGCATTTCCTGAAAATTCGCGTTCGTGGCGGGCACTGCAAAGGTCTTGGCAAAGGCGGACAGGTTTTCGGCGTTGAGATCGCAGGCACCCACCAAATCAAACTGAGGATGTTTTTGATACGCCGCCGCGTGGGCGTAGCCGATGCCGTGGATGCCTGCCTTGCCCTCACCGCCTTTTCCGACACCGACGATGGCCGCGCGAAATGATTTCCTGTTCATCTTATTTCTCCAGAAGCCAGAGGATGGCATTGATGGCAGCCTTGCGAAAGGCCGCGCAGGAAGTGGAACGCAGGTCATGACCATTTGCCAGGTAGGCGGTCTTGCCAGCGCCCTCAATGCGACCACCTTCCCCGGTCATAATCATGGGAAAGCGGATGCCTTCCCCCACCTGTGCCCAGGCGTGCACGACGTAATCGAACCCGGGCGTCACCTGCACATTGTAATACAATTCGTCCTCGATCCGGTAACTCTCGACGCCCTCGATCACAGGATGGCCGGTGGACTCGACTTTTACATCCCACTCCTTGTAAGGACTGTGCAGCGTCACACGCCAGTCCCAGCGAAACCCGATCAGCGCTCCAAAGTCCGTCCAATCGTCATAGCTGGCGATCCCACCATGCCAGCCGAGCAAGGGCCGCCCGGAGACCACATATTGTACATAGGCATTTTTCTGCGCTTCGGTCGGGGCCGTGTAGCCGCAACGCTCGACGCCTTCCGGCCATGCATGCCTGTCCGGCGCAGAGCCGGTCCAGTGCAGCCCGCCGAGTACCAGCAGGTCGCAGGCGTCCAGATGGTCAAAGGCTTCGACACCCTCATAAAAGAGGATTTGCGACCGTCCGTCCAAATCGCGCTGGAATTGTTGAAATTGCGCGGTCACCGGATGGTAGGGACCGCCCGTGAGAACGTGGATTCGTGGCAAAGAAGTACCCATCCAAGCCAAAATACCAATTCTTAAAATCCATCAAAGCCACTATATTTAGGAGAAATCGCAGAAACATTGATCAAAATGCCAAAGCTTTTCGAGACATGGACATCCCTCCAGCCCGAACTGGGCAGCGTGATGGACACCCTTCGCATCGAGACGATTGGCCATATTCCCGCCAAGACGGAGTCCGTTCGGTCACAATTTCCCTTTGATGGTGTGGGGCTGGTTTTGCGGGGTCGGGGATTTTACCGGGTCGCGGATGGTCCGGTCCGCCCGCTGCGCGCGCCCGTTGCCTTCCGGGTCTGGCCGGGTGTTGTGTTCCATTACGGTCCGGAGGAAGGAACGGCTTGGGAGGAGCGTTACCTGTGCTTTACGGGGCCGCGCGTGGCGGACTGGATGCGTTGGGGCTGGATGCCGCAGTCCAGTCCGCAGAGCCTTGCCGAACCGGAAACCCTCGAACAAATGCACCGGCGCATTTGCCGGGCCTTCCCTCCCTTCAGCGAAATTCCACTCGATCAGGCCAAAATTGAAATCGAGTTATTCATCCACGAATTGCACCGCCAGTCCGTTGCCCACTCGCGGTGTGACAAGCTGGAAGCCCTCATCCAGCGATGGATCAGGGAACCCGACAGCGCTGGCGGCCTGCGCGCCGCAGCGCATTCATTGGGCATGAGTTACAGCAGTTTCCGCCAACATTTCGCCCAGAGGACGGGTCTGACACCGCACCAATTCCTCCTGCGGCTTCGCATTGACCGCGCCAGCCTCCGCCTGGCCCGGACTCACGATCCAATAAAGGCCATCGCGACCGACAGCGGATTTGCGTTCATCGAGAGTTTCAACCGTGCCTTCCGCAAGATCAAGAAAATGGCCCCCGGCGAATACCGCCGACGGATGATGCTTCTCGTGGCAAAGAGCCAGCCCCAATACGGCAAAGATGTTCCCGTACCGACAAAACGTTTGTAAAGATCAAGCCAGGATGTAAACCTTATTTATTGACAGTGCCTAAGGTCATCTTTGGCTAGATCAAGAATCTGAAGCTTCATTGAACAGCTTGTCTGATCTGCTTCTTCGCATCCACCCAGTCAATGAATTGGAGCCTGCTCCTGCAGGAGGCGTGACAGACGCCGCGCGAAGCGCGGGTAGGTGTTTGGACATTTTGGGGCGATGCCGGAGTCATCATCAGCAACATAGCCGGGGGTGCTGCACCCCCGGAATGCGGTGTCATAACGCACACCCGATCCCAACGGGATCGCAGCAGGGCGCGCGTCTCTGCGATTTGTTGCCCCGTTCCTCAGAGCGGTGAACATAGGATCTACTCCCTGCTGGCGCCCCTTGCGGGGTGCTGGTTTTTTGGGAGAATTTTATCCGGTCCGGATAAAGACTCAAAACAAAAAAGTCTGATCCCGAAGGGATCACAGATGCACGGCTCTGCGATCCCTTTGGGATCGATCCCATTCCTCTTACGAGAACCGGGGGTGTCGCTGCGCTCAACCCCCGGCTGCTTATTCTTTGATGGCTTCGCCATGTTCGCGCCTCCGGCGCAGAATCTTTCCGCTCTCCGCTCTCCGCGTTCCGATTTCCTCCCGCCCCCGGCTGCGGGGCTTGCAATGCCTCCGGCGCGCTCAAAAGCTCAAATGTCCAAACTCCAGTTGATGGCTTCGCCATCACCAGACGTTTGGCGTGGGGATAGGGCTCCTTCCGCGCGCCACCATCCGCGAATGGACGCCACTGCGAATGTGCTTGTATCATGGTCCATTCCGACATTGACAAACCCGGAATTCAGCCCGATGCCATAAATTCTGTAGGGATAGGCGCGAGGCGCTTCGGGACCGGGAAAATCGTGACCGCTGACCTTTGTAGGCGACTTACTCTTTCGGGATAAAGAATCGCCTTGCATTCTTGGACCGCAAGCATATCAATCTGTGCGTCGCGAGTTGCAACTCCCTGATGATCAGCAGGGTTGCCGCAGGTTAGAGCCCTGCATCGCGCACCATTTGAGCCTATGCTTCTTTATCTGGATAACAACGCGACGACGCAGGTCTCGCAGGAGGTTTTCGAGGCCATGACGCCATGGCTGCGGGACGATTATGGGAATCCCTCGAGTGTCTATCCGTTGGGGCGCCGCGCCGCTGCCGCCTTGGACGAGGCGCGTGAGCGGGTTGCCCGACTGGCGGGCTGCCAGCCCACGGAACTCATTTTTACCGGTTGCGGGACGGAGTCCATCAATACGGCCATCCAAAGTTGCCTGCATCTCGATCCTGATCGTCGGCACATTGTCACGTCCGCTGTCGAGCACAGCGCCACCATCAAGCTGTGTGAGTTTCTCGCGCAACGGGGGTATGAGGTGACTTGGTTGCGTGTGGACAACAAGGGGCGTCTGGATCCCGCTGAACTCGAGGCGGCCATCCATGAGGAGACGGCTCTGGTGAGCCTGCTCTGGGCCAACAATGAGACGGGTGTTCTTTTTCCCGTGGAAGATATTGCGCGGATCACCGCGCAAAAGGGCGCGCCATTGCACCTCGACGCAGTGCAGGTCGCGGGAAAACTTCCCATCCAATTCAATAGTCTGGGCGCGCAATTTCTGTCCCTCTCCGGTCATAAAATCCATGGTCCCAAGGGTGTCGGCGCGCTTGTCGTGGATCGCAAAACACGGTTCACCCCGTTGTTGCGGGGAAGCCAGGAGGATTCCCGGCGTGGAGGCACGCAGAATGTGGCGGGCATTGTCGGATTTGGCATGGCGGCCAGCCGTGCTGAGGAATCCGGGGCTCACGAGAGAATCCGCGCCCTGCGCGACCGCTTCGAGAGGGAACTCCTCGGTAAAATTCCCGGACTCGAGATCAATGGCGACCCGGAGA
>WBZO01002077.1_pt1 | contig 27729 bp, 24 predicted proteins | sample 5204261 | NCBI WGS metagenome assembly WBZO01 (sample SAMN12412400, study PRJNA552823) | activated sludge metagenome | isolation source: activated sludge from anammox sidestream of wastewater treatment plant... | place: USA: North Carolina | collected 2017-09
AGGCCCTGGACCTGCCGGAACCCGAACTCGAGGTGCTCCGTCTCGGCGCGCTGCTCCACGACATCGGCAAGATCGGCATCCCCGACAGCGTGCTCAGGAAGCCGGGGCCACTCACCGACGAGGAGTTCGAGGCGATCATGGAGCACCCGGTGGTCGGCGCGCGCATTCTGCGGTCGATCCCCTTCCTCCACCGCCACATCGACATCGTCGAACTGCACCACGAGCGGCCTGACGGCCTCGGCTATCCGAAAGGACTGCGGGGAGACGACATCCCGCTGCTCGCGCGCATCGTGCACGTGACGGATGCCTACGACGCCATCACCAGCGCCCGCGCATACCGGCAGGGACGTTCGAGCGAGGAGGCCATCCGCGAGCTGTGGCGCTGCGCAGGCACGGAGTACCACGCCGAGATCGTCACCGCGCTCGCCCGCGCGCTTCCGAAACTCGGGCCCATCACGGCCCCTGCCCCGTTCGAGGTGCGGCGCCTGACGCCGCGCGCGGAGGCTCGCAGTGCGTAGGCTGCTCTGCACCGCCGTCCTGGCGACCTGCGTGCCGGTGGCGCCGGCCTCGGCGCAGCAACTCTCGCGCGTCAGCCTGGACAGCGTGGGCGCCATGGACCTGTTCCGCGGAGACGGCACCAGCGGCAACCCGGGGGCGAGCCTCGACATCAGCAGCGTCATCCGGATCGGCCGGGGCTGGTCGGCCCACATCCGGCCCTGGTTCTTCAAGTCGTCGGCGAATGGCTCGCTGTGGAACCGTGAGATCTACCAGGCAGCGGTCCGGTACGAGCGCGCATCCCGCGTGTCGACGAGGCTCGATGCCGGGTTCATCGCCTCGCCAATCGGGCTCGGCATGCTCGACATGCGGGCCGACATCAACCCGACCATCCAGTCGCATCCCGGCTACTTCATGCCACTGGCACGATTCGATGGCGAGGCGCCCGCGCTCCGGACGATTGCCTCGTCATATCCGCTGGGGGCGAACCTCACGGTATCGACGACGAAGTGGGACGTGCGGGGAGCCGTGGTCAACTCGGCACCGACACGGAAGTATGCGCTGAACAACCGGGCGGGGAACCCGGACGCCACGCCGGTCCTGATCGCGGGGGGCGGCGTGACGCCGATCCCGGGCCTGCGCGTGGGGACGTCGTACGCCAGCGGCCGGTATGCCACGGCCGCGGAGCTGCGGCAACCCCTCGGACCCGAGCGCGACCTGCGCATGTGGACCGCCGAGGCGGAGTACGCCTTCGGCTACACGAAGCTTTCCACCGAGCTCGTGCAGGCGCGCTTTGCGCACGGAGCGGCGCGCGAGACCGCCACGAGCTGGTTCCTCCAGGGCACGCACACGCTGACGCCGCGCTGGTACGTCGCCGGTCGGCACGAGAGTGTGCGCACGCCACCGTCGGCGGCGGCCGGCACTGGCGCGCCACGCCTCTCGTTCCATGCGACCGAGACCAGCGCGGGGTACCGGCTGACGCCCGAACTCACCCTGCGCGCGAGCGTGCTTGCTGCACGCGGCTTCACCGCCAGCGGCCGTGACTGGCGGGTGGGCCTGCAGGCGGTGTGGTCGCGGCGCTGGTGGTAGTCGCCGGGTAACCGGCAGGCCCGCGGATCCGGCGCCCGGCAACGCAGGCTGGCATGGGGGCGCAGCGAGGCACCCGCCTTGCACCTGAGGGGAATGTCCTCCAGGTGTGCCGATGTCCTACTGCTTCAAGCCACACCACCCTCTGGCGCGCGATGCACGGGCAATCATCGCGAGGCAGCTTGCCCGTGCGGAGCGCGAATTGGTCACCGTGGGCGATGCCCGCAGCGACCGGGCCGTCCACGATGCGCGGAGGCACCTCAAGAAGATCCTGGCGCTGCTCCGACTGCTGAAGCCGGTGCTGGGGCGGGACTTCGAGCGTGCGAGCCGCCCGGTACGGCGGGCGAGCGCCATGCTCGCACCCGTGGCCGATGCCGAGGCGCTGGTCGGCGCCACCGGTGTCCTTGGTGTACGGCAGCGGCAGCCGGCTATCGCGCAGGCCAGGCAGACGATCGAAGAGGCGCTCCGCGCGCATGAGGCCGACACCGGCCGGCGGGCGAACTTCCAGCGCTTGCTGCCGCGCGTCCTCCGCCTCCTGGCCGTCGAGCGGCCCCGCCTCGACGCGTGGTCCCTCGATGTGGATGGATTCGACGCGATCGCACCGGGGCTCGAGCGCAGCGTGCGCCGGACGCAGCAAGCCATGGTCCGCGCCGCACGCCACCCGCGGGCGGGCGCCTTTCATGCCTGGCGCCGGCGGGTGAAGGACCTCTGGTTCCAGGTGCGGCTGGTCGAGCGTCGGTGCGGCTTCGGGCTCGACGCCTCGCGCCGCGCGCTCGAGGCGCTGGACGGGCTCCTCGGTCGCTACCACAACATGGTGCTGCTCGAGCGCGTGCTCGTGCGCCATCCGTGCCTCTCGAGGAACGACACCGCGGACTGCCTCCGCACCATCCACCGGCGCCGCCGTGCCCTCGGCCGCCGGGCCCTGTCCCTCGGCGTGGCGGTCCTGCACGACTCCCCGGAGACGTTCGTCGCGCGGGTGCGGCACCTCTGGCGGACCGCGCCCGCGGCAGCGAGCCGCGCCAGCAGCGTGTCATGTCCCAGCGCCTGAACCTGCCGCACCACTTCCGTGTCTCGGTCCCGCCTCAGGGGTGAAACCGGGCGTCAGGGGATCGGAGAGCTGAACCCGAGTACGCGCCCGCAGATCCTGGAGATGTCGTCGTAGACACCGCGGTCGTTCACGGGGTCTTCCGGCACGTCCACGCTGTCGTCCAGCCGGAGCTGGACGCGCGCCCACCACGACGGCTGGAACACCATCTCCACGGGTACTCCCGCCAGGTCACCCCGCGTGCCGAAGGTGATGCTGAAGTCGGCATCGTCTCCCGTGGTCCTGTTGCGGTAGGTGTACTTGCCGCGGAGCAGGTCCGGACCGGCCCGCTCGACGTTCCGCGTGGTCAGGTCGAAGAGCGTGCCCTTGAAGATGTAGCGCCGGAGGGTCACGCGCGGCTGGGGCACGCCGGCGCTGGCGCGCGCCACGCTGTCGTCGATGCTGTCCATCACCGCACTGAAGAACCCGGGGAAGGCGCCGGACGGCCGCGGCTTCTCCGAGGTTTCCCATCGGCTTGCCCCCGAGAGCGCCTCGACCAGCTGCGGAAAGCTCCGGAACGTGACCGACGGCGGCACGCGGATGCCGGTGATGGAAGCGCGGCTGCGCTCGCCGCCCACCGCCGTGCAGGAGGCCCCGAAGAGTCCGGGCTCGGCACCGTCGGCGAGGCCGGCTTCCGGGACGTTGGCATCCGTGGGCGCGATGCTGCGGATGACGAACACCAGCACGTCGCGGCCGCTGGCGTCTTCAACCGCATAGCCCCACTGATTCAGGTTGTTCGGTGCCCGGCGCGGGTCCGACCCACCCAGGAAGCTGATCGAGTCGGCGCCCCCCTCGCGGCGACGCGTCATGCGCGCGGAACCCACGTTCTCGCGGCTGATCCAGAAGACCACCCACACCCGTCCGCTCACGCGGTAGCGGTGCTCCCATCGCGACAGGCTCGGACCGGCCGATCCCGCCGGTGGACGGTCGACAGGCTCCGGCGTCGAGCGCAGCCCGGTGCTCGCGGGACCAAAGGCGGTCCCGAGCGACGCCGCCAGCAGCAGCGCGAGCGTGCCCCGTCGATGCGTGGGCCTCACAGCAGGCTCCATCCCGCCACCAGCAGCAGGACCACCAGCGCGTGGCGGACGCGCGCGTGGGGCGCGCGTCGGTCGACCGGCGCACGCGTGTGGAACCGGCCCGCGGGCAGCAGCCGCGCGAGCACGAGCGTGACGAGGGCGCCGGTGGCCGTCAGCAACGCGCCCAGCTTGGCCTCGCCGAGCAGCGGACCGATCGGGAACACCGCGGTCGCCGCGAACAGTGCCAGCGTGAAGCCGCTCGTCGTGGCGACGCACGTCACCGCGAGATCACGCCACGCCAGGCGCGAGGGCAGCTGCAGGCCGGCCGCGGCCGCCAGTGCAACAGCCGCCAGCATCCCGAGCGGACGGCCCACGAGGCCGGCGGTGAGCAGCGCCCAGGTGCCCGTGCCGTACGCGGTCAGCGGTACGCCGCCGTTCACCAGTCCGAACAGGAACACGATCGGCTGCACGACCACCGCCCACTCGTGCTCGATCCGGCGTGTGTGTTCGCGTCGATCATCGGGATCCTCCAGCAGGTCCACACCGCGACGGCGATGCGGCAGGAAGGGGACGATGGGGATGAGGGCGAGCGCGGGGTGCAGGCCGCTCCAGTAGAAGCCGAGCCACGAGATCGGTGCGCAGATGGCGAGGTAGGGCCAGAACGCCCGCACATGGCGCCGGCGCAGCAGGGCCGCCACGACGACCGCCGCGAGCAGCAGGGCGGGCGCCCCCTGCACGGTAGCGACGCTGAAGTGCCGGACCGCGATGGCGGAGAGTGCGAAGGCGTTGCTGGCCACGGCCGCAAGCAGCAGGAACGGATAGGCAGGACTGGTGCGGGGGAAGATCAGCTTGAGCACGAAGTACGCGGCGGCCAGGTCCACCGCCGTCGCGATGGGCCACCCGAGCCCGAGGACCGTCTCGTAGGCCAGCTCCACATAGGCGAGATAGACCAGTGCCGAGCCGGCCACACCGCCGGCGGCGGCCGCCAGCGGCAGGAGCCAGCGGCGCCAGGTGTGCAGCGGCCCGCCAGGCAGCGTGGCGTCCATCACCTCCTGCATGACCAGCCCGAGGAAGAGGGCCATGCCCACCTCGTTGACGAGGAAGGAGAGGCGGATCGACATCGAGAAGTAGGTGTCCGCCGCGACGTGCGCCCAGATCAGCGCCACGATCACGCCTGCCGGCAGCAGCAGGTAGCGATCGAAGACGGCGTGGACCGTCCGTCCGAGTGAATGGGATGTCATGACCCTGCTCCCTCCCGGCCGCTACGTCGTGCCCGCCCGGCGGATCACCCCGGAGTCGACCGTGTTGCCCGTTCGCGAAATGACCTCGAAGCTGAACGCGGTGCCGGTGATCTCCACCAGCATGAAGGCGCGATCCTGATCGAACCCGGCCGCCATGTCCGGTGCCGCAGGTGGCAGATCGCCCTTCCGGAGCTGTCCGCTCGACCCGGCGACGAAGTACGTGATCCCCTTCTGCGGCTTCAGGCGTTCGTAGACGTGCTCGTGCCCGGACAGCACAACCTGAACGCCGCCCGCGACCAGCAGGGGCTCCATCAGCACGCGGAGATCGACGTTCGACCCGTGACGCCCGGCGTCCGAGTAGAGCGGGTGGTGGAAGTAGCAGATCTTCCACGGCTCGGTGGCGGCCTGCAGCGTGGCAGCCGCCCACTTCACCTGCGTGGCCTCCATGATGTTGGTGTCGAGCACCACGAACCGCACACCGCGCCGCGTCCACGTGTAGTACCGCTGGCCGCCCATGTTGAACGGGGCGTAGTGGCGGTTCTCGGGGCGATCGTGGTTGCCCAGCGTGGCGTGGAACGTGACACCGGCCGCGAGCAACGCGGCGTAGGGCCGCTCGAACTTCACGATGAAGTCCTGCGGGCGCTGCGAGCCGTACATGTTGTCGCCCAGCATGAGCACGGCCTCGAACGGGAAGCGGCCCCGGGCAGCGGCCATCTGCCGGCCGATGTCGTACTGCGGCGGCTCACCGGTGCCGTTGTCGCCGATCACCGCAAGCTTCAGCGAACCGGTCGGGCCGCTCGCGAGCTGGGACGTCGCCGGTGACACGACCGGCCCCGTCGCGATGAGCAGCGCGAACAGCACACCCACAAGACGTGGCACGGAGCGCCTCCTTCCCTGCCTACTGGTCGCCAACAGCGCCGACGGCTCGGCCGGCCTCGATCCGCTGCTGCAGGCGGGTGATGAACCGTGTGGCCACCGGCGGCTCGAACCCGCCTGCCGCGAATGCATCGCGCCACTGCCGATCCGAGAGGCCGCCGAGCAGGTCGCAGGCCCAGCGGACGTCGCCGGGTGTCACACGCCCGGTGACGAGTTCCTGGTGGAAGCCGTGATAACCGAATCGCACGAACCCCTGCTCCACCCCGAGGACGAACCGGGTCCGCTCGAACGCACGGATGTCGCCGCGCGCGGGACCAATCCGTCCGGTCTCGCCCAGCGCCATCCCGAGGTCGCGCACCACATACCAGGTCTCGGGCGGGCCGGTCGCGGGCGTGTAGCGATACAGGATGTTGTTGCTGTCCTTCAGGTCCGAGCTGTTGAACAGCATCAGGATGACCAGCAGCCCCTGGTACGGCCGCGACCCCACGAACGGGTTCTCGTGCCATGACCAGGTCTCCCCGGCGTCGAGCGCCTTCAGGTTCAGCCTGAACCGGCCGCCGTCCACGGTGCGGGGCGGACCGTCACCCAGGAGCCTGAACGACGGCAGGTAATAGACCGGCGGCTGGTGATACCCCACAGCCTCCAGCACGCGGGCCAGTGTGACTTCCGTGCGCCCCTCCTCACCCCGGTCCGGATGGGGCTGCTTCACGTTCCACTTGCGGCCTTCCGCATCGCGCACCACGACGCCCGGGTTCGAGCCTGACAGCTTCGGCGCGACGAAGCGGTAGCGTCCGCCGGGGTCGGGTGCATGTTCCTCGCCCCAGCGACCGCGCAGCAGGTCGCGTTCCTGCAGGTTCGACGGCTGCACCCACAGTTCCGACATGCGGTCCTGCCAGGCGTCAGGCTCTCCCGGGTGCACGACCGGCGTGTGGCACGTCGGCATGTAGGTGGCCAGCACCAGGGGTCCCATCACGCTGAGCAGGACACGGTGAGCCATGGGTTCATCCTTTCGCCGCGGTCAGGGCACGAACGGCACCGACGCCGTCTGGCGGGCCATGCGTCCCATCCGGAACGGGTCGTGGAGCTTGAACACCACGCTCCAGCCCAGCTCACGGCCATGCGCCACGTCGAGCCGCGCGAGCGTCGAGCTGCGCGTGTGCACCCGCACGCCCGCGCCCCACGACCGGGTGCCCAGGTTCAGGCGGCGCGGAGCGGCCGCCACACTGCCGGCATCGACGAACAGCGCCGCATCGAGGTGCTCCATCACCCCAATCCGCGACTCGAGGCTCACCAGCAGCAGGTCGCGATCGTGGAAGCGGTAGTTCCGCTCGCCCCGCAGCGTGTTGCCACCGCCGAGGCTCGGCAGCATGTAGAACGGCACGGCATGACCGGGCGCGATGTCGCTGAACACGCCCCACCCATGCAGGGCAAACCCAAGGCGGCCTGGCACCACCGGCGCGAACCCTGCTCCCTCCACCTCGTAGCGCTGGAAGCTGTAGGCATCGTGCTCGCGGTCGGCAAACGTGGTCCACGACGTGCGCAGGACACCACCCCTGGTCGGATAGCCGGGGAAGTCGCGGATGTCCAGCGTCAACGCGAATTCTCCGTGGAGGTAGCTCGGCGGCTGCACCGCCGCGCCCGGGTCGGTCGGGAACACCTCGCGCGTGTCGGGATAGTCGGAGAGGAACCAGCCGGTCGGCGACGAGAGCGCCGGCCTGGCCAGCCACCCGGCGTTCCCGGTCAGCGTCATCCAGGGCGTGAGCCGCGCCCGGGCGTAGCCCACTGTGTCGGTCGTCGTGAGCCGATACTGGCTGTCGACCGCCGGCAGTACCTGGCCCAACCCGAAGTAGTGCACCTGGGTCATGTCGCTCCACTGCAGTTCGGACCCGATCGACACGTACCCGTTGAACAGCCGCGGAACCTCGAAGGTGACCCCGGCCCCCTTGTAGGTGCGCCACGAGACGGCCGCCGACGCATCGACGAAGGCGCGCGACCCGAACCACCGCCGATAGCCCGGTCCGGCGGCAATCCAGCCCGCGCCCGTGATCATGTCGCCCACCTTCGGGTAGAACCCGGTGGGACGCTGGGTGCCGCTCGAGGCGAGGTAGGGCGCGAGCAGGTTCACGCCCCTGCGCAACAGCACGGGCTCGGCGAACAGCGCCTGCGGAGCCTCGGGCGCCGATGCCACCGGCAGGGTGGCGTGTGACGTGACGACCTGCGCCCCGGCAGGCACCGCGCCCAGCCAGGCGACGGCGAACAACAACGCGGGTACTCGCATGGTCGTACTCCGGATTGGCGGCGAATTCGGGAGACCATCGTGACCGGCCGCAATTCCGGCGCCAGCCGATCCCTCTCTCTCGTTCCGCCCATCCTGCTGCGTGAGGGCGGCTTGCCTTCGCGCCGGCTCGGCGCCGCGCCGGCGCCCTGACAGATCCACGGCACCTGCCGGAAGCTCGTCATCCGGCGGCGACGATCTCCCAGCGCCTGACGGTCTCCAGCAACGCATCAGGACGCTCGGTGACGACGGGCACCGCACCCAGGTACACGGCACCGGAGTCGCCGTCGAGGGTGACGCTGTCACCATCGTGGAGCAGGGTGCCACCCAGCACGCAGGTGCGTGCCGCCTCGTCCACCACCAGGTCCGTACACCCCACCACGCACGGTCGGTTGAGCTGGCGGGCCACCACGGCGGCGTGCGATGTCCGGCTGCCCACCGCGGTCAGCAGCGCGCCGGCAGCGGAGAGCGCGCGAATGTCGTCGGTCGCCAGGTCGTGGCGCACGAGAATCGCAGGCGGATCGTTCGCGCGACCGGGCAGGTCGCGGGCCAGGCTGATGGCGCCGGTCACCGTGCCGGGCGACGCCGGGACGCCGTGCGCGAGGCAACGCTGGCCAACGCCCGGCCTGGCCACTTTCCGCTCGATGGCAGACAGGTCGTAGGCGAGCAGCCGCGTCATCGCCGTTTCGGTGTCGAGGAGACCCGCGTGCACCAGGTCGACCGCCACACGCAGGGCCGCCCACGGCGTGCGCTTCGCGTCGCGTGTCTGCAGGAAGTAGAGCAGGCCGTCCTCGACGGTGAACTCGAAGTCCTGCATGTCCAGGAACTCGCGCTCGAGCAGCGCCCGGGCCTCCACCAGCTCACGGTGGATGCCCGGCAGCACGCCCGGCAGCATGGCGCTGTCCACCACGACGTGGCGGCCGGCCACGATGTCCTCGCCCTGCGCGTTGAAGGCGAAGTCCACGTAGAGTTCGTCGCCGCCCGTGGCCGGGTTCCTGGTGAAGCCGACGCCAGAGCCGGACCGCGGCCCGGCGTTGCCGAACACCATCGCCTGGATCAGCACGCCGGTCCCCGCGTCATCGTCGATGCCGTTCATGCGGCGGTAGGCGGCGGCGCGCGGCGCGCTCCACGAGCGGAGCACCGCCTCGACCGCCATCAGCACCTGTTCGGTGGGATCGGGCGGCAGGCCGCGCGGTGTCCGGGCCTGCAGCACGGACGCCTGCGCGCGTGCAACGTCGCGCATGGCCAGCGGGTCGAGTTCCCCCAGCTCGCGCGCGGACGACTGCCCGAGATGCTGGTGTTCGACACTGTCGAACACCTCGTCCGGGACGGCGCAGACCACGGTGCCGAAGGACCGGACGAGGCGGCGATACGCGTCCCAGGCCAGCCAGTGATCGCCCGTGCGGCGGATGAGCCCCTGGACCGTCGCTTCGGTCAGTCCCACGTCGAGCACCGTCTCGAGCATGCCGGGCATCGACACCGCCGGACTGGATCGGATCGACAGTACGAGCGGACAACGCCCGCCGAGGCCGAGCCCCGTCGCCCGCTCGAGTTCGCGCAGGCCGTCGCCGAGTTGCGCGGCGAAGTCGGCCGGGAGCCGACCGAGCGCCACGTACTCGCGACAGACCGACGTCTCGAGGGCAATGGCGGGCGGCACGCGAAGGCCGAGTGACGCGAGGCGCGCCAGGTTCGCCGCCTTGTTGCCGACCATCCGTGCTGTTGGCGGCGATGCGGGGCGCGAGATGCCAATCGTGTGGACGCCGGTCATCGCGGCACCACCGAATCACTGAAGACCAGGTCGCGCACGACCAGGCCGCACCCCCGCAAGCCGTCGACCGCCGCCGAGAGCGCGCGGGCGGCGCGCGAGAGCACGTGCAGCTCACGGAAGTCCGCGCACTCCTGGACGAGCCGCGCCTCCACGGCCCGCTCGGCATCGCGGGTCTCCTCCACGATCTGGAGCAGCCGGTTGACAGCCACCAGCACGTTGTCGATGCCGTCGCGGCGCGGAGCGTTCGGCAGGTCCCTCGCGTGCTCGATGCACCGGACGTACTCGCGCGTGCCGGCACAGGCCATCTCGCCGAGCGTCACGAGCGAGGCTGCCACGGCAGGCACGCCCCGACTCGACGCCAGCCCCAGCAGGAAGGCCGCCTGCTCGAGCGCGTCGGCCGCACCGTCCGCTTCGGCCACGAGCCCATCGGGCATGGCGCCCGGCCTGGACTGCCGGTGGCGGCGCGCGAGTTCGTCGGCCCGGCGCTCCCACGCCCCGACGAGGGTGGCCGCGCGCGTGGCCTCGTCGCCGGCACGCGGTCCCGCGGTGCGGAGCAGCACGCGCCTGATGCGATCGGCCATGGCCACCATCAGCGCTGCATGCTCGCCAGCGACCGTCAGCGTCTCGCGCGACGGCGTGCCCAGGTGGAACAGCAGTTCGGCCTCGATCTCGTCGGCAATCAGCTGGCGTGACCGACCGGCGACCACCCCCTCCGAGGCAATGCGCAGCACCGATCTGAAGAAGGCCGACGCCGTCTCGCTGCCAATGGCTTCGTCCAGCTGCATGCCGAACTTCAGCTGGGGGTGACTGCAGCGCTCGAGCACGCTGCGCAGCGCCGGCTCGCCAGCCTCCAGGAAGGCGCGATGACCGACGCCGGCTTCGGCCGCCCAGCGGAGGACGCCCACCGCCGCGTCGCGCGTCATGAAGCGTGCGAGCGCCTTCTTGGCCTTGTTCCAGTCGATCAGGAAGACGAGCCGCGAGCCAAGGTGGGTCAGATAGCGCTCGAGCGTGGCCCCGTCGGTGGCGTCATGGCGACCGACGATCAGGTGGGTGTCGGCATCGGGCGCGGCGGGGCCTCCGCTCCACGCGACGTTCCATGGCTCCATCAGGTCTCGAAAGAACTGCTCGCGCGAACGGTGGACGTCGGCGTAGGTGACCGTCGCCGACAGGCCGGACACGCTGACGACCAGCACGTGGGCATCGGTCGTGCCGATGTCGTTCTGGATGACAAGCCGGCCGCCAGTCCGGGTCGCCGTGGTGCCAAGCCCTGGATGATCCAGCTTCAGCGCCGCGGTCTGGTTCACGCCGGACATGAACGCGCCCACGAGCGGTCGATCGCACTCGTCGAGGCCGTACACCACCGCTCCGTCGATCGCCTCGCTGGCGATCACCACCTGCAGGGCGATCAGCTCACGGTGCAGGTCCATCACCAGCTGGTGGACCGTGTCGCTGCCGGCGCCGACGCGCGTGAGCGTCTCCACCTCGGAGAGCTGCAGGACATCGTCTCCCCAGCGACCGATGGGTTCCGCGAGGACGGCCAACCGCGCACGCAGCGCGAGCGCCGCCACGCCCTTTCCCGGCGCAGCCTCGATCGGCCGCAGCATCAGGTCGAGGTCGTCGAGGATGGCGTGGCCGATGCGCCCGGCGCCCGGCACCGACAGCAGCCCGGCTCCCGTGACTGCACTGGCACCCGGCACGTCGTCGAGCGCGCTGTCCGCGACGCCGCTGTTCTCGCGTTCGACCCGCAGGTCTGGCGATGGCTGCCGGGGCTGCAGGGCGTGGGAGCGAGCCCCCTGCAGCAGGGTCAGGTAGAACTTGAGCCGGTCGTTCGCCGCCAGCGCGTCGTTGATGGCGCTGGGCAGGAGCAGCGCACGTTCACCGAGCTGCTCCACAATGCGGGCCTTGCTTGCCATGGGAGTGCACCGCGCCGGATTTCCGGCACCTGCATGGGCTTCAGCCGCATCTCCTGCACAACGGCTGCCGTGCCCGGGGATTCCTGGTGATTCGGCGAATCGGTGAGCTCGCGCGTTCGTGACGGTCCGTCGTGGCCGGCGTGAGCCGGGCGGGGCGGGCTACCGGCCGAAGACGATCGCCTCGCGCCGCAGCAGTGTTGCGGTGAGCACCACGAGCGCCCCGGCACACACCAGTACCGACACGCCGGCGAGGACGTAGAAGGCAATCGCCGGTGGGTTTCCACCGAGCACGTCGGCCGCGAGGGCGTATTGGCCGAGCACCGGCACCGGCGCCAGCCATGGGCGGCCGGACAGCGGATAGATCGTCGACACGAGCCCGGGCAGCATGGGAATGAGCATCAGGATGCCGAGGTAGGTCTGCGCCTCCTTGAACGAGCGCGCGAACGTGGACGCGAACATGACGACGGCACTCAGGAACAGCGCAAGCGGCAGGATGATCGCCAGGAGGCTGAGCAGCTCGCCGTCGGTCACCCGGAAGCGGATCCCGAGGTCGTGCCACGGCACGCGCCGCATCACGCTCATCGTCAGTACCATCGAGAAGAGGACCGCGCCACAGCCGAACACCGAGGCGGCCAGCCACTTCCCCGTGGCGAGCGCCGTGCGCGGAACCGGGTTGAGGAGCAGCGGCTCCAGCGACCCACGCTCGCGCTCGCCCGCCGTCGAGTCGATGGCGAGCTGCATGCCGCCGGTCAGTGCCGCGATGACGAGCAGCAGCGGCAGGATGCTCAGCTGCGTCGCCAGGCGCTCCTGCGAGCTCGACACCTCGACCTCTTCGATCCGGACCGCACTCGCCACCGAGGGAGCCACCCCGCGTGCAATGAGCCGCAGCCCGCCGGTCAGGCTCGAGTAGGTGGAGACCAGGCTGCGGACACGCGCCACCTTCGGCCGTGCGCTGTCGCTGGTCACGTCGCTCACGAGCTTCACCGGCGCCGGCACCGCACGCGCCATGTTCTTCGCGAAGTCCTCGCCGATCACGAGCACGACGTCCTCGGCCCGGCTCGCCACCGCCTGCTCGGCATCGGGTGGCGCCGGCACCACGGTAATGCCGCTCTGCTGCCGCAGCCACGCCACGAACGCTGGCGCATGCTGCACGCCCTCCACGGGCAGCCGCACCTCGTCGCCCCCCCTGCGGCGTTCGGCCGCCACCGTGAACATCAGCCCGAACAGCAGCGGCGAGATGATGGCGGAGAACGCCAGCGACGAGATGGACCGCCGGTCGCGGGCGCCGTCCACCAGTTCCTTGCGGAACACCGTGAGCACGAGGCGCAGGCCGCGCATCACTCCTCCGTCTCCACCTCGAGCCCCGACAGCGCGACGAACGCATCCTCGAGGTCGTCCAGGCCGGTCTGCGCCCGCAGATCGTCAGGCGTCCCGTCGGCCACCACCGTTCCCTGGGCGATGACGACAATCCGATCGCAGAGCGCCGACACCTCCTGCATGATGTGGCTCGAGAACACCACACAGCAGCCGTCCTGCCGCAACCCTCGAATCAGGGTACGCATCGCACGCGTGCTCATCACGTCGAGTCCGTTGGTCGGCTCATCGAGAATCACGTTGCGCGGGGCGTGCACGAGCGCACGGGCCAGGGCCACCTTCGTCCGCTCCCCCTGCGAGAACCCCACCACCCGTCGGTCCGCCAGTGCCTCGAGGCCCAGGCGGTGCAGCAGGGCCGCCGTCCGCTCGCGGATCTCCGCGGCACCGAGCCCGTGCAGCTCGCCGAAGTAGCGGATGTGCTCCCTCGGCGTGAGCCTCGGGTAGAGCCCGCGCGAGTCGGGCAGCAGGCCCATCGCACGCTGCGCCCCGATCGGATCGGCCACCACGTCGGCGCCGTCGACGCGAATGCGACCGGCGTCCGGTGCCATCAGCCCCGACAACATCCGCAGCGTGGTCGTCTTCCCCGCGCCGTTGTGGCCCAGCAGCCCGACCACGGTGCCGTCGGTGGCGCCGAAGGTGACATCGCGCACGGCCTCGACGTGCCCGAACGACTTGCGAAGTCCCTCGATGGCAATCATCGGCGGGTCTCCGTGCCGGTGTGGCTCGTGAAGAACGGCGGGCGCGACAGCGTGCTCACGCACGACGGCTCGACGGCGGCCGGATCGGGTGCGTCCAGGAACGCCCCGACCAGCGTGGCCACGCAGCCGCGCGTCAGCGTGATGTGCCCCGCGCCAGGCACCACGATGTGGCGGCTGTTGGGGAGGGAGGCCCGCACGTGCTCGCCCCAGCTCGGGGGTGTGACCGGATCGTTCTCGCCCGAGAAGAGCAGCACCGGCACCGTCGACTGCACCGGCTCGTAGAAGTCGGACGAGACGAGCCCCTTCGGCCAGAACTCGCACGGCTTCACCTGAGTCTCGAACATCGCGCTGCCGATGAAGCGGCCCGCGGTCTCACGCGCGATGTCCTCGGGGCTGATGCGCGGCAGGTCTTCCGCGCACACGACGGACAGGAACAGCCCCTGACTCATGGCCCCCTTCGGGAGATCGGTGGAGAAGGCCAGCGCGAGCAGACCTCGGAAGTCTCCGGTGGACGCGTCGGTCAGGAGCTGCGGCAGCAGTGCCGTGATCTCCGGAGAGTAGAGGGCCTGGAAGACCACCGATGCGATCATCCGCTGCGAGATCGTCAGGGTGATCGGCTTCGCCGTGCGCGGGTGCGGCAGGGTGACGCGCGGCCTGGCCCCGAGCGCCGTCCACAGCGTGTCGACGGTGGCACCCAGGTTGGGATACGCATCTGCGCAACCGCCCTTGTCCTTGGCGCAGTCCTCGATCAGCCGGTCCAGGGCACGCTGGCCGTCGCGAGCCATGTAGAGCGGAATCCGCATGTCGGGCGGCGCCACGCCGTCCAGCACCACCGAGCGGACCGCCGCCTCATGGCGCTTCAGGTAGACCAGCGCCGCGCGCGTCCCGTACGAACCGCCCCACAGGTTGACCTGCCCGTACCCCAGGTACCGACGCACCTCGTCGATGTCGTCCATCGCGATCGCGGTGGTGTAGAGGGCCGCGTCGGCCTGGAGTGCGTCGAGGCAGGCGCGGAAGCGCTCGACCGGATAGCGGTCGATGTCGTCGAGGTTCTCGTCCTCGTCATCCGCGGCGCAGTCGAGCGGATTCGACCCGCCTGTGCCCCGCTGGTCCACGAGCACCACGTCACGGTCCACCTGGTAGCGCCGGAACATGGGAATGCGCTGGCTGGCCAGCGTGGCGGCTCCACCTCCGGGACCACCCTCGAAGACGAACAGCGGGTCAGGCCTGGGATCGCGCTTCAGCGCAGGCGCCACGACGATCTTGAGGTCGATCGTCCGGCCAGCCTGGGTCTCGCGATTCTCGAACACACGGTAGGTCCCGCAGTAGGCGTCCGGTGGTCCCTCGGCGATGGCGCACGGATGCAGGCGATCCAGTGCGCCGGGTGCCCCCTGCTGGCAGGCCACGGCCAGCAGGGCTGTGGTGAGCACGAGCAGCAGGCGCATCCCGAGGATTATCGGATGGATTGATACGGGGCGGGAGTGGCGGACGCGCCTGCGAACCACGTGTCGGGCGCCTCCACGAGCGACCGATCCAGCGCGCGCACGCCGGGCACCCCGAGCAGGGCCAGCGTGCGCAGCAGATCTGCGCGCAGGATCTCGACGGCGCGCGCCGCGCCCGGCCCTCCGGCGGCCGCCAGGCCATACGCGTACGCCCGGCCGACCAGCACCGCACGGGCCCCCAGGCACAGCGCCTTGGCGATGTCGCTGCCACGCCTGATGCCGCCGTCCATGAGCACCTCGACACGGTCGCCCGCCGCCGCCACCACCTCGGGCAGGGCGCGCAGCCCGGACGCCACGCCATCGAGCTGGCGTCCGCCATGGTTCGACACGATCACGGCAGCGGCCCCTTCGTCCGCCGCGCGCCGTGCGTCAGCGCCGGTCAGGATGCCCTTCACGACGATGGGTCCACCCCAGGCGTTCCGGATCCAGGCGAGGTCGGCCCAGGTCACCACCGATCGCGCCAATGCAGGCCCCACGCTTTCGTATTTCATCGGTCCGGTCCCAGGCAGCACCACGTTGGGAAACTGCATGAGGCCGCCGTCTCGGAGGAAGCCCGCAAGCCAGCGTGGACGCGAGAGCACCTGCCAGACATGCGGGGCCATCGCCACCGGATTCCCACTCAGCAGCGCGGAGGTTCCGTTGCGCACGTCCCGCTCGCGGTTCCCCGCCACGGGAGTGTCCACCGTCACCACAAGGGCCGTGTAGCCTGCGGCCTTCGCACGGGCAATCGCCCCCTCGGCCACGTCGCGTCCACCCACCAGGTAGACCTGGTACCAGACTGGTCCGGGGGTTGCCGCCTTCACGTCCTCGAGCCGGCAGCCTGAGAGGGTCGACAGGATGTAGCCGGTGCCGGCTTCGCCGGCGGCACGGGCCGCGTGCACCTCGGCGTGCGGAAAGAACATGCGGCTGCTGCCAATGGGGGCAAGCAGGAACGGCAGCGCCAGGGTCTGGCCGAGCACGGTGACACGAAGATCCAGGTTCGTGGGTGCCACTGCCCCCTTCGGACGGAACGTCACGTCGTCGAAGACGCGACAGTTCTCGCGAAGGGTCTGCTCGGCATCGGCGCCGCCGTCGATGTAGTCGAACACCACGCGCGGCAGCCGCTTCCGGGCGAGCCTGCGCAGATCGCTGATGTTGACGACGTCAGCGGCGTGCAGTCGATCGGCCATGCACCGACAGCCTACACGGGGACCTTGGCGCAGGAGAAGCAGGAACCGGGTCTCAGCGTGGCACCGCGGTCAGGCCCGTGCTTCCGCCTCCATCGCCACCGCCCGAGTAACCGCCGGGCGAGACGCCACCTGAACTCGAACCACCCGACCCGGCGGAGCCTTCATAGCTGCCACCTGAGGAACTGCGCGTACCGCCCTCGGACGCGGTGGCGGTCCCGCGATAGGGCTCGCGCGGCTGGATGCGTGTGTACCCCTGACCGTTGATCACCTGACCGTGTGTGTCGGCCGCTCCGGGCACCGGCGCGCCACCGCCCCCGCCGGGAACGTAATACAGGGACCCGGGCTGGTAGTACGACCCGCCAAGGAAGTAGGGGAAGCCGAACGCACCGAAGCCATACCCGAACGCGCCATACGGGTAGAGGTCGGCAAACGAGCTCCACACGCCCGGGTAGAAGCCTGCGTCCATGACGCCGCCACCGAACAGTCCGCCGCCGCTGCTGCTCGATCGACGAACGTCGAACTTCTGGGGGTAGGCCATGGCCACGAGGAGGTCGATCACCCGCTCCTCGACGCGCGCGTCGGCCAGTAGCACCAGCCCGCGCCGATCGACGCTGGCGCGCGCGCCGCTCTCCGCCAGCCAGGCCTCGACCGTCGTCGGGGTCACCGCGGCGCTCGCATCCACCACGTCGGCGGCCGTGATGATTGCCGGGGTGACGCGCACGGGCCGAATCGCCCGCATCGCCTCGGCCACGGGCGCTGGCGCAGCCACCGACCGCATGAGGCGCCGCGCCCGCACCGCCTCCCTGCCGTCCCTGGTGGATACCTGCACATCGAGCATGACGTCGGTCCGCACCAGCGACGAAATGGCCGATGTCGTGACCGTGGGCTGCCCGTCGCACGTGAGGGTGGCGTTGGAGAACACGCGGGTGCCGGCCCGGTCCCAGCGACTGACACGGTCGCCTCGACATCCCTTGTCGCTCAGCGCCTGGCGCGAGCCGTCCGGCACGATCGTTTCCGACAGAATCTCCCGGTCGCCCACGAACGAGCGCATGCGGACACCGGCGCCGTCGTCTGCCGGAAGCACGCACAGGGTCGGCGCATCCTCCGGGGCGCGCGCCGCCGGAACCCAGCAGCCGAGCCACGCGGTCCACCGCGCATCGGCGGGGCCAGCCTGCTGTGCCCATGCGGGCACCGCGTGAAGGACGGCAAGGGAAGCCAGAAGAACCGCGAGCTGTCGCAGTGACATGGGCGTGCTCCTAGAACACCACGCTGATGCCCGTGCCGGCCCGGAAGCCGGTCAGGTCGAGTCCATCGAATCCCCGGAAGTCGTCGCTCAGGTCGGCGTGCAGCCGGCTGTAGCGCCCTTCGACGCTCACGTAGAGCCGCTTCCACACCTGCAGGTCGACGCCGCCGTTGACGTAGGGCCCGGCCGTCCACCCCGATGAGGTGAACTGGTCGGTGAAAATGGCGTTGTCGGCGAAGTCGACGAACTGTCCCCGCTGCGCGAACCTGGCGAAGGTCAGCGTGAGACCCGCGCCGGCATGCGGCGTGAGCCGCCGCGGGATGAACGCGTACTGGCTGATGCGCCGCCCACGGCCAAGGGGAGAGAACCGTACGCCGGCAGACACTGCCGACTGGTTCAGCCGGGTGAACTGCTCGATCGGCTGGCGATTCGAGGCCACGAGCCGGCGGTACTCGGACCCCGCCTCACGCCGCGTCAGGTCTATCCCGGCCACCAGGTCGAACGAAGGGCCGAGCACGATACCGAGATCGGCGGCGAAGCCGGCCGCACGCAGGTCCGCGCGGTCGAGCGTGAGCTGGTCGGTGACGAATGCGAAGAGATCGCCCCCAGCCCTGGGGAAGAGGAGCGAACCGCGCAGGCTGATCCACGCACGCGGCGCCCCGAGGAGGAAGTCCGGCGTCCGCAGCGGCTGCGCCGCAGGCCGCACCGGCGGAGGTTCCTGCACGCTGTCGGCGTCGTCATCGGCCATGGCCGGCCTGGCGCCTGCCGCCACGAGCACGAGGCCCACGACGATTGGTGCGAGCGTGGCGCGCCAGTTCCGCAGGGATCCCATCGACATTCCCTCCAGGGAGTTCCACTCTACGCCCTTTGGACGCCGCGGCCCAGACGGAAGATGGCTTACTGCGTCAGGCAGGGGGTGGCGCGGCCGTCGAATTCCAGGCGCCTCGCATCGGCGGACAGGTAGTGCTCGGTGCGCAACGTGCCCCGGTCGCGGAGCCAATCCTCCACCACCTCGCGCACCACGGGCGCGTCGGTCGCCACCTGGACGAGGCCTGGCGCGAGCACGGGTGCGAACACCTGCCCCCCGAGCAGGGAGTCCATCCCCACGACCGTCAGCGGCTCGGTATCCCCGATGCGTTGTCCGTCGCGCCTGAGCAGGACCACCTGCAGCCGATCGTCCGCGCAGCTCACCCGCACGCGCGCGCCGGAAATGCCGAACGACCCGCGGCGGCCACGGCGCAGGGCGTTCGCGATGCCCCGCTCGAGCACCCCGGCCGTTACCTGTACGCGCGCCAGCCGGTTGTCGAACGGAAAGGTGACGTAGAGGTGGCCGAAGGTGAGCGCCCCGCGCGGCAGGTCGGCGCGCAGCCCGCCGAGGCTGTTGTTGTTCAGGGCGATGTCGGCGGCCAGGCGCTCGCGCAGGGCGTCGGCGAACATGTTCCCCAGTGGCGACTCGGCGTCGCCCACGCGAGCCAGTGCCGCGTCGAGCACGACGCCGAGCGGACGGGCCTGCATCTGCCGCACACGTGCCAGCACCGGCTCCATGGCCTGGAGCACGCGCAGGTCCTCCACCACCGGGCGACCCTCGTATTCAGCGGTCGGCAGCGGCGGGGTCGACCCGGGCGTGCCGCACGCCAGCGTCATCGGATCCTGCGTGACGCAGATCTCGCGCGGGGCGAACGGCCGTGCTGCCGTGACACGGCGCGTGGACCGGTCCACGGTCAGGTCGATCCGGCCGAAGGCGCGTCCTCCCCAGTACGACTGCACGATCGGGATGCCGGCCACCTCGTGCGCGAGCCCTGCATGCGTGTGCCCGGCCACGATCGCATCCACCGCACCGGCCGGCAGGGCGCGGGCCAGGTCGAAGATCTCGGCGTTCGGATCGCAGGAGTCGAGATTGCGCGGATCGTCGAACCGGTCGCAGCCGCCGCCTGCGTGGGCGCTCACGATCACGAGGTCGGCGCCTCCTGCGCGCAGCGCCGCCGCTTCGGCCGCCACCGAGGCAGCGAGCGGGGCCATCTGCAGCCCGCGCACGTTCAGCGGCAGCGTGGCCCGCAGCGCGCCGTAGGTCATGACGCCGACCAGGCCCACCTTCAACCCGGCGGCCTCCACCAGGGTCGACGCGTGGACATTCGGCCAGTCGACCCGCCGGCCGGTGTGCTGGTCGAGGAGATTGGCAGCCAGGAACGGGAACCGCGCCTGTGCGGCGCGGGCCTTCAGCGCCCCGCGGGGATCGGCCTGCGCGTCCTGCCGGGCGCCGGGACGATCGACCGAGCCGAAGTCGAACTCGTGGTTGCCGATCGCGAGCGCCGTGTACCCAAGTGCGTTGTAGGCGGCCACCACCACTGCGCCTTCACTCAGGTCGGACTCGATGCCGCCCTGGAAGGTGTCGCCCGCATCCAGCAGCAGCACGGCGCCGCCGTCGGCCGCGCGCGCAGCCCGCAGGTTGTTGACGTACCCGGCGAACACGCCGATGCCACCGCGTCCGTTGCGCGGCATGAAGTAGCCGTGCAGGTCGCTGGTGCCAACGATGGAGATGGTGGCGGTCGAGGCGCGGGCCGCGAGCACCCGCGGCATGGCAGGTGCGCGCAGGAGGGCGACCACGGCAAGCGCCAGCCAGGCGATGGCCATGCGCGTGCCGGCTCCATGCTGTCCCTGCTGCGTCCGTTTCCGCCCGCTCACCGTCATCTCGAGGTGGGGCGGATTATAAGCGTGTTCGCCTAGGGTGCGAGCCGCTCACGGCACCAGGCGCCGTGCGCGTCCTGGCGGTAGCGGATACGGTCGTGCAACCGGCTCGGCCGCCCCTGCCAGAATTCGAACTCGGCTGGAATGACGCGGTAGCCGCCCCAGGTGCGCGGGCGTTCCAGGGGGCCGTCGCCCGATTGCGCGGAGAGTTCGGCCAGCGCGGTTTCGAGCAGCGTGCGGTCAGGGATGACAGCGCTCTGGTTCGACACCAGGGCGCCGAGCTGGCTGCCGCGCGGCCGGCTCTGGAAGTACTCGTCCGACTCGGCGTCGGTCGTCCATTCGACGCTTCCCTGCACCCGGATCTGCCGCTCGAGCACGTCCCAGAAGAAGGTGAGCGCAGCATGGGGGTTCGCGTGCAACTGCCGCCCCTTGCGGCTGGTGCGGTGCGTGTAGAACACGAGTCCCCGGTCGTCGAGCCCCTTCAGCAGCACGACACGCGCGTCGGGACGGCCGTGCTCGTCCACGGTGCTCAGCGTCATCGCGTTGGGCTGCATGATGCCTGCGGCGTGGGCCTCACCCAGCCACATCCGGAACTGTTCGAAGGGATCGGGATGCGCGTCCTCGTCGGACAGCACGCCCGTCGTATGCTCGCGCCGGAGCCCGGCCAGCCACTCGGTCATGCCCTATTGTGGCGCACATCAGCGGACGCCGGTCCCCCGCCGTTCGTCTGCCCGGTAGCCGCGCAGCATGTTGGCCAGCGCGTAGTTCCCCTCGTGGCACGCATACTCGAAGATCGGGCCGGACGAGCGGCTCATGGTCAGCTCTCCCGCCCAGCGCCGCGTGAAGGCGGTGGGATTGTCGATCTCGAACTGGTAGAGCAGCGTATCGGCGTCCAACAGCCGGAAGCGCTCGATCATGTGCAGGTTGCGGTCCCAGCCGAAGTTGCCGCCGGCCTCGCCGTAGAACCCGCCGGCATCGTTGAAGTTCGTGGTGTCGACCACGAGCGTCTGTCCCTCCCACCTGCCGATCGAGTCGCCCAGCCACCGCCGCATCGCGGCGGGTGCGTGCGGCCGGCCATCCATGTGAACCACGCGCGCGTCGTGGATCATCTCCGCGTGCACGACGATCGCCTCCGCCGTCTGCACGATCTGGTAGTTGCTGTTGTAGGAGTACGGCAGCAGCGGCGGCCCGGCGGTTGCGAAGGCGAGGCAGCGATCCTGCAGCCCGGTCCCCTCCGGATCCGCCACGAGCCGCATCGCCTCCACCCGTCGTCGCTTCACCTCGGCCGCCTGCGGCGTCAGCGGCGGGATCCGTCCGTCGGGCGGGTCGACGACGATGGACGTGCGGAGCGTCCGGACAACGCTCGACCCGAACTCGCGGAAGAAGGTGTTGTAGGTGCCGGTGCCGCGGCGGGCCGCCGGTGACTCGGGCTCAGGCTCGGCGTTGGCGTCCGCAACCCGGCGCTCCCAGGCGTCGGCCTCCGCTCGCGTGAAGAACGGCCTGTCCCGCAGCGAGGCCGGCCGTTCGAGCGGTGTGGCGGTGGCCGAGTTCCACACGCCCTCGAAATCCGGTCGCGCCCCGACCGATCGCTCCTGCGCCGTCGGCATGCGCATGATCACGCCGGCACCGAGCCAGAAGCCGAGACACAGGCACAGTCGTCGTCGAGTCATGCACGCTCCTCGTCGAATTCTGCCCGTCCCAGCCTGCGGTCGCCGCGCGGCTACGGGAAGCGCTGAAAGTAGGGAACCGTCAGCTTGCCGAGTGCCGCGCCCGTGAAGCAGAGCAGCGCCACCCCGGCAAACATCGGGAACCGGGGCCGCTGCGTGCCGTATTCGGTCAGCTGGATGGAGCCGGCCGCCACCTGGTCGATCTCGTTGATCGCGGCCAGCAGCGAGCGCTCGTCGCTGGCCGCGAAGAACTGCCCGCCGGTCCTGCGCACCGCCTCGCTCCAGAGCTTGTCGGGAACGGCCGGATCGCCCTCGGCCTTGTTGTAGTTCGTCCGGATGAAGTAAACCGGCACGCCCGCATCGACCGCACCCCGGATGATGTCGTCGAGCGATCGGCCATCGATCGTCGCGTTGGTATCCTCGCCGTCGGAGAAGATCAGCAGCAGGTTGCCCGACGCGTCGAGGAACTTGAAGGCCTTGAAGAGCGCCACCGCCTCGTCGATGCCCTTGGCAATCAGCGTCCGCTGGTCGGGAAAGGTCGCGAACTCGTGCGGTTCGCCGATGAGCGAGAGGCTCACGAGCAGGTTGTCGTAGTCGTTCGTGAAGGGCGTGACCACGTAGGCATCGGCACCGAACTCGACCAGCGCCAGGAGGTCCCGATACGGCCCGCTCATCCGCATGTGGACGAAGCGTTCGGCGGCCGCCACCGTGGTGACGAACGCATTCGGCTGGACTCCGTCGCGCGCGGGCAGCTGCTCGGTCTTGAACGGGCTGCTCATGCTGTTCGACGCGTCGATCATCAGGCAGATGCGACGACCGGGATAGGTGGCCTCGCGGCGTACGAGCGAGGTATAGGGGTCGGCCAGGGCGAGCGCGAGGAAGGGCAGGCCCGCCAGCGCGAGCAGGAGCGGCAGGCGGGTCAGGTTGGCCAGCGCGACGCGAGGGGTTGAGCGGAGCACCGCCGGCACCGCCAGGCCCCGACCGGGCCGTCCGGTCGCAAGCCTCGCCGCCAGCAGCAGGCCTGAGCCGACGGCCAGCGCCATCACCAGCAGGCGCGTATCGTCGGCGTGCCAGAACTGCAGGCTGGACGGGTCGAACCCGCGCCAGTCGGCGGCGATGTCGAGCACTGCCGAGCGGAGGGCGTCAGGCACGTCGTCTCCACGCGACCGTCACTCGCTCGGGCATCGCACTCCTGCTGCCTGGCTCGGCTGAGCGTCCAGCGTCGCGTCCTCGTGCCCGATCAGGGGTTGGGCGGACGGATGACGAACGCCGACAGCCCGGAGGCGGCAATCTCGTCGCCCTCCCTGAGCGCGGAGATCGTCCAGAAGTAGGTGCCCGGCTCCAGCTTCAGGTCAGTGGGTGAGAACGAGGTCGCCTGGATCTGGTCGTGACGCCACACGAGCATGTCCACTTCGTTGAAGATGCCGATGCTGTAGCTGTCCGCGCCCGGCACCGACGTCCACTCAAAGCGGGTGGGATGGCTGCCCTGCGAGTCGCGGGCCGGAATGAGGTGGTCCAGGCGTGGCGCGGCCGCACCCGAGCCCTGAATCTGGCGGTCGATGGCGCCGGCCCCACGGAGCGAAGGGTCGACCCGGTTCGACGCTCCGTGCGCACAGGCCACGCCGAGCGCCACGAGCACGAGGGTCGGAACCAGTCGGACGGTACGACGACGCTGTTCAGATGTCACCGGAAGGCTCTCCTGTTATGAACTGCGCACCATTCTACCGGCACACGTGCGAACCGCGTGGCGGGGAGTGGTTATGGCCGGGCCGGCGTGGGCGCCTGAATGGGGGTCAGGTCGTGGACGAGGGCGTCGAAGTCTCCGGCCCTGATGCGCACCTGGCCATTGGCGACGAACTTCGTGATGTCCACCTTGCGGGTGCCGATCGTCAGCTCGGCATCGGCCGTGCCCACCGCGAGGTAGGTCGGCTGGCTGTCGAACGTGAAGGTGTCACCGACGGCCAGGGACCGTTCGGTCACGGCGTTCTCCGCATCCCTGACGAAGATCCAGGTCGGGTGGAGGACGCGCAGGCTGCCGAACGAGCCGGTGTCCGGCGGCACGGTCGACGTTGCCGCAGGCAGTGCCGCGGCCGGGGTCTCGACGGCCGGCACGACCGTGGGTTCACTCACCACGGCCGGGGCTGGAGCGGGTAGCGCGGCGGGCGTCGGGGCCGCTGCGGGAACGGGCTGGCTGGCCGCGGGCACCGACGCGGCGGTACCGGTCTGGCGCGCACTGGCCAGGTAGAATGCGCCACCGGCGAGCACGGCCAGCGCCAGCAGCGTGCCGACGATCGAGAGCACCTGGCTCGAGGACGGTTCGTTCGCCTCGTCACTCGACTCGGACGGGACGAGCATGATCGCCTGCAGGTCCGGCTTGACCAGGCCGGCGGCAATGGCCGAGACCCGCGCGGGATCGACCCCGGCAAAGGCGGCGTACTTCCGCAGGGCACCGAGGTAGAACGTCGCGTTGTGGAACGCGCCGAAGTCGACGCTCTCGAGCGCCTTCACCTGGCGCGTGGACAGCAGCAGTTCCTGCCCGACCATCGCCACGCTCAACCCGCGCGACTCGCGCACGCGCGCGAGCTCCGCGCCGAGGTCGCCGCACAGGCGTGCGTCGAGGGACGACTCCCCGGAGGAGGGCGCAGTGCGCCCGGTCAGCATCGGCATGACAGCAGAGGTGTGAGGCGCCAGCATACAATCCTCGACGGGCCCGCCGCAACGCAGCCCCCAACCATGACTGCACTCCGTGACACATTACAGGGCGCCCTCGTGCTGGCGCCGATGACCAAGGGCTCGAACCTGCCGTACCGCCGGCTCTGCCAGGAGTTCGGCGCGCGGGTGACGATGAGCGAGATGACGGTGGCCCGACGCCTCCGGCAGAAGCGCCGCAGCGAGTTCGCGCTGATGCGCCGTGCGCCGGACGAGCGGTTCTTCGGGGTCCAGCTCGCGGGCAACAACCCGGACGAGATGGCCTGGGCGGCGGAACTCGCCGCCTCCCGTGGAGCAGACCTGGTCGACGTGAACCTGGGCTGCCCCATCGACTACTTCACGAGCAAGGGGCTCGGTGCCGCGCTGGCCCGGGAACCGCGGCGCGTGCGGCGGATCGTGGAGGCAATGAAGAAGGCCGTATCGGTCCCGGTCACGGTGAAGATCCGCCTCGGGTGGAACGACGATCACCGCAACTACCTGGAGGTGGCGCGCGCCGCGGTGGAGGCGGGCGCCGATGCCATCACAGTGCACGGACGCACGCGCGCAGCCCGCTACAAGACGTCGGCGAACTGGGACGCGATCGCCGAGGTGGCCGCAGCCATGCCGGTGCCGGTCATCGGCAATGGTGACATCCTCTTCGGGCACGAGGTGGCGGCCCGCTTCGCGCAGTCGGGCTGCACGGCCCTGATGGCCGCGCGGGGCACGCTGATCAAGCCGTGGCTGTTCCGCGAAGTCACCGACGGCAACCTCGACCTGGATGCCGACGCGCGCCTGCGCGTCTATCGCCGCTACGTCGACCTCGCCCGTGAGCACTGGGGCGACGACGACCACGGTCGCTCACGGATTCGCGAGTTCCTGGTCTGGCACCTCGGCTTCTGGTGCCGCTACGCACCGCCGCGGGCCGACGGCTCCTTCCCGACCATGCAGCACCGCGAAACCTGGACGCCTCGCTCCCCGCTCGAGGCGCTGCTGGCCCGGGCCGATGCGGCGGCGCACGCGTTCCTGGCAGATCGCCTGCTGACGGGGGACGCCATCGACCCGCGCGAGGCGCCGGAGGCGGTGCAGGCACACGACATCGACGACGACGCCGCGGAGGCGGGATGAGGGAAATGGTCTGGAACCGCCGTGTGGTGCGGCGCAAACCCCACTGGACGCTCGTGCTCCGGCAGCAGGCGCTCGCCGCCACGACGCTGGCCAAGGGGCTGTGGGCGCAGCCCGGGGACGCATCGCAGTCGCGCTTCATCGTCCACTCGCTCGGACGCTCGGGCAGCACGATGCTCGTCGACCTGATGCGGGGACACCCGGCGGTGCACTGCGACGGAGAGCTGCTCTCGCACACGCTCTACGTGACCACGGCGGAGCGCCTGATCCGGACCCGGGCGCGCCTCTACGCCGGCGTCGCGTACGGCTTCAAGGTGCGGCCCCGGCACTATGAGACGCAGGGCGTGCGCGACCCGCATGCCCTCCTCGCCCGACTGGTGGACGACGGCTGGCGGGTGGTGCACCTCGAGCGCCTCAACCTGCTGCGGCTGGCGCTCTCGTCGCTGCGATTGCGGGAGACCGGCGTGGTGCACCGGACGGTTCAGGATCGGCAGGAGGCCCGCCGGCGCCTGCTGGTGGACATCCCGCAGTTGCGGCGCAGGCTCGAAGGCGCGGAGGAGGAGACCGCCATCGAGCGTCAGGCGCTCGCCGGCATCCCGCACCTGCACCTGCGCTACGAGGAGGACCTGCTGCCCGGCGGGGACGTGCGGGACGGGGCGATGGCGCGCGTGTTCGGCTACCTCGGGCTGCCAGCTGCCCCGGTACGCACGCATTACGTGCGGCTGTCGTCGGACCAGCTCTCCGACATGGTGGAGAACCTGGACGAGCTCGCGGCAGCGCTGCAGGGCACGCCCTACGAGCGCTGCCTGACGGCTCCCTGAGTGCGGTCAGTAGTTGACGTAGCCTTCGGTCAGTTCGATGTACACGCCGGTCGGGTCGGTGATGTAGGCGATCTTCAACCCGATGGCCGGCACTTCGCGGTACGCCACGTCGAACTTGATGCCCTTCCCTTCGAGCTGCTTGACGAACCCGGCCAGGTCCTTGATCTCGAAGCCGATGTGATCGATGACGCGGCCCTTGGTCGCCGCCACCGGTTCACGGCTGGTCTGGAACGAGAGGTTCACGGTGCCCGCGTCGGCCGTGCTCTTGATCGACCCGCGGTTGCGCTTCGTCAGCGAGAAGATATCGACATACCAGTCGAGCAGCTTCTCGAAGTCCTGGTGCCAGAAGTGGATGTGGTTCGGAATGGCCTTCGCCGTGAGGGTCTTGTCCTCCTGCATCTCCACGCGCAGGCCGTCGGGCCCCAGGAAGTACGCGTTCGGGAACCCCTCGGCGCCGGTGAACTCCTGCTGCACCGTGTAGCCGGCGGCGCGGACCGCGGCGAGCATCTCCGGCATGCTGCGGACCTTGAACCCGAAGTGGTCCATCACCGATCCCTGCGAGGGGCCGGTCGGGGCGCGCTGCGTCAGCGCCACCAGCATGTTCGGGAACTTCACCGTCATCAGCGGGCCCTTCTGCACGTAGGTCCCGCCGAACATCTCGACCCAGAGCTTCCTGTGCACCTCGACGTCGGCGACGTTCAGGTGGACGTGACCATAGGTGATGCCGGCGGCGTTCATCGGCGACAGCTGCGCGCGGGCCGGGACGGCGACAGTCAGCAGCAGGGCCAGGCTCAGGAACAGTCTCTTCATCGGTCCTCCGGGACGACACGATACCGGCTCCCCTGAAAAGTTCAAAGGGAGAAACGCCTCGGTTACCATTGCCCCCCTATGCTGTCCCGACGAGACCTGCTCCTCACCCCTCCGGCGGCGGCGCTCCTCGCCCTCCGCCCGGCGACGGCCGGCGCGGCGGGCCGCATGACCCTCGCGCTGCACCAGAACACCTCGT
>WBZO01000754.1_pt1 | contig 27704 bp, 18 predicted proteins | sample 5204261 | NCBI WGS metagenome assembly WBZO01 (sample SAMN12412400, study PRJNA552823) | activated sludge metagenome | isolation source: activated sludge from anammox sidestream of wastewater treatment plant... | place: USA: North Carolina | collected 2017-09
GCCCGTTCCCACGCCCGAGTTCACCACGAGCCAGTCCGAGTCGGACCGCGTGGTCCACTGGCCGCAGCTGCCGCCGATGGCGTTCACCGTCACGACGACTTCACCGCCGGCCGCGCCGATCGTCTGCGTCACGGGCGACAGCGTGTAGGAACACCCACTGGCGCCAAGCTGCGCGATCTGAACCACCGCATCTCCAACGTTGAGGACCGCCGTGCGGCCTCCCGTGCCGGGATTCGGCTCGATCGTGACGCCCGTCGATCCGTTGCCGTATGCCGGACCGCCGATCTCGGGCACGGCCCACGGCCTGTCGCTCGAGACACTCCATTGGCACGATCCGCGGTTAGCCACCACGTTGAGCGTGAGCCTGCCGCCCGCGGCGGGAAACGCCGCCGGATCGAACCCGCTCGAGGTGACCGTGTAACCGCACGGAATGTACGGCACGTCGAGCATGAACGATGCCGACGACGAATCCGTGCCGTCGCTCACGGTCACCGTGATCCTCGTGCTGCCGGATTCACCCGGCTCGGGTTGAATCATCAACGTCCTGTCTGCACCTGCACCCTCGACCACGATCCCCGTGTTCTTGACCAGCCGCTGCTCCGACGATGTGACGGTGACCGTGAGGCTCGAGAGGTCGTTGTCCACGTCACCAACCGTGAACTTGATTGGCCCAATCTGCTGGTCCATGGGGGCCTGTCGATCGGCGATGGCGCTGATCGTCGGCGCGTCGTTCACCGGTGTCACGATGAAGGTGAAGGAGGCGGTCGCCGCCGCCGCGGGATCCAGCGTGTGATCTTCCGCCTTGATGATGATCGTCGTCTGGCCAGAGGCGTTCGGCGCCGGCGTCAGCGTGATGGTGCGGGGTCCCACGCCGGGACCACCGGCGATCGCGATGGTCGCCGGCGTGTTCGGGACCAGGACGGTGTTCGACGAAACGGCCGTGACAGGGCCGACGAGCCCTTCAGGATCGGTCACGGTGAAAGCGATGGGCGGCGTCGGCGTATCCTCGGCCGTCGTCACGCTCTGGGGCAACTCCGAAATCGACGGCGCGTTCGGTGGCGTCACGGTGAGCACGAACGTATCGGTCACCGAGAGCGCACCATCGCTGACGGTCACGGTGATGGTCGTGGCGCCGGTCTGGCCAACCGCCGGCACGAGCGTGATGGTCCGCTCCTTCCCACTGCCTCCCAGGGTGATGTTCTCGTCAGGCACCAGCGTCTTGTTGCTCGATGCCGCCGATACGTGCAAGGCGCTCACGGGCGTGTCGATGTCATCGATCGTGAACGCGATCGGGCCGGCCGGCACCTCGCGCGGCGTGCTCGTGTCCCCGATGTTGGAAATCGTCGGCGCATCGTTCACCGGCCGCACCGTCAGCTGGAACCCAGTCGAGACCGGCGCCGCCGTCCCGTCGTCGACGGTCACGGTGATAGTGGTCACACCCGACGCGTTCGCCACCGGCGTGATCGTCAGCGTCCGCTCGGTGCCGCTGCCGCTCACCACCAGGCCCGTCGCGGCCACGACCGCCGGGTCCGACGATGCGGCCGTCACCGTCAGCACGTCGGCGGGATCGGCGTCGGCCACGTGCACGGCCACCGCCAGCGCGACGTCCTCGTCGGTCGCCTGGGGCCCGATCGGCGCAATCGTCGGCGCATCGTTCACCGGCCGAACCGTCAGATGGAACCCAGTCGAGACCGGCGCCGCCGTCCCGTCGTCAACGGTCACGGTGATCGTGGTCACACCCGACGCGTTCGCCACCGGCGTGATCGTCAGCGTCCGCTCGGTGCCGCTGCCGCTCACCACCAGGCCCGTCGCGGCCACGACCGCCGTGTCCGACGAGGAGGCCGTCACCGTCAGCACGTCGGCGGGATCGGCGTCGGCCAACTGCACGGGCACCGCCAGCGCGACGTCCTCGTCGGTCGCCTGGGGCCCGATCGGCGCAATCGTCGGCGCGTCGTTCACCGGGTTCACCGTCACCATGAAGGAACGTTCGCTCCAGTCGTCGGCGGTGTCGGTGGCCCGCACCGTGATCGACGCCTGGCCGTACGCGTCAGGCAGCGGCGTAACCGAGATGATCCAGGGTTCGGTTGGGGAAATCGACGCCTGGACGATACCGGCCGGCGCGATTGAGACGATGGTGACGCTGGCGACTGGATCGCCCTCGACCGCGTCCGGCGTCACCGTGACAGGCACGTCGAACGGCGAGGCGTCTTCATCGACCGTCACATCGGGGATCGCCGCGATGTCAGGGGGCGCAGCTGCACGCAGCACAGCCCACCCGGCCAGGATGCCCAGCACGATTCCCAAGAGAATTCGTGTTCGCTGAGAGCGCATCGACCCCTTGCCGCCAGCATCTTATACCCCTCGCCGACGTTGCCAGCCAACCGTCGGGCGAGCCTGTGACGGCGCCGGCTCCTCAGGGGCGTCCTCCCGCCGTCGACTGCGGTACGGAACCCCGTTCTGGCGTCCCGAAGCACCCTTCACCTGCGACCGGCGCGCTTCGTCGATCGGACTACAATGACGCCGGTTCGATGCGACGCCTCGTCCCACGGCTCCTCGCCTGCTTCGCAGCCATTGCCGCGGCCACGACGCTGCTGTCCGGCTGCCGGTCCACGTCGACGAACGTCACCGGTCCGTCGTCCACACGATGCGCGGTCAGCCTCTCGGGAACCGGCCTCACGGTGGCCGGCGGCGGTGGCACGGGCACCATCAGCGTGAGCGTCGACCGCGAGTGCCTGTGGACGGCGTCGAGCGATGCCGGCTGGATTTCGATCACGAGCGGCGCGAGCGGGCAGGGACCGGGAACGATTGGCTTCGCGGTGGCGACCAATCCGGCCGGCGCACCCCGGCAGGGCAACATCCTCGTCGGCACGCAGCGCGCTATCGTCCAACAGGAGGCCGCTGCCTGCACCTTCCAGGTGTCTTCGACCAGCGCGACGATCGGCGCGTCCGGCGGGACGCTGGATTTTACCGTCTCCACGCCCGCCGGGTGCGCGTGGTCCGCTTCGACGCCCGTCCCGTGGATGGCGATCGTGGGCCCGCCCGACAGAACAGGCAGCGGCGGCGTGTCGGTGACGGTGTCGGCCAACGCCGGCGCGCCGCGGTCGTCGACGATTGCGATCGCAGGCACCGGTGTTGTCATCAGCCAGGGAGGTGGCGGGGCGGCCTGCTCCTACGCCATCTCCCTGTCGGCATCGGCCTTTGGCGCCGAAGGCGGCGCCGGCACGGCGACGGTGACGACAACGCCCGGTTGCGAGTGGACGGCGTCGGGCAGCGAGCCGTGGCTGACGGTTGCGCCGCCAAGCGGTGGCACCGGGTCCGGCACGGCCGCCTTCGGCGTGACGATCAACACCGGCGGCGCCCGTGCCGCCACGCTCACCGTCGCGGGCCAGGGGTTCGCCATCACCCAGTCGTCGGCGCAGGCCTCCTGCCGGTTCGCCGTATCGCCGGGCAGCCGTGCGGTCAACAGCGGCGGCGGCACGGGCACGTTCGACGTCGTCACGAATGAAGGTTGCGAGTGGGTGGCGGCGAGCAACGCCTCGTGGCTCGCGGTGACCGCAGGGGCGCGCGGCAGCGGAAGCGGCACGGTGACGTTTTCTGCCGCGTTCAACAGCGGCGCGGCGCGATCGGGCACGCTGTCGATTGCCGGCGAGACCGTCACGGTGGTCCAGGCGGCGACGACCTGCGCCTCCAACGTCGATCCGGCCTCGGTTTCGATTCCCTCCTCGGGCGGGCCGGCCTCGGTGGCGGTGACCACCGGCGCGTCCTGCGCGTGGACGGCCGCCAGCGACGTCCCGTGGATTGCCATCACGTCGGGCGCCGCGGGGACCGGCAGCGGGCCGGTGACGTTCGCTATCGACGCCAACACCGGCGGCGCGCGCGAGGGTACGCTCACCGTGGCGGGTCAACGGGTAACAGTGCGGCAGGGTGGCGCGGACTGCGCCTACCGCCTTTCGCCGTCCTCGCTCTCGATCGGGGCCGCGGGCGGCACGTCGGTCATCACCGTGTCAACCTCCTCCGGCTGCACGTGGACCGCCGCGGCCAACGACACGTGGATCTCGGTGACGGCTGGCGCGTCGGGCAACGGCAGCGGTTCGGTCACCCTGTCAGTGTCGGCCAACAGCGGCGCGGCCCGGACCGGCACGCTGACCATCGCCGGGCAGGCCTTCGTGGTGTCGCAGGCCGCGGCCGGAACGTCCTGTACCTACGCCATCGCCCCGTCGAGCCAATCCGTGGCGGCCGCCGGCGATCGGGTCTCCGTCAGCGTCACCGCGCCTGCCGGCTGTGCCTGGGTGGCGACGAGCGACGTGCCGTGGGTGACGATGGCGTCCGGCGCCAGCGGCTCGGGCAACGGCACCGCGACGCTGCTGGTGTCGGCCAATGCCGACACGACAGCGCGCACCGGCACCGTGAGCATCGCGGGCCAGACGTTCACGGTGCAGCAGGCTGGCGTCCCGTGCTCGTATGCCATCGTGCCGGCCAGCGCTTCGGTTGGCGCGGCGGCGGGCACCGCATCGGTGGACGTGGCCACCACCGCCGGCTGCGCGTGGACCGCCGCCAGCGATGTGCCCTGGCTGAAGATCACCGGCGGGTCGAGCGGTTCCGGCAGCGGGCGGGTCACCCTCGAGCACCTGGCCAACACCGACGTCCAGCCGCGTACCGGCACCCTGACGATCGCCGGACTCAAGTTCACCGTCACGCAGGCGGCGGCCGCCTGCACCTACGCCGTGACGCCAACCGAGATCAACGGCGTTGCCGCGGCCGGCAGCACGGCATCCATTTCGGTCGCCACCGCCGGCGGCTGCCAGTGGACGGCCACCAGCTCGGTCAATTGGGTGCGGATCACGTCTGGCGCAAGCGGCAGCGGCAGCGGCACGGTCACCATCGCGATTGAACCGAACACCGGCGCCGCGCGCACGGGTACCCTGACGGTGGCAGGACAGACGGTTCGGGTCAACCAGCAGTGACGCCGCATCGCGTGCGAAGCGCTCCAGGATGCCCATCATGACCACGAACGCATCGCGGTGGCGCGCGCGGAGTCGTCCGCTCGCCCTGCTCACCCTCCTGGCTGCCGGGGCCCTGCTGCCGGCGCCCGCCGCGGCGCAGGACTCCGTGCGCACCATCCTGGGGTTCCTGCTGACGAACCGATCGGTGGTCACCGGCGACTTCGAGCGCGACGAGGCGGCGCTGCGTGCGACGAGCGATGCCATCGGGCGCGCTCTCCAGCTCGAGGTGGCCACGCTGCCGCTCGGCTCCTCGTCCGGGGCGTTCACCTACCGGTTCAACCCGGCGCTGGGCACGAGCGAACGCGCCAGCACGAACTTCGGCGCGTTCTTCGTCGAGCGCGCCGTCACCGCTGGCCGCGGCCGCGCGTCGTTCGGCCTCAGCGTCCGCTACAACCGCTTCGAGCGCCTCGACGGCACCCGCCTGCGCAACGGGTCGCTGGTGACCACCGCCAACCAGTTCGCCGACGAGCCGCGCGCCTTCGACCAGGAGTCGCTCCGCCTGCGGCTCGACACGGCGGTCGCAACCGGCTTCCTCGGCGTGGGGCTCACCGACTGGCTCGACGTGAGCGTGGCGGTGCCGGTGGTCTCGCTGCGGCTCGAGGGAGAGCGCTTCGACAACTTCCGCGGCCAGGACACGCTGCAGGCGAGCGCCACGGCGGAGGTGACAGGCCTGGCCGACGTCGCGCTGCGCACCAAGGTGCGGCTGGCCGGCCGTCACGGCTCGGGCGTGTCGCTGGGCGGCGAGGTGCGGCTGCCGACGGGCCGCCGTGACGATCTGCTCGGAGCCGGACGCGCCACCTACAGGGGCCTGGTGATCGCCTCGCTGGAAGGACAGGCGGCGGCGCTCGCCGTGAACGCCGGCTACTCGGCCGGAGGCATCAGCGACCAGATCGATTACGGTGTGAACCTCGCGCTCTCGCCCGCGGCGCGGCTCACCATCAGCGCCGAGGCGTTCGGGCGCCGCATCGAGGCCGGAGGACGACTCGCCCCGCTCTCGCTGCCGCACCCGACGATCAGCGGCGTCCACACGACCCGCCTCGCGCAGGAAGACGGGCGGCTGCTGACGGGCGCCGCGGTGCTCGGGGTGAAGTGGAACGTCGCCGGGGCGTGGCTGCTCGGCGCCAACGTGCTGGCGCCGCTGGGATCGCGCGGCCTACAGGCCGATTACTCGCCGTCGGTGGCGCTCGAGTACACCTTCGGGCGCTGACGCCGCCGGGCGCGAGGGCTGCCTGGGAGCACGGCGCCTGACGTCACGTCAGCGCGGGCTCACCTGTGCCTGGAGGATGCGCCACGCCTCGCCGTCGCGCTGCAGCGTGAAGGTCCAGCGCCGAGGCTCCATGCGCGGCGTCTGACTGCCGACCTTCGGCACGAACGCCGCACGCCCGTCGCACGTCGCCCGCGCACGGTCGCCGCCGATCGGCGTGACCTCGCACCGCCCGAACTCCAGCGTCTGTGAGTTCAGGCCCGAGAAGGCGCGCGCCAGCGCGCGCGCGTCCACAGCGGGATACACCGCCGCCGCGGCCCGCGCGTCCAGCGCCTCATACGCGTTCCGGTACGCTTCCAGGACGCGACGCACGGCGGCATCGGTTGTCGAGAACGGCGTCATGATTTCGGCCGTGGGCGGCGCGGCGCCCTCCGCCGGACTCGTCGGCGCGGCTGCTGCCGTGGCCGATGGGGTCGCGGCGGCAGGGGTGGCCACCGCCGGCGGCGCGGCCGCCGATGCTTGCGAGGCCGGATCTTCGCGGAGCGTATCGACCCCCGCCACACCGGCCGTCGCGGCCGGTGGTGCCGCGGCGGCCACGCCCGCGTCGCCCGTCGCTGCGGCCGGCACGCGCGCGAACGCCGACTCCGCGTCGATCAGGCCGCGCAGCGCGCGCCCGTACTCTCCCGCGCGCCAGGCGGCGACGGCCGCGGATTCGCGTCGCGCGGCGGCGGCCAACTCGGTGGAAGCACCCTCCGCGCCGGCGCGGCCCATCGCCAGGCGGTGCGCGCGCGCCGCCTCCGCCCGCATCGGCCCGAGAATCTCCTCGACGAGTTGCAACGCCGCGGGATCCAACGCATGGCGCCTGAGGTACGCCTCCGCCAGATCCATGGCTCGCAGCCGATTGCCGGCCGACAGGGCACGGCGCGCCTCCTCGAGTCCGGCATCGGCAACGGCTTCGACGTCGCGGCCCGTGGCCGCCGGCTTCGCACTTCCCTCGGTCGCCCTCTGCTCCGCCACGCCCGGGCCAGCGGATGAGCTGTCGGCTGGCGGCCCCACGTCCCGCCCCGCACGCGATACCGCCAGCCAGATGGCGGCCACCAGCACCGCGCACGCGGTAGTCCAGGCGATGATCCGACCGGCGCCCCATCGGCGCGGCTGCGCTTCGGCACGATCGAACTCGGCTGACAACGCCGCGTCCGCGCTGTCCGCCCCGGTGTCCGCCAACGCACGCCAGGGTTCCTCACCGTCCGCCGCGGATCCCCGGTCGCCCTGGAGCACCGGCGTCGGAACACCCCCACCGCCGAACGCCTCGACCGCGGTCGCGCCGGGCGCTGGCGCCGCTGCCGGCACGTCGATCCACACCGACTCCGTTGTGCCGGAAGCGTCGGCCAGTGGCGACGGTCCGGCCGGCGCCACGCCCCCGGCAGGCCACGCTGGGGCTGACGCCCCGAGGTCGAGCACGTGAATGGCGTCGAGATCCGACGCGTGCGGCGGCCACACGAGGTCCGGCGCCGCCGGCGCCGCAATCCGCCCGGGCAACTCAACCGGCGACAGATCGGAGAGGTCCGGGGCCGCCACGGCATCCGCCCCCACCGAACCGGGGGCCCCGCGCTGCTCACCGGCCGCGGGCACCGACTCACCGGCCGCGGTGACCGGCACCTCGACGGCATCGGGCGAACTCGCCGCCGGCCGGACGTCGATGACATAGGACTCAGCCCCGTCGAGGGCATCGAGTTCGAGCACCTCGATCACCGCCTGGGGCGGTGGCGCGGGATGGCCGTGCGCGCCTGACCATGGCTCGGGATCGGAAAGGATCGGGGGCGACGGTGGCTCCGCCCCGCGTGGTGCCGGCGCGGCATCCGGTGCCGGGTGGTGCTGCCGGGCCGCCGGCGCAACAGGAGAGGGCCCGGCGTCGGCCTCCCGGCCGTCGGCTTCAGGACGCGGCAGCTCCAGGATCTCGATGCTCTCGAGGTCGTCTTCCGGGGGCGGCCAGATGAGGAGATCCTCCTCGCGGCGGTTCGCCGGGTTCACGCCGGGCTCCGGGGGGGCACTGCCTGCCAGTATAGGCCCGCATCCGGCGCGTTCCGCGGCAGCGTCTCGCCTGTTGTCGCGGCCGCGCCCCGACGCCCGCTCCGATTTGACCACCGGAACGGCTGGCGCTAGAGTGGCGGTTTGTCGTTTTCCGCCGGATCGCTCCCCTCGCCTCGCCGCCCGATGATTCGCCGCCTCGCCCGCCGCTTCGTGCTCGTGTTCTGTGTCCTGATCGGGGCGGGGTGGCCCGCCGGTTCCGCCTCGGCGCAGACGCCTCCGCCCCCGACGGTGAAGTGGTACCTGGCCGAGGGCGCCACCGGCAGTTACTTCGAAGAGGACATCCTCATCGGGAACCCGAACGCCACGGCTGCCGACATCAGGATCACGTTCCTGCGGTCGGACGGCGGCTCCACGGTCGTCGACACCTTCACCATGGCGCCATCGAGCCGGCGCACGGTCCGCGTGAACGCCATCGCCGGACTCGAGAACGTCGGCGCGGTCTCGGCCGTGGTCGAGAGCACCAACGGCCAGTCGATCGTCGTCGAGCGGACGATGTACTGGGCGAATGGGGAAAAGCGCGGCGGCCACACCTCGGAGGCCGTGGCCGGGCCGGCGGAGAAGTGGTACCTGGCCGAGGGCGCCACCGGCTACTTCGACACGTTCGTGCTGATTGCCAATCCCGATCCGGAGCACGCCGCCACTGTGAAGGTCACGTTCCTGCGCGACGACAGCAGCACGCCCGTGGTCCTGCCCTCGTTTCCGCTCGCGCCCAGCCAGCGCACCACCATCTGGGTGAACCTCGACGTGCCGGACCTGCACGCCACGGCGTTCTCCACCGTCGTGGAGTCGACCAACGGCACGAAGCTGCTCGTCGAGCGCGCGATGTACTTTCCGCCGCCGCCGGAGAACGGCACCTGGGAGGCGGGCCATGGCAGCGCCGCCGTCACCGGCCCGGCCACGAAGTGGTTCTTCGGCGAGGGCTACACGGGCGACACGCCCGCGCTCGCCTTCGACACGTTCCTGCTGCTGGCCAACCCCGGCGACACCAAGGCCGATGTCACCGTGGAGTTCCTGCTCGACGGGGAAGCCTCGATCGTGAAGACGTACCCGGTGGCGCCCCACACGCGGCAGAGCGTGTGGGTGGATCTGCTGCCGGATCGCGACGGCCGGCTCGGCGACGCGATGTTCTCGATGCGGGTGGAGAGCACGCAGCCGATCATCGCGGAGCGCGCGATGTACTGGGGCCCGCAGGTCGATGGCGTCACGACGTGGATCGAGGGGCACAACACGCCCGGCGTCACCGCCGCGGCGCTGAAGTGGGCGTTTGCCGAGGGCATCCAGGGCGGCGTCGATCCAACGGGGCTGCCCTTCGACTCGTACTTCCTCATCGCCAACCCCTCGGACGCGGCGCTGTCGCTGCGCGCCACGTTCCTGCGCGAGGACGGCACCGGCATCGTCCACACCTACGAGGTGCCGGCGAAGTCGCGATGGACGCTGCCCGCCGGGCTGCTGCCCGAGATCACGAACCAGAAGTTCGCGGCCTTCTTCGAGAGCACGAACGACGTGCCGTTCGTCGCCGAGCGCGCCATGTACTGGGGCGCCGGCTGGTACGGCGGCAGCGGCGCCACGGGGACGCCGTTCACCGGCGCCATCGCCACGCCGCCCGCACCGCCGCTCCCGCAGGTGACCGCCATCGCGCCGGCCGAGGGCTTCACCACGGGCGGGCTCGAGGTGACGATCACCGGCACCAACTTCCGCGCGGGCTCGACCGTCACCATCGGCGGCGCAGCGGCCACGCAGGTCGTCACGGTGAACGCCACGACGATCCGGGCACGGACGCCCGCGCGCCCGGCCGGGGCCGCCAACGTCGTGGTGACCGCCGGCGCGGCGAGCACGACGCTCACAGGCGGCTTCACGTACGTGGCGCTGCCGCAACCCGAAATCAACTCGGTCTCGCCGTCGAAGGGCCCCACCGGCGGCGGCACCGACGTCACCATCACCGGCATCAACCTCGCGACCATCGTCGAGGTGACGTTCGGCGGGCTGCCCGCCACGCGCATCACGCAGGTGACGCCGACCTCGCTCGTCGCGCGCACGCCCGCGCGGTCAACGCCCGGCATGGTGGACCTCACCGTGCGCTCAGCCGAGGGGCTGACAGCGACGAGAACCGACGCCTTCACCTACGAGCGCGCGCTCGCCACCGACAACATCCTGGCGTTCGGCGACAGCAACACGGAGGGGATGATCGCGACCAACTGCGCGTGGGTGCTCATCGCGAACCCTGCGTTCGTGTGTCAGTCCTACAACGACGGCGGCTACCCGTTGCGACTGCGGGCGCTGCTACAGGTCGACTACCCCGAGCTGACGATCACCGTGAACAACGCCGGCAAGGGCGGCGAGTGGGCCGCCGACGGCAGGAACCGCCTGCCGGGCGTGATGCGCGCCAGCCACGATCTCGTCGTGATCATGGAGGGCATCAACGACCTGAACGGGGCGGGCTCAGGCTACATCCCCACCATCGAAAGCAGCCTGCGGTCGATGGTGCAGACGGCGAAGGCGGCGGGCAAAGCGGTGTTCCTGGGGACCGTGCTGCCGGTGGTGCAGGTGGTCGTGGACGGCCTCCCGTACTACAAAGGGCCCGGTGTCGACGTCGCGGCAGGCGACGCAACGATCCGCGCGCTGAACGGACGGATCAGGGACGTCGCCCAGCAGGAAGGCGCCACGCTGGTCGACTTCTACTACAGCTTCACGAAGCCGGGGATCAACACCGCATCCCTGTTGAGCGGCGACGGCCTGCACCCGAACGCGCTCGGGTACGCACGCATGGCCGAACTGGTCCGCGGACACGTCATCGAGCAGTTCGACGGCAAGCCCCCCATCGTCCCGTAGCGGCCACTGGCGGCGGCCGCGGAGCCACGCGGCCACGACCGGATTGCGGGGATGAATCACGCCGCCCCGCGCTCCGGTCACCCCGACTGGAGGCGGCCCCTCAGGCCTTCTCCCGGACGGGGATCTTCGTGCCGGCCGCGGTGCGCGCGCCCCCGCCACGCCCACCACGCCCGCAGGGCCAGCAGCGCGCCGAGCACGATGGCGTAGCGCCGGGGTTGGGAGACGTCAGCTTTCACCAGCCACCAGAAGTGCGTGACGGCCGCGATGGCGGCCGGGTACGCCAGCCAGTGCAGGCGCCGCCAGTTGCGGCCGCCGAGGCGGCGAATCCAGCCGGCCGTCGACGTGGCCGCCAGCGGCGCCATCAGCGCGAACGACGTCGCGCCCGCGATGATGAAGGGCCGCTTCGTCAGATCGCCCGCAATCGACGGCCAGTCGAAGAACTGATCGAGCACCACGTAGGTCAACAGGTGCAGCACGGCGTAGAAGAAGGCGAAGAGGCCCGTCATCCGGCGCACTGCGATCACCCGACTCCAGCCCGTGATGCGCCGCAGCGGCGTCACCGCCAGCGATCCCAGCAGGCAGACGAGCGCCAGCGTCCCCGTGTCGTGCGTGACCGTTTCGATGGGGTTGACACCGAGCGCGCCGGTCGCCGCACGCCCGGTCAGGACAACGGCCGGCGACAGCAGCGTGAGGAACAGCAGGGGCTTCGCGTAGCGCATGGATCGCATGAGGTCCGGGGCGCGAGCGGCGCGCGCCCGCGCCCACGAACCGCCGTCGGGCTGCGGGCCGTCGCCAGCGAAGGTGACGTCAGCGAGAACCAGCAAAGCGGGACTCGAGGCCCCAAGCCCCAAGCCCCAAGCCCCAAGCCTCAGGCCCCAAGCCTCAGGCCCCAAGCCCCTCAGTAGTTCCGCTTCAGGTCCATCCCGGCGTAGAGCGAGGCCACCTCGTCATAGCCGTTGAACATCAGCGTCTTGCGCCGGAAGAACTCGCCGATGCGCCGCTCGCGCGCCTGGGTCCAGCGCGGGTGATCCACCTCGGGGTTCACGTTCGAATAGAACCCGTACTCACGCGGGTTCGACTCGTTCCACGCCGTGCGCGGCTGCCGGTCGGTGAAGCGCACCGCGACGATCGACTTGATGCTCTTGAAGCCGTACTTCCACGGCACCACCAGGCGCAGCGGCGCGCCGTTCTGGTTTGGCAGCGCCTTGCCGTAGAGGCCCACGGCGAGCAGCGCCAAGGGGTGCAGCGCCTCGTCGAGCCGCAACCCTTCCGTGTACGGCCAGTCGAGCACGGGCGAGCGCTGGCCCGGCATCTCCGAGGGCCGCAGCAGCGTGGTGAACTGCACGAACTTCGCCTTGTCGGTCGGCTCCATGCGCCGGACGAAGTCGGCGAGCGGAAAGCCGACCCACGGCACCACCATCGACCACGCTTCCACGCAGCGGAGGCTGTAGACGCGCTCCTCGAGCGGAAACCACTTCAGGATGTCGTCGATGTGGTAGTCGGCCGGCCTGGCGCAGTGTCCCTCCACCTTCACCGTCCACGGGCGCGTGAGGAGACGTCCGGCGTTGCGCGAGGGATCCTCCTTGTCGAAGCCGAACTCGTAGAAGTTGTTGTAGCCGGTGATCTCGTCCCACGAGTTGGGCTTCCCGGCGTTGCTGCCGGACCACTTCCGCACGTCCGGCAGGGCGGGCTGGGCGGCGGCCGGCGACACCAGCGTCCCGCCCGGCACGAGCGGCCCCAGCAGCGCCGCGCCGGCGCCCACCACCGCGGCCCGCATCACCTCGCGTCGCGACCGGTAGAACCGCTCGTCGGTGATCTCGGAGCTCCGGAACCGCGGTGCCCGCCGAATCAACATCTCCACCTCTCCGATCCGCCCCGCCAGGCGGCGGCCCCAGCCGGCCGGCGGCGTGGCCTGCGCCTGGCCGGGACCTCCGGCCGCCGCCTCCTCTCGTGGCTCGCGTCGCCTTCCATTCTCGCACGGCTGATTCGGGCCTCCGCCCGCAGGGGCTCGTGGTGAGGGCGACGGTGTATGCTGCCAGCCATGCCCGACACCGGACACGCGTGGGCCGATCTCGTGTCGCTGGCCGTGCACGAGCTGAGAACGCCGGTGAGCGTGGCGTCCGGCTACGTGAAGATGGTGCTGGGCGGCCACGGCGGCCCGCTCAGCGACGCGCAGCGGGGGGCGCTCGCGGCAGCCGACCAGTCGAACGCGAAGGCCATCGAACTGCTGGCCGAACTGAGCGAACTGGCACGCCTCGAGACCGGACGCATGGCGCTGTCGACCGGGCGCGTCACGATCGAGGACCTGCTGGCCGACGCGGTGGCACGCTTCTCACCACCGCTCGGATCTCCCGTCCGCTGCTTCGCCCCTGGCCCGGTTCCGCCGGTGACGATCGACGGTGATCGGACACGGCTGGCACGCGCGCTGGCCGTGCTGGCCGCCGCGTCCTCGCGCAACCGGCCCCAGGCGCCGGCCATCGTCCTGTCGGCGCACGTCCGCGCCGGACACGTCGCGCTGCTCACCGCCGCCGCCACGATCGAGGTCCCCGCCGGCGCCGCCGACACCGACGACCTCGGCCCGTTGCCCGAGACCGAGGGTGGACTGGGTGTGGGGCTGCCGCTGGCGCGCGTGGTCGTTCACTTGTCAGGCGGACGCATCGGCGTGCCGAGAGGCGGCGACGCCCGCGGCGAGTTCGCCATGGTCCTGCCGCTCGCCTGATTGCGACGATGGGTGACGGGGTGCGGGAGTCGAACGCTTCATCGGCCGGGCGCGTGTCGATCCTCATCGTCAACTGGAACGGTGGCGGGGGCCTCGTCGCGTGCGCCGCCGCCGCGGCCGCAACCGGCGCCGAGGTACTGCTGATCGACAACGCGTCGACCGACGGCAGCGCCGACGCGGTCATCGCGCACGTGCCGGGGGTACACGTGCTGCGCGCGCCGGAGAACCTCGGATTTGCGGGCGGCGTCAACGCGGCCGCGCGCGCCGCCGCCGGCGACTGGCTGCTGCTGCTCAATCCTGACGCGTGTCTCGAGGCGCGCGCCCTCGAGACGCTGCGCGAGGCGCTCGAAGCCGACCCCGGAGCGGCGGCCGCCGGTGCGTGCCTGGTCGGTGAGTCGGGCGAACCGCAGCGCGGCTTCGCCGTGCGCCGCTTCCCCACCCTCGCGTCGATCGCCACCGACCTGCTGCTCGTCGACGAACTCTGGCCGGGCAACCCCTGGCGCCGCCGCTACCTCGCGCTCGACGTGCCGCTCGATGGGGATCGCCCCGTCGCGGTGGATCAGCCGGCGGCCGCCTGTCTCATGATCCGCCGCGAGGCGTTCGATCGCCTCGGCGGCTTCGACGAGCGGTTCCACCCCGCGTGGTTCGAGGACGTCGACTTCTGCCGTCGCGCGGCCGCCGCCGGCTACCGCATCCTGTTCGTCCCGCGCGCGCGCGTGGCGCACGCCGGCGGCGTCTCGCTGCGCACGCTGGACGCGGCCGCCTTCTCGCGCGTGTGGTACCGCAACCTGCGGCGCTACGTCGCGCGACACCACGGCGCCATCGCCCTCGGCCTCGTGACCCTGCTCATCGCCGCCGGCATGGGACTGCGCGTGGTCGCCGCGACGCTGGTGCGTGAACCGGCACGCCGCACGGCGGCGTGGGCCGTGCTGCGCGACCTGCTGCGATCCCTGCGCCTGTCATGAGCCGCGACGACGGTCCGGCGGCCGCGCGCGCGAGAGACCACGCGCCCTGTGGCGAGCTCCCGGACAGGCGGCCGCGCCTGGTGAGGACACGGCTGGAGGATGCGCGACCGGCCGCCGCGGCGGTCGGTGCGCCCCGGCGTCCCGGCGCGATGGCCCGCTGTGCTACCCTCCCCTCGTCCGTGCTTCGACACGCGCGCCATGCCGCCTGCCTCCTGGTGACGCTCGTCGTCGCATCGCCGCCCGTGCGCGCGCAGGTGCGCTTCGCGGACGCCGCCGACCGCGAGGCGTTCGGCCGCTGGTTCGTGTTGCTGGCCGATGCCCAGTTCTACCGCGCCACCCCCGACGTGGACGACTGCGCGGCGCTGGTGCGTCATGCCGTGCGCGAGGCCCTGCGCTCGTCCTCTCCCGACTGGCGGCGGCGCATCGCGCTGCCGGCCGGATCGGCGGTTCCCGCGCCGGTGCACGCCCGCGCCGCGCAAGTCGACGGGGCGCTGCGCCTGTTCCGCGTGCGCGCCGACCCCGGGCCGGACTACGCCGAGTTCGCCGATGCCCGCACCCTGGTCTCGCTCAACGCGCGCCCGCTGGGACGCGAGACGACCGCCCTGCGTCCCGGCGACCTGCTCTACTTCCACCAGGACGGCCAGTCGCTGCCCGACCACCTGATGGTGTTCGTCGGGCCGTCGGCATTCGAAGCCGAAGGGCGCGACTGGGTGGTCTATCACACGGGGCCGTCGGCGCCGCGGCCGGCCGGCGTGCCCGCGCCAGGTTCGCCGCCCGGCTCACCGGGAGAGGTGCGCAAAGTGCGCCTCGTCGACCTCGTCCGGCACCCGTCGCCTGCCTGGCGGCCGGTGGCGGCCAACCCACGCTTCGTCGGGATCTTCCGCCTCTCGCTCGATTCCCGGTAGTCGCGCTGACGATGTCCATGCCGTTCATCACCCACGCGTCCTCCCAGAGGCTGCCGCCCCGGCGCGCCCGCACGCTGCTCGCGCTGGCAATCGCCTGCTCGGTGATCGGGTCCGCCCGCGCGCAGGACACCGACGCGCCCCCCGGCACCCTGCCCGCGTTCTCGCTCACCAGCGAGCGCATCTTCGAGCCGGGCAGCCAGACGCCGCCGGCGATCTCGGTCATGTTCCAGCGGCTGGACCATCTCGACTTCCGCGTCTACCGGGTGCGCGACGCCGCCGCCTTTTTCGCCAGCCTCCGCGAGCCGCACAACCTCGGCAGCGCCGAGTCGTACGTCGAGCAGGAACCGACGCGGATCGAGCGCATCGCGCGCTGGAAGGCCCGGTGGCGCGCGCTCATCGTCGACTTCCTCCGGATGCAGGTCTCACACGACTATCGCCGCGCGCGCCGCGCCGCGGCGCACCAGGACGCGATCGTGCAGCGCCGCACGGTGCAGTACACGCAGTTCGCGCAGGTGCCGCTGCTGAACCCCGAGCAGGTGGTGGCGACGTGGCGCGAGCTGCTGCCCAACACGCGCGACATGGACTCGCGATCCATCCCGCTGGACCTGCCGTCGGCCGGCGTCTACGTGGTGGAAGCGGTCCACACCCACCTCAGGGCCTACACGGTGGTCGTCGTCTCCTCGCTCGGCCTGGTCACCAAGGCCGCGCCCGGCCAGATGCTGCTCTTCGCGGTGGATCGCCGGACCGGCGTGCCGAAGGCCGAGTGTGCGGCCAGCGTCATCGTCAACCAGGAGGTGCGGGCCGCGGGCCTCACCGGCGCGGATGGCGTCTTCGCGGCCCATCTGCCCCAGATCGACACCGAGAACGCCCTGGCGCTGGCCCGCTGCGGCGACGACACGGTGGTGAACGACCCCGGCGGCTACTTCCTGCGCGAGTACGCGCGCGAGCTCAAGGGCTTCGTCTACACCGATCGCCCCGTCTACCGGCCGGGCCACACCGTGCACGTCAAGGCGATCCTGCGCTGGATGGACGGCGGCCAGCCGGTGCGCTTCGACCGCCAGCAGGTGGAGATCACCGTCGCGGATCCCGACGGCAAGATGCTGCTGCGCCAGCAGCGGCCGGTCGACCGCTTCGGCGCCGTGTTCACGTCGCTGGCACTGCCGGCCGCCGCGGCGCTCGGCGACTACACGGTCACGATCAACTCCGGCGAGCAGGTGGCCACCGGGAGCTTTTCGGTCGAGGAATACCGCAAGCCCGAGTTCGAGGTGGCGGTCACCGCGCCCCAGCGCTTCTACCTGAAGGGCACGCAGGCGACGATGAAGGTGCGGGCCCGCTACTACTTCGGCCAGCCGGTAGCGCGCGGCCGCGTCAAGTACGTCACCTACTCGGCGTCGTACTGGTCGCCGTGGCGTTGGCTGGACGGTGACAACGACGATGCCTACGTGCCGGCCTACTATGGCAACGAGGAGAGCGAGGCCGAGGCGACGCTCGACGACAACGGCGAGGCCACGATCGCCGTGGACCTCCCCGCCGTCGGCGAGGGCGGCGATCTCTCGATCCGCATCGAGGCGCGGGTGACCGACGCCACCGGCCGCGAGGTGAGCGGGCGCACGACGGTCTTCGCCACCGAGGGTCCCGTCGTCGTGGCCTCGCAGGCCAACCGCTGGGTGTACGCGCCGGGATCCCAGGCGTCGTTCCGGGTGCGCGTGGTCGACTACGAGGGCCGGCCGCAGCCTCGCGCCAGCGTGGCGCTGCTGCTGGGCCACGTTGGCGACGGCGACTACTCGGCGGATCCCGCGCTCACGCCGGTCGCGTCGGCCACCATGGCCACTGGCGCCGACGGCCAGCTCACATGGCAGGTCACGCTGCCGGCCACGGCCGGACGGCTGCTGATGCGGGCCGAGGTCACGGCGGGCGGCCGGACCGTGCGCAGCCAGACATCCGTGTGGATGCCCGGCGCGGGCGAGCACGACTTCGACACCGAGGACCGGTCGGTGGAGCTCGTGCCCGACCGGAGCGCCTACGCGCCCGGCGACACGGCCCGAATCATGGTGCGCGGCGCCGAGCGCGCAGCCGCCATCCTCGTCACCAAGGAATACACCGCCGCCACCTGGCACGCGGTGCGGCGCCCGGAGGCCGGCCAGACGATCGAGGTCCCCATCGCCGCCGAGGATCTCGGCGACGTCTGGGTGAACGTCGCCTTCGTGCTCGACGACCAGTTGTTCGTGGCCGAGAAGAAGCTGCGGGTGCCACCCGATCAACGCCGCCTGCAGGTGAGCGTGGAGGCGGCGCAGGCCGTCTCGCGACCGCGCGAGCCGGGCCTGTTCACCGTGCGGACGCTGGACGCCTCCGGGAAGCCGGTGTCGGCGCAGGTGAGCCTCGGGGTGGTGGACGAGGCGGTCTACGGCGTGAAGCCCGACACCACGCCCGATCCCGCGGCGTTCTTCTACCGGCGCAGCTACAGCCGCGTCTACACCAGCTACTCGCGCACCTACACGTTCACCGGATGGGCGGGCACGCAGACGCTGCAGCTCGCGCAGCGGCGGCGGCCGCTCTCGCTCGCCGACTTCAAGGCGGATCGTCCCGCGCGCGAGGCGGTCCGCAAGGACTTCCCCGACGCCATCTACTGGCAGGCCGACCTGGTCACCGGCGCCGACGGGACGGCTACGGTGAAGGTGGCCTACCCCGATTCGCTGACCACCTGGCGGGTGACGGCGCGGGCGGTGACCGAGGACACGCGCCTGGGCACGGCGGTGGCGCGCACGACCACGACGAAGGACGTCATCGTCCGCGTGGCGACGCCCCGGTTCCTCACGGAGGGCGATGAGGTGTCGGTGCCGCTCGTGGCGCACAACTACCTCGAGTCGGCCCAGCCGTTCGAGATCGGGCTCACCGCCACCGGGGCGAAGGCCGCGGCGGCCGCGGCCGGCACGGCGCAGCCGGTCACCGTGCCCGCGCGCGGCGAGCACCGCAGCGAGTGGACGTTCACGGCCGACGCGGTCGGCACGGCGCGCTTCACGGGGTCGGCCCGCACGCCGGCCGAGAGCGACACGGTCGAGATCGCGGTGCCGGTGCTGCCCTACGGCCTCGCGCGCGAGGAGGGCGCATCGGGCACGATTGCGGGCACGGCCGAGCACGCGCTCGCGCTCGCGGTACCCGAGGCGTCGAACCCCGCCGCCCGCACCATCGAGGTGACGCTCGCACCATCGATGGCCGGCTCCGTGCTCGGCGCCCTCGACTACCTCACGGCCTATCCCTACGGCTGCACCGAGCAGACGCTCTCCAGCTTCCTGCCCAACCTCACCGTGATGCGCACGATGCTGTCGATGGACATCCCCTTCGGCGAGCGCTCGCTGCTGGCGGATCGCTTCGCGGCGGCGGGCCTCAAGCGCCTCTACGACTACCAGCACGAAGAGGGCGGCTTCGGCTGGTGGAAGACAGACGATGACGATCCGTTCATGACGGCCTACGCGCTGTACGGCTACCTGGAGGCGGCCGGTGCGGGGCTCTCCGTGGACACGTCGCGCATCCGCGCGGCGGCCACCGCCACGATGAAGCAGTATCGCGAGTACCCGCGGATGGTGCCCGACCTGAAGGCCTATCTCGCGTGGGTGATCGCGCGTGCCGCCGACCGTGACCAGTGGCTCGTGTCCGGCGCGGATCAGGCCTGGGATGCGGCCGCGGTGCGTGACGAGTTGTGGGGCGCGCGCGATCGCATGGGCACGCACGGGCGCGCCATGCTGCTGATGACACTCGACCTGGCGAAGGACCCGCGCGGCGACGCCCTGGCCGCCACGCTGGCCGCGTCCGCGCAGACCCGCGGCGATCTCGCCTGGTGGCCGGCGGCCAACGACCCGTGGCTGGTCGATTACGCCGACACGTCGGTGGAGGCGACCGCCGTCGCCGTGCAGGCGCTGGTCGCGCGCGATGCCGACAACCCGCTGATCGAACGCGCCGTGCGCTGGATGCTCGCCAACCGCGGCAGCGGCCGCTACTGGTACTCCACCAAGCAGACCGCGCTGGCGCTCTACGGCCTCGTGGCGTTCATGAAGGCGCGACACGAGGCGCCGGCCGCCTTCGGCGTCGACCTGATCGTCAACGGCGAGAAGGTCGCCACCCACGAGTTCACGCCGGCCGACTTCACCGCCCCCGATCCCGTCCGCCTGTCGGCGCCGGCCCGTGCCGGCCGCAACGAGGTGCGCCTGGTCAAGCGCGGGCCGGGCACGCTCTACTGGACCGCGGCCGCGCGCTACTTCGACACGCGCGAGTCGTTCAGCCAGGAAGGCTCGCGCCAGCTCGCCATCAGCCGCCGCTATTTCTCGGTCACGCCCGTCGAGGTGAAGGGCCGCATCGTCTATCGCGAGACGCCGTTTGACGGCACCGCCGCGCCGGGCGACCTGCTGCTGGTGCGCATCACCGTCGCCGGTGCCACCGACTGGCGCTACCTCATCATCGAGGATCCGCTGCCGGCCGGCACCGAGGCGGTTACCGATCAGGATGCCTACCACCTGGAGCGGACCGAGCCGTGGTGGTCGTTCGGAATCGCGCGCCGCGAGTACCGCGACACGCGCGTCGTGCAGTTCCAGGATCGCCTGCCGGGCGGCCGCGTCGACTACGGCTACCTCCTGAAGGTGGTGACGCCCGGCCAGTTCCGCGCCATGCCGGCCCGGGTGCTGCCGATGTACGTGCCCGGCGTGACCGCGTCCACCACGATGCAGCACGTGAGGATCTCGAGCCTGGCGGCCACCACGCCGCCGGCCGGCGAAGGAGGCGCGCGATGACGCGCAGGGCGGTGGCGATCACCGGCTGGCTGGCCGCCGGCCACGCGGCGATGGCCGGCCTCTTCTGGGGCCTGGTGAACGTTCCCGAATCCAATGCCGCGATGCTCGCGCTGTCGGCCGCGATCGCGATCGGGCTGGTGATCGCCGGGGCGCTCGTGGAGGGGACGGCCGGCGCCTGGCTGCTGCCCGGCCGCACGTTCCGCGAAGCCCTGATCGCGGGCCTCACGTCAGCTCCCGCCCTGGTCGCGACGCTGGCCGTCTTCCTCGCGTTCTGGCTGATCGGAGGCCTGATCGACGGCTGGCACGAGGCGCGGCGGAGCCAGATCGACGCCTGGCTGATTGCCACCTTCAACACGCCGGACGCCACCTGGCCCCACCGGCTGCTGGACGTGGCGTCGTTCCTCGTCCGCGGCGTCCTCGGCGTGTCGCTGGCCGTCGCGCTCTTCTTCGCGCGGCTCGAGGGCGGGGCGCGCGCCATGCTCCGCCCGGGATGGCTGCGCGCGGGGCTGTCACGCGACCAGGTGACGCTGGTCGCCATCGGCGTCACGCTGTTCGTGGCCCTGCCATGGCAGTTCGCCTACTGGCGCCCGCAGGGCCTGCCGGCCACGTGGGTACAGCCGGCGTTTGCCGCGGCGAAACTGGGGCTGATCTTCCTCGCGATGAACGTGGGCTGGCTGGTGTGCCTGATGGCGGGGGCACGCAACGCCGTCACCCGCGGGTGAGCGCGGCCGTCATCGCCGGCGCGGGACCGGCGTACAGGGCTTCGCCGGCGCGCGCGGCGCGGTGCGCGCCTCAGCGCATCGCCCGCCAGTTGCCGCCGGCCGCTCCCAGCGCCCGCTCGACGCAGGCGAGGGCCTGGTCGTAGAGCGATTCGAGTTCGCGCGCCGAGGCGGCCGACGCAAACGCCTCGTCCGGCGGACAGCCGCCAGTGGCTGGCGCCACCGCGCGATCGCCGGCCACGTGGCGCGCCACGCCCTCCTGCACCCATCGCGGACGGCCGCTCAGGGCCCGCGCGGTCACGAGGTGCGCCAGTTCGTGCCGGACGGTCCGCTCGAGCGTGCCGCGCCGCCTGAGCACGTCGATCGGCAGCAGATCGATGCGGCCATCGCGAGCGGCGCCAGCGGTCCACCAGGGCTGTCCGGACGCGCGCTGGTACTCCTCCACCGAGTCGTGGAACACCAGCAGGCTGCCGGCTGGCCACGTCTCGCCCGAGGCGCGGCGCACCGCGTCGGCCTCGCGCGCGACGACCGCCTCCACGCGCGCGCGGTCGCCTTCACGCGTGGCGGGCAGCCGGACCTGCGGCGGCGCTGCCGTCGGCGGCGTGAGCTGCGCGCCCGGGAAGTAGGCGTCGAGGATCCCCGCGGCATCCTCCCCCCGCGCGGCCAGCTGCAGCGCACCGGTCACGCACAACCCCACGCCGTGGCCGCGGCCCCGACCGTCGAAGCGGTAGCCGTGGGCGGTGCGCGTCACCTCGTAGAGCGAGCTCTTGAGCACCTGCCAGCCCAGGTGGCGTCCCACCGCGAGACGGAACCGCTCGCCGTCGATCTCCGTGGGCACGAGGCCGCTGGCGTGCAGGCGCGCCACGCGTCCGGACGGGGTTCGCGTCACCACCGTGAGGGATCGCAGTTCGTCGCCGCGATGGCCGGCCGCACGGAGGGCATCACGCAGGCCGGCGGCCGTTGCCTGCTCGCTCCACCGGTCATCGTGCGCGCCGGCGGCCGGGTCGGGGCGGGCGCGCATCACGCGTGCGGCGCCAGGGGCCTCGCCCCACACGGCCGCTGGCGCTTCCAGCGCGCCGCCGCACGAAGCGTGGTGAAAGGCGGGCAGGATCGCGCCGTCCACGCGCAGCGTGCGTCCCGCGGTGGCCCGGGCCGCCTGCCGCGCCGCCGGATCCGGATCGCGCCACGCCTGGCAGTGCGTGAGATCGCAGAGATCGAACCCCTCGGCGGCATGCCGGCCGGCCATCGCCAGCCCGTAGCTCCGCGCGGCGATCGCCAGCGCCTCCAGGGCCGCGGCCGGCGCCCCCGGCGGCGCCTCGGCGGCGACGACGCCGGCGACATATCGTTCGAGATCGAGTTCGTCCACGCGATAGGCGCCGCGTTCGAGTCGGCCGAGCCGCACGACGTGCCGTCCCGTCTCGTCGCGTGCGGCGTCGGCCGAGGGCGCGCCCGGGATCGACGCAGGCAACGCGTGGCTCGCGGCGCCGCCGGCAGCCACGCGCGTCAGGGCGGCGGCCGCGATCGCCGCGGCGTCGCGCCCGGCGATGCCCGCACCGAGTGCCACCACGGCATGGCGTGGCGCGTCAGCCGGCGTCACGGCCACCACCAGGCCGCCGTACACGCCGCCGCCCAGCGCGGCGGTGCCGGTCTTGGCCAGCGCGTCGATGCCCGCCTCGCCGAAGGCCGCGGCCGTCCCGGACCGTGCCGCCTCGTGCAAGCCATCGAGCAGGAGGCGATCGCGATCCGAACCACGCCGCCGCGCGGCCGTGACGACGGAGACGAAGGCCCGCAGCGTGCGCCGCGGCGCCACGCGTTCGCCGTCGAGCCCCACCCACGCCAACCGCGGCTCGGCCAGCCGCGACGACGGCGGCGGCAGCCCCGCGGTGGTGAAGGCCGCGGCGATCGCGCCCGACGGGATACGCAACGAAGCGAAGAACGCGTTGCACGAGTGTGCCAGCGCCTCGACGGCCGACAACGGCCGTCCGAACGGCGGGTGCACGCACTGCAGCGTGCGCGAGCCCAGGGTCACGCGGCCGTCACAGGGAATGCGCGTGCGCGCGTCGACGACACCTGCATCCAGCGCCGCGCGCAGCGTGAACACCTTCGCCACCGAGGCCATCCAGGCCGGCGTGTCGAGCACCGCCGGGCGCTGCGTGAACACGGCGCGGCCCGACTCGAGATCGATCACCTCGACGGCGGCTTCCGACGGGATCCCGGGCAGCGGGTGCGCTGCCTGACCTTCCCCCGCCCCGGCATTTGCGGGCGCGGCCGGCTCTGGGTGCGACGCGGCCGGCGCCCGCGCGGCCGGCGCAGCCTCCTCGCGCGCCGCGGGTACGGCATCGTGCCGGCATCCGGGCGCCAGCAGCGCCAGGCCGATGACGGCCGGCAGGACGCGGATCGCGATCAGTGCACGTGAGAGCCGCGCGGGCATGAGGGCTGCCGTCAGGGTAGCACCGGCCGGCCGTGATCCGGCAGGCCTCCCGCGGCGCGCGCCGTCGCCGCGCGCGTCCTCGCGCCGGGTCAGCGGCCGGCGATTCCGAGGCCGAGGAACGCCGCCGATTCCTCCCAGATGCGCTCCAGGCTGCTGTCCAACTGGTGGTCGTCGTCGAGCCACACGAGACGAACGTTCCGGTTCGCGTCGCAGAAACGCCGCACCATCGCGGGCGACACCACCGCATCGTGCCGGCCCATCAGCGCCAGCGCGCGCGTGCGGACGGGTGTCGCCCACGAGTCGTAGCGCCGCGCGTCGTCGAAGAGCGCGTAGTGGACGCGGCGCGGCTCGCCGGTGGCGTAGTGCTGGAACGTGTGCCAGCCGGTGGCGCGCCAGGCGTCGAACTCCACGTCGGAGAGGCCCGCCATGCGATGGTGGCCGAAGTCGAGCGCGGGCGCGAGCAGCACGAGCGCGACCGGTGGATGCCCGCTCGCCTCCTCCTGCGCGGCGACGTGCCAGGCGACGAACGCCCCGAGGCTCGAGCCCACCAGCACGGCTGATGCCGGGCGCAGCGCCGCCAGGTCCGCGCGGACCCGCGCCACCATCCGCGTCGTGGTGAGCGTGGAGAAGTCCGGGGCGTTCAGGTCCGGCACGTGCAGCGTGGCGCCGTACGGGGCCAGGCGCCCGGCGAGAAACGCGGCCTTGGACGAGGCGGGCGACGAGGCGAAGCCGTGCAGGTAGAAGACGTGCACGGCTGCCTCAGATGAGCGTCGTGCACCCGGGCCGGCAGAGGCATTGGATGTGGCCCTCGCCGTCCGTGTAGTAGTTGTAGGTGAGTTCCTCGCCCTTCCGGATGTTGCGCGCCGCGCGCACCCAGATGATGCCGTCGATGATCTGCGTGTAGCAGTTCGGCGTGCACGAGTGGTTGATGTAGCGCGCGTCGCTGCCGCCGACGTGGCCGTCGATCACCCACCGGCTGTTGAGCTTGAAGCACCAGATGTAGCCCGTCTTCAGGTAGCGGCGTTCGCGCTTGAGGCTCTCGGCGCTGCTCACCTTCTCGCCCGTGTAGGCGATGATGCGCCGGTTCTTGTGGATGTCCTGGCCCGCGAACACGCCGGCGCCGTGCACCCGCGAGGCGCGGCACTCGATGCGCGGATAGTCGATGCCTTCGGGCGGCGTGACGATGACTGGGGCCGGGCGCCGGGCGCGCACGGCGGGACGGGAACCATTGCTTACCGGCATGGACTGCTCAGGCGGAAATGCGGCCGGAGGCCGCTGTCTGGTGTGGCCCTGCGCCCGCCGCGCGTGTGGTGACGGCGATGCGCGTGGAGCGGTTCGACGGGGATCGATCTGGCCGGCGGCGCGAAGCGCTTGAAACGATGTGACACGTGGAGACGCGATCGACGCACGAATTCTATCAAGGGATGCGACGCCACGGGGCGACCGATCGACGCGGGCTCAGGAGCCGGTGACGATTTCGGTCACGCACACGGCGCCCGACGGATCCTCCGCCGGCCCGTGCAGCGGCAGCACCGACACGTCGAGCAGGAGTCCGCCGGCCGCCGCCCACGCCACGCGGGCATGACGCACCGCCTGGTGGCGCGCGAGATCCTGGCGGATGCTCTCCCAGCGCGGCGGGTCGAACACGGGCCACACCGAGGCGACAGGTTCCCCGACGGCGTCGGCCGCCGCCGTCCAGCCGCCACGTCGCCACAGCTCGATCTGCGCCCGGTTGTAGAAGGTGACGCGCATGGCCGCGTCCAGGCCGACCATCGCCAGATCGATGTGATTGAGCACCCGCTCGACGTAGCCCCGCACGCCGCTCTGGATCGATTCCACCACGGCACGGTCCGACACGTCCTCGGCGTGCAGCAGGAAGCGGCTGTCGTCCACGCGCGTGAGGCGCACGTCCCACGGCCTGGGCTCGGGGTGTCCGCCCACCCACCGGAAGCGGCCGTGACGGGCCGCGGGCTGCATGCGCGCGATGGCGGCGCCGAGCGAGGTCCACAGATCGTGGCGCTGGTGCACGTCGAGGCTCGGGGGGTGACTGCCGCCGAGCGGCCCGTCGAACGCGCGGTTGCGGGCGAGCACGCGCAGGTCCGCATCCACGAGGGCCACGGGCGTCGGCAGCAGGTCGAGCAGCGCGCGCGCGTCCATCACGCGAGGGCCTCGACCGTCAGCTCGGCGTCCAGTTGACGGCAGATCGCCTCCACTTCCGGCATCGGCAGATCCAGCAGCGCCAGCGCCTCCGGGTGCGGCGACGGAATCCGTCCGTCGCCCGGATACCCGATCGCCATCGCCCGGCAGAGGACGTCGGCGAGGTGGACGATGGCCGTGCGATCGGCGTGATCGCGGCGCGGATGGAAGGCGTGGTGGTAGGCGACGGGATACACGAGCTTGTCGGGCAGCGCCCACTTGCGGAGCAGCCAGAACCCCACCTCGGCGTGGGTGACGCCCAGCACCTCCTGCTCGGCGTCGATCTGAAGGCAGCGCCGCTGCTGCACGAGCGCCGTGACGCGAGCGGTCTCGGCCGGGTACACCTGCGCGAGCACCACCTTGCCCACGTCGTGCAGCAGCCCCGACAGCGCGTGCTCCTCGGGGCTGGTCACCTCGAGCCGTTCGGCAATCGCACCGGCCGCGCGCGCCGTGCCGATCGAGTGCTGCCACAGGCCGGCCATCGTGCGGCTCATCTCGTCCACCAGGTCCATCACCGAGGCGGTGAGCACCAGGTTCTTCACGACGTCGAGTCCCAGCATCACCAGCGCGTGCGTGATCGTCGTGATCGGCTGGCGAAAGCCGCAGAAGCCGCTGTTGACCAGCTTGAGCACCTTGGCGGCCAGCACCTGATCCTCGCCGATGTCGACGGCGATCTCCGACGCCGTCGCCGTGCCGCTGTTGATCTTCGCGATGATGCGGTCGACACCGATCGGGATCGTGACGACTTTGGTCAGCCCCTCGACGCGGGCCCGGATGGCGGCTCGCTCAGGCATGAGGCTGGACTGTCTCCTCCCCCACCTGCAGGCGAACGATCACGGCCCGCAGTCGCATCATCCACGGATTGGCATGGTGTCCCTCGAACCGGGCGTCGATCGCCGCGAGCCGATGCGCGCGCTCCTCGGGCGTGAGGGCGTCGCCGGTCACCGCCACGGTGGTGACGCCCATGGCCTGGAGCCGGAGGATGAGGGCGGCCGTCAGTTCGGCGCCGGCCGGCAGGAAGACGACGCCCGTCTCGTTCATCACGGGCGCGGCCGTCACCTGCCCGGGCGTGAGGGTGTGGATTGGGAAGCGTGGCATGATCGCTCCGGTGGCCGCACCGCACACTATGCCGAGCGCGATGTCCGCGTCAACGATCGGCGGGGCCCCGACCGGATCCGGTGCCGTGATTCCCTGCTATGATTCGCGGTCCGGGGGAGTCCGGCGCGCCCGCGGTGCTCCCGTCCGGCACGCCAGGGGCGCGCGAGCGACAGCGTCCCGGCGCCGCCGGCCGGCATCCTCCAGCCTCGACACCGCCAATCACGGTGCGACGATCGGGGTGCAGGCGCAGGACATCGACATGGCCCAGCCGGCGTCGTTCGACATCACGTCCACCGTGGATCTCCAGGAGGTGGACAATGCGGTGAACCAGGCGAAGAAGGAACTCGCGCAGCGCTACGACTTCAAGGGGTCGAAGGCGGCCATCGAGTTCCGCAAGGCCGAGGCCGCCATCGATCTCGTGGCCGAGGACAACTTCCGGATGGACGCGGTCTACGAGATCCTGCAGACGCGGCTCATCCGGCGCGGCGTGCCGCCGAAGAACGCGAAGCTGGGCGAGGTCCAGCCGGCCGCGGGCAGCCTGGTGAAGGCCACGGTGTCGCTGCAGCAGGGCATCCCCACCGACACGGCGAAGGCAATCGTCAAGCACCTGAAGGACGCGAAGCTGAAGAAGGTGCAGGCGACGATTCAGGCCGACCAGGTTCGCGTCTCCTCGCCCTCGAAGGACGAGTTGCAGGCCGCCATGCGGCTGCTGAAAGAGCACGACTTCGGCATCGACCTGCAGTTCGGGAACTACCGGAGCTGA
>WBZO01002078.1_pt1 | contig 27691 bp, 21 predicted proteins | sample 5204261 | NCBI WGS metagenome assembly WBZO01 (sample SAMN12412400, study PRJNA552823) | activated sludge metagenome | isolation source: activated sludge from anammox sidestream of wastewater treatment plant... | place: USA: North Carolina | collected 2017-09
TTCGATCTCATTGATGCCGATGGTCCTGCCTTCCAGATCAACCAGGGGGCCTCCAGAATTCCCGCCAAAAATGGAGGCATCATGCCCGATCCAGAGAACGATCGAGCCGACATCTTCTCCATCCAGGGTGAATTCACCGAAATCCCCGAAAAAGTCCGGCATGACCATCTCGGCATTGCTGACGATGCCGAGTGTGACAGATTGTGAAAGGGCCAGCGGGCTGCCCATCGCCAATACAGGATCACCCACTTGAATCTTTGAGGAATCTCCAAACTCCGCCACCGGATAACCTTCAGTCCGCGGCTCGAGCTTGATGACTGCGATATCCGAAAGCGCATCGGTGCCGATCAGCTGCGCCTCAACTTCGCTGCGGTCTGCCAGTGTGCAGAACAGACGAACTGCATGGCCGGCAACATGGTGGTTTGTGACCACATAGCCTTCTGGAGAGATGATCACCCCGCTCCCCGAGCTTTCCGATTTAACTTCACGGCCCCCGGAGTATTCGGTTGATACCACGAGGATCCGGACCAGGGCTGGCTTTACTTTCTCAATGGCCTGTTCGACTTTCGAAAGCAGTCCGTTTGGAACCTGAGGCTGGCTCTGGCATGGCACAGCCGAAAAAATGATCATGGCACACAGGAGCATCAGCACTGATTTATGAGAAGGGGCTGCCATCCATTATCTCCATTTTATGGTTTCCAAACTGCCTCGCAGTCTATATTGTTTTACCTGTCTTTGGAATTGATCCTCAATGGGAATCCCGGGCTTGATTCAATCCCAAAGCCTGTGAAGGCCTGGTCTGAGAATGAAAATATCCGAAACCATCCGGCCATTTATCCACCTGCTCTTCCCCCCGGTGTGCCGTGCCTGCGGGAAACTTCTGAGTGGAGATCCCTCAGCCATCTTGTGTGCGCGCTGTGCATCACAGGATGTGTCACTCAAACTCCCTGTTTGTGATTTATGCGGCCTTCCTGTTCCAGCTCCAGCAGACCCCTGCTCCTTTCCATCCTCCAGTCATGGTTGCATTCCATTCAAACCCGCCTTTGATTGCATCCGAAGTGCTGTGGCCTATGAAAACCCTGTTCGTGAGCTGATCCATCAATTTAAATTTCAAGGGAGCCGCAGGGTTCGCCCTTACCTGCAAAGCCTGTTTGCCGATGGGGCCGATCGCCTGCTTGGAAATTTTCATCTGGATGCAATTGTCCCGGTTCCTTTGCATTGGACACGTCATTTCTCAAGGGAGTTCAACCAGGCGGATGTCCTGGCGCAGTCCCTCTCCAGGCACTCGGGGATTCCGGTCCTCGCGGATGCGGTTCGCCGTTGCAAACGCACCTATCCTCAAAGCCGATTGGGGGGCAAATGGCGGGGGAGGGGATTGGAGGCGGCTTTCTGTCCTGGAACGGATGCTGTCAGTGGGCTGGATCTGCTGCTGGTGGATGATGTGATGACCACCGGACAGACCATTTCAGCTTGTGCGGCAGCACTCCGCCAGGCGGGAGCGCATCATATTGTCGGGTATACCCTCGCACGCCGGATTTGATGGCTCCTATTGTTATTCAATGCCCAGCTTCTGCATCTTCCTCAAAAGGTTCCTTCGGCTGACTCCCAGAAAGGTTGCTGTCTGGCCCCGTTTCCAGCGATTCCTTTCGAGGGAAGCCAGGAGCACCTGCTTCTCGACCAGACCCAGCTCCTCATCCAGCACATCCTGGAGGGAGGATCCCTCCTCGATCTTTTTCATCAGGTCGCTGACCGGAGATGCCCCCCGGTGCTGGTCATTTCCGGCGAACAGGTCGATGCCCGGATTCACCTTGCCATCAAATGCACCTGTGGGTTCGATTCCCGAAGAACGGAACCCGATGGGGAGGTCATTGGCTGTGATCAACGAGCCATGCGACAGGATCACCGAACGTGTGACGACATTCTCCAGTTCACGGACATTTCCCGGCCAGTCATAACTGAGCAGCTGTTCCATGACATCGGGCGATATCCCAAGTATCGATTTCCCATACTGTGTGTTCGCCTTTTTCACAAAATGCTCGATCAGCAGAGGCACATCCGCCATGCGTTTGCGCAGAGGCGGAAGATAGATTGGTATGACATTCAGCCGGAAATAGAGATCTTCACGGAAGTTCCCTCTGGCTGCTTCCTGGGCCAGATCCTTGTTTGTCGCCGCAATGATGCGCACATCCACCTGGACATTGCGGTTGCCGCCAACCCGCTGGAACTGGTGGTCCTGGAGGACTCTCAGCATCTTGGCCTGCAGGAGGGCATCCATGTCTCCGATTTCATCCAGGAAGATGGTTCCGCCATTCGCCTGCTCAAACTTTCCGAGCTTCTGGGCATGGGCGCCTGTGAAAGATCCCCTTTCATGGCCAAACAGCTCACTTTCCAGAAGTGTCGCCGGGATGGCGGCGCAGTTGATCGGAACAAAAGGTCCATTGCGCCGTTTGCTGTGGCGGTGAACCGCGGAGGCCACCATCTCCTTTCCAGTTCCGGATTCCCCCAGAATCAGGACAGTCACATCCTGGACAGAGATTTTTTGAATGAGGCGGTAGATTTCACGCATTTCTGTGGTCGAGCCGATAATCTGGTCAAACCCGAGCGTGGCATCCATCTGTCGGGAAAGGATCAGCAGCCTGTTGCGCAGCAGCCGCTTTTCGAGCGCACGCCGAACCACCACACGCATTTCTTCGATATCGAATGGCTTGGTGAAATAGTCATACGCCCCTGTGCGCAATGCTTCCAGCGCGAGCTCCTTCGAGCCGTAGGCAGTGACAAAGAGAACTGGCACTTCGGGATTGATGGCATGGATTTCCTTCAGGACTTCGATCCCATCCATTTCCGGCATCCGATAGTCCAGCAGCACCAGATCGAATCGATTCGACTCGAATTTCTCGACCGCTTCCCGTCCCGAACCCGCTTCAGTGCAGATGCACCCCATCGGTTCGAGAGTCTCGCGCATGGCGAAACGCACATTTTCTTCGTCATCGGCCAGCAGGACCGGAACCAGAGGCGATTCTTCTTCCATCATCCTTCTCCTTGCGGATCTGCCTGAACTTCATGAATTTGACCTGAAGGCGGAGGGCTTCCCGTTTCTGCTGTTTGCGCCGGAATCTGAATCGTGAAAACAGTTCGATTCGTGCCGCTGTGAACCTCGACTGTGCCTCCATGATCCCGGACAATGGAGTCAGTGATGGTGAGCCCCAGCCCGGTTCGCTGGTCTTTGGTTGTATGAAAGGGCAGAAACAGGTTATCCAGCTCGCCGGGTGGAATCGATGCCCCCTCATTCTCAATCTCGATCGTATACCCTCCTTCAGCTTCCCCTCTTCCCGTAATCCAGACCCTGCCCCCTTCTGGAGCCGCTTCGATTCCATTGATGACCACATTCATAATGGCCTGGGTAAAATGCTGGACCCTCAATTCGTATGCCAGTTCCGGCTGGCCTGTTTCCTGGATGATCTCGACATGCCGTTTCCGGGCGCCATGGCTGGCCATCTCGATGGCCGAATTGATCACCTGGCCGATTTCTGTCCGAGTTGGTTCTTCTTCCTGTGTTGAAGCCAGCAGTGACAGGCGATCGATCACCCGGTTGACACGATCCACCTCGCCCAGAATCACCTTGGTGTAGGATCCCACTTTTTCGCTGGTCACCTTGTCGGAACTGTTGAGCAGCTGCGCCAGCCCACGAATCGAGGCGAGCGGATTCCGGACCTCGTGAGCGATCCCCGCAGCGATGGTCACCAGCGAGCTCATCCGCTCTGCGGTCTTCAGTCCGGCCGTAATGGCTTCGAGGCGGGTCAGGTCCTGAACTGTCAGAACCAGTGAAACCGGCTTTCCATCTCCATCTCGAACCCATGCCAGACGCACGCCCACCGGGCGAACCTCCCCGAATCGATCTGTGAAACGCACCGATTCCTGAGGAAAGTCGGACTGCAGCTCAAGCGCTTTGCGGACAGAGGCTTCAAGTGCCGGCGAACGGGTAAAAATCTCCTCAACTTTTTTCCCTCGCAAACGATCCGGTGATAATTCAAACAGCCTCGAGGCCATCGGGTTGGCCCAATCCACCTCTCCCGCGGAGTTGAACAGCACAACCCCGCTTGAAAGGGTATCCAGCAGTGCTTGAGTTCGGGGAGGAAGATGCTTTCCCATCTCCTCCAGAAGCATGTTGAATGTCTGGGCCAGCCCTGAAAATTCCGATTGATGATCCACTTCGAGAGGTTCACTCTTCCCCTGTTCGATCAGGCGGTTTAACTGAATCTGGTAGCGTTTGACCGGCAATAGAATGACCCAGGCCCAGGCGATCCCAACCCCGATTCCGACCGCCGCAAACACCCATAAAAATTTTTGTGCTGCCTGAATGGCTTGCCACACATTCCCGCGCCCGCTGTCCCAGCCGTTTTCGATCCATGCGATTAAAAACCAGCCTTCCATGAGAGCGAAAAGGCAGAAAAATATCGGGAGCGCCACCACCAGGGGGAGAATATAGTTGCGGTTCCGGGTAGGATCTGGCCGAATATGTGCCATGTATGCTCCACAAATCGCCATTATCGGGGCTTTATAGGTGAATTATGCGCCGATAAGATAAAGAATGTCAAGTATAGTTTGAATATAATGTTAATATAATAGATAAAAGATACAGCCGGATTTGCCCCCGGGATCATTCAGGAACGGACTTATCTGAGGAAGAGGTCAGCGTGCCCCGGTCGAGGCCATTGTGGCGGTTCTGATCCGGAAAGAGTGGAATTGGGCGAGATCCCGGAAAACCACACCCTCCCTGTCTTTGAATTCAAGAAATGGGACCTGCACTGTTTCACCACCTTTGACATTTCCTGGATAGGTGTGGCTGTAGGCTCCATTGATGGTAAAGACCGGATCCGGCCAGGGAAAATCATTGGTGTTGGTGACCTGAAGCCCATTCTGGTCCGGTGAGACTCGTGATTCGAAACGGATCGAGTACTGCACCGGTGGAGGACCGCTGGTTTTGATGCTGACCGCCACGAACCGAACGATCATCACCACAACTGCAAGAAACAGCAGAGTCTGTGCAATCTTGCCGAGATTCATCGAGCGTGCCAGCCGGTTCTGCTTATTCCCCCGCGATCGGGCGGCTCTTGTATTTGAGTTGTGAACGGACTTCAGCCCGGTAGATTTTCAGTTTTGGAATGTTCGGATCGAGCTCTTCAGCCAAGCTGTAGGCTTTGTCGGCGGCTTCCCAGTCACGGTTCACATGGTGGATTCGGCCAAGCACGAAGTGAAGTGTCGGGCTGTTCGGATTGTACTGTTCCGCCTTGCGCAGCATCTCTTCAGCACCCACGAAGTAGGAGTGGTCATAATACCGGTAGGCCAGCTGGGCGTATGTTTCAGCCAGTTCCCGCACAATGGTCCGGCGCAATTCTTCCCTCGGGGCTGTCGGGAGCAGCTTCTCATAGATATCGATGGCCTGGACCAGGTTGCCATCACGCGCAATTTCACGAGCCTCCTCGACACCTGCCTGGCAACGGGTGATTCGCTCCGACAGGACCACCAGATCGAGGCGTGCCTGGATCTCCGGGTCACCCGGTTTCAATCGCAGTGCCTCCTGGTAAGTCTCCAGCGCACGCTTGATGTCTTTCCGCTGCTCGAGGTAGTAGTCCCCGCGTTTCAGCATATAGGCCACGAAAGGCTCTGTGCGGGTGCGCTCGATGTCGTTGTTTTCCAGGGTCAGCGTGCTGCCTCCCAGCAGCTTGACATTGGTTGTCGAACGTCCGCGGCGGACTACATGCCCATCCAGGCGCCGGTCCGAACCGAAATAAATCACATCGGCAAACGAAACCTGAGCGGTGATGAAACATAAAAAGATAACTGCAAAATGACTGTTTCTCATCGGCATTCTCCTGGCAGATTGAGTCCTTGTCATTCCTTACCCGATCCGGATCAATGGCTTATATAACCCGGGAATCATTTTCAGGTTCTTATTAACTATAGCCACATTTTACCCGGAGGGGCAGATCAAAAAAGGGCGCACCATGGTGCGCCCTTTTCGCTTCGTCCAGTTGTTTGTGAAAGACCGGGTTTTCAGATTGCGTAATTGGGTATCTTGAAAGCCTCGATCAGTATTTTCGCGACTTCCGGCCGGGTGAATTCCTCAGGTGGAATCTGCCCTTTGGAAAGCATCTCTCGAACCGCGGTCCCGGAAAGAATGATGCGCTCTTCGGGATCATTGCTCGGGCTGGTTTTGAAGGAGGCCATTCCACGGCTGCGCTTGCAGTAGAAGGTATGGTCGAAAAACAATGGGGTGATTTCCATCTCTGATGGCTCGAATTCATCGAAAATATAGTGGGCATCGAATGTCCCGTAATATTTTCCGACACCCGCATGGTCGCGCCCCACAATGAAATGGGTGCACCCGAAATTCTTCCGTGCAATTGCATGAAGGATGGCTTCACGAGGGCCGGCATAGCGCATCGCAGCCGGGAATACCGCCAGCAATGTACGGTCTTTCGGGTAATAATTTTCCATCAGAAGCTGATAGCACTTCATGCGGACTGAAGCCGGGACATCATCGCTCTTTGTAGCGCCGACAAGCGGGTGGATCAGCAGCCCATCGGTGATTTCCAGGGCGCATTTGGTGATATATTCATGCGCGCGATGAATCGGGTTTCTGGTTTGAAAACCGACAATTCGGCGCCATCCCTTTTCGCGGAACAGAGCACGCATCTCCGCGGGTGTTTTACGGTAATCGACAAAGTCATCATGATGGGGCAGCTGCAAAACATCGATCGGCCCTGCCAGCAGAACCTCTCCGGCGTCATACAGCGCTTTGACACCCGGGTGCGCCTCTTCATCGGTTCCATAGACCAGCTGGGCTTCACGAACTTTGTCGTGCTGAAACTTTTCTGCAACTGTCAGTATCGCCAGGCGGTCTCCATTTTCGGAGCTCAGCACAACCTGGTCATCCACCTTGATCCTGTCGGCGGTTTCTGTGGATACCGCCAGGGTGATCGGGATGGTCCAGGGCAGGCCATTGGCCAGCCTCTTGTGATCAACCACCTGGACATAATCCGACTGTCCCATGAATCCCTCGAGTGGGCTGAATCCACCGATGGCAATCATTTCGATATCGGCCTCGACCCGCTCATTCACCTTGATTTCGAGCAGCTTGCTGGCCTTTTCCAGGAGATTCTCACGGTCACTTCCTTTGGCCAGTCTGTCGATCAATATCCCCCCATGGGGTTTTATTTCTTGTGGCATTTCCTCGATGTCCTCTCAGTTATTCCTTGATTCTTGTTTTTCGGCCTGGTTCCTGGCAGACAAGCGGTTCGAATCTTCCCGTCAGGAGTCATGCAGCGGGGAGCAAGTTTCCCCTGTGTCAACTTTATGCAACCACCTGGGCTACCGGTGTGAGATAACCCGCCCGTTCGAGGTATTCGACGATCTTGCTGGCACTCTCCTGGACTGTCTCGTTGTGTGTCTCGCACACCACTTCCGGTTTGAGGGGAGGCTCATAAGGATCCGAAACACCTGTAAATTCCTTGATCTCTCCCGCCAGCGCTTTTTTGTACAGGCCTTTGACATCCCGTTCAATGCACACCTCGAGCGGTGTGGAGACATGAACTTCGACAAAATCGCCGATCAGCTCACGCGCGTAATCACGAATCTCCCGATAGGGGGAGATGGCCGCGGCGATATTGGCAACTCCATTGCGTGTCAGCAGGTGGCACACAAAAGCGATCCGTTTGATGTTGGTGTCACGGTCTTCCTTGCTGAATCCCAGCCCTTTGCTGAGATTTTCACGCACCACATCCCCATCCATGATCTCCACATTCGGCACACCACGCTCGCGCAGCATGCGATCCAGCTCCTCGGCAATGGTGGATTTGCCGGCTCCTGACAGTCCTGTGAACCAGACTGTAAACCCTTTACGACAATACATCTTGCATTCCTCCTTGGTCTTTAACCTGTTTTTAATGACATCTTATAATTTTGATCCCCGCACAGGCAGGTCTCGTGTTTGTGGAAGGTGTTAAATGTAATACATCGGTTCTTTTCTGTTATGAACCCTTTCAGTGACATCCGCCAGCGAGTAGGAGTCAAACACTTCTTTGACACGGTCCCGAAGCTCTTTCCAGAATGAATCCAGTGCCGAGCAGGTGTCATTGAGGCCAGCCCCCTCTCCACGCTCATTCATCGGGCTTGGCAGAATCTCCCCCTCGACACTTTCGATGATCTCGCTCAAGCGAATGCTTTCTGGTGAGCGCGCCAGCTGGAAACCCCCATGAGCACCACGCTTGGATTGTATCAGGCCGCTCCGCTTGAGTGTCTGGAAAATCTGAAGCAGAAATGTCTCTGGAATGGGGTGCTGTTCCGCGATCTCTTCCAGCCGGGTCTGGTTTTCCTGTCCCAGGTTTCGTGCCAGTGTTGTCAGGGCCAGAATGGCATAATATCCACGCAGAGTAAGCTTCACTTCGATTCCTTACAAACATGACCATCTTTGTAATGTATAATCAGAATCTTCAGGTAAGTCAAGGCCTTGTGGGCCAGCGAATCCCATCTGGATCAGCTGGCCTGTATCTACCGTTGCATAATGCCATCTCTGTCTGATGGCAGCAGGTCCTGTATCATGGTTGGTGAGGAGATCAAGAAAGCAGGTGATAAGTGATAGGAATGAGCGGGAAACGACTGTTTGTAGCGCGAATTTGCATTCTCATCGGACTGTTCAGCCTGGGGCGGTGTGAGGCCAGCTCCAGGCTGGACAACGGCGCTGTGGCTGGAGATCGATACCGAGTCATTGTCTCCACCGACATTGGGGGATCGGACAATGACGACTTCCAGTCCATGATTCATTTCCTGATTTACGCTGATTTATTCGATATCGAAGGCTTGATCGCTTCACCACCCGGGGCGGGCAGGGTGGAGCATATCCACGAATCCATCGATGCTTACGAACAGGATTACCCGAGACTTCTCCTCTATTCCAACCTTTATCCAACACCCGGCCATCTTCGCAACATCGCCAAGCAGGGCGCGATCAACCCGGCCCCAGCACCGGGGTATTCAGAGTCTACCGAAGGTTCCCGCTGGATCGTGGAGTGCGCCCGCTCAGATGCCCCCCGTCCGCTTTATGTGCTCGTTTGGGGAAGCATCACGGATGTGGCGCAGGCGGTGCACGATGCGCCCGATGTGAAGCCCAGGTTGCGCGTCTACTTCATCAGCTCATGGAACCGATCCCAGGATAAGGCGGCACGGGACTATCTCTACGAGCACCACCCGGATCTCTGGCTCATCGAGTCAGACACCACCTTCCGGGGAATGTATGTCGGAGGCGACCAGTCAGGTGATTTGGGAAACAGGGCTTTTGTTGAAATGCACATCCGCAGCCATGGGGCGCTCGGGGTCCTGTTTGAAAAGAAGCTTCCCGCAATCAAGATGGGAGACACCCCTTCAGTCCTCTTCCTCCTCGCAGGGGACCCCGATGATCCGACAGGAGACCACTGGGGAGGCAGTTATGTTTCCACCGGCCATGGAGACTACTATTGGACAGACCGGCAGGATATCGAGTTGAAGGAGGGAAAATACCCTGGTGCGAGAACAGTCAACCGTTGGCGGACAGACTTCCTGCGCGACTGGCAGGCCCGTATGGAGCGGTTGGCCCCGGAAGGATCCTCGATCAGGCCGGATCCATAAGTGCTGCATCGGTATCCCATCGATTGACTGGATGAGAGGCGGAATCTCACCTGATCGACAGGTCCAGTTTTTCCCGGGCAGCTCACAGCGCCCGGCTCTTTGATATATCTTGAGCAATCTCAAGGGATAATTGGGGCTTTTTAACTGCATGTGGCTTTTCTTTTACAACATCATGGTGCATATCGCCTTTGTCGCCTGCCTCCCGTGGCTGGTGTGGAAAGCCTGGCGCACAGGGAAATTCAAGGAAGGCTTTGGTGAGCGATTCGGCCATCTTTCGGTCGGCTGGGTTCCTTCGAGCGCAGCCAGGAGGCCAATCTGGATTCATGCGGTCTCTGTCGGCGAAGCGCAAATGCTTCCTCCGATTCTCGAACGCCTCTCGCGGGTTTATCCCGATGTCCCAGTGGTGGTATCCACCAATACCGTGACAGGCCAGGCGGTTGCCAAATCCTTGCCTCGGGTGGCGGGAAGTTTTTATGTTCCACTCGATCTCAGCTGGGCAGTCAGGAAAGTCATCAGGCTCCTCCGGCCGCGCCTGCTGGTGATCTTCGAAACCGAAATCTGGCCAAACCTCATCGTACAGAATACCAGGTCGGATATCCCTGTCATCTTTCTGAATGGACGGATTGGCGACCGTTCGTTCCAGAAATACCTCAAAATCAGATTCTTTCTCCGCAGGATTCTTCAATTCCCCAGGGTCCTCGGAATGCGCAGCGATGAAGATGCCCGCCGGATACTGGCTATGGGAGCCCCACTGGATCGAGTCAGGGTGCTTGGAAACCTCAAATTCGAAAGCGCTTTTCAGCTGGTCCATGAACAGAACCTTCCCACACGCCAGGAATTGGGGATATCGGATGAGGCTTTGCTGATAGTGGCCGGGAGTACCTTCCCCGGTGAGGAGGAGATGCTGCTTGCGGTTTTCAAACAGCTGCATCCCAAAAATCCCCGATTGAGGCTGCTGATCGCCCCGAGGCATCCCGAGAGGTTTGAGGAAGTGGCACAGCTGATTGAGGCTTCGGGGTTGCCGCTGCACAGATTCAGCACCCGCTCCCCCGGAACCGTAAAGCCGCAATCCGATACCTCCCCGATCCTCCTTCTCGATGTGATGGGTCAGCTCAAAAAGATCTATTCACTGGCGACAGTTGTTTTTATCGGCAAATCCATGGGGCTGACACCCTCGGGATGTGGAGGCCAAAATCCACTGGAACCGGCCGCCTGGTCAAAACCGGTTGTGTGCGGGAAATCCATGCAGAATTTTCAGGAAGTGGTGGATGCTTTAAGCCACGAAGGCGGCCTCTGGACAGTCGATTCGCCGGATCAACTTGCTGAGGTGCTTGATCACCTGCTGTCCCGGCCGGAGGAGTGCGCACGGATGGGGCAGTCGGCATTCAGGGTCATCGAGCGATCACTTGGCGCAGCGGACCGTTGCCTTGAAGTCATTCAGGAAATCCTGCCAGTACAGCCGGGAGAACCCTCCGCCAGTCCAGCCAGCCCATTCGCCCCTTCAAAGAAATGAACCTTTCGCTTCCGGATGAAGTCGACCTCTGGCGGGTATCTGTTTCCGAGGCAGCCATTTTCAGGAATGTGTTTCAGGAAACATTATCCAACGATGAAATCGAACAGGCTCAGCGCTTTCGGTTCGACCCGGATCGTGAACGATTCCTTGTGGCGCATGGATGTCTGAGGCTTTTACTCAGTGGTTACCTGGGTGTTCCTGCCAGTGACATCACATTTTCCAGAACCACCCATGGAAAACCATTTCTTCAGGAAAACAGCCCCCTGCATTTCAATCTGAGCCATTCCGGTGCCTGGGTTCTTTTTGCCTTTTCGATCCAAGGGCCGGTGGGAGTGGATGTGGAGGAGGTGAGGCCGGTCAAGGATTCCCTTGGAATAGCCAGGAGGTTCTTTTCATCCGAAGAATTTGAGCAGGTCAGAACAGCTGCCGAGGGGAAGCGGGATGACTGTTTTTTCCGAATCTGGACACGCAAAGAAGCCTTTGTGAAAGCCATTGGAAAAGGGATCTCGGTCCCATTGAAAAGCTTCTCACTTCCCGTCTCTCCCGGCACAGTCCTCTGGGAGGGGCATTCATGGTGGATTCAGGATCTCCCCATGCCCGAGAACACTCTGGCCGCGGTGGCAAGCCAGAATCCACTCTATCAGCCTCAGATTCGCGATGTTCTTGAATACCTCGAGGGCTGAGAGGGATTAGTTCACTTCCGGGTCTGCCGAAGCGGGATGGTTTTTCAGGTATTCAGAAATAACCTCAGCAACTTTGCGATTCCCTTCCACCGTGAAATGAACATGGTCATAAAGAAAATCGAGTGTTTTCGGCACCTGGGTTTCGAGGTCAATCAACTCCACACCCATTTCGGTTGAAATTTGCCGGATTGCATTGTTGTATGCATCCATGCCTCTTTTCATGGAGGCATTGGATGGATTCAACTGATCCTCCTCAGGGAAGGGAATCCCGAGCCGTTCCTCAATTTCCGGTGGAAGGACCTCGGCATACAGGGAGCACTGGGTCACAAAGATCAGGCGAAGCCCCAGGCTTTTGGCCACACCCGCGATCATCTTCATATATTTCTCAAATGACACGATGTTCGGGAACTCAAAAATCTCCTTGCGCTCCAGATGCGCCAGTTTCTCCCGTTCATCGTGGATATGCGCAAGTGTGAAGCGTTTGGAATGCTTGCGGGTGAGATGCTTGTAAAACTGGTAGATGTACGGGTGGGGATCTCCCTCGAACTCCTCATAGGAGCTCTTCGCCTTGGAACGGGCGGTTCTCCGATCGGAGGCATCTTCCTCGTAATCCGGTGTGAGGCCGAGCGCAAAGTCATTCACTCCCTGCATGACAATCACACAATCCGGCTGCGCCCAGGAAACATTATAAATCAGCTGCGCCAGTGAATCTCTCGCTGCACAGCCATCCACTCCCGCATTGGCGCATTCGTAAGTGGCGGAAGCCCCGGCCGGGTTCAGATGGTCTTCAATCAGCTGGGGAAAGGTCTTCTCCTGCGGGAGATAGGTGCAGGCAGTCGTCGATCCCCCCAGGAAAAAAATACGGTAAACCCCCGGCTTCTTCTCACGCGACAGCACCGAATCGGTCCTGTATCCGATCGGGCCACCCTGGATATGGAATTCTCCACCGAATCCGGTTACTGCATCCCCATGATAGGGAAGATCCACTCCGGCACGGATATGCCTTCGTATAAATGGGTGGGAATAGTCATACAACCCCCGGGGAGGCACCCAGACCTGGCGAAGGATCATCTCAAACCCGATCAGGAAGACCGCGATGATCAGCACAAGAGTGATGAGAGGAAACAGAATTTTTTTCATGGCCACCTGAGGCAAAGGGCTGTCAATGACTCCTTTCATAAAGCAGAGGGAAGGCCTCCCCCTCGAGCTTCTGGCCATCAGGGATCCTGACGAACTGCTTCATCACATGATCGCCGGACTGGATGTAGAAGGTTTCCTCGGTCATATAATGGAAGGCAATGGCACGGCGGTGCCTGCCGCTCTGATTCGCATGAGAGCCATGCCATGTCAGGCTGTGGTGGTAATGCACTTCACCCTTGCGGACCGGGCAGCGGCGCACCTCGATGTCATGACCTTCCCACTGGCGGGGCATCGAAGTGTAATTCTCCAGCTGAGCCAGGAAATGCATCTGATTTCCCCACAGGTGCGACCCTGGCACCATGCTCATGCAGCCATTGCTTTCATCCACATCATCCAGTGCCACCCAGGCGGTCACCTGGACGGGTGGATCGATGACCGGCCACAAGGGGTTGTCCTGGTGCCACATATTCACACCGCCCCGTTCGGCTGGCTTGTACTGAATCTGGTCATGCCAGATGCGCAGCTGACTGGCCTGGGTGAGCTGCGCCACTTCCTCGAGAAGGGTTGGATGCTCCATCAACTTTCGAAATGGCTCACTGGCCTGCCAGATGTTAACAATCTGCCAGATGGGAGCCGTTTCATCCCGGGTCAGGTTGACGATATGAACCGGCTGGGGTGTCGATTGGTCGCGATTCGCGATCACCCTTTCCAGCTCCGAACGAAGGATCTCCACTGTGGCATCATCGGCGACATGACTCCCTTTGACAAAGCCATCCTGGTTATATCGAGACAACTGTTCTGCTGACAGCATGGAATTTTCTGCCTTTTCAGATTGGCGTTATTCGTGATCTCTGGTTCTGATCGGGTGCGGTTTCAGAAAATCACCGGACTCCATAAATGATCTCACAGGTCAGCTGATCCAGACGCTCATACTGCAGCCCCTTGGAAGCGATTCCCTTCCGGTCGAAGTTTCTGGCTTTGAGCGCCCTGGCTTTATCACTGCTGTAGCCCTTGCACAGGCTCTCCAGCTCGGGATCGGATACCTTGATCTCTTTGAGAAGCCCCTGTATTTCCGCATCCTTGTTCCAGCGTTCCGCCTTTTCCTTGAGGATCAGATAAGTCCTCATGCACCCAGCTGCAAAGGCTTTCACCCCATCGAGATCCTCAGTCCGATAGGCATGAGCATCGAAATGGCGCGGGCCATCATAGCCGCTGTTTTCGAGCAGCTGCACCAGGAAGAAACAGATCTTGAAGCTTTCAGAACCGAAACGGAAATCCTGGTCGTATCGGCCCGGACGCTGATCATTCAGATCGATATGGAAAAGCTTCCCGGCTTCGATGGCCTGGCCGACTGCATGGAAGAAATTCAAGCCGGCCATGGTTTCATGGGCCACTTCCGGATTCACTCCTACCATTTCGGGGTGAGCGAGGGTCTCAATGAATCCGAGATAGTTTCCTGTGGTGGGGAAATAGATATCTCCCCGTGGCTCATTCGGCTTGGCTTCCAGAGCGAATTTCATCCCATATCCCTGCTCGGTTGAATATTCACAGAGGAAATCGATGGCATCCCGGAAGTATTTGATTCCATCTCGTGGATCTTTGGAGGCATCCACCTCAGTTCCTTCGCGGCCTCCCCAGAAAACATAGGTCTTCGCCCCCAGGCCTGCCCCCAGGTCCATGGCATTCATTGTCTTCTGCAGCGCATAGGCACGCACCCGTGCATCATTCGATGTAAAAGCCCCATCCTTGAAAATCGGATCGCCAAACAGATTGGTGGTCGCCATCGGCACCTGGACATCATAGTCCGCAAGAGCCTTGCGGAAATCTTTCAAAATAGCCTCTTTTTCCGAATCACTCGCATCGATCGGGAGCAGATCATTATCATGAAAATTAACTCCATATCCGCCCAGCTCCCCGACAATCTTGACGATCTCCCAGGGTTTGAGTGGTGAACGGACCGGTTCCCCGAAGGGATCCCTGCCGATATTTCCGATTGTCCATAATCCAAAAGTGAATTTGTCGGATTTCCGGGGCTGATAGCTGGCCATCTGGTTGGACTCCTTTTTTTTTATAATCCTGTTGCTGCGGGATTTAGGGTATTCGCTCTTTCTCTGGTGTCAATAACCTGCCGGATGCTCAGGGGCCACCCTTTGGGGGAACTCGAAATCGATTGGCCTTCTCCTCAGCCGCTTTCGCTTCGGTTTCCTTTCCGAGAACCCTGAGGATTTGCGCCTCTTCATCATAAAAACCTGCCCAGCAGGGGTTATATCTTTCCATCCCTCTTACCGCTGCAAGCATCATGGATGGGTTGTGCAGTTGTTGCCCGATTTCCCGCCAGACCTCATACAGTGCGGTGCTGTGGCGGAAGTGCGAAGCCATTTCCAGCGAAGACATGGCACCAGGAATGTCATTCGCCATCATCCGGGCGCGTGCCAGATAAATCCAGCGGTCATGTGTCTCCGGGAGGGGATATTGGATCGCAGATAGAGACCGGATCGAGGCCTGAAGGGACTTCTGTTCCGAATCGGCATCCCCCGCCATACGGCTTCCCAGAAACTGCTCGAATCCGCGCTTTAACAGTTGCTGGTCCCGCAGTCCCGCCAGACTGCTCAGGATCAGCAAAACTCCGAGAATGGCCGGCAGTATCGTAGGGAAGCGGATACGCCACTCATGGCAAGGCCCGGGAAGCGACAGCAGCGCGAGATAAATGACCGCCAGAAAAACCGGCTGAGGCTGGCGTAGTGGAAAATCCACCAGGCAGTGAAAGAAAATCAGGCACAGGCCGGTGCCTGCAATCCAATGCTCCCCCCACATTTCCGGATCGGCTTGGGCTTGCCGCAATCGCTGGAACCACAGACGGAGGACAGCTCCAACCAGCCAGAAGAATGCAACCCCCCCCGCAATCCCGGATTCAGCTACCACCTGGAGAGGGTCGGAATGCGCCTGTGGCACCAGTCCGACTGTGGGGCGGTCATGCGGGAGGTTTCGCTGGCGGTACAGTTCTCCCTGATAAAGCGCATGGACTGTGTAGTATCTCCCCCAGCCGATGCCTCGGATCGGATGATCCTTGATCATCAGTGCGGTTGTGGTCCAGATAAAACGCCTGGCTCCAAAGCCCCCCTTCCAGCGTGGTGATGCCAGTGCCTCGGAAACCAGGCCTTCGGGATGGTTTGGAATTCCCCAGGGGAGCATCAGAAATCCCCACACCAGGAACAATCCAGTGAGTGCCGCCGGAATTTTCCACCAGGAAGCATTGTGCAGGAGCCTGTATCCAGCCAGGCTGGCCAGAGTGATCACGACAACTGCTGAAATCAGAAAAAACAGGCTTTTCTGAATCGGCAGATTTTCATTCAATAATCCCTGCAGGATCAGGAAGCACCCCAGTGAGGCTGCAGTTGCGGGGACCACCTCCGGCCTGGTTCTGACCCAGCCTGTGAATCTCCTTCGCCTCTCATCGGGCTTCGTGGTTCTCCTCGATATCCCAGCCAGAACTGATAAAGGCAGAATGATGAACAGGCCCAGCCAGGCCCCCACAGTGAAAACTGTGGTCAGTGCATACACCAGCAGCAAACCACCGATTGCAGTGATCCATCCACTCCATCGACTGGAGCGATCCCCAAGGAACCATCCTGCCAGCACGATCGGAGTGAGGTAACACAGATATCCCCCCACCTCATTGGGGTTTCCCAGAGTTGAGGAAAGATTAAAGCGCCAGTCTGAAACCGGCTCACGGCTCCAATGGTAAAAACCCCAGTCCTGCAGGATCGCCACCAGCCCGACGAGAACTCCTCCCACAAGGCAGCTGGCCAGAAGGATTCGAATGCTGCGCTGCCTCTCGAACGCACTCTGCCGCAGCAGCCAGGTGAACATCAGGCGGTATGCCAGATATGCCACCACCAGGCGAAACAGGAACATGAAGGCCACCTGGTGATCTTCCGCTGTCCAGCGAAATGCCAGCGTAATACAGATCAGGCACCCGAGCAGAGGCGGATCGAGCTGAGAAAGCGGATTCAGGACCGGCTGGGCATTCCACCAGCGCACCAGCAGCAAGAATCCCACCCAGCAGGACAACAGCAGCCATTTCGGTTCATGAAAGCTGTCATAAGCCTGGCTCCAGAAAAGAAGCGGAAAGCACAATCCCCAGCAGATATAGAAAGGGCGTTCCGGGATGAGCGGACGCCTGCTAGGCTTTGCTGAAAACAATTCAGGTCCGGTATTCATGAATCCAAAACGACTTTCCTTGCTGCCCGTTCGTTTTCTGGCACTGCTGGTGGGTGTTGTTTTTTCCCTTCAGTGCCTGGCGAACCAGCCCAATGGGACACCCACAAAATTCATCCCCGATCAGGGGTATCTGGCATGGAGGCAGAAACTCCTCGATTGCCTGACCCCGCTCCGATTGATGTGCATCGCTGCACACCCCGATGATGAAGACAGTGAGACTCTGGCATTCTACAGGTATCGATATGGAGTAAGAACCTCCATTCTGCTGGCCAACTGGGGTGAAGGCGGACAGAACGAAATCGGCCCCGAACTTTACGAAGAACTGGGTGTTATTCGTGCCCATGAAACCATGGAGGCTTCCCGCCTGGTCGGGACCGGCAGGATTTACTGCCTCAACCAGAAGGATTTCGGATTCTCGAAATCAGCTTCGGAAACCTGGTCCTTCTGGGACCATGACCGGGCGCTGGAAGAAATGGTCCGAATTCTGCGCATCGAAAAACCCGATGTTCTCATCACGAACCATCGTTTCGGCACTGGGCATGGCAACCATCAGGCCATTGCCGGGCTGGCGGTGCAGGCCATTCCGATGGCAGCATCCCCTGAATGCTTTACCGGACAGATCCGCGATGAAGGCCTGCTCCCCTGGAAGGTTCAACGTTTCTTTCAGCAGGTCCGCCACCATGAGGGCCTTCCCGGAGAACCTTTCGATGCCAGTGTGCCGGTTGGCGAAATTGATCCCCTGCGGGCTGTCGCTTACCAGGAAATCGCATCGGAAGCCCTGCTTCGCCACCGTTCCCAGGGGGTCAAAGGCATCTGGAACCAGGTGAATCAGGCCCGAATCACCCAGCCGGAGAATTTCTTCAGATCCGTCCTCGATAAAGATTTTTCTGAACCTCTTCGTGATCTCTTTGAAGGCATGAAGGGTGCCTGGTGGCTCGAGAGCGAAGAACCGGCGGCTGCTTTTTCGAAGCTCCTGCCTGCTTCGGACACAGCGAATGGCCCTTTTCAGTATGCGATCCTGGATGCCATGAAATTTCTGGGGCAGGACTCCTCCCGTTTCGAACACGCCCTGAACAGGGCTGTGGAAATTCTCTCAGCCTCCCCGGACAGCAGCACAATAAAGCCTGAAACCCTGTTGGAGATTCCAGGTGAAATGTGGGGGTTGAGCCTGGAGGTTCACTGTTCCGAGGATCCACTGGTTCCTGCCCAGGAATCGATATTCAGCCTGATTGTCCACAACCAGGGGCCAGCGATGGTTGTTGTCGACAGCTTCGATCTGGCTGTTCCGACCGGGTGGCTCCTGACACCGATCAAGCAGGAGTCCGGCTCACTCGGGCCATTCAAACAGGCTGAAGCCCATTTCCTTGTGAAGCCGGCATCAGATGCATTGCCCACTCAACCAGGAGTGGTGGATCTCTATCGCAGCAGGCAGCCTTTTCAGCCTCAGATTCGAGCACGCGTGATGGTCCGGAAGGATGGGAACAGGGGGGCTGTTTCCCTCGATAAGCGCATCGAAATCGCAGCCCCATGGGAAATCAGGATCGAGCCGGCAGTCAGCCTTGTGCCTCTCCTGATGGCGTCATCCCGAAAAAAGACACCGCCTGGAAAAAATGATCCATCCGCTCCATTTCGGATCGAAGTGACCCGCCATGCCGCGGCTGGAACCACCGCGGAACTGGTGGTCCAGCTGCCGGATGGAACCCAACGGCGCACTGAGCTTGACCCTGGCCAGGCGCGGCGTGCATCCACCCGGGTGGAATGGACACCGGATTCAAAGATCAAGCCGGGAACCTATCCGGTCAAAGCGGTATTGAATTCCCAGGGGAATTCCTGCGAAGCCCAGGCCAGTGTTGTTCTCGCAGATGTCCGTGTTCCTGAATCTCTCGAGGTGGGAGTGATCCAGTCCTATGATCAGACACTGCCCGATGCCCTGAAGGCTCTCGGGGTCGATTTCTCACTCCTGAATGAGGCGGATCTGCTCCGTGGAGATTTCACCCGATTCGATGCCATCCTGGTCGATATCCGGGGTTATCTCGAACGAAAAGACCTGGTGGCTGCAAACCCCCGCCTTCTGGATTATGTCAGGCAGGGGGGGCGTCTGGTTGTGTTCTACCATAAATCCTTCGACTGGAATGATGCCGATCCTCCCTTTGCCCCTTATCCATTGAAGCTGGCCGGTTCCAGAGTGACTCGTGAAGATGCCCCGGTCACTGCGCTCAACCCGATGCATCCCCTTCTCCGCTATCCGAATGTGATTGAAAAACAGGACTGGGCGAACTGGGTTCAGGAAAGGGGGCTTTATTTCCCGGACACTTATGACTCCCATTACCAGGAGATCGTATCAATGTCCGACCCGGGGTCAGAACCGCTCAAGGGGGCGATTCTGTATGCCACCTATGGCAAGGGGGAGTATATTTACACCTCTCTGGCGCTCTATCGCCAGCTGAGAGCCTGTGTTCCGGGTGGTTTTCGTTTGTTTGCCAACCTGATCAGCCCGAAGGATCTCGTCCCTTAATCGTCATTTCGGCAGGGGCACGGCATGACGTGCCCCTTCGAGGCCCTTATATCAAAACGCTGGATCACCCCAGTTAATCTAGTCATTTCCTTTGGTAGACAATATAGTAAGTTAAAGGAAGATGGTTTTTTCTTTTGTGCTCCGTTAGATGGGAAATTGGAGGGTATCTGTATGTTTTTTTCAGGTAATCGAGAAAACTGGAAAGGCTTCACACTGATCGAGCTGCTGATTGTCATTGCGATCATCCTGATCCTGATCTCCATTGCGCTTCCCAACTTCCTTGAGGCCCAGCTGCGTGCAAAAACCACCAAGTCCTATGCCGAGATGCGCACCATGGCGACTGCCACAGAAGCCTTCCGCATGGAACGGGGGGTGCTTCTGGTGGATTTCTGGGATGCTGAAACACTCGATGGAATGAATCGTGTGAAACAAAAATTCAACAATGTGGGCAGTATCATGCCTCGTTGCTCCCCGGTTCATCCGACTGGAAGATCGATGGAATGTGTCCTTTACCCCCTGACATCACCGGTCAAATACCTGAGCAGGATTCCCGATGATATCCTCGCTCCGGCTGCAGGCGAAAATAGAACCGGCAACCTCGGCCATGATGAGCATATCAACCTTCCAGGAAACCGGACCTATCTGTATGCCGACCGGGATTCCAAAATCAAATACAATGGGGCTTATGGAAATGGAGACTGGAATGGCAGCACTTTCCCTTATCCGCCGGTCCCGGTCGCTGGAATGCTCCGGCCGCTCAAGATGGACGAATTTGTCTATTCCGGCTTCGGCCCCGGGGTTGAAAACAGTGTTTATGGTGGGTCGGTCCGGATGCCGGTGGCCTATTCTCCAACCAATGGAACAGCCAGTGTGGGTTCCCTGTATTACCGCTCGACAACAGGATCTGTGAATCCATAGGACAGATTGAATTCAAACCGGAAATTCACCCGGTCCCGCCACCCGGATCGAGGAGAGACCTGCGCCAACCGAGGAGAAAAACCTTTCGGCTGGCATTTCTATTGATACACTGTCAGGCAAATACATAAACACGGTAGAGGTCATGTCTGGAAATCGTTTCTCATACCTTCTCGTACTCCTGCTGGCGTTTTCAATTGGCAACAGCCAGGCTCATTCGGATGAAAAACCGCGCCTGTTCGATGCGACCGCAGCCCTCAGGGACTTCCGGCTCAAGCATGACATCCCATTGTTTGAACTGCCGGCCGATCGGGATCAGACACGAAAAGAACTGAAAGGAACAGTTCCAAAAATCAGACAGCTGGGTGAGATGGAAGTCTTCTGGATAGTCGATTTCACCAACTTCACGAACCTTGGATATCTGTCCCCCAATGAGGACAAAACCTACACCTTCGCGGAGCTGGCCCGGATCAGTCCCCATGCCTATCTGTATGTCGAAATGGGCCTCGGCATCGATTCCGACCTGCTCGACCAGATGGTCAGCGAGTTCGAATCCGCCATCTATGGAAAAATGACCCCGGTTTTCGGGATGCCTCCCGATGCCCTTGATGAAGACCCCCGTGTCACCATCCTCATTGCGACTTTCCTTGGCACTTCAATGTTCGGTGCAACAGCCGCCGGATACTTCGATGATGCCAACCAGTACACGGATTCCGAAGCCTTTTACATGAACCTCGGTCACAGCAATGAACAGGAAATGATCTATATCAATAAAGATTTCGTTACCCGTAATATGTTTACCAACCAGCTCGATCCCCTGGTTCTGGGGCTTTTCGCTCATGAATACCAGCACATGCTCCACTGGGCGCGTGACCCGGTCGAAGATGTCTGGATCAATGAAGGCTGCTCGGAATATGCCATGTTCCTCAGTGAGTTCGATGATACCACCGACCAGCATAAGGAGATGTTCGCGATCAGCCCAACCGACAGTTTGACCTCCTGGGATAACACTCTCTCGCAATATGGCGGATCCTATTTTTTCATGCGTTACCTCGGGGATCACTATGGCGGAAATTCAGCGATCGAGGCGATCACTTCCAGTCAGTTCCGCAGCCTCGAGGGCATTCATTCTTTCCTCCAGTCACATTCCGGGGTCACCTTTCCTGAGGTCTTCCACAACTGGGGCATGGCCAACATGCTGGATACCAGCAGTGGTGATTATTCGTATTCCTTCGAAAAATCCCCCCCCTACTGGCGCATCCTGTATGAAAGTGTCGGGCTCCAGGACCTGATGCCGATCTTTTTCACACTCCGCCTGAAATCGTTCAATGTCCCGGAGTTTGAAGCATTCCTTCCGGTCTGGACACATGAGTATTACCTCCTGCAGAGAGCAGCTGGAGAAGCAGGCCAGCCCTTCCATGGAACCATCGAAGTCGATGGGGACTATCGAGTTCGAGTCACTTATGCGGCCCTGCAGCAGGTCGGCTCATTCCCGGATGTGACCTACAACCTGCTCCGCGAAGACCCGGTCCAGCTCAGTCCGCAAGGTTTCGGGACATTCAATATCCCCGGGGGTGATAACCATGCGGCGCTGATAATCAGCTGTCTGTCATCCGGGCATGGGCCATCCATTACAAATGCAACCATGACCTACAGAATCCAGACATTCCCTGGTGCCGCCGGCGCCCTTGTTCAGGATGTGACCGCTCCAGCCGGAGTCGATGACCTGTTGATTGAGTCGATTGTCGATGACCGCATGACACTGTCCTGGACCGCTCCCGGCGATGATGGAATGAGCGGGATGGCGAATCTGTATGATATGAGATATTCAACAGAACCCCTGACACCAGATAATTTTGCCACAGGAATTCCGGTCAGAAACCTGGCGTTTCCCCGATCCCCCGGAACTGTTGAACAGTTTACACCCCCAGACCTCCCGGCTGAAACAACCCTGTATTTTCTCCTGAAGATCGAGGATGATGCGGGACACACCGCCTGGTCAAATTCGGCCAGTGGCATCAATGGCCCGGCAGATATCATCCCGCCAGCTTCAATCACAGACTTGCGAATCCAGTCGGTCGGAAACCTGAGAGCGGCCCTGCTCTGGAGCGCGCCGGGCGATGATGGCGTGGATGGAACTGCGAAGTCCTATGATTTCCGGTGGTCTCTGACCCCGATCACCACCCTGATGGAATTCCGACAGGCCCAGATTGTTCCCGGACCGAATCCCGCCATAGCCGGCACTCCTCAGTCCGTTCAAATCGATGAAATTCCTGAAGACACTGAAGTGATCTATGCCGCTTTGCGGGCCATTGATGATTCAGGGAATGTATCGGGCGTCTCAAATGTTGTACAAATTCCTCTTGGCACCAGTGCGGTATCCGAGGAATTGTGGGGATTGTACAAGTAGCGACAGATCGAAAAACCTCTCGTCGAAAGTTCCTGCAGGGTGCAGGGGCTTCTCTTCTGACCGCCACAGCCAGTGGATGCACATCCATGGGGCTGCGCAAGTCCCCCTTTGTTTTATCACGGAAACAGCAGACCAAAGCCAGCAATGTTCTGGTCTTCATGTCGGATGAGCATAACCCTTATTTCTCCGGCCTTGGCCGTTATCGGTTTGTTGAAACTCCTAACCTGGAAAAACTCGCCGAGCGTGGAGTCGTTTTTTCCAACACATACTGCCCATCCCCGGTCTGCCACCCATCACGCTCCGCATTCTGTGCCGGGCAGCGGGTTCATCAGATACAGACCTACAGCAACTGCAATCTTTTCAAAGCCACCTTTCCCAGCTATGGGCACATTCTCGCACAGGCGGGTGTGCATACTGTCAACATCGGGAAGACCGACTTTTACAATGATGGCGTCCGCCTCGGCTTTTCTGAGGTGATCTCGCCTGGAGAACGTCTCCAGCCGAACCCGTATATATCCCGCCAGCCGCTGGCAATTAACCCTGGAAGCCCCGTGGCAGCCAGGCAATATGGGGTGGATCCGAAGAATTTCGAATATGATATTCAACGTGTGGATGAGGCGATTCACTGGCTGCGGGAAACCGCTCCATCTCTCACACAGCCCTGGGTCTGTGTCGTGAATGGCATTCGCCCCCATTTTCCCCACAAAGTCGCCCAGGATCTGTGGGATAAATACCAGGCCCGCCACGACCTCCCCAGATTTGATGGCACAGTGGATTCCGCCAACCACCCCTATGCTCTCGACCTCCGCGCTCATTTCCAGACTGATCGATTTACTGAGGATCAGGTTCGCGGATTAAGGCAGGGATATTATGGGTGTGTCACTTTCATGGACCAGCAGGTCGGCCGATTGCTCGCTGCCCTCGATGAGTCCGGCCTGTCTGATCAAACCATCTTTGCCTACACATCCGATCATGGAGAGATGCTTGGGAAGTTCGGAATGTGGTGGAAATGCTCCCTGTATGAAGATTCGGCCCGAATCCCGATGGTCGTGGCCGGCCCCGGGTTTCCGAAAGGCCAGGTGGTTGAAACACCGGTGGATCTGCATGACCTCCAGGCCACTTTTTTTCATGCTACCGGAAAACTTCGTGAACGCCCCGATGGGTGGCAGGGAACTCCGCTCCCGGAAATTCCCGTCAATGATCCGGGCCGGGTTGTTTTTTCGGAGTACCATGGCCATGGCACCCGCGCCAGCAGCTACCTGATCCGCAAAGGGGATTGGAAACTGCATTATTGCATTGCTGCATCCCACCAGTTGTTCAATCTGGCCGATGATCCCGATGAGCTTCACAATCTGGCTTCAACTCATCCCGAAAAACTCTCCGAACTTGAAGGGGAATTGCGTTCCATCTGCAACCCCATTAAAGAAAATCAGCGTGCTGAAGATTACATTCAGATTCAGCTTGCCGAACTGGATAAGCGCGGGCTGTTACCTCCCCCACCTGAAGAACCTCCGATAGTCGATGGGGGATCTCTGGGGTGGTATGTCTGAGATTTTATCCTGGCGGCAATTGAATGACCCCGAAAACCAGTATATGGCTCTCTACTGGTAATGCCGGATGAGAGGAGAGCCGGAAGTCGGTCAAGCAGGAGGATTCCGTCCACCCCGCTCCCGCCATTGTCATTCCCGCGAAAGCGGGAATCCATTGGCAGATTCTTTGAGCGGGTTAATGCTCGATGACTACAGTCGCAACAGCCGGTGATGACAGCGGAGGGATTGCCTGGTCCAGAGCGATAAAACCAATCAGCAGGGACAGATAGGCCAGGCTGGCGAAAAAAAGCCGCCGTGCCTCTCGATCATTGCGTGTCTGGCTGAATTTCAAACCTGGCGACAGCATCATCAGGCCGAGGAAAATGGAGCCGAGGGTATAAAACCAGCCTGTGACTCCCACCAGCGACAGGCAGGCTCCAACCGGCAGCAGCGCACAGGAGTACAGAATAATGGCAGTGCAGGTCAATGCTCCATTCGGGTCGATGGCCGGCAGCATCCTGAATCCGCCATCGCTGTAATCCTGGCGATACATCCAGGCCAGCGCGAGGAAGTGTGGGATTTGCCAGACGAACAGGATTGCCGCCAGGATCCATCCGCCGGCACCCAGTTCATTCGTCGCTCCGGTCCATCCCATCAGTGGCGGAATGGCCCCGCACACTGCACCCACCAGGGTGCACAGGGAGGTCCTTTTTTTGAGTGGCGTATAGACCAGGACATACAGGAAGACAGTCAGCACTCCCAGCAAGGCGGTAATCGTATTGACAAATACAGCCAGCATCAGAATGCCCGCAAGCGCGGTTGTTAATGCCCAGATAAAGGCGTGAGCACGAGAAATCCGCCTGGAAGGGACCGGGCGGTTGCGGGTGCGTTTCATCAGGCTGTCCGGAAAAACCTCCCACCACTGGTTGAGGCCGTTGGCCCCCCCGCTGGCGAGTGTGGTTCCCAGGGTTGTCCAGAACAACAGGCTCCAATTCAAAACGTCATTTCGCGATGCCAGCAAAAAGCCGCCGACTGCTGTCAATGCAACCAGGCCGGTCAATCGTGATTTGGCCAGCTCCAGATAGATCGAAATAATTTTTCCAGGGGATGGTGTGCTCATGAATTCCTGCTTTTAGAAACGATCCTGGGACGGATGAGTTTTATTCCGCCCCCAAGATTGGTTATGATAGGACTGTTTGGCCTTCTCGACAACCAGGAAAAGGAATTCCCCATTTTATGGATAACAGAATGACTTCGAATGAAAATGAACAGGGATATGCCGACCTGTTTGCGCTCGGCTTTGGAACGACTGTGGGGATGTGGCTGGCGGGCTATCTGTGCCGCCTGCCAGCGGTCATGTTACCCAGCCAGCTGGTTCTGGCCCTGATGCTCCTGATTCTTCTGGCGGGTGGTTATCTTTCCGGCAGGCTCACATCCAGAGGGTGGCGTGGCGGGGTCTACACCGCTTTAACCGCTGCATTGCTGAACCTTTTGATCCTCGGGAGCCTGCTTTCTGGCGATAGCCCGAACCAGGTTCATCCAGCCGCCTTATTGTGGCTTCCAGGCTGGTTTCTGCTGGCGGCAGCCCTGGGCCTGGCTGGAGGGGTGATTGGAGCCAGGAAAAGGTCGGCTTCGGTTCACCCTGACTGGACCGGGCTGCTGGTTGTGGTGGGTGTTGCAGCCACATTCCTGCTCATCATTGTCGGGGGTCTTGTCACCAGCAATGATGCCGGTTTGGCGGTGGTCGATTGGCCCAATTCTTTCGGCTACAACATGTTTCTCTATCCCCTGTCACGCATGACCGGTGGAATTTATTATGAGCATGCCCATCGTTTATTCGGTTCTCTGGTCGGCATCACCACCCTGGTGATCACCTTTCATCTTTTCCGTGTCGATCAACGCAAATGGGTAAAAAACTTTTCTCTCCTCGTGCTCGCTGTCGTTATCGCGCAGGGGATTCTAGGCGGCTTGCGGGTTACAGGAAAATTCACACTGGCCACTTCTCCGGAAGAAGTCGCACCCAGCCTGACCCTGGCATTGGTCCATGGAGTGCTGGGCCAGTTTTTCCTTGGCCTGATGACAGTCCTGGCTGTCGTTGCATCGAATGTCTGGAAAAAAGGGCGAGTTCCGGCTGTCAGTGGTTCGCGTTCTATCGACCGCTGGCTCTCAGGCGGGATGATATTTCTGGTTCTTTTTCAGGTGATCCTGGGGGCATTGCAGCGCCACTTTGCGATGGGGCTTACCTACCACATCCTGGTTGCTTCGATTGTGGTCATGCTGGCCATCACGATCACAGTCCGGACGAATGCCTTTTATTCGGGCCAGCACCTCATCCAGCGTTTTGGAAGATGGCTTTCGGTGGTTTCCGGATTGCAGATTCTGCTTGGGTTAGGTGCTTTGATTGCGACCCTCCTGCATGTTCAGGGAGAACCTTATGCCGCCTGGGAAACTTTGATTCCGACCTCCCACCAGGCGGTCGGTGCGATTCTGTTTTCGGTGTCAGTGGGGCTTTGGACCTGGCTGTGGTGTGAAACTGCTTCAGGATCCTGATTATTTCATCAGCTCGGAAGCGGCTTTTTCCTGCAGTAACTGAATCTCGTGATCCCAGCGAGGTTGCAGCTCCGGAATCGCCTTGAATAAAGAATCCAGTGCCACTTTGAGCCGTGCCGGATCCCCCTTCCAGGTGATGACATTGCGAAGGATCCAGAATGATTTTTCATATTCTTTTTCGGCGATGTAGTTCTTCCCCAAATCCAGGGCATAATTGGGTCTGGGATAGCTCTTGCCCCAGGCGAACCATTTCTCATAGAGCTCGATGGATTTCAGACGGTAATCGCGTGCACGCCGGTCGAATCCGATTCTCTGATAACAGCGTGAGAGATAATCCTGCAACCGGGCATAAGTGGGATGCCTTTTCAGGCTCTCCTCATAATAATCAACCGCCTGAAGCATCGCCCTCTGGCGGTCCGATTCGTTGGATGATTCCGATGAGATTTTGAAATACGATGTCGCCAGGTTTTCAGTGACTACAACCACATCCCCTCGGAGCTGGCGGACCTTTTCAAAATGCTCGATGGCATCACCATAACGGCCATTTTCATA
>WBZO01001127.1_pt4 | contig 27663 bp, 26 predicted proteins | sample 5204261 | NCBI WGS metagenome assembly WBZO01 (sample SAMN12412400, study PRJNA552823) | activated sludge metagenome | isolation source: activated sludge from anammox sidestream of wastewater treatment plant... | place: USA: North Carolina | collected 2017-09
TAAATCAAGGAGAATCAAAATGACCGACATCAAATACGAAATCGTCAAAACCATCGGCGCGGTCTCGAAAGCCGCCTCCGGCTGGAGCAAGGAACTCAACCTGATCAGCTGGAACGAGCGCGAGCCGAAATACGACCTGCGCGACTGGTCTGGCGATAAAAGCAAAATGGGCAAGGGCGTCACACTCACCAAAGAGGAACTGCTCGCCCTGCGGGACTTGCTAAACAGCCTCGACCTGTGACCGACGACCGGGGGAAGAACGCCTGCCGCCGCCCGCATCGAAAGCCGGGAGCCCTTCGGTAAACTCAGGACAGGACTTTCGACTCCCTCCATCCCCCATTCCCATTCTCCATTCCCCATTCCCTATTTCCTATTCCCTATTCCCTATTCACCCTTCATCCTTCATCCCTTATACTCCCTCCTCATGAAACGCTACCTCCTCTTCACCGTCTTTATCTCCGGCATGACCACGCTCGCGGCGGAACTCGCGGCGGGACGCTTGATCGGCAACGTCTTCGGCACGAGCAACCTCGTCTGGGCAAGCATCATCGGGCTGATCCTCATCTACCTCACGCTCGGCTACTTCCTCGGCGGCAAATGGGCGGACGCAAACCCGACTCCGCTGGCCATGTACCGCATCCTGGCGTGGGCGGCGTTCACAGTCGGGCTGGTGCCTTATGTCGCCGTACCCGTCCTCCGGTCCGCGGCAGAGGCGTTTGAAGCCCTGAGCGTCGGCATCCTTGCAGGCTCCTTCATCGTCGTGCTGATTCTCTTCATCGTCCCCATCACCCTGCTTGGGACGATCTCGCCTTACGCCATCCGTCTTTCAGTGGACGACGCCAGTAAAGCCGGTCAAATCTCCGGGCAGATTTACGCCGTCTCGACTCTCGGCTCGTTCATTGGGACGTTTCTTCCCACCCTGATCTTCATCCCCACCATCGGAACGCGCCTCACCTTCGCCGCCTTCGGCATGATCCTGCTTCTGACGGCTCTGCTTGGGCTGTGGCGTTTTACGAACCGCCGCGAAGCGCTCAAACTGACATGGATGCCGGTTTTGCTGGCGTTGATCGCCGCCCTCTTCGCCCATCAGTCGCTGAAGAACAGCGACGGCAAAGTGTACGAAACTGAATCCGAATACAACTACATTCAAGTGCAGGAAGTCAACGGCTTCACGCTCCTGCGGCTCAACGACGGGCAGGGAGTTCATTCCATTTATCATCCCGACACGCTCTTCTACAACGGGCCCTGGGAGCAATTTTCAGCGGGCCCGTTTTTTTACGCAAACCGTTCCCCCGACGACATCCACAGCATGGCCATCGTCGGACTCGCGGCTGGGACGGCGGCGCGGCAAGCCACAACCATCTACGGCGCAGACCTGCAAATTGACGGCTACGAACTCGACCCAAAAATCGCGGAAGTGGGATACGAATATTTTCACATGGATTTGCCGAACCTGAACGTGATCATCGGCGACGGCAGACTCAACCTGGATCGTTCAGCGAAACAATACGACATCATCGCCGTGGACGCCTACCGCCCGCCCTACATCCCGCCGCACATGACGACCCTGGAATTTTTCACCCTCTGCGCCTCCCGCCTGACCGACGACGGAGTCCTGACCCTCAACGTCGGGTCCACGCCGGGAGACCGCCGCCTGATAGACGGACTCGCCACCACAATGGCGCAGGTCTTTCCGTCCATTCACATCATGGATATTCCCGGTTCGCTCAATACGATGCTCTTCGCCACAAAACAGGAGACCGCGCCCGAAAACTTCGCCGCCAACCTGCTCCGCCTCGCCCCCGACCCCGGGCAAAATCCCCTGCTCGTCACGGTCATGTCCTCCACCTACGCCAACTTAAAACCCGGCTACAAAACCACAACCGTCTTCACCGACGACCTCGCCCCCATCGAATGGATCGTCAACGATATGGTGGTCAGATTCGTACTGGAAGGCGGGCTGGAGTTTTTGCAATAGCAAACCGCCGCCATGAAATGAGAGATCATTCCACTTCGGAAAGTACGATGATCGGAATTTCGGATACCCGCTTCAAATCAAGGTCGTTGGTGACAAACGCGCCGCATTGCGACTGTATGGCAACGGCAATCTGCAAAGCATCAGTCAACGAAATGTTATATCGCGCCCTCAAATCTGCGGCTTTATCGGCGGCTATCTCGTCAATCGGGAGGAACAATACGCTTGGGTTGTTCACCATCAAGTCGGAGAAAATCTGGGCGACTTCGGGGTTACCGCCTCGATAAGGCAAAACCAGACATTCTGCAAGTGTGATAGGCGACACAACGACTGTCAGCGAACCATCGTCAAGTTTCGAAAATATAGGTTGAACTTTTGCAAAGAACTCCGGGTTCTTCTCGACGAAGTAAATAATAACGGCGGTATCAAGAAAAATCAGTTCAAGCGAATCCAGCCGTTCGGAAAGGTTCATTTTCCTTCCCGGATCATAAACGCGCGTCGCGCGCCGTCTTCAATGCGGGAACGACTGATATAAATTTGCGCGTCCATGCCAAGCGCAGGATAGGGCAATAAACCAGCCGCATCGCTCCAGCGTCGGCGTGCTTTCTTTCGGGCAGGCAGATCCTGACGCACGCCCTGAATTAACCTGCTTGCCAGCAAAAGTCGCTCAGACGGCGTCAATTCACCGGCGCGTTTGAGCAGTTGGTCAACATTTTGAAGAGCCATAATCAACCTTTCCAGTCTCTGGAATATTATACCGTTATCTTCGCCGCACACGAAAACGCTGCCGGGTAAAATTTTCTGGCGTTACAATAACCTTCATGAAACTCCCCATCGCCATTTCCCTCCTCGTTTCCCTGCTCACCCCCCTCGCCCTGCTGGGATTTGCCCTGCGCGTCCTGCTCACGCCGCTGTACTACACAATCGAATACAACATGCCCTACTTCCCCGCGGACGAATACGGATTCACAAAAGAAGACCGCCTGCGCTGGGCAAAACCCTCGGTCGAATATCTCGTCAACGACGCGGATATTTCCCATCTCGCCGGATTGCAATTCGACGACGGAGCCCCGATCTACAGCGGGGGCGAACTCCGCCACATGGAGGACGTCAAAGGCGTGGTGCGGGGATCGTTGAATATCTGGTACGCCTCGCTTGCAGTTCTGTTCGCCCTCGCGCTTCTCTTCTGGAGGATGAACGCCCTGCCCGAATACCTCAACGGCTTGCGCCGCGGCGGTCTGTGGATGATCGGACTCGCCATGACGTTGGGGCTCATCGCCGGGGCGGGGATTCTGCTTAACCCGGAGATATTCTGGACATTCTTCTCCGGCTTCCACACCCTCTTCTTTGAAGGCGACTCCTGGCTGTTCTACTACTCCGACACCCTCATCCGCCTCTTCCCCATCCGCTTCTGGCAAGATGCCGTCATCGCCATGGCGGTCATCGCCCTGGGCGGCGGTGCGGCGCTGGCGTTTGGGTTGCGCAAATTCAGTAGAGCAAGTCTATAGACTTGTTCTACGCGGTGTATAATCCCATCACAGGAGATTCTTAATGGCATTCAACCTATCATTAGAGAACAAAGTCGCCGTCGTCACCGGCGGTTCGCGCGGAATTGGGCGCGCCATTGCGCTCAAATTCGCCGAAAACGGCGCGGCCGTCGTGATCAATTACAACAGTTCGCCCGACGCGGCGGAGGATGCGGTCAAGAAAATAACCGAAGCGGGAGGAAAAGCCGCCGCCTTCAAAGCGGACGTCTCCGATTTCAAACAGGCTGAGTCGCTGATCAAATTTGCGATCGAAACCTTCGGCGACCTGGGCATCCTCGTCAACAACGCCGGAATCACCCGCGACCAGTTGATCATGATGATGCCCGAAGCGGACTGGGACGCCGTCATCAACACCAATTTGAAAAGCGCCTTCAACTGCTCGAAAGCCGCCGTCAAACACATGATGCGCAAACGAACCGGACGCATCATCAACATCGCCTCCGTCGCCGGGCAGATGGGCAACCCCGGGCAGACGAATTACTCCGCCTCCAAAGGCGGGCAGATCGCCTTCACCAAAGCCCTGGCTCGCGAAGTCGCCGCGCGCAACGTCACCGTCAACGCCATCGCGCCCGGGTTTGTGGACACCGAAATCCTCGACGCCATGCCGCCCGAAACGCTCGAAGCCGCGCTCAAACTTGTGCCGCTTGGGCGCAAGGGCAAACCCGAAGAGATCGCCTTCGCCGCCGCATTTCTCGCCTCCGACGGAGCCGCCTACATCACCGGGCAGGTCCTCGGCGTGGACGGCGGCATGGCGATGATGTAAATCAAACGCGCTCTGCGAAACCAGACAGGAGCAAGAATGACTGAAAGTATGCAAGGAAAAACGACCGTATCGCCGGAGGTGTTAACCGCCATCACAAGCCTTTCTGCGCTGGAGGTTCCGGGCGTCAGCCGCCTGGCCCCCGTCAGCGGAGGCGTGAACCGCCTCTTCCGGCGCGGAATCAGCGACGGCGTTCGCATTGAAGCGAAGGACAACATCGTCAGCGTGGACCTGTTTCTAATTCTCAAGGAAGGCGTCAACATCCGCGAAGTGAGTCGCAACGTCCAGCAAAATGTGGCGCGCTCAATTCAAGAGATGGTCGGCATGGAAACGGGCGAAGTGAACGTACACGTCGAAAATATTGACTTTGAAGGGGACAGCGGCAACTAGGATGAAACCGCGAACCCGGGCGCGCTCGCTCGCCTTGCAAGTTTTATACGAAACAGACCTCTCCGCGCACCTGCCGGGCGACGTGCTGAAAACCCGCCTGGAGGAAACCACCCTGCCCCCCGACCTGGCAGAGTTCGCAAGAGGCATCATCTTCGGCGTCATGCCGTTGCGGGAAACGCTGGACAAAGCCATAGCGCGATACGCGCCCGAATGGCCGATGGATCAGGTCGCCGCAATAGACCGCAATATTTTGAGAATAGCATGCTGGGAGTTCGCCGTCTCGGGCGAAACGCCGGTCAAGGTGGCCATCAACGAAGCGGTGGAACTGGCAAAAATATACGGCTCGGACTCCACCGCGCGCTTCGTCAACGGCGTGCTGGGCGCCCTGGTGGATCACGCGCACGAGCTTCAACAGATTTTAACGCCGGAAAAAAAACTGGACTCTTAACGAATGGAAATCCTCGGCATTGGAATGCCTGAACTGGTCTTCATCGTCATCATCGCCCTGCTCATCCTCGGACCAAAGGATATGCAAAAAGCAGGCAAAACCATCGGGAAATTCTTGCGAAACATCGTCACCTCCGACGGCTGGAAAATCTTCCAGCAGACCTCGCGCGATCTGCGCAACCTGCCCACCCGACTGATGCGGGAAGCGAACGATGACTTGAATCGGGTTGGGGATGAAATAAAAAAAGCCGCCTCTCCCCCCGACCCAAACCGGATCAGCCCCGCAAACAAACGCCCCCAGCCCAAGCCTTTTTCTGCCATGCCCGCTCCCGAGCCTGGAACTGGGGACGAAAACGCCCAAAAATCCCAAGGCGACCCCGCGCCCGAAAGCGAACCGCCGACCAATGCGTAGGTTTTTCACCAGCGTCTGGGAGGTCATCGCCTTTCCATTCCGCCTGCTTTATAACATCCTTGCTTTTCCATTCCGGGCGGTTCGGCGCTTCATCAAGTTTCTAAACACCGACCCGGAGGATACCCCCCTCGCCGAAATCTTTGCAAATATAGCCACGAAGACCGAGATGCAGCAGGGAGTCCTGCAAAACATCGAGGTCATGCGCAAACACCTCCTGCGCGCTGTAGGTGTATTGACTCTTTTTATTATTGCGGCTTTTTGGGCGGCTGTCCCCGTCATGGAGTTTCTCGCCGTCCCCATCGGCGGGCTCGAAAACCTGCAAGCCATCCAGGTGACGGAAGAACTCGGCGTTTTCATGCGGGTGGCAATGATGACCGGGATCGCCGCCGCCTTTCCCTTCCTGGCTTTCGAAGCGTGGCTTTTCATCGCCCCCGGATTGTGGTCGCGCGATAAAAAAATGGGGCTGATCGGCATCCCGATTTCCTATCTGCTGTTTCTTGCCGGGATGGCGTTCACTTTTTATGTTCTGCTGCCCGCCGCGCTGCCCTTCCTGGGCGGGTTCACGCGCATCGCAGAATTCTGGGCGGCGCGCGAATATTTCAATTTCGTCACCGGGCTGATGTTGTGGATCGGGCTGTTCTTCGAGATGCCGCTGGCGGTCTACTTCCTGACGGCGATCGGGCTGGTCGAACCGAAGTTTCTCGCCGAACAATGGCGGCTGGCGATCGTCCTGATCGCGGTTCTTGCGGCGGCGGTCACGCCCACCGTGGACCCGGTCAACATGGGGCTGGTGATGATTCCCATGATAATGTTATATTTCATCAGCATCGGCATGAGTTACATCGCGCGCGCCGGGCGCAGGAAGGCAAAAGCCGCGGCGCAGGATGCGCTCGAAGAAACCGGGGCAGGCTAGGGCGCGGCAGGAAGCGCAAGCCCATCAAGGAGAAGAATGATGAAAGAGAAATCCATCCCGGCGAAGCGCTGGGTATACGCGGCATTGATCCTCGCCCTTGCCGGGCAAGCCTGCCAGATCTCGCTGTTCGACCCGCCCGCCAATCCTGTCACCGCCACGCCGGACGCGTTTTCTGCGACCAGCACGCCCTTTCCGGCGGCGCAGGTCACGTTTGTGGTCAACATCCCCGAGCCGCTCCAGCAGGGCGAGCAGGTCGTCGTCGCAGTGTTGGACGAGGTGACGGGCTTGCCTTTGAACGCGACCCAGTATCCGTTGAACCCGCGCGACTCGGTCACTTATACCGGGGCGATCCCCGTTCCAGTCAACTCGGTGGTGAAGTATCGGTACGGGCGCATGTCCGGCGGTTCGCTCATCTTTGAAGAGACCGTCTTCGGCGAGGCGATCCGCTATCGGATGCACAATGCCGCAACTTCGGCGGAGGTTCAGGATGTGGTTGCGGTATGGGGCGATCGCGCGACGACGCGGCAAACGGGCGTCATTGCGGGGTCGGTCTTCAACGCCGACTCCAATGCGCCGTTGCCCAACATTCTTGTGACGGCGGGCGGGCTGCAAGTCATCACCGATTCTCAGGGGCGCTTTGAACTGGCGGGTTTGCCTGTGGGGGTGCATCAACTCACGGCGTACAGCATGGACGGTTTGTACCAGCCCTTTCAGCAGGGCGCGAACGTCGAAGCGGACAAATCCACCCTGGTGGATGTGCGGGTCAAGCCTGCGCGGCTCGTCAGCGTGACTTTTAATGTGACCGTCCCTGAAGATACCGTGCCGGGCGTGCCGGTGCGCATTGCGGGGAATCTCGCGCAATTGGGCAACACTTTCGCCGATCTGCATGGCGGCATGAACGTCTCGACAGACCGGATGCCGATCATGAGACTCCAGCCCGACGGGCGATACTCCTATACAATCGGGCTTCCGGCGGGCGCGTTCATCGAATACAAATATTCGCTGGGCGACGGCTACTGGAACGCGGAACACGATGCGGCCGGCGGCTGGGTCGTTCGCAAGTTCGTCGTCCCCGAGCAGGATGCGACTCTCGATGACCGGGTGCAGGCCTGGCTGGATTCCAACAAGTCGGGTCCGATCCTTTTCGAGGTTGGCATCCCGTCCGTCACTCCTGCGGCGGATATCATTTATATCCAGTTCAACGTCTTCGGTTGGACGGAGCCGATTCCCATGTGGCCCCTCGGCGTGGTGGATGGAAGGACGCGCTGGGCATATCAACTTTACGGTCCGTTGAATTTCTTCGGCGCGCTTTCCTACCGTTATTGCCGCAACGGGCAATGTGGAAGCGCGGACGATACACAGACTGTGGGCGCCTCTCCAACCGGGCGGCAAACCACGACCAGCCTGCTCGGACAGGACTTGGTGGATACGGTCGCATCGTGGAAATGGTTCGAGAATCCCGAAACGCTCCCTCTGGTGGGAACGAACATCACGCCGCGCGCGCCCGGGTTTGTGGCGGGGATTGAATATCAGCCAACCTTCCGCCCGAATTTCAGTTACTACGCCTGGCAGACCTTCGCCAACTCCAAAGCCATCGGTTCGAATTTCGCCGTGCTGACCCCCTCGTGGACGGCGACGAGCGCTTCACCGTTGAAGTTTGCGCCGCAGCCCGGTCTGGACCCGTTATGGATAGACACTGCCATCATGGCTTCGCAGGCGCGCGACAACGGGTTGAACGTTTCGATCTTCCCGACGCCGCATTTTCCGCCCTCGGGCGATTCGGCCGTCTCAGCCAGCGCCCAATTCTGGAAGAACGCTCCGCGCGACGCCGCATGGTGGCAGGCATGGTTCACGCGTTACCGAATTTTTCTCGTCAACTACGCCGACCTGGCGTCTCAAACCGGAGCGCAATCCATCATCCTCGGCGGGGAATGGGTGACGCCATCCCTCCCCGGCGGACTCCTGCCGGATGGAACCCCCTCCAACGTCCCGGCGGATGCGGAGGCGCAGTGGCGCGGCATCATCGCCGAGGTGCGCAATCGCTTCAAGGGGCAGGTATTGTGGGCGCTGCCGTATGAAAAATCGAGCATCGCCTCGCCGGTCAACTTCCTGCGCGACGTGGACGGCATTTATCTGCTGTGGTCGGTCCCCCTCGCAACCAGTCCGACCGCCACAAAGGACGATTACGCCAGCGAAGCGGGACGCCTGCTCGACAACGAGATCAACCCGCTGATGATCCTGCTGGGCAACAAGCCGGTCATCATCGCCGCGGCTTATCCTTCGGCGGCTGGCGCGGCGAGCGGATGCATATCGAACGGGGCGGGGGGCTGTCTCGATTACAATGCGCTCTCGAGACCGAACGCGGATATTTCCGCCGTGAGTCTGAGCCTGCAAACCCAGGCGGATATCTACGAAGCGCTGTTGATCGCAATCAACGCGCGTTCATGGATCTCCGGCTTCGTCAGTCGCGGGTATTTCATGCCGGTCGCCTTGCAGGATAAATCCGCCTCGATCAACGGAAAACCGGCCGCGAACGTGCTGTGGTATTGGTATCCGCGCCTGCTTGGGACGGTGCATTAGCGGGAGGGCGGACTCTACGATACACAGCGGCAAATCTTCGGGACGGCATATTAATCTCAATTTGAGGTCGCTTCGCGGCCAAAAGGCAAAATCGGCGGCTCATAATGAGGATGTACGGCGGCGAGCGATCTATTAAATTCCAAACTTGGAGGAGTTATGAAAACAGCAGGCAAAATATTGGGGCGAATTTTGATCGTCATTTTGATCGTCGCCGTGTTGGCCGGCGCGGGCGGGTTGTTCTACTTCAAAAGTTACCTTCCCAACAAGGTCGCGCCGCAATCCTTCCCGCAAATTGACGGGGAGATTCAACTCGAAGGCTTGAACGGCGAAGTAAACATCTACCGCGACGCGATGGGAATTCCGCACATTTACGCCGCCACATCGCATGACTTGTTCTTCGCGCAGGGATACGTCCACGCCCAGGATCGCTTCTGGCAGATGGACGCCTGGCGGCATATCGGCTCGGGCGAACTCTCCGAAATGTTCGGCGAAGGACAGGTTGAAACCGACTCCTTTTTACGAACATTGGGCTGGCGCAAAACCGCCGAAACCGAATGGGAGGGGCTGGACGCTGACACAAAAGCCATGCTGCAAGCCTACGCCGACGGCGTGAACGCCTACCTGGCCGATCATCACGATACCGCCGTCAGCCTTGAATACGCCGTCCTCGGTCTGCTCAGCCCCGACTACGTCATCGAGCCGTGGGAACCTGTCCACTCGCTCACCTGGGGCAAAGCCATGGCATGGGACTTGCGCGGCAACATGGGCGAAGAGATCGAACGCGCCGAACTGTTCAAAGTCCTCACCCCCGAACAGGTCGCCATCTTCTACCCTGAATATCCAAAAGACCATCCCATCATCGTTAACAAGATCGGCGAAGGTCAGATGGCGTCCGCCTCCACCGGCATTGATGCCGCGCCTTTGGATTATTCGAGCCTCGATCTCGATCCTGTCTCGCGCAACGCTTCTTTACTGGACCCGATACTTGGTCCGCTCGGCGACGGGATCGGGTCCAACTCCTGGGCTGTCTCCGGCGAACTGACCGACACCGGGATGCCCTACCTCGTCAACGACCCGCACCTCGGCATTCAAATGCCGTCCATCTGGTATCAGGTCGCCCTGCATTGCGTCGAAAAAAGCGACGCCTGCCCCTTTGAAGTGGCCGGTTTCTCCTTTGCGGGCGTGCCGGGCGTGGTCATCGGTCATAACGACCGCATCGCCTGGGGCTTCACCAACGTCGGACCCGACGTGATGGACCTCTACATCGAAAAGGTCAACCCGGAGAACCCGAACCAATACGAATTCAACGGCGAATGGGTTGATTTTGAAACCTACGAAGAGACGATCAACATCGTCGGCGGCGAACCGGTCGTCATCACAGTGCGCAAGACCCGTCACGGGCCGGTCGTCTCCGAAACCTACGGTCCCGTCAGGGACAACAACCCGGATGCGGAATATCCCGCCTTCAAAGACCGCGTGAACGGCGTGGAGTTGCCCGAACAATACGTCGTCGCGCTGGCATGGACGGCGCTGACTCCCTCCTCTCCCTTCGAGGCGATCTGGGGCTTCAATCAGGCGCAGAATTTCGAAGAGTTCCGCGAAGCCGCCAAAGATTTCCATGTGCCGGCTCAAAACCTGCTATACGCCGATGTGGACGGCAACATCGGCTATCAGATGCCCGGCGACATTCCGATCCGCAAGAATGGCGATGGGACCCTGCCCGTCCCCGGCTGGACGGACGAATACGACTGGGAAGGCTACATTCCCTTTGAAGACCTGCCCTACACCTTCAACCCGGAGGAGGGCTACATCGTCACCGCCAACAACCAGGTCAACCCCTGGGACTATCCCTACCTCATCACCAAAGACTGGGACTACGGCTACCGCGCCCAGCGCATCGTGGATATGATCGAATCCGCGCCGGGCAAGATTGACAAGGAATATATGCAATTCATGCACGGCGACGGAACGGATTTGAATGCGCAAAGCATCATCCCGATATGGGATGGTATCCAGCGCGCCGCCGCAAGCGAAAACGAGGCTTACGCGCTCGACCTGATGCAAAAATGGGACACAACCTGCACAGCGGATTCGCAAGCCTGCGCGGTCTATCAATGGTTCTGGTGGAATCTCGCCCAGAACACCCTCAACGACAACCTGCCGGAGAAAAACTGGATCAGCGGCGGCTCGCAAAACTTCGAGACTTTCCGCCTGATTCTGCCCGACCCCGACAATTTCTTCTGGGACGACGCGTCCACGGCGGACATTGTCGAGACCCGCGACGACATCTTCATCGCCTCCCTGACGGAAACCATTCAACAAATGGAAAAGGAATACGGCAAAGACCCCGCCAAATGGCCGCGCTGGGGCGAACTGCACACCGCGACGTTCAAGAACGGCACCCTGGGCGAGTCCGGCATTTCGCTGATCGAAGACCTCTTCAACCGCGGCCCGTTCGAGAGCGGCGGCGGGCAGAGTTTGGTCAACGCGACAGGCTGGGACATTGGCAACGGCTTTTATGTGGACTGGCTGCCATCCATGCGCATGATCGTGGATATGAGCGATTTGAATGCCTCGCTCACGGTCCACACCACGGGGCAGTCGGGTCATGCCTATCACCCGCACTACGCGGACATGGCTCCGCTCTGGGCGAATGTGGAGTATTACCCAATGTGGTGGGAGCAGGAATCCATAATCAATGATGCCGAAGGGCATTTGGTGTTGAAGCCATAGAACGTAACATGTAGTAACGTGTAGGTCACGCTTGAAGCGTGACCTACTTTTTTAATTTATAAGCAATCCATCCACCCAAAATCAATCCGATATTACTTGCAATCAAATCAATCAAATCAAAGGTGCGGGCGGAAAAAAACTGTTGGGAGAATTCTTCGGCGGCGATGAACAGGGACAGGATCAGGCCGACTGAAAGGGCAACCCGGTTCGGGGTCCGGCTTTGAAGCGCGGAGAGGACGGCCGAGGTGAGGAAAAAGTTCAACAGCCCGAAAAGGATGAGGTGTCCGACCTTGTCCCCATTCTCAAAATCATACAAGGCGCGAATCGCGGGCGGGATGGCGTCGCGGTCGGCGAGGACGACGACAAAGATGATAAAGAGCGTGAAGGCGACGGCGGCGTACTTCATAAGAAAACGGGCGGGATGAACTCCCGCCCGCCGTTTTACTTCGCCTGCTTTTGCGCTTCCTGCCGGTGTTTCCACCATTCGACGATCATCGGCACAACCGATACAAGGATGATGACGATGATGACCAGTTCGAAATTTTTCTTTACAAAGGGAATGTTGCCGAAGAAGTAACCGAGCAGGGTAAAGAGGACGACCCAGGTAACGCCGCCGACGACGTTGTAGGTGGCGAAATATGAGTATGACATCTTCCCAATGCCCGCCACAAACGGCGCGAATGTGCGCACGATGGGGACAAAGCGCGCCAGGAAGATGGCTTTGCCGCCGTGCTTCTCGAAGAAGGCGTGCGTCTTGTCGAGATATTCCTTCTTGATCCATTTGATGTTATAGGCGCGGTCGCCCAGATAGTGACCGATGGAGTAGTTGACCGCGTCGCCCAAAACGGCGGCGACGATCAGCAGTCCGATCAGCCCCCAGACGTTGAACGAGCCGAGCGCGGCAAACGTCCCCGCCGCAAAAAGCAGGGAATCGCCGGGCAGAAAGGGCATGATCACCAGCCCCGTCTCCACGAAGATGACGGCGAAAAGGATGCCGTACGTCCACGCGCCGTAATCAGTGATGATCGTCTGCAAATATTCGTCAAGATGCAGGAACAGATCGAGAACGCTTTTTATAAAATCCATTTACAGTTTGACTCGCTTTCTTGTTGTACTGACAACGGGCGGGGATTATACCCCGCTTTCGTCGCGCGGCTTTATGCGGCTCAGCCAGTCGCCGAGGAAGAGAACAAGAATGCTCCCCAGCGCCCCGGCTGCAACATCCAGATCGCCGACCGCATACAGGACAAAGCCAAACTGCCAGCCTGCCGCCTGCCCCAGCGCGAAGCCAAGCGCTGAAAATAAAAGGTTAAGCCCCAGCCGCCATCCGCCCCCGCCGCGCCAGGTGTGGAACAGCGAGCCCAGCAAAAACGCAATCACCAGTCCGAGCAAAATTCCGGGCAATGTCATGGTTTTCAACTTTCCTTTGGATTATTGTTATATAGAAAATGGCTCTCTAAAATAATATTCTAACTTGGCTACGCGCAACTTTAATTTTTTCGTAAACATTCGTGGACGGTCACCGACTCAGGTGAGTTATTGAATAATTCCTCCGCCGAGCATTTTCTCCCCTTCATAGAATACCGCCGCCTGTCCCTTCGTCGCATCCCGCACAGGCGCGTCAAACGCGACCTTGACCTGGCCGCCGTCCATCGGCCTGACCCACGCCGGGACTTCCTTCGCCGTATAGCGGATCTTCACCTCCGCGCGGAACGGCTCAGGCGGCGCCTCTCCGCTGATCCAATTGACGCTTACCGCCGTCAACTCGCCTGACCCCATCTCCTCCAACGTCCCAACGATGAGCGCGTTGCGTTCTGCATTTTTCGTTATCACATACAACGGGACCGGCGAAGCGACCCCCAATCCCTTGCGTTGACCGATGGTGTAATTGGCCAATCCGTTATGCTCGCCGACTACTTTGCCTTCAAGCGTCTCGATATTCCCTGCCTTCAACATCTCCGGCGCATTGCGCCGAAGAAAATTCCGATAATCCTCGCCCGCCAGAAAACACAAGTCTTGCGAGTCCTTGCGTGAAGCCGTCGGCAATCCATACCTCTCCGCAATCGCGCGTATTTCAGATTTGGGATACTCCCCCACCGGGAAGAGAGCATGTTTCAACTGCTCCTGCCCCAACACATGCAAAACATAAGACTGATCTTTAGATGAATCCACCGCGCGGAATAAATTCCGTATTCCGCCTTCTGCATCCCGAATTCTCACATAATGCCCCGTCGCCATAAACTCCGCCCCCAGCGCCAGCGCGTGATTCAATAAAAATGTCCAGCGGATCTGGCGGTTGCAGATCAGGCACGGATTGGGCGTCCCGCCTTCCGCGTACCCATCCAGAAAATATTGCACCACCGTCTCGCGGAAGACTTCCTTCGCGTCCGTCACATAAAACGGAATGTCCAAAATCCCCGCCACCCTGCGAGCCTGCGCCATCGAATCGGGCGTGCAACAGCGGTTGGACTCTTCCTTCCCCGGTTCGCTCCACAAGCGCATCATCATGCCGGTTACGTCATAGCCCTGTTCCTTCAACAACGCCGCCGCGACGGATGAATCCACGCCGCCGGACATGGCGACAACGACTTTCTTTTTCATAAGCCCGGTGATTATAAACGAAAGGCGGCTTGACCTCCGCCCCCTTGTCCTGTATATTCCCACAATCTTATTTCGGGACAGGTAAATGCGCCGTTTTAACCATTTCAAGGCTCAAGCCGTCATCTTCGACAAGGACGGCACATTGATTGACTTCGATTTCATGTGGGGCGGCTGGACTCTCCATCTCGCCGAACAACTTCAACGCGTCAGCGGGCGAAACGTCCGCGAGGCGCTGTGCCAGGCGATGGGGTACGACGAAGCGGGTAAAAAAGTCCTGCCGCACGGAATGTTGGCTTCCAACCCGATGGAAAAACTCTACCGGTTGGCAGTGGACGTGATGCGCTCGCAAGGACTCGCCCCAGCCGAAGCAGAGCGCGTCGTCGCGCAGGGCTGGCGCATCCCCGACCCGGTCCTCCTTGCAAAACAATTCACCGACACGCGCGCGCTCTTCGCCGGGTTGAAAAACAAAGGCATACAAATCGCCATTGCCACCGCCGACGACCGCGCCCCCACGCAAGCCATGATCGAAGCCTTCGACATCGAAAATTACATCTCCGCCATCGTCTGCGCCGACGACGGCATCCCCTCCAAGCCCGCGCCGGACATGGTTCTGACTCTCTGCGAACGGATGGGCGTCGCCCCCGCGCATGTGATGGTCGTCGGCGACACCGTCTCCGATTTAAAAATGGCGCGCGCCTCGGGCGCAGGGATGGCGGTCGGCGCGCTCTCCGGCGTTTCCTCCGCTTTAGACCTCGCCCCCCACGCCGACCTCCTGATCGAATCGGTGGACGAACTGCACGCCTACGCCGAAGCCCACGAAACGCTCGCGCCACGCGCCGGACTCAACCCAGGACTCGCAACCTCCTAACGAAAGGTTGTCGTCTCGGACTGCAACCTCTTCAGATTTTGCCTCAAAAGGCGGGAGACTTTCGAGACCGCCTCTAACATACGCCCCCGCCGCGTTGAAAAGTCCAATTCTTCACAAGCGCATGGTAAAATCGCCAAATACCAGTCGGAGGCGAACGCCTGTCTTGCCGCCTCCGGCCGGACAGGCTTTTATTTTCGGAGCGTCCGCCCATGATCAAACTCTGTTACAGCACCTTCGGCTTGACCAACCTCGACTTCCTGCAATCCATCACGGAAGTAGACCGAGCCGGGTACCCGGGCGTGGAACTTTCCTTTCACCGCGACCAGTTCAACCCTTTCAATTTCACCGACGACTACCTCGACGCTGTAAAAAAGCGGCTCGATTCGCTCGAAGTGACCGCCGCCTGCGTTTCGACCGCCTCGCACTTCTTCACGCCCCAGCGACCTCACGAACCTTCGTTGATGAGTCCCGATCTGGCCGGGAGAAAACGCCGCATTGACCTCGTCAAACGCGGAATCCGCGCCGCCCGCAGGCTGGGAGTCCCTCTCGTCTCCTTCGGAAGCGGATTCATCCGCGACGAGCATGTGAGCAACCCTTCAGTCAACCCCCGCGAGTTGTTGGCGGACAGCGTCCATCAATGCCTGAAGGAACTGCACGACGGCGAAGATATCACCCTGCTCATCGAGCCGGAGCCGGGCATGTACATCGAAACGCTCGAACAGGGCATGAATCTGGTGGACGAAGTCGGGTCGCCGCGATTCCAACTTCATCTCGATCTGAATCACAATTATTGTTCCGAAATAAATTATCTCGAAGCGCTGGCACAAGCCGCGCCGCGCGCAAAGTTTTTGCACGTCTCCGATTCGCAGGAAGGTTACAACCTGAAACTCGTCAAGTGGGCGGACGGACTCACACTGGATTTGAACTTCGCCAAATATCTGATCTACTTCCCCGAAACGGCGGACTACCTGCTGGTTGACCCCGACCACCCGATCTATTTTTGCGATGACGCGCCGGACGCAAAACAAAAATCCCGCATCGAAGCGATCCTCGGCTCGGCGAACATCTCCGCGCCGCCCGCCTTCGTGGATTACAACAGCCTGCCCGCGGGACAATCCCCTTTCGAGAGCGAGATATTCGTCTATCTCATCTCCGTCCCCGGCTTGAGTTATGACGTGTTGGAACGCGCCCGCCCCATCATCATTTATCTTCGCAGTACGAAGGATAGGAACGGCAAACTGCTCATGGATAAAATGGTCGCCAACACGCTGACCGGAATCGTCCACTTCCACGAAATCCCCGGCGAAGGGACGATGGACTTCGCCGCCACCTTCCAGACCCTGCGCGACAACGGCTTCTCCGGCTACGCCTCGGTGGAGCTATATCACCACGTCGCCTCGTGGGAAAAAGCGCTGAAGGATAGTTACAAGCATTTATCGCAGTTTGTTTGATACTGTAGCGCAAAATTCATTTTGCGCCTGCGACAAGGCGGCATTACGATAATTACCAGAGGAGAGAGTCATGCTCGATTTCGTTCAACTCGGCTGGGAGGCTGAGACGGTCGGGGAATTGGATCATCGAAAATTGAAAGCGCCGCACGTCAAATTACGCGCCGCCACGCCGGGAGCGACCGGCGATATTGTCTATTCGGTGGATCTGCGAATCAACGAACCGAACTCCGTCTTCCTTTCCTCCACTGAAATGCACTCCTTCGAGCATTTTCTGCTGTGGGGATTCCAAAAATACCTGCCGCAAAATTTCATCTCCATCGGGCTGATGGGATGTCAGACCGGCTTCTACCTCATCCTGTTCAACGAAGGGCGGGCGGGAGTCATCCGCGATACATACGAAGCGATCCTGAAGGATGTCCTCGTCGCAAGCGAAGTGCCGTACGCCAACATCGCGCAATGCGGCAACTATAAAAATCACAGCCTCGAAATGGCGCAGGCGCTCGCCCGCCGCATTCTGGAGGCAAAAACGAACTGGAATAAAATTGTCTAGCGCGGGCTGCAAAGTCTCCAGACTTTGCGCCGAAGTCGGGGGACTTCGGACTCCGCAACGCAACCATTAGAGTCAGAATGAGCAACCGAAAAGTCACATTTCAACAAACCATCGCATACGAGGTCGTCAACACCTCCAACATATTCCATCCGCAAAACTGGGCATTGCTCTCAACGGGCAAGATCGAAGACGCGCGCCGTTTCGTGGTCGTGGACGCCAACGTGGAGAAGCATCACGCCAAAGCCCTCCGCGACTACTTCGCCCATCACCACATCGAAGCAAAAATCGTCGTCTTCCCCGGCGGCGAAGAGAACAAAACCCTCGACCATTACCTCTCCCTCGTCCGCGAACTGGACTCCTTCCCCATTCACCGGCGAGACGAACCGATCATCGCCATCGGCGGCGGAGTCCTCACCGACCTCGTGGGATTCGTCGCCGCCAGTTACCGGCGCGGCGTGCCGTACGTCAAAGTCCCCACCACTCTCATGGGCTATGTGGACGCCTCCATCGGAATCAAAACCGGATTCAACTTCAACGGCAACAAGAACCGGCTCGGCTCCTTCCACGCGCCGCAAACGGTATTGCTCGACAAAGCCTTCCTCAAAACCCTGCCGCGCCGCCACATCCTCAACGGCGTTTGCGAGATCGTCAAACTCGCCGTCATCAAGGACGCGCCCCTCTTCGACCTGCTCGAAAAAGACGGCGAAGAAAGCGTGAACGCCCTCTTCCAAAACCAGTCCGGAGCCGCCCTGCTCGACCGCGCCATCGCGGGCATGATCGAAGAACTGGAGCCGAATCTCTTCGAGGAGGACCTCGCCCGCAAAGTGGATTTCGGTCACACCTTCAGTTACGGGCTGGAGACGCGCCACGAAGCCCACCTCCTGCACGGCGAAGCCGTCCTGCTCGACATCCTTCTCTCCTGCCTGATCGCCCGCAACCGCAACCTGCTTGCGGATGAAGAAACCCGGCGCATCTTCCGCCTGACCGAAACCCTCGGCTTTGAACTGGACGCCTCGACCCTCGACCCGGACCTGCTCCTCGCTTCGCTGACCGAACGCACCTACCACCGCAACGGACTCCAGCGCGTCCCCATGCCGCGCGGAATCGGCGGCTGCGTCTTCCTCAACAACATCGGCGCGGACGAGATCGAATCCGCCGCGAAAACTTTAAAAGAATGGATTGCCATAAATCATGAAATCATTTGAGTAAGTGTCAAAAAGTTCCTAAAAATAAATTTCCGTCATTGCGAGGGCGGCGCTTTCCCGCCCGAAGCAATCTCATGGCTGGCTCATAGGATTGCTTCGCCGCAACGAACAAGAGCGTGGCTCGCAATGACGGGAAATTAAAGTTCTTTTCGATACCTACTTAAGAACGCCGCTTGCGCGTAAGAGACGCTCTCTAGCGTCGGGCGCGAACCAATACCACGACTTATAGAAAACGGAACCTACACAAAATGAAATCATTCGAAAATGCCGACAACAAAGAGATCGAAAAATTCGACAACGTCTCCGACATCTGGTGGGACCTCAAGGGCGAGATGGGCACGCTGCACGTCATCAACCCGCTGCGCACCCATTTCATCATGGAAAACCTGCCCCCCAACCCAAAGGTTCTCGACGTGGGATGCGGCGGCGGGATCCTCTCCGAGGCGCTGGCAAAGGCCGGGGCGCGGGTGACAGGCCTGGACTTGTCCGAAGCGTCCATCCACGCCGCAAAACGTCACGCGCAGAGTCAGGGCGTATCCATTGATTATCGTTATGAGCGCGTCGAAGACCTGGCGGAAAAAGAAGCCGGGACCTTCGACGCGGTGGCCTGCATGGAAATGCTGGAGCATGTGCCCGAGCCGGGGAAAGTTGTGGCGGCTTGCGCCAAAGCGCTAAAACCCGGCGGGCAGGCTTTCTTCTCCACCATCAACCGCACGCCCAAGGCGTTTTTGTTCGCCATCGTCGGCGGCGAATATATTTTGCGCCTGCTTCCGCGCGGCACGCACACCTACTCCAAACTGATTCGCCCCGCCGAATTGAAACAGTGGAACCGCGACGCCAATCTTGATTTCGTCCGCCTTGCCAGCCTGATGTACAACCCCTTCACCCGCAAATTCAAAGTCGCTCACGATAAAGAAGACGTCAACTACATGGCGCATTTTAAAAAACAGTAGGGCAAAATTAATTTTGCCGTACTTACGGAGTCTCTCAATGAAACGCTTCTTCGCTCTCTCCCGCACCACGCACGGAGTTCTCGACCTTGCCCTGCCCGGCTTTGTCGCCCTGCTGTGGCTGGGAGAATTTCCGCCCATCCTCACCATCCTCCTCTCGCTCTTCACCGCCTTCGCCGCCTACACCGCTATTTACGCCCTCAACGACCTCGTCGGCATCGCCGTGGACAGGGAAAAATTCGCGGGCGGAATCAACGCCGGGTATTCCGTCGAAGCGTCGGACTTGCGCTACCCGCTGGCGCAAAACGCGCTCAGTTACAACAAAGGCTTGCTGTGGTTCGGCGGCTGGTTTGCGGTCGCGCTGATCGGCGCGTACTTCCTCAACCCGTTCATCATCGTCATTCTCCTCGCCGCCGCGCTTCTCGAAATCATCTACGTTCTGCTTCTTAAAGTGACCTACCTGCGCACCTTCGTCAGCGGGCTGGTCAAATCGAGCGGACCCATCGCCGCCATTTATGTCGTGGATAACAACCCGCCCATCCCGCTCGTATTGCTCATCCTCGCCTGGGTCTTCGTCTGGGAGATCGGCGGACAAAACGTCCCCGCCGACTGGAACGACACCGCCGAGGACAAGCGCGTCAACGCCAGAACCATCCCGCTTCAACTTGGGACTCAAACAGCGGGAATCATTGTTTTGATCACGTTGAGTCTGACCGTCCTCCTCAGCCTTTTCCTCCCCCTCGCTTCGCCCCTGAATTTGGGCTGGCCCTACCGCCTGGCTTCAGCCGCCGCCGGAGCCTTTCTGCTCCTCAAGCCCGGCTACGACCTCTACCGCCAGCAAACCGAAGGGCGCATGGCGGCGAAACTCTTCGACAACGCCAGTTTCTACCCGATGGCGCAACTGGCCATCATTACCGTATTTGTACTGATCTGATATGAAAAAATAAAATCGCAGACCTGGTCGATTCGAGTTCCGCGAATCACAATCGCGCCGGTTGATTAAGGTTCTGCGGAGATCTGTCGAGTCTCTTTTTGAATGAGTCTTGTTTATGAAGGCGCGACGCGCCCTCTGCGCGAAATTTCAAGGAGCCAACCCATGACCCAGCAAGCCGACCTCATCATCAGGAACGCAAAGATATTCACCAGCGACCCGGCCAACCCGCAGGCGGAGGCGGTTGCCGTAAAAGGGAATCGCATCGTCTATGTGGGGACAAACGACGGCGCAAACGCCTTCAATGGCGAGCGCACCCGCCTCGTGGACGGACAGGGGCGCACGCTCACGCCCGGCTTTATCGATTCGCACTTTCATCTGCTCTTCGGAGCAATCGCGCTCGGCGGAGCGCAATTATACGACGCGCAGAATATAGAAGACGTAAAAAACACGCTATTGGAACATATCCAAAAAAATAAAACCGCCGAATGGATCGAAGGCAGCGGCGTCCATTACGACGTAATCGCCAACCGCCACGAACTGGACGCCATCATCGCGGACAAGCCCGTCTACATCAACGCCTACGACGGACATACTTCCTGGGCGAACACCAAAGCCCTGGAAATGGCCGGCATCCTCCAGCCGGGGAAGGAAGCGGAAGGCAACGGCGTCATCGTCCGCGACGAGAACGGAATCGCCACCGGCGAACTGCGCGAAACGGCGATGAGCCTGGTCGCCGACTTAATCCCCGAGCCGGGCGAATCCCGTAAACGGGAATTGCTCAAACAGGCGATAGCGCTCATCAATGCGACCGGCGTGACCAGCATCCATAACATGAACGGCGATATGAAAGAGTTAATGACTTTTGCGGCGCTTGAAGATGCGGGCGAGATGACCGTGCGCGTGTACGAGCCGTATCGCGTCTGGCCGGAAACAACGGAAGCAATGTTGCAGGAAGCCGCCGACATGGCGCAGGTCAAAGGGGAATTCGTAAGAGGCGGCGCGGCGAAATTTTTCATGGACGGCGTTTGGGAATCCTACACCGCGCTCAACGTCGAACCGTACGCCGACAACCCCGAAGCCCAATCCGAAGGCATTTATACGCTCGAACACTTTACGCGTATGGCGACCTTGTGCGACAAAATGGGCTTGCAAATTTTTGTCCACTGCTGCGGCGACGGCGCGGTAAGGCGGACGCTCGACGGGTTCGAAGCCGTTCAAAAGGCAAACGGGAAGCGCGACAGCCGCCACCGCATCGAACACATCGAGGTCTATCACCCCGACGACCTGCCGCGATTTAAAGCGCTGGGCGTCCTGCCTTCCATGCAGACCAGTCACGCTCCGTTCAGCATCGGCGAAGGCGACGTGTGGCCCGCGCGCGTGGGCAAAGAACGCTGGCATTTATCCTTTGCATGGCGCGACGTTCTGAACGCGGGCAACCAAATCGCTTTTGGCAGCGACTGGCCTGTCGCTACTTTTGACCCGATCTTCAACCTGCACGTCGGCATGAACCGCGAATTGTGGGCGCCGGACAACCCGCGCCAAAACCTGACCCTCGAAGAACTCATCGTCGGCTACACGCGCGACGCGGCTTACGCCGAATTCATGGAAAACGAAAAGGGACAGATCAAGGAAGGCTATCTCGCGGACCTGGTTTTGTTCTCGCACGATCTGTTCGCGCTCGATCCGCAAAACATCCGGGAGGCAAAGCCGGTTTTGACGATGGTCAACGGTAAAATCGTGTACGAGGCATAGATGGTAACCTACGCCCTGCGCCGCATCCTGCAAACCATTCCGATTCTTTTCATCATCAGCGTTTTGCTGTTCCTGCTGGTGCGCGCCGCCCCCGGCGGCCCGTTGACCGCCGCGCGCCGCAACCCGAACATCTCCAAAGAGCAGATCGAAGCCATCGAAGAAAAGCTCGGGCTGAACGACCCCCTGCCCGTGCAATACGGGCGCTGGCTGGGCGGACTGTTAAGCGGCGACATGGGCGACTCGATCAAGTTCCGCCGCCCGGTCTCGGAGATGATCGGCGAGCGAATTCCGAACACCCTGACCCTCGTGGGCGCATCGTTCTTCGTGACCCTGCTGCTCGCCATCCCCATCGGCATTTTCTCCGCCCGCAAGCCCTACTCCCCATTCGATTACACGATGACCACCGTCACCTTCATCGGGCAGGCGATTCCGGTGTACTGGCTTGGGCTGGGGTTGATCGTCGTTTTCTACGTCGTGTTGAAAAATCCATTCACCGGCGATCCGCTCTTCCCTGTCGGCGGCATGAACACGCGCGGGCAGGAGGGCAATTTGCTCGATACGCTCTGGCATCTCGTTTTGCCCGTCGCCGCCTTAAGTCTCGGCTGGATCGCCTGGTACTCGCGCTTTCTGCGTTCGAGCATGATGGATGTATTGCATGAGGATTATGTCCGCACGGCAAAAGCCAAGGGGCTGGCGGAACGCGTCGTCCATTACAAGCACGCTTTGCAAAACGCCATCCTGCCGCTGATCACGCTCATCGCGCTCGACCTGCCGAGTCTGTTTGCGGGCGCGTTGTTCGTCGAAACCATCTTCTCCTGGCCCGGCATGGGACGTTTATTCTGGGATGCGGCGAAAGGGCGCGATTATCCCGTGCTGTTGGGCGTGGTGATGATCACAGCGACGCTGATCATCGTCTGCAATATCCTCGCCGATCTCGCCTATGGCTGGCTCGACCCGCGGGTGAAATATGATTGAACCGCTCAAGACCAAAGAACAGACCATGGCATCGCTGATCCTGCGCCGTTTCTTCAAACACCGGCTGGCGGGAGTCGCAATCGCGGTCATGCTCGTGTTGATCGCGTCCAGCCTGCTGGCGGATTTGAACCCTTACAGCCCGACGGCTCAAAACCCATCCAATAAATTGCGCGACCCGAATGCCGCGCACTGGATGGGGACGGACGAACTTGGGCGCGACGTTCTCTCGCGCATCATTCATGGCGGGAGAGTCTCTCTCGCGGTGGGGTTATTCTCCACCCTGCTTTCGATCTCCCTCGGAGTCGCTGTCGGCGCGTTGAGCGGATTCTTCGGCGGCTGGATCGATTCCATTTTGATGCGCGTCACAGACGCCTTTTTGACCTTTCCCTCCATCTTCGTGCTTATCATCCTCGGCGCGTTTTTGCGCGAGCAACAGTTGTTCATTTTGCAAAACAGCATCTTCGTGGTGATCGTCATCATCGCCGCCCTTTCGTGGATGTGGCCCGCCCGCCTCGTGCGCGGACTTTTCCTGGTCCTGCGCGAAAAGGAATTTGTCTCCGCCTCGAAGGCGCTGGGCGGAAGTTCGTTCCGATTGATCGTGCGGCACATCCTGCCAAATTGCGCCGGGCCGATTCTTGTGAGCGGGACTCTGCAAATGGCGTCCGCAATCATCACCGAGTCCGGTTTGAGTTATCTCGGCTTCGGAGTCCAGCCGCCGACGCCCACCTGGGGCAGCATCCTCTCCACGGCGCAGAATCAAATCTTCACCGCCCCCTGGCTGGGATTCTTCCCCGGCATGATGATCTTCATCACCGTCATGGCGGTCAACTACATCGGCGATGGGTTAAGGGATGCGTTCGACCCGTATGTGATCCATACCGAGTAGCCGGCGTTCTCTAACGCCGACGAACCCCGATGATGGCGCGTTAGAGAACGTGCAATACGCAAAACAAAAAAAGGAGAAGAGATGAAACTAAAACTGTTCGCACTGTTCATGGTAATGGGACTCGCTCTCAGCGCGTGCGGGGCTGGAAGCGCTGAACCCGCTTCGGGCGGAGAGGGAGGCGGGACGGTCGTCCTGATCCTGCCGGAGGAACCGACCACGCTCAACTACTTCCTGGCGGACGCCGCCATTGTGCGTCAGGTGGCGGATGCGACTTCGATGACGGGACTGGTCACGATTGACGAGACGGGCAATTTCGTCCCCGTGCTGGCGGAGGGATTGCCGACGATCTCCGATGATTATCTGACCGTAACCTGGAAACTGATGGCGGGCTTGAAATGGTCCGACGGCGAAGCGTTGACTTCGGACGATGTGCGCTTCACCATCGAAGTATTGTCCAACCCCAATTCGGGCGCGGTGGTCGGCGTAAGCGGATTCGACCTGATCGCGGACGTCGAAACGCCGGACGATTTGACGACGGTGATCACTTATTCCGAGCCGTATCCGGGGTATCTCGATCAATTTGCCTATGGTTTGTTCCCGCGCCATGCGACCGGCGCGCCGGAAGACATGGCAAATTGGGAATGGAATCGCGCGCCGGTCTCGGCGGGTCCGTTCATTGTCAGCAATTGGGAATCGGGCAAGCGCATCACACTGACGCGCAACCCGAATTATTACGAGGAAGGCAAGCCGTATTTCGACGAGGCGGTGTTCGAGATCGTGCCGGAACCCGCGGCGCAGACCGCGATGATGAAGAACGGCGAAGCGCAATTCCATTTGTGGCCCGGCGAATTCAAAGCCGATTACGATGAACTCTTGAAGGGAACCGCCCAGCAATATCTCCTGCCCGGCATCTGGAATATGGCGCTTGACTTCAATCTCTCCGCGCCGTTCGACGGCGATCCCTCCGCCGATGCGCCGCACCCGATATTGGGCGACATCCGCGTGCGCCAGGCGATTGCCCACGCCATTGATTATGAAACGCTTCAAAAGGATGTTCTTCAAGGGAGCGTCAGCGATTCGACCAATCCCTTTGCCTATGGCTGGTATCAATGCGACCTGCCGCGCAAGTACGGATTCGACGTTGAGGCGGCAAACAAACTTTTGGACGAAGCCGGTTGGGTGATGGGCGATGACGGTATCCGCGTGGCCAAGGGCGCGATGTACGCCAAGGATGGAACCCGCCTCTCGCTGGAATTGCAAGGGTACACGGCTTTCGATCCTTTGCAATCCACCGAGGAATTCATCGTCGAAAATCTGAAGGCGGTCGGTATCGAGGCGCGCATTCAAAATTACGACTTCTCGATCATCTTCGGGACGTATGAGGAAAACTCCCCGCGCATGGTCGGCGATTACGATATGCTGATCTTCGACCGCGGCTTCACCACCGAGCCGCAAAGTTACAACTTCGACGCCTATCATTCGTCGCGCATCCCCAGCGCGGAGAACCCCACCGGCGGCAACTACTTCCGCTGGGTGAACGCCGACGTGGACAAGGCGCTCGAAACCGCCGGTTCGAGTTTTGACATCGAGACCCGCAAGGCGGCCTACTGCGAAGTCGGGCAGGCGGTCCTCGACGACCTGCCGCAGGTGTATCTGTACCTCTTCCAGGATAACTACGGCGTCGCCGACAAACTCGAAGGGTACACGCTCAACACCTGGGGCAGTATGAGCTGGGGTATTCAGGATTGGAAGTTCAAGGAGTAAAACGTCTCCCGACGTTTTATCGTGTAGGTGGCGTTCTCTAACGCCAATTACACGAGGAGTTTATCGTAGGGGCGACCCGCCAAAGTCCCACAACACTTTGGGGAGCAATGGGAGGGTCGCCCTTTGCCCGGATGATTTGATGCCCGTCACAGGGGCGACCCTTTCTGACATCACGATGTTATTTTAGATGTGGACGGGTCGCCCCTACGCAATTACCACAATCCTTTCGCCATCTTCACCAACTCCACAAATTCCTCCATGGCTTCGTCGCGGCGCAGGTCGTCTTCGATGCGGCGGGCTTCGTCGTAGACATCGTCGAGCGAGCTATCCTCCGCCCAGTAACTGTCTTTCAATATTTCTGCGAATTCAGCGACCACAACGGCGCGTTGGAAGTACGGGTCGGTCTCGCGGAAATCCCGCTCCAGGTTATCGGCGAAAAAGTCCTGCGAAATTTCCACAACCTGATGCGTGTCGGGGTCTTCCCAACGCATGAAGACGGTGGCGATCTTTCCGTACGCTTCGGGATGAAGTTTGATCTCGTACAGCGCCGTCACGGAATGACCGGCTCCGATCTCGCCCGCGTCCACGTCGTTGTCGCGGAAGTCTTCGTCGGCGACGTCGCGGTTTTCATAACCGACGAGGCGGTAGTTCCGCACGACATCGGGGTTGAACTCCACCTGCACCTTGGCGTCGAGCGCAATGGTCTGGAGCGTGCCGGTGATTTCGTCCACAAAAAGTTTGCGGGCTTCGTCGCGGTCGTCCACATAGGCATAAAATCCGTTGCCCTGATCGGCGAGTTGTTCCATGAGCGTGTCGTTGTAATTGTCCATGCCGAAGCCGATGGTTGTAAGCGTGACTCCCTCGGCGACGTAGTGGTCAATCTCTTCGAGGATGGCTTCGGGTCCGGTCTCGCCGACGTTTGCCACGCCGTCCGAGCACAGGATGACCCGGTTGATTCCATCGCGCATGTAGGCTTCCATCGCCATGCGGTAGCCGAGGCGCAGTCCGGCTTCGGCGTTGGTCGCGCCTTCGGGTTGGAGCGAGTAAATGGCGGAGAGAATTTCTCCGGTTTCAGAACCGGGCGTCGGGTCCAGAACGACGCGGGCTTCCGATCCATAAACCACGATGCTGACCGTGTCGTCTTCATGCAATTGCTCCACCAGCATCTCGAGCGATTGCTTGACCAGCCCGAGGCGGTTGTCCATGTCCATCGAGCCGGAGACGTCTATGACGAAGGTCAGAGCCGCGTCCATCCGTTCTTCATCCGGGACTTCGTATCCTTGAATCCCGATGCGGATCATGTCGTAGCGTTCGGTCTGGGTGAAGGGCGAGGGACCGCCGTCAATGTAGATGTTGAAGGTCTGGTGTTCGGAGGGCGGGTCGTATCCCTGATCGAAGTAGTTGACGTATTCCTCCACGCGCACGGATTCGGATGGAGGCAGGTTGCCGTCGTTGAGGTAATTGCGCATGACGGTGTACGAGCCGGTATCCACATCCAGCGCGAAGGTGGAGAGGTTATCGTCCTCGGCGTCTATGGACGGGTTGACGCCATAGTCCTCGAAGAACATGTCGTAGGGTTCGGTGTTTTCGCCCGCAGTTGGGGCGGGGAGTCCTGGCGGGGCGGGAACAAACTGCTCTTGCTGGGCGGGCGCTTCGGTGGCGGCGTAATCGTAGGTTTCCTGCGTATTGGAATCCTTCGGCGCTTCGGTGGCCGCGCCTCCCCCGCACGCGGCGAGAAAGACCAGCAGAAAGACGGCGCAATAACCGGAGGCTTTGCGTAAGGCGTTCATTTTCTCTTCTCCTGTTTTGGAAATGTTGTATTGGGTCTGCGCCAGCCTGCCCTGAGTTAGTCAAAGGGAGAGCGCAAACTATGCGGACGTTATCGAAGACCAGCAAGCGGCGTCCGGCTGTTCTTCACCGAAATCGGCGTGATCAAGTCATACGTCCTCCTTTTGTGCGCGAGTGACAGT
>WBZO01001840.1_pt1 | contig 27619 bp, 24 predicted proteins | sample 5204261 | NCBI WGS metagenome assembly WBZO01 (sample SAMN12412400, study PRJNA552823) | activated sludge metagenome | isolation source: activated sludge from anammox sidestream of wastewater treatment plant... | place: USA: North Carolina | collected 2017-09
GCACACTCACCTGCATGCAAGACGAACGTTCGAATGTCAGCGTTCGAGAATTTCGTTCGCTCCCGCGTGGCTCCTCGTGTGGGTGTCACGCGTCGAGACGACGAGATTCGCGCTCCAACTTTTTTTCGTAGCTCGCTACTCTCTTCATCACTGGCTCACCTCGCCTGGGCGCGATCCACGGAGCATTTCGAGGGAGTCCTCGTGGCACGACCGGTGCAAAGGTTCCGCCCTTGATTTTCCCTGTCGTACCTGGTCCAGGGTATGGGTGTGGGTGCGAGGGCGCGGAGCCGCGGAGCAGCTCATGAAGAATGGGATCACTGGGGGTGGCGAGAGGACGTCGGCGCGCGCGCGCATGACCAAACACCTCCTGCGCGGCGCGGCCATCCTCTCCGTCGGCATCGCCGTCGCGATGGCCGCCAGCAACTGCGGGTCGGACCGGCCGCCCGCCGCCGGAGACTCCAACTTCGGCAACAGCACCGTCGCCGTCGGTCCGTGCACCAACGAGGGCGAGACCCGCGAGTGCCACGCGGTCGTCGCGAGGCGTGAGAACTACGTCAGCTGCTTCAACGGCCAGCAGACGTGCCAGAACGGCATGTGGTCGCCGTGCATGGGCACGGCCGGGGGCGGCGGCTCGATCTCCACGAGGGCGGTGCGCCCGACCACGGACCCGTCCGCGGATCAGGGGATGCCGCTCCTCAGCTACGGCTCGTCGAGCCCGGACGCCGGCTCGTGTCAGGTCGATCCGTGCAACCCGTACTGCAACGGCTTCGACGAGGTCCCGCCCGCGCCGATCGGACCGGCGCCGGGCTGCATCGTCGGCGGTGACGGCGGCGTGGACGCGGGACCGGCCGACGCCGGCGGCGACGCGGGCTGCACGACGACGGTCTCGGGCGTCGTCTTCGATCCGGCCGCCGCGCTGCCGCTGCCGAACGTCTACGTCTACCAGCCCACCGGCGCGCTGGTGCCGCTGCCGGACAACGGCGCGACCCCGCAGTGCGACACCTGCGCGTCGCTGCTCAGCCCGAACAACGGGACGGTGTACAGCGCGGTCGACGGATCGTTCACGCTGCCCGTCGACGTCTCGGGCGGGACGACGAACATCCGCCTCGTCGTGCAGACCGGCCGCTGGCGCCGCGAGATCACGATCCCGTCGGTCACCGCGTGCGGGAACACGGCGCTCGCCAACGGCACCGTGCGCCTGCCGCGCAACCGCACCGAGGGCAACATCCCCAAGATCGCCATCGGCATGGCCAACCAGGAGTCGCTGGAGTGCCTCCTGGTGAAGATGGGCGTCTCCACGTCCGAGTTCGCGCCCTACCAGACGGCGACGGATCCGAACCGCATCCAGCTGTTCCGCAACAACGGCAACATCACGACGACGCCCGCGGCCCCGGCGATGCTCGCGAACCTCGTCGGCAACGCGGCGAGGCTCAACAGCTACAGCGCGGTCATCTTCCCGTGCGGCGCAGGCGGCGACGTGACGCTCAGCGGCACCACGGCGGCCCAGCGCGCCAACGTCTCTGCGTACGCCAACGCGGGCGGCAAGGTGTTCATCAACCACGTCCCCGGTGACGCGTTCATCAAGGACCAGCTCGCCGCCACGGGCTGGCCGGCGACCGCGACGATCGCGAACGCCGCTGCCAACGAGCCGTGCGGCTCGCCTCCGTGCGTGGCCAAGACCAAGCTCCTCACCGGCGTGAACGGTCCGGACCAGCTCACGGCCTGGATGTCGCTCCCCTCGGTCGGCGGCACCGTCACGTACGGTACGCCGTTCTACAGGGTCAACTACGCGAAGAACATGGTCACCGCGGTCAACGCGACGACCTCCATCGAGTGGGCGCGCGGCCTCACGACGAACAACTGGACGGCGACTCCGGGCGGCAACTACACGATGGTGTACTCGTTCGAGACGCCGCCGACCGCCGCGAACAAGTGCGGGCGCGTCGTGTACAGCGACATGCACCTGGCGCCCGCGCGCGGAACGCAGGGCATGCCGTTCCCCGCCGCATGCAGCTCGGCCCCGCTCAGCGAGGACGAGAAGGCGTTCGAGTACCTGCTCTTCGCGCTGACGGCCTGCGCGGTCGGAACCCCACCCGTCACGCCGCCGCCGATCAGCCCGCCGCCGGCCCCGATCACGGTGAACAACACGTACGTTGCGGCGTGCCCGCCGGGCTACGTCGGCAAGTGGAACACGCTCGGGTACAACGTCTCGACGCCCCTCGGCACCGAGATCAAGGTCGCGCTCCAGACGAGCGCGGACGGCGGCACCGGGACGTGGACCCCGACGACCGGCTCGCCGGCCGGCGTGCCGATCGCCGACATCCCGCTCGATCACCCCGGCGGCAACGACGCCGGCGCGCCGTCCTGCACCGCCACCGGGCCGAGCCCGTGCGGGAACAACTGCGCGTCCGCGCTCGGCCAGCCGATGACGTCCGCGTGCCCTGCCACGTGCGACTGCCCGATCGACATCATGACGCCGCTCGGGGCGAACGCGTCGCAGCCCTTCCTCTCGATCAACGCGACGCTGTCGCCGTCGGCCGGCAACTGCCTCGGCGTGATCTCCCCCGGCCTCCGGACCTCGAGCACCGGTACGAACTCGGGATGCTCCGGCGGCGGCGACATCGGCATCGGCGCCTGCACCACGAACGCGGACTGCCAGCAGGACTTCCGCTGCCAGGCGGGCACGTGCAAGTGGAACGTGCCCGACAACTACATCGATCCGAACTGCAAGGACGCGATGGGCAACCCCGGCGTCGACCTCACGATCGGCGCTCCCTGCGGCAACGGCGCGAACTACATGATCCCGATCTGCAACCGCGGCGGCGGCGTCGTGCCCGCGGGCACGGTCATCCAGCTCGAGAACGACGGCAACGGCGGTCACGGCGCATGGAACTGCAGCACGACCAACCCGCCGACGGTCAGCGGCGGCGCGGTCAACTGCTCGTACACGCTCCCGGCCCCGCTCAACGGCGGCGCGTGCACGAACATCGACACGAGCAAGCCGGCGCCGAACGGCGGCCAGTGCTCCATCCTCCTCACCGGCCAGCGCGACATCTACATCAACTACCTGAAGGGCGTGACCGAGTGCGGCACCGGCTTCACCGGAACCGGACCGGGCTGCATGAACAACTCGACCCACACCAAGTCCACGGGCTCCGGCTGCCCGGTGACCTGCGGGGCAGCGGCGACGCCTCCTCAGGTCCCGAGCATGTCGACCTGGACGGTGACCTTCTCGTGCGAGCCCAACGAGTGACGCGTCGCGTTTCGGTGCTTCGTTCGGGGCTCTTCCTCCTCGGCTTCTCGACGCTGCTCGCCCTGGCGTCGAGCGCGTGCAGCAGCGACGCGCGGCCGGGCGCGGCGGGCAACACGGACACTGGATCGATCCCTGGCAGCGGGACGGTCAAGGCCGACGCGTCGACGCCGACCGACGGCGCCGCCGCGGACGCCGGGCCGGACGTCGCCGAGGACGCGGCGCCCCAGCCCGTCTGCAACCAGGTGGCGCTGGGCGGTGCCGGCGTCGCGGAGACGTCGATGGCGGGAGATCCCCCGGTCCCCGTCGGCGGGACGATCCCCGCGGGGACGTATCGGCTCACGGCGCGTACGCTCTATCCCGACGCGGCCGACGTCGGCGCCACGCCGAACACGGACCTCGTGCGGCGGAGCATCGTCGTCGGCGCGAGCACGATCGAGATCGCCGAGGAGGTCACCGACGCGGACGGCGGCGCGCCGGCCGCGCTCACGTCCTCGGCCAAGTACTCGGTCATCGACCTCGTCCTGTCGCGGACCGACACGTGCCCCGCCGCGGGCGCGGTGAAGAACGTGCTGTTCTCCGTCGTCGGCGACGAGCTCTGGCTCTTCCCGGCGACGGAGAAGAGCGAGGTCTACACGAAGCAGCCGTAGGGGCGAGGGCCGTCTCACGCCGCCACGCGCAGGACGATCTTCCCGTGCGAGCGGCCTTGCTCGTTCAGATCGAGCGCACGCCGCGTCTGGCGGAGGGGCAGGACCTTCGAGACGTGGGGCCGGAGGATGCCGCGATCGACGAGGCGGGCGATCTGCGCCAGATCGCGCGTGTCGTATCTCATTCCGAAGAGCACGCCCTTCACGCCGGCTCGCCGCGCCGCCGCGCGATCGAGCTCGCCGACGAGGTTGATCAACATCCCACCCCTCTCGAGGACGCGGAAGGAGCGGCGCTGGACGTCGCCGCCGAGCGGATCGATGACGACGTCGACCGTGTCGATCACGTCCTCGAAGCGCTGGCGCTCGTAGTCGACGATCTGGTCGACGCCGATGCTGCGGAGGAACGGGAAGCTCGGCCGGCTCGCCGTGGCCGCCACGAACGCGCCTTTCCACTTGGCGATCTGCGCCGCGAACGATCCCACCCCGCCGCCTGCGCCGTGGATCAAGAACCGCTTGCCCCTGGACGCGTGCGCCGTGTCGACGACGGCCTGCCATGCCGTCAGCGACGCCATCGGGAGCGACGCCGCGCTGACGAAGTCGAGCGACTTCGGCTTCTTGACGAGGTCCGAGACGGGCACGACGGCGTACTCGGCGAACGTCCCCCATGCCTCGCCGAAGACCTCGTCGCCGACCTTCAGCGCCGTGCGCGTCCCCGAGGCGATGTACTCGACGACGCCGGAGAAGTCCTGCCCGAGCGTCAGGGGCACGTGATCCATGCCCTTCGGGTTGTAGATGTGCTCGCACACCATCCAGTCGACCGGGTTCACCGCCGCCGCAACGACCCGGACGAGCGCGTGCTTCGGCCGGAGGTGCGGGAGCGGGACGTCCTCGATCGCGATCTCGTCGGAGCCGCCGAAAGCGTGAATGCGTGCAGCTTTCATCGTCGATCCCTCATGGTGCCGAGCACAGCGCGGCCGTGCGGCAGGAGGCGATCGTGTCGAGGTTGATGCGCTCCTCGGCGCACGGCTGGCTGCGCGCCTCGGTGACGCAGGTCGCGAGGCGAGCCTCGTCGACGCCGTTGGGACAGGTCTCGTCACGCACGACGTCCCAGGCCTCGTCGAACATCGCGCGCGTGCATGCCTTGTCGTCGGCGAACCTCCCGCCGGATCCCACGTCACCGCAGCCCTTCTCGTGCTGGCAGCGCGCTCTGGCCACGCGCATCGCCGCATCGTCGTTCATGATCATGCGCGCGCTCGTGGTCGTCGTCGTGCCGACCGCGGGCCGGCTCTTCTCGTGCGCGCAGCTCGTCAGCATGACGAAGAGAGCGGAAGCGATCGTCGCTCCCGCCATCTGCCCGGCCGAGCAGCACCGCCGTCTCGTGTCCATCGCGCCCTCCTCGCCCGATCGGGTCACCGGAGGACGTGCAAGCATCGTGACGAGCGCGCCCACGCACGAGCTCGCGCCCGCGCGACCGCGGCGTTCACGTGCTCACAGGCCGGCCAGGATCGCGCGGAGCTCGGTGCGGTCGTCGGCGTCGAGCTTCTGGCCGAGCTCGCGCAGGAACGCGACCTCGTCCTCCGCGTGCACCGCGTAGTTGTGCTCGAAGCGCTCGAAGACCGCGCGGCAGGGCTGTCGCTCCGAGTCGTCGCCGAGCCGCTGCGCGAGGTAGAGGAGGCGGCTGACGGTGCCGCACACCGAGTCGTGACCGGCTTGCAGCGCGGCGATGCGCGCGGCGAGCTCCGGGCGCCTGGCCGCCACGAAGGGGAAGAGCCCTTCCTCTTCGAGCGCGAAGTGCGTGAGCAGCTCGTCACGAAGGCGCTCGATGCCAAAGACGAGCTCGTCGAGCGCGGACGTCTCGAGGTGCTTCTTGACCGCGCCGGCGAGCTCGCCGAGGTGCCGGTGATCGTGCGCCAGGGCGTCGACGGGATCGTCTCCGAGGATCATCGTTCCCACGGCCGAATCTTGCTCTCGGGAACGCGCAAAGCAAAGCTCCGCGTCGCGTCGCGCTGGGGCGCGGCCACGATTACTTCGTGGTCGGATACGACGCGGCGGCCCACGCGTTCATGCCGCCCTGGACGTCGTGGACGCACGCGTGACCGTTCTTCGCGAGGAACGCGGAGGCCAGGCTGCTGCGGCTGCCCGATCGGCAGACGACGTAGATCGGGCGATCCGTCGGGAGCTCGTCGTGGCGGGCCTGGAGCACCTTGCCGTTCCAGGGATAGAGGAGCGCGCCTTCGATGGTCCCCTGCGCCGTCTCCTCCGGCTCGCGGACGTCGACGATCGCGAGGCTCGACCCCTTGTCCACGAGCGCCTTCAGATCGCTCACGCTGACGTCGGCGACGGTCCCGGCGGGCGCGTCCGCGCACGTCGCGGGCGTTTCGGTCGCCGGAGGATCGCCGGCTTCCTCCGCGGCGGGGGGCGCACCGGTCCCAGGCTCGCCGTCCGGCTGCTCGGTGCCCGTAGGCGTCGTCGTGCTGGCCGTGCAGGCCGATCCGAACGCGACGAGCGATGCGAGGACGAGGGCGGTCGAGGACGTCGTGCGCATGGGGATGGCGCGCCTCATACCATCGACCGAGCCGGGCGGCACGACCGTCCGCGGCGCGCCCTCACTCGATGAAGAGCGGCTCGCCGTTCTGCGGCTTTCCCGTGCCCCTCGCGGGCGACGAGCTTGCGCACGGGCGCCCCCCGGGGGTCATGGGTGAAGCATACGGCAGAGGTCGCGCGCGCGCGAAGACCGAACGCGACCCAGCTCCGGGCGCATGCGATGCATCGACGCCGTCGCATCCGAGGTGCACCGATGAAGAGCACGACGATTCGAGCTGCTGGGGGGCTCGTGATGGCGGCGATGACGGCGGCGTGCGCGAAGACGGGGGTGGTGACAGGACCTGAAGAGCCGGGGAAGGTCGTGCACCTGACCTCGGCGGAGGCGTGCGCTCCATTCGTCCAGGCGGGGACAAAGGTCACACTCACGATGCAGAATGGCGTGGGGACGGACACGAGCGAACCGGGCCAGATCTTCCGGGCGACGGTCGATCGTGATCTGTCGTCTCCCGGTGGCGTGGTGGTCGTTCCGAGAGGCTCGATCGTCCAGGGGCACGTCGCGCGCGTGAAGCGGGGCGGGACGCCGGTGCTCGCGCTCGACTTCGACACGGTCCAGACGGGAGCGGGCGAGGCTGCGCTCCAGGCGAAGGTCGTGGCCGCACGATCCGTGAAGTCCAAGGGCCTGGCGCAGGTCTACGACCCGTACCTCACCACGTACGGCCCCTCCAGCTACGCGACGGGCGTCGTCTACTCGTCCGGACCGACGCCGATTCCCCTCCCTTACGAGTACTATTCCGTCCCCACGCGAGAGATCGGCGTTCCAGCGGGGGGCGCGATCACGATCGAGCTGACGCGCGCGATCGTGCCTCCTCGAACGATGCGTTGACGCGATCGTCTCAGCTCCAGCTCGCCGCCTCGATCATCGAACGCACCCGCGACGCGAAGTCCTCGGGGGGCGCGAGCTGCGGCTGCGCGCGGTAGATCTGCAAGGACCGCCGAGCGTCGGCGATCTCGTTCATCGCACGCAGCGTCTCGAGCGACGTCTTCGACGCCGACACGGCATAGTCGAGACGGCCCGGATCGAGCCGCTTGCGCTCCACGTTGTGGTTCACCTGGTACGTGCAGCGGCAGCGGTTCTTCGGATCGGCGACGCCGCAGTGCTTCGATAGGAACGCGTCGAGGGTCGCGCGGGCACGCGAGAGCCGCTTGCGGAACGCGGCCTCCGAGATGCCGAGCACGTAGGCGGCGTCCGCGGCCTCGAGCTCGCAGATCGCGCCGAGGACGAACGCGATCCGCTGCTCGCGATCGAGCGCCTGGAGCATCGCCTCCGTGCATCCGATGAACACCTGCTCTTCGAGCAGCCTCTCCTCCGCGAGCGCGAGCGTGCTCGGCTCGATCGCGTTCGGCGCCTTGCCGAGCTCGTCCTCGGCGAGCGCCTCGAAGGTCCATTTCCGCGCGCGCCGCCTCTGGCGCAGCAGGTGGCGCGTCGCCACGCGGTAGGCCCACGTCGTGATCGCGCTCTCGCCGCGAAACGCGGAGAGCTGCGTGATGACGAGGACGAGGATCTCCTGCGTCGCGTCGCGTGCGTGCTCCCGATCGCCGAGCATGCGTAGCGCCAGGTCGTAGACGGGGCCCTGCAGCTCGCGAACGAGCTGCTCGAGCGCGGCGCGATCGCCGGCCCTCGCGCGCCTCGCGAGATCGTCGCGCGAGCTCATCGTGCACGCCCGAGCGTGACGAGGAACGCACGGATCGCGTCCGCGATCTCGGCGGGAGAGTCCTCCTGCAGGTAGTGCAATCCGCGCACGGTGACCTCGCGCTGATTGGGCCACCGGCGGCACTCCTCCCGCAAGCGTCCCGTCAAGATGCGGCCGGGCTCGGCATTGACGAACAGCTTCGGCACGGGCGACGTCGCGAGCCACCGCGCGTAGCGCTCCACCTCCTCGCAGACGTCGCGCGGCTCTCCGTCGATCGGCAGCTGCCGCGGCCACGACAGCGTCGGGCGCCGCGCCTCACCGGGCGTGCGGAAGGGCCGCCGGTACTCGGCGAGCTCCTCGGGCGAAAGCGTCCGCAGCACGCTCGCTGGAAGGACCTTCTCGACGAACGCGTTCTCTTCGAGCGCGAGCCGCTCTCCCTCGTCCGAGCGAAGCCGCTGGAAGAGCGCGCGCGGCCCGGGCGCCCACTCGTCCCAGCGCATCGGCCCGACGATCGCCTCCATGTAGACGAGCGCGCGCACGCGCGAGGGATGGCGGCGGGCCCAGTCGAAGCCGAGCGCCGATCCCCAGTCGTGGACGACGAGCGCGACGTCGTCGAGCCCGAGCGCGTCGAAGAAGCCGTCGAGGTACGCGCGATGCTCGAAGAACGAGTACGACCCCGGGCCGCTCGCCTCGAGCTTGTCCGAGTCGCCCATGCCGATGAGGTCCGGGGCGATGCACCGTGCCCTCCCGGAGAGGGCGGCGACGATGTTCCGCCAGAGGAAGGACGAGGTCGGATTGCCGTGGAGGAAGACGAGCGGCCGGCCGTCCCCTCGCTCGACGTACGCCATCGCGTGATCCCGGATACGGACACGTTTCTTGTCGTTGGTGGGTGTGGCTGTCATGGCGATCCGTTGGGGACCGCCGGACCCGGCCGCGTGACCGAAAATCGACGCACTTCATCCGCGCGGACCGAGAACGATGATCGCCATGCCGACGAGGCAGACGGCGCCTGGCCGCGCCCACGCCGGCACGCGTCAGGACCAATGCGAGGGCCGGCCGCAGGTGGGCGAAACGCCGGGCCACAAAGCAGAAAAGCCCGGCAGAACCGGGCTTCGTTAGAGCGGGAGAAGGGATTTGAACCCTCGACGTCCACCTTGGCAAGGTGGCACTCTACCACTGAGTTACTCCCGCGAGACGGATGGCGTTCTAGGCCAATCTCTCGCCCTCGTCAACGCCTCTCGATAAGCTGATCGTCGGGAGGGTGCTCATGCCCCGTCGATCCGTTCTCGCGCCGCTCGCATCGCTCACCGTCGCTTCGGCCGTCCTTCTCGTCGTCGCCTGCACCGGAGGCCCCGGAAGCCTCGGAGAGTTCGGGGACGACGGGCTCGAAGGTCAGCAGCAGGCCAGCAGCTCGAGCGGCCAGGCCTCGAGCAGCACGTCGAGCTCGTCGAGCTCGTCGGGCGGCGTCTCCACGAGCGGCAGCACGTCCTCGTCGGGCGTGACCATCGACGCCGGGCAGCGGTTCTCGTGCGGGACGAAGGGCCTGACCTGCTCGGGCAGCCAGTACTGCGTCGTGCCGTGCTGCACGCAGGCGAAGTGCTACGCGCTCGACGCCGGCGTCACGACCTGCCCGGCGGGCTACACGTACGGCATCTGCGCGACGGCCGGCACGTACGGGTGCAACCCGAACCCGTGCACGCCGCCGAACCCGTACTGCACGACGAGCCTCGCCAGCCTGCCGGCCGGCTGCAGCCAGAACAGCGGCGACTCGCGCAAGGTCGACTGCGTCTGCCAGTAGCGGCTACTTCGCGAGGATGCCGGCGGGGCGGCAGGCCTTCTTCGCGCCGTACTGCGTGCACGCCTTCTGGAAGAGGCGGTTCGCCCTCCCGAGATCGCGCCTCACGCCGTTCTCGCCGCGCTCGTAGAGGAGGCCTGCGTTGTAGCAGGCGAGCCCGCGCGTGTCGGCGCCCGCGTCGCAGGCGTGCCGGTCGATCATGTCCATCGACCACACGCCGGGCAGGGCGGACATGATGTCCGAGGTGCCGACGCACGTGCCGGACATCTGGTAGTCGCAGGCGCGCTCGTAGAACGCGAGGGCCTTGGGCGCGACGGCCTTGTTGTCCTCCTCGACCATGAGGCCGCCCCACACGCAGGCGAACGCCATGCCCTTCGAGCAGGCGTCGGAGTAGAGATCGAGCGCCTTCTTCCTGTCCTTCGGCATGCCCGTGCCGGTCTCGTAACAGAGCGCGAGGTTCGCGCAGCCCGCGATCCCCGTGGCGTCGCACGCACGCTGGAACATCTTGCAGGCGGTCGGCGGGTCCTGCTTCAGGTTGCCGCGGGCGAAGAGGACGGAGACGCCGGCGTTGTTGCAGGCGGCCCACTCGCGCTGCTTGCAGGCGCGCGTGTAGAGCTCGAACGCCTTGTTGTGGTCGGCCTCGACGCCCCAGCCGTTCGCGATCTGGTAGGCGAGGGTCGTGCAGCCCGCGGGCTCGCCGCCGTCGCATGCACGCTTGCCGAGCGCGAGCGCCTGGGCATACCGCTTCTGCTCGGTGAGGAGGGCCGCGTGGAACGCGCAGCCGATCAGGCCGCCGGCGCGGCACGAGAGGTCGTAGAGCTTCTCGGCGATGCCCACGTCCTTCGGGACCATGTTGGGGACGCCCCACTCGAAGAAGGTTCCGAGCATGGCGCACGAGCGTGCGTTGCCCGCCTTGCACTGCGTGAGGCAGTCCTTCGGATCCTTGCCGTCGCACGCGAAGCCGGTGGGGTTCGCGGCGGGCGCAGCGGAGGAGGGGATCTCGAGCTTCGCTTGCTGGAGCTGGGGCTGCGCCTGCTCGACGGCGGCGCACGCGGTGCCCGTCCAGCGCAGGCCCGGCGGGCACGTGGGCTTGTCGTCGACGGGCGCGTCGATCGGGGCCATGTAGACCTGAAGGACGCCCGCGCAGCGGCCCGGCGGCTCCTTGGCGTTCGCGCTCGCCGCCTCGCACTCCTTGAGGTCGCCCTCGGTCTCGACGTTCGAGCCTGCGCTCTTGCCGGCGCCGCTCGCGCCCATGCCCATGAAGCCGGCCTTGGCGGCGGCCTCGACCGCGCTCGCCGATCCGAAGACGAACCCGCCGTGCATCACCTTCGTGATGAAGTGCGTCGCGCCCTTGCACTTGTCGCCGCCCGCGAGCTCGGCGAGCGTGAGGCGCGGCTTGTCGAGCGACGACTCGCCGACCGGGCGGAGATCGGCGACGAGCGAGCCCTCCGTGGCGAGGCGGCCGCCGAGCGTCGCGGCGCCGAGAGGGAAGTTCGCCTCGAGCTCGGCCTGGTTGCGCGCCTGCGCCAAGCTGCGCGTGGGCGAGTAGCCGGAGAACTCGTAGCGGCCGGGCGCCGAGCAGCCCTCGAGGAACGCGAGCTTCTTCCCCGCGTAGTGCACGATGACCGGACCGCCGTGGACGCCGCGCTCGAGCTTCTTCCTGTGCTCGAAGTTCCAGTCGACGGTGAAGGGCTGGAGCGCGTTCTTCTCCACCGCGGCGCTCGCGCGCGTCGGGTCGTCGTCGGAGACGAACGACTTCTTGCCGGGGAGATCGGGGGCCTTCGGAGGCTCGGCCCCACAGGCCACGAATGCAGTACCGACGACGAAGAGCGAGAGGACGGTGCGGACGACGCCTGACATTACTGTCCAGGATCGCGGGAAGCGATCTCGGACGTCAAGACGATCGACGCAGCGTCATCGCGATCGCGCAGCTCGCGCGATCCGGCGAGGAGGAGGGCGAGAGCGTACCGTGTGCGGAGTCGCCCTCGAGCGAGAGCGCGATGCTCGCGCGGTCTCCGGCGAAGAAGGGCTTCCGCCACCGCATCTCGATCGCGCGCGCGAGCAGCGCCTTGTCCCCGTGCCGGCGCACCAGGGCCTCCTCGACGACGCGTGGGTAGACGAGCGAGTTGACGTGCTGGTTCGAGTCGGTGTGCATCATCCCGAACGTGAAGTCGCCCGCGGGCTCGAGCGTGCGGCCGGCGACGAGCGCCTCGCCCGGCTCGAACGGGTGCTCGTCCTCGGGGACGGCGGGGAGGCCCGGGGCGTCGAGCCTCGTGACCTTGCGCTCGCTCGGCGGCGCGAACGGGCGCGTGATCACGTGCTCGCCGAAGATGCGTCCGGCGAGGACGCGCGGCGCGTCCTTCGGCGGCGTGGGCCCGAGCGTGTGAGCGACGGGAGCGAACGCGTCGACCCACATGTTCACGAAGAGCCGGTCGCCGTCCTTTTCGCGCGCGAGGCGCCACGTGCCCTCGAACGCGATCGGCGCGTTCACCGAGAACGGACCAGGCTCGCCCTCGACGACGACGAGACGGCGCAGGATCGGCAGGATGCCCTGCGCGACGAAGCCCTCGAACGCGGGCAGCTTCGCGATCAGCTCGCGCCACACGGACTGGCCGACGCCGGGCATCAGGGTCGTGAGGACGATGCGCCCGTCCTGCGTGATGTCCTCGTAGCGGGGGAGCAGCTCGGCGCGGCCGATGCCCTGGTTCGGGCCCTCGAAGCCGCGCGCCGGCGGCAGGGCGGGGATGGCGATCAAACGTAGAACCCCATCGCCGCGTGGCTCACGATCGAGCCCTCCTCGGCGTCGACGGTCTGCTCGTAATGGCTGAGCTCGCCCTTGGCGTCACGATGCATGGTGCGGAGCAGAGAATAGATCGGACCGAGGCCGCAGACGCGCCGCGTGTCGAGATCCTTCGCGACGTGCGCCCAGAAGGCTTCGGCCTCCACGCGCTCGGCGTGATCGAGGGACTCGCGGTCCGTCTCGTCGAGGACCGCGCGCTGGCGATCGCTGAGCGGCTTCGCATCGCCGAACCGCGGGCCGACGTGCGCGAGATCGGCGCCGGCGATGACCACCGCGTTCTTCTCCTCGACGATCGCGCGGATCTCGCCGAAGAAGCGCTCGACGGCCTCGTACTCCGCGGGGCTCCTTCCCGTGTGCTGCTGCTCGCCCAGCCCGGCGAGGATCGGGATGATCCGCGCCTCGCGCCGGCCGAGCAGGTGGCGGAGGAAGACGGCCTGGAACTCGAGCGAGTGCTCGCGTTTGTGGTTGAAGTGATCGGCGTAGACGTCGAACTCCGCGGCCCTCGCAAGCCGATCGATGGATGCGAGGTCGGCCTCGACCGGGCCGAGCGGCGTGGCGAACGCCTTCTTGCAGATCGAGAAGGGCTGGCGCATCGGCGCATGCGAGGTGCCGAAGAGCACGAAGGTGTCGACGTCCTCCGGCAGCGCGGCGCGGAGCGCGGCGTACGCGTGACCGTACGAGCGCGCGCCGCGCCATGGATCGATGTGCGGCGCGACGAGCGCGGCGAGCCTGCCCGGCGGACCGCTCTTCTTCGTCCTGCCCCCGCCTCTCGCGGCGCCGAGGCAGTCCTCGTCGATGTACGCGGCGAGCCTGTCCGGATCGTCGTGGTAGGCGCCGCCGGCGTGGGACGCGGGGCGGACGGACGCCTCGGCGAACTCACGCTCGATACGCGCGCGCTCGCGACGGTACGGAGGGCCGTCGACGAACATCGCCTCTTCGAGCTCGGTGGCCAGGCGGACGACGACGTCGACGGAGACGTGCTCGCGCATCTCGGTCGACGCCTGGCGCGCGATCTCCTCGCACGTGCGCCGGCCGTCGAAGCGCGAGACGACGGGGAGGAATTCGACCGGCACGACGACGTGCGAGGGGGCGACGCCCTGCGTGTCGCGCAGCATGAGGGCCTGGCCCATGCGACGGTCGGGGACGACGATCGTCTCGATCGGACGAAGGCGCGGGCGTGACGAAGCCGTGGCCACGGCCCACAGATTAACGCTAGAGGACCGGCGTGCGCGACAAGTCCCGCCGCCGCGATCCCGAGCGCGAGCGCATGCTGGAAGAGCTGCGCGCGCTCTACGCGCGGATCGAGGCCGCGCTCGACGGCTGGGGCTGCGAGGCGAGCACCGACTGCTGCCGCTTCGGCGTGACGGGGCGCGAGCCGTACCCGACGGCGGTCGAGCTCGCCGAGCTCGAGCGCGCCGTCCGCGCGCGCGGCGGGATCCCCAAGCGCCGCTCGCTCCCGGTCGCGCACGAGCGCCGGTGCGCGCTCCTCTCCGATGCGGGCAAGTGCCTCGTCTACGTGTCCCGGCCGTTCGGGTGCCGGACGTTCTTCTGCGCGAGCGCCCGCGGCCCGGCCGGCGAGGGGACGCGCGCGCTGCCGAAGGCCGAGATCGCCGAGGTGAGCCGCGCGATCGCGGCCCTGTCCGCCCGGTTCGCGCCGGCGGATCCAGGGCCGCGCCCGCTGTCCCGGGTCACCGCCGGGTGGTGACCCCGGGGGATTGGGCGCGGGCCCGCGGGGTGACATAATCCGCGCCGAGCGCGCGACCGACCATGGGCCTCCGCCGAAGAGCTTCGTCGATGCTCCGCGCCTTCGTGACGGCGCCGCCGGTCGTCGGCGCGGCGTACCTGCTCGGGCTCGCGGCCTGGGCCGGCCAGCGCGGCGATGCAGACGACGCCGACCTCGGCGACGTGCGGAGGGCCGAGGCGGTCGCGACATTCATCGAGCGGCGCTTCGCGGCCGAGATCGGCCGGATGAAGATCGGGATCGTCGCGGCGGCGATCGCGCTCGGCCTGGTCGTCGGTCTGGTCGCGGATCTGCTGCTCCGCGCGCGCACGACGCGCCCGCGGCTCGCGCGTCGATCGACGGTGAGGGCGCTCTTCGAGGCGTGGTTGCTCGTCGCCGCGGTGCACGCCGTGCTCGTCACGTGGGCGATGGCCGACAGCCCGCAGCTCTACGCCGCGCGGTGGTACGCGAAGGGCGGCCTCCCGCGCACGGTGCAGGTCCTCGCGACCGACGTGCTCGGGCCTCGCGGCGTCGTGCTCGCCGCGATCGTGCTCGCGATCGCGTACGTGCGTCCGACGCGCATCGCGTACCTCGCGCAGCGCGCGATCGGCCTCGCGCGTGCGCCGCTGAGGCGGAGGCTCCTTCCGCTCGGGATCGGCGCGGCGCTGATCGGAGCGCTCGGCGCCGCGGGGATGCGCGAGCCCATCCCGGACGCGCACGCGGCCGCGCCGGCAAGCGCGGCGGGGAAGGACGAGCGGCCGAACGTCCTCATCCTCGCGGCCGACTCGCTGCGCGCCGATCGGCTCGAGCCGCGCGTCGCCCCGACGCTCAGCGCCCTCGCCGCGCGCGGGACGAAGTTCGAGCGCGCGTACGTGTCGATGCCGCGCACGTTCCCCTCGTGGGTCACGATCCTCACGGGGCGGAGCGGGCATCACCACGGCGTCCGCTCGATGTTCCCCACGTGGGAGGAGCGCGCGAAGGACTTCGACGCGATCCCCGCGCGCTTCGCGCAGGCGGGCTACGCGACCGGCGTCGTCAGCGACTACGCGGGCGACATCTTCGGGCGCATCGATCTCGGGTTCGGGCGCGTCGACACGCCGTCGTTCGACTTCCGCCAGCTCATCCGTCAGCGCGCGCTCGAGCGCGAGACGCCGCTGCTGCCGGTGCTGCACTCGCACCTCGGGCGGAGGCTGTTCCCGGTCATGCGCGAGCTGAACGACGCGGCCGACCCGATGCTCCTGGCCGACGACGTCGGGGCCGCGCTCGGCGCGATGAAGGGCAAGCCGTTCTTCCTCACCGTCTTCTTCTCGACCGCGCACTTCCCGTACGCCGCGCCCGCGCCGTACTATGCAAAGTACACGGATCGGGCGTACCGCGGCCGGTTCAAGTACCACAAGCCCGTGGGGCTCGGCTCCGAGGCGGCGCCGGACGCGGAGGACATCCGCCAGGTCCGCGCGCTCTACGACGGGGCGGTGACCGCCATCGACGACGCGGCGAAGCGCGTGCTCGCGACGCTCGAGCGCCTCGACCTCGCGAAGAACACGATCGTGGTGGTGACCGCCGATCACGGCGAGACGCTCTACGACCATGGCCATGGTCAGGGGCACGGTGATCACCTCTTCGGCGACGAGGGGACGCACGTGCCGCTCGTGTTCTACGACCCGCGCGCGCCGAAGGACGCCGCCGGTCGACGCGAGGGGCGTGTGGCGCGCGACATCGACATCGCACCGACGCTCTACGACCTCGCGGGCGTCGCGCCGCCCGCGTCGCTGGACGGCCGCTCGCTCGCGCCCGCCGTGCGCGGCGCCGAGATCGAGCCGCGGTTCGCCTACGCGGAGAGCGAGCTGTGGTTCACCGAGGAGATCCCGGCGCTGCCGCCCGAGATGCGCATCCCGTACCCCGGGATCATGGCGCTCACCGAGCTCGACTCGCGCCACAACGCCGAGATCGTGCTCAAGAAGGACATGATGCCGATCACGCTGATGGCGCGGCATCGCATGATCCGGGACGAGCGGTGGAAGCTGCTCTACGTCCCGACGCGCGCGTCCGTGAGGTACATGCTCTTCGACACCGAGGAGGATCCCGCCGAGACGAAGGACGTCGCGGCGGCGCATCCCGACGTGGTCACGCACCTGAAGACCGAGCTCTGGAAGTGGATGCTCGACGATCCGCTGATGGAGCAGAAGGACGGCTGGCTCGTGCCGCGCGCGCGGCTGGAGGCGGCGAAGTGATCCGGCGGGGGTGGGCGGTGGCGGGACGCGTCGCGGTCGCGCTCCTCGCGGGAGGCGCAGGGCTCCTCGCGTGGCGTGCGGGAGGCGGCGCCGAGGCTCCGCCGACGCCGCCGCGTCCCGCCGAGGCGGCCGCGCGTGACGGCGGCGCGGGCCCCACGCCGAAGGCAGCGGCGAAGGAGGGCGACACGTACGAGGTCGCCGCGCGGCTCGTGGACCTGGCGAAGGACGCGCGCTTCGACATCGCCAAGGATCAGGCGACCACGCTCGTCCTCGGCACGCACTGGCGCAAGATGAAGCCGCCGTTCCTCTCGCTGTCGGGGGACGCGGCGAAGTACGTGACCAGCATCGCGCTCCGGACGAGCGCGACCGAGACGCAGTGGGCCATGGCGCAGGGGTCGGGGAAGACGTGGACCCCCGACGCGCGCACGTGGAACATGAACGAGGGCAGCTTCGATCAGCGCGAGGCGCTGGTCTCGCCGGGCGCCTCGACCATCACCTTCAAGCTGGCGATCCCGGCGGGGGCGCGGCTGTCGTTCTCCGAGGGCACGGTGAACGCCACGCGCGATGCGACGGTCTTCACCGTCACCGTGATCGACCAGAAGGGGGCCGCGCACGAGGTGCATCGGGACAAGCTCCCGCCGAGCGCCGCGCGCAGGTGGACGGATCGGACCGTGGACCTCTCCGAGTTCGCCGGGCAGAGCGTCGAGCTCCGCCTCGCGACGAGCGCCGTGCCTGCGGCGCCCGAGGAGAAGAAGCCGGCGCCGAAGAGGAAGCCCGCAACGGCCGTCGCGTCCGCGCTCTCCGCCAGCGTCGTGCCCGGCGCGGGCAACGCGCCGCCTCCGGTCGCGCCGCCGGACGGTGGGGCCGTGAAGGAGGACGCGCTCGCCGTGCCGGGCATCGCCGTCGCGCTGTGGGGCAACCCGGTCGTCCTCACGAGGGCGACGCCGAAGGTCCCCTACAACGTCCTCTGGATCGTCGTCGATGCGCTCCGCCCGGACGTGCTCGCGTCGTTCCACGACGACGCGGAGGACGCGGCCAAGCTCTCGGCGAAGCACCCGCCGCTCGAGGCGCTCTTGCCCAAGGTGCCCGGCCTCACCCCCGCGATCGACGAGCTGACCCAGCGCGGGGTGCGCTTCACGCATGCCTACTCCGCGGCCGCGTGGACGCGCCCCGGGACGCTGGCGATGCTCTCGGGCGCTCGCTCGAGCGAGCTCGGCATCGACACGACCAGCTGGGTCCTCTCGCAGCGCGAGGTCTCGCGCTTCTACGCGTCCGACCCGCCGCTGCTCTCGCTCCTGCTCCGCCGCCACGACGTCACGACGCGCGCGTTCGTGAACAACTACTTCATGGTGGGCTACGCGCCGATCGGCCTCGACATGGGCTTCGAGCGCGTCGCCGATCATCGGTACCGGACGCGCGACACGCTCGAGGTCACGCAGGACGCGACGGGCTGGATCAAGGAGAACAAGGACACCCGGTTCTTCCTCTTCGTGAACTACAACTCGCCGCACGAGCCGTACGAGCCCCCGAAGAAGCTGCTCGAGCGCGTGCCTCCGCCGCCCGCGGGCCCGAAGGACGCGATCGCCCGCCTCTACATGGCCGAGGCGGCGAAGGACGACGAGGCGATCGGCGTCCTCATGAGCACGCTCGAGGAGACCGGCCTGCGCGACCGGACGATCATCGTGCTCACCGCCGATCACGGCGAGACGATGTCGTCGGCCCACCAGGGCACGAGCGGGCTCGAGAAGATGCCGATCCGCTACCACCACGCGGTCTCGAACTTCGAGGAGACCACGCGCGTGCCCATCGTCGTCGTGGCGCCTGGCCTCTTGCCCGCCGGCGCCGAGGTGAAGGCGCGCGTGCGGTCGATCGACATCGTGCCGACGATCACCGAGCTCCTCGGCCTCGAGCAGCACCCGAGGTCGAGCGGCAAGTCGCTCGTCCGCCTCGCGAAGGGCGAGAGCGAGCCCGACGAGCGCGTCGTCGTCAGCGAAGGGCGCGGCACGCGCGCCATCATGCACGGCAAGCATCGGCTGCTCGTGCGCGAGGGCGGAGCGCGCATCACCATCCGCGGCGACAAGACGATCACCGCCGAGCAGGAGCTCTTCGATCTGTCCGAGGATCCGGGCGAGCGTCACGACCTCGCGCCGTCGCAGCCCCAGCTCGTCCTCGAGATGAAGGCGCGCCTCGACGCGGCGCTGAAGAACGTGCCCGTCGCGGGGAGCGCGGCGGCGGTCGCGGCGACGCCGGTCGCACCGGGCGGGACGCTGCGCCTCCGGTTCGTCGGCGGCGGACAGGCGAGGCGCGTCTCCGGCACGCTGCTCGTCGGCGATGCCAAGACGAAGGCGAAGACGTTCGACGTGCTGCCCGTCGAGATCGGCAGGGACGCGTTCAAGATCGACGGCACGAGGATCGAGCTCGCGCTCACCACGACGGCTTCCGCGTCGGTCGGCTTCGACGTCACCGTCGATCCGCCGGGCGTGCCGGTGACGTGGGACCTGTACCTCGACGACCAGCCGTGGCCCGAGGAGGCGGTGTTCGGCGGACCTTACGGCCTGCTCGCGCCGGTGCTGCGTCGCGGCGTCATGACGGACGAGGCGCGCGCCGCGGCGGGCGCGTCCCTGCTCCCGCCGATCGATCCGCGCCGCGATTCGGGGCTCTTCGTCGTCCGCGAGCGGAGGGGCGATCCCGGCGACGTGCGCGACACGCCCGACGAGGGGGCCGAGGAGATGGCCCGCCTCCTCAAAGAATGGGGCTACGCGCACGGCAGCGGCGGGTCGAAGTAGCCCGCGCCGGGATCGCTATTCGACCTGGATCGCGCCGATCATCGCCGGGTGATTGGTGCACTTGAAGCCGAACGTCCCGGCCGCGGTGAACTTCACGTTGCCGGTGGAGGTGTCGACGCCGGAGATCGGGTTCGGCGTGTCTCCGCCCTCGGCGGCGAGCGGATGGCTGACGAAGTCCGCCGGCCCGGAGGCGCCGTCCGACCACGTCACGGTCTGGCCGACCTTGATCTTCATGCAGCGCTCGTCCGCCTGGACGACGCTGAAGTCCCACTTGATCGACCGCGACGCGGGATCGGCGGTGCGATCCACGTACGTGGAGCAGCCCTGGACGGTCGCACCGGCGTCGGTGCCGCTGCTGCCGCTGCTGCTCGTGCTGCTTCCCCCGCTCGAGGAGGACGACGACGAGGACGAGGAGGACGAGCTCGAGCCGCCGTCCGTGCCGCCGCTCGACGAGGTGGACGAGCTGCTCGTCGTCGAGTCGTCGGAGCAAGCCCCGAGCAGCAGAGGGACGCCGAGGAGGAGCCACGCGAAAGAAGATGAGGAGCGCATCGCGGCCAGCGTAGCGGAATCGCGCCGCCGTGGGTTAATGTGCCGACCGCGCCCATGCGTCTTGCCTCGCTGCTCGGCCCCGATCTGAAGCAGGTCCTGAAGGAGGACCCCGATCAGGTGCGCGAGCTGCTCGACGAGATCCACCCCGAGGACCTCGCCGACATCATCACCGAGCTCGATCCGGACGAGGCCGCCGAGCTCCTCTCGCGGATGCCGGCGGAGGACGCGGCGCCCATCTTCGAGCGCCTCGAGGAGCACGAGCAGGAGGAGCTCGTCGAGCTGATGCCGCCGGAGAGCGTCGCGCAGATCGCGAGCGAGATGGCGCCCGACGATCGCGCCGACCTCTTCTCGGTGCTGCCCGAGTCGGTCGGCGACGTCATCCTCGAGAACCTCGAGCGCGTCGATCCCGAGGCGGCCGAGGACGTCCGCGAGATCGAGAAGTGGCCGGAGACGAGCGCCGGCCACCTCATGACCACGCGCTACGTCCACGTCGGCCCGGACGTGAGCGTGCGCTCCGCGATCGACGCGGTCCGCGAGCACGCGGCCGACCACCACGAGAACATCTACAACGTCTACGCGCTCGACAAGAACGACTGGCTCGTCGGCGTGGCGTCGCTGCGCGACCTCCTGCTCGCCTCGCCGATCCAGCCCCTGCGCGAGATCCTGACCACGAACGTGATCAGCGTGAAGCCGACCGAGGACCAGGAGGAGGTCGCGCGCAAGATGGCGAAGTACGACCTCAACGTCATCCCGGTGCTCGACGACAAGGGCGCCATCCTCGGCGTCATCACCATCGACGACGTCATCGACGTCCTCACGATGGAGCAGACGGAAGACGTCCAGAAGCTCGGCGGCGTCGAGCCGCTCGATCTGCCGTACTTCAGGACCGACTTCCTCTCGTTCATCAAGAAGCGCGGCGTGTGGCTCCTCGCGCTCTTCTTCGGCGAGTTCTTCACCCAGACCGCGCTCCGCCACTACGACCCGGTGTTCGACGCGATCAAGGGCGCGGCGTACTACGTGCCGCTCCTGATCTCGGCGGGCGGCAACTCGGGCTCGCAGTCCTCGACGCTCGTCATCCGCGGGATGGCCGTCGGCGAGATCCGGCTGCGCGACTGGTGGCGCATCCTCGTGCGCGAGGCGGCGATGGGCCTGGTCCTCGGTCTGGGGCTCGCGGTGGTCGGCTTCGGCCGCGTCCTCATGTACCCCGAGCAGCACGCGAACTTCGCCTTCACCGTCGCGCTCACACTGATCGGCATCGTCATGACCGGGTGCACCGTCGGCGCCATGCTCCCGATGCTGCTCAAGCGCATCGGCCTCGATCCGGCGACGAGCTCGACCCCGTTCATCGCGAGCCTCGTCGACGTGCTCGGCATCATCATCTTCGTCCATGCCGCGAAGCTCGTGATGGCGGCCGTGCTCGCCGGTCACGGGGTGCACTGACGTGCGGAGGGGGCTCGCCGTCGTCGCGCTGGCGGCGATCGCGCTCGCGGCGGGGTGCAAGCGGCGCAAGCCGGAGAGCTTCACCCGCATCTGGCTCGGACCGCGCGAGGCCTGCGGGCGGATCAAGTCGGGAGACGTCATCTGCTGGGGCGGCGGCGAGCCCGCGCGCCCGGTGCCCGAGCGCAAGGACGTGACCGAGCTCGCGCTCGGCGCGACGCGCTCGTGTGCGATCCGCGCCGGCCGCGTCGAGTGCTGGGGACCGGACGCGGCGGCCGATCCGAAGGACATCGCGGCGACGAAGGTGGTCGTCGGGGGCGGTCACGCATGCGCGGTCTCGGCTGGCGGCGTGCGCTGCTGGGGGAACGACGAGCACGGAGAGGCCCCGCGCTTCGAGACGACGGGGAGCGTCCGCGCGATCGCGGCGGGCGACGCGCATACGTGCGTCGCGGTCGCGGGCGATGCCGTGCACTGCTTCGGGCGCGGCTACCGCGGCGACGAGAAGCTCCTCGCGGGGGTCGCCGTGCGCGCGCTGGCGGCGGGCGGGGAGCAGACGTGCGCGCTCCTCGACGAAGGCGCGGCGCGCTGCTGGAGCGCGAGGGCGAGCGAGCCGGCGCGCGTGGAAGGGCTCGCCGGCGCGGTCGAGATCGCCGTGGGTCGCGCGCACGCGTGCGCGCGGCTCGGCAGCGGCGCGGTCTCGTGCTGGGGAGACAACACGTCGTTCCAGCTCGCCGACGGTACGAACGAGCGGCGCAGCGCGGCGACGCCGGTGCACGGCCTGCTCGGCGTGGCGGAGCTCGTCGCCGCCGCCGACGGCACCTGCGCCCGGCTCGGCGACGGCGAGGCGAAGTGCTGGGGGAGCAACGACGCCGGACAGCTCGCTTGGCCTGCGCTCCCGCCCGGGCCGCTCAACGTCCCCACGCCGATCCGTTACATGAGCGCAGCCGCACGCTGAGCGCCGAGCACGCAGGACGTGCGTCGATGATCGCACGAAGGTCCGCCGGAGCCGCGGATCCATGCGTGGCGCGTCGCTTGCTCGCGATCCCGCGCGCGAGCGGAGGATGAAATGAAGATGCGAGCGGCCGTGTTCCTCGAACGCGGGGTGATCAAGCTGCGCGAGGTACCGAGGCCGAAGCCCGGCTTCGGCGAGGCGCTGATCAAGACGACGCTGACCACGATCTGCGGGACGGACGTGCACATCCTGAAGGGCGAGTACCCCGTGAAGCACGGGCTCGTCGTCGGACACGAGCCCGTCGGTGTCGTGGAGGAGCTCGGTCCGGGCGTGACCGGATACGCCCAGGGCGATCGGGTGATCGTCGGTGCGATCACGCCCTGCGGACAGTGCCGCGCTTGCCTCTCCGGAGACGGCGCGCAGTGCAGCCACGGCGGCGACGGCTACCACGCCATCGGGGGTTGGCGCTTCGGCAACGAGATCAACGGCTGCCAGGCCGACTACGTGCTCGTGCCCAATGCCCAGGCGAACCTCGCGAAGATCCCGGTCGGGCTCGCCGACGAGGACGTCATCCTCTGCCCGGACATCATGTCGACCGGCTTCTCCGCCGTGGAGCGCGGCCACGTGAAGATCGGCGACGCGGTCGTCGTCTTCGCGCAGGGGCCGATCGGGCTCTGCGCGACCGCAGGCGCGCGCCTCGCCGGCGCATCGCTCATCATCGCCGTGGACAGCGTCCCGAAGCGGCTCGAGCAGGCCAAGCGCATGGGCGCCGACGTCGTGCTCGATCACTCGAGCCAGGACGTCGTCGCGGAGGTGAAGCGCCTCACCGGCGGAGGCGCCGACGTCGCGATCGAGGCGCTCGGCAAGCAGGAGACGTTCGAGAGCTGCCTCCGGAGCCTCCGTCCCGGCGGGACGCTCTCGAGCCTGGGCGTCTACTCCGGGCACCTGCGCATCCCGCTCGAGAGCTACGCCGCGGGGCTCGGCGACTACTCGATCGTCAGCACGCTCTGCCCTGGCGGGAAGGAGCGGATGCGCCGCCTCATGAACGTCGTCGCGGCCAAGCGTCTGCCGTTCCGCGAGCTCGTCACGCACTCGTACGCGCTCGAGGACATCGAGGACGCCTACGATCTGTTCGCGCACCAGCGCGACGGGGTGATGAAGGTCGCGATCCGTCCGTGAGCGTCACGAACGGCGCCGGCGCCTCCACGCGATCGCGATCGCGGCGAGCGCGCTGGCGATCCCCGAGCCCGCGACCATCGGATCGGCCGCGCCCGGGACGTCGCAGCCGCAGCCGCTCTTCGGCGGCGGAGGGGTCGACGGCGGGCCGGGCGGCGCGCCGGCATCGCTCGCAGAACCGGCATCGATCGACGGCGGAGCGGAGCTCGCGGCGGCGCTCGCAGCCGGGGCGGCGTCCTGGGACGCTGGCACCGGCACCACGGGCGATCCGAGCGGCGTCACCGCGCCCGGGAGCGCGACGACGTCGGGTAGCGCCCCCTTGACGATGGTTGCAAGTTGCAACTTTCCTCGCGGCGCGAAGGCGAGATCGCGCGCCGGCGTGGGCCTGGGCTCGCCCCCGCCCGGCGGGCCGCCCCAGATCCCGCGCTGCGGGTCCTTGCAGGTGATCGGGCCGGTCCAGGGATGGCGCACGGCGTAGCGCCCCTGGAAGTTGTTCACGCTGCTCGGCTTCGCGCCGTTCTCGAGCTTGCCGCTGCCGTCGCGGAACTCGCGGCCCCCGACGATCGGCCCGGCGGCGCGGAAGACGAGGTCCTCGCCGAGGTTCTCCTTGCCGTAGCGCGCGTGCAGGCGCGTGAGCACGAAGCCCGAGCTCCCCCAGCGGCGCACCGGCGGCCGGCTCGGCCGGACGGGCCCGCCGCCCGGGCCGCCCGGAGGAGGCGTCGCGAGCGGCATGTCGCCCTGCGCCTGCATCGAAGGGAGCACGTCCATGCCGAGCGTCGCGAGCTCGCCCGGATTGAGCGGCGGGGAAGGGCAGGGATCGCACGAGCCCGCGTCCCACGCGTACTCGGTGACGATCGCCTTCGGCACCTTCTCGAGCGTGCGGTCGAAGAGCGCGGCGTAGAACGCGCCGAACTGGCCCTTCGCCGCCTCGGCGACGTCGAAGTTCGTCGGGATGCTCGCGTTCGGATAGTTCGAGACCTCGTAGCGCTGCCCCTTGGCGAGGATGTGCACGATCAGGTCCTGCGTGCCGCCGGAGTTCATGAGCCCGAGGCGGATCGGCAGCGAAAACGTGTCCGTGTCGTAGTGGAAGCGCAGCGGCGAGAGCGTCGCCATGCCCTTGTCGTCGAAGGAGACCTTCTTGGCGTCGACCTTCGCGACGAAGAACTTGCTCCCGGCAGCGACGTACGGCCGGAGATAGGCTTCGGCGCCGTCGGGGATCTTGTAGCCCTCCTGGCGGATCCAGGTGTCGAGCCCGCTCGAGTCCTTCGCGGAGAGGATCACGATCTCGTACTCGCCGACCGCGAACTTCGCCTCGACCGTGACGCCGAGGTCCTCGGCCGACTTCCTCTCCGCGGCGGGCGCCGCGGCGCTGCGGGGACGCGCCATGCCCGCACCCGAGCCCTCGCCCTTCCACCGCTGGCCGCACGGATCCTGCTCCCAGTACTCGACGAGGCGTGGCGCGCTGAGCTGATCGATGCGCGCGAAGATGTCCTTGGGCAGCGTCTTGACGTTCTCCTTCTGGAGCACGACGGGCACCGGGACCACCATCGCGAAGTCCTTCGGCGGCCCCTGGTAGTTGTTCTGCATCGACAGGACGGTTCGGGTCCCCTCGCGCATCAGGACGACCTGCGTCGCATTGTTGAAGAGCTTCGCGTCCGCGCCGCCGACGTAGAAGCCGCAGAAGGCCTCGGCCTTCGTCCCCGCGCTCAGCGTCGCAGCCAGCGCCATCGCTCCCAGGAGCCTTCGCATGGGCGGATCCTATGCTAAGACCGGCGCCCACGATGGCTTCGATTTCGTATCGAGAGGCGGGTGTCGACATCGATGCGGGGGACGAGCTCGTCGAGCGCATCAAGCCCTTCGCCAAGGCGACGCGGATCCCCGAGGTGCTCGCCGACGTCGGCGGCTTCGCCGGCCTCTGCGCCGTGCCCGGAGGCGTCGACGAGCCGGTCCTGGTGAGCGGCACCGACGGCGTCGGGACGAAGCTCAAGGTCGCGTTCCTGACCGGCGTGCACGACACGATCGGCTTCGACCTCGTCGGCATGTGCGTGAACGACATCGTCACGACGGGCGCGCGGCCGCTCTTCTTCCTCGACTACTTCGCCACCGGCAAGCTCGAGGTCGGCGTCGCCGAGAGCGTGATCAAGGGCGTCGCGGCGGCGTGCAAGGAGTCGGGGTGCGCGCTCCTCGGCGGCGAGACCGCGGAGCTGCCCGGCATGTACGCCGCCGGCGAGTACGACCTCGCGGGCTTCGCCGTCGGGGTCGTCGCCCGCTCGAAGATCGTCGACGGCAAGCGGGTCGCCGCCGGCGATCGGGTGATCGGCGTGCCCTCGAGCGGCCTGCACTCCAACGGCTACTCCCTCGCGCGCCGAGTGCTCTTCGAGGCGATGAAGCTCGCGCCGAACGACGCGCCGAGCGCGCTCGGCGGCAAGACCGTGGGCGAGGCGCTGCTCTCGCCGACGCGCCTCTACGCGCGGCACGTTCAGGCGGTGCTCGCGACCGGCGCCGACGTCCGCGCCATGAGCCACATCACCGGCGGCGGCCTGCCGGGCAACCTCCCGCGCGTGCTGCCGGACGGCCTCGGCGTGAAGCTCGCCGGTGCGTGGAAGCGTCCGGCGATCATCGAGCTCATCGCCGAGCGCGTCGAGGAGGCGGAGCTGCGGCGCGTCTTCAACCTCGGCGTGGGCTTCGTGTTCGTCGTGGCGAAGGACGACGCGGCGAAGGCCAGCGATGCCCTCCGCGCGCTCGGCGAGAGCCCGATCGATCTCGGTGAGGTCGTCACCGTCCCGCCGGAGACCGACTTCGAGGCGCGGGTGATCTTCCCATGACGACGCTCGGCGTCCTCGTCTCGGGCTCGGGCACCAACCTCCAGGCGATCCTCGACGCGGTCGCCTCGGGGAAGCTCCGCGCGAAGATCGGGGTCGTCGTGTCGAACGTGCCGACGGCGAAGGCGCTCGAGCGCGCGAAGAAGGCGGGCGTGGAGACGGCGGTGATCGACCACAAGGCGCACCCGTCGCGCGAGGCCTTCGACGCCGCGGTGGTCGAGGTCCTGCGGGACAAGGGGGTCGACTGCGTCGTCCTCGCGGGCTTCATGCGCATCGTGACGCCGGTGCTGCTCGATGCGTTCCCGCACCGCGTGGTGAACATCCACCCCGCGCTCCTGCCCGCGTTCCCCGGCGTCCACGCGCAGCGGCAGGCGCTCGAGTACGGCGTGCGCGTGTCCGGATGCACGGTGCACCTCGTCGACACCGGGACGGATACCGGTCCGATCCTCGCGCAGGCGACGGTGCCGGTCCTCGATGACGATACCGAGGAGACGCTCCGCGATCGCATCCTCGCGAAGGAGCACGCGCTGCTCCCCGAGGTGCTCCAGTGGATCGTCGAGGGCCGCGTCCACGTGGTCCCGGCCGCGGCGGAGGGCGGAAGACCGCGGATCCGGATCGAGCCGCGCGCCGCATGAGCACGACGTCGAAGCACTACGACGTCGTCGTCCTCGGCGCGGACGTCGGCGCGCTCGCCGCCGCCGCGCTCCTCGCGCGTCGATCGTGGCGCGTCCTCGTGCTCGGCCACGGATACCGCCGCTCGACCTACGCCTACGACGGGCTCACGCTCGCGCGGCGGCCGTTCACGTTCCTCTCGGCGTCGTCGCCGGCGTGGGGCCGCGTGCTCGTCGAGCTCGCCCAGTCGCAGACCTTCCGCCGGCGGCTCTCGTCGCTCGACCCCATGCTGCAGGTGCTGGGCTCGGACCTGCGGCTCGATCTCCCGCCCGACACGCAGCTGTTCGCGCGCGAGATCGATCGCGAGTTCCCCGCGGTGCGCCGCGTGGTCGACGATCTCTATGCCGAGCTCGCGCGGACCAACGCGCTCGCGGACGCCGCGTTCGAGCGAGACGCCGTGTGGCCGCCCGGCGGCTTCTGGGAGCGCCGCGAGACCGCGCGTGTGCTCGCGACGCTGCCCTACCTCGACGGCTCCGACCTGATGGCGGAGTTCCCGCGCGAGCATGCCTTCCGCGAGGTCGTCACGACGCCGGCGCATTTCGCGTCC
>WBZO01002084.1_pt1 | contig 27599 bp, 27 predicted proteins | sample 5204261 | NCBI WGS metagenome assembly WBZO01 (sample SAMN12412400, study PRJNA552823) | activated sludge metagenome | isolation source: activated sludge from anammox sidestream of wastewater treatment plant... | place: USA: North Carolina | collected 2017-09
TTGTGCTTTGCCTACCCTTCACGCCCCGATGTCCTGGCTATCGACAATCTAACCTTGACGGTCCGGGCCGGTGAAACGCTGGCATTGGTCGGTCCTTCCGGCGCGGGCAAGTCGACGTTGTTCGACCTGTTGCTGCGTTTCTTTGACAGTCAATCCGGTTCGATCAAACTGGCAGGCATCGATATCCGCAGTCTCGATCTGTTTGATTTACGCCGCTGCTTTGCGCTGGTGTCGCAAACCCCGGCGCTGTTCTACGGCACCATCGGCGACAATCTGCGCTACGCCCGCCCCGATGCCAGCGATGCGGATGTGCAAGCGGCGGCTGAAGCTGCTTATGCGCATGAGTTCATCTGCCAATTGCCGCAAGGCTATCAAACACACTTGGGAGATTCCGGATTGGGTTTATCGGGCGGGCAGAAACAGCGTCTGGCCATTGCCCGGGCGATTCTGGCCGATGCGCCGGTTTTGTTGCTGGACGAAGCCACCAGCGCGCTGGACGCGCAAAGCGAGCATTGGGTGCAGCAAGCGTTGCAGCAGTTGATGCGCAACCGCACCACGCTGGTCATCGCGCATCGTCTGGCGACTGTGCAATCCGCCGGCCGCATCGCAGTTCTGAATCACGGACGATTGGATGCAATAGGAACGCATGCGCAATTGTTGCAAACCAGTCCGTTGTACGCACAACTGGCTGCATTGCAATTCCAATCACTCGTTATTGATTGACTGACTTTGATTTTCCTGAAGATTACGATAAGAAGGCATGTAGTCGCTGGCAAAAGTCAGTCCGGTTCTTTGCACAACCTCAAGCAACGCGGAGCGCGCCACATGCATGCCGAGCCCAAGATGGATCAGCGTTCTGATCGATACGGATCCGCTCAGCACTAATTTAATCAACTGAACCGCATCCACGCTGCCATCCGGATAAACCGCACTCATCAGGGCTTCCGGCGGAGAAAATTCGATAGGATCGACAATCGCGCGGATGGCAAGAAACGAGATACCGGCTTCGGCCGCCACTTTTGCGATCGCCGCCGTTTCCATATCCGCCGCGCAAGCGCCTGTTGCTTCACCCAGCGCAAGTTTTTGTTCGGTTGAAGTCAGCGGCTCCTCGCAAGACGCCAGAATTCCACCTGCAACAGTCAGCTGTTTTGACATCACGCCCGCCAGCCGGTTACGCCATTCCAAATCCACCGGCAGAATCTCGCCATTCATCGTAACCGCTTCGGGCAACACCAGATCACCGGGAATCAATTCGTTATTGACAGCAGCCGCGACACCGAAACTAACCAGGGCATTGATGTCGTGCTCGCGCAATTTCAATGCCGCCCCTCGCGCCGCCTTGCTTCCGATACTGCTAAGACATACCGAGGTCCTCTCCCCGATTTCCACCACCTGGTAAAGCGGAAAGTTTTGTTTTTCCATCAAGCAGCTGGCTTCGGACTTCAGCGCCGACACCACTCCGATAATTTTCAATTCTTGCTTTCCCTTGTCAAAGTACGATAGCGCGCCAATGCCCACAGCGGAAAGAATTTTGAATAGCCGTGATAGCGCAGATAAAAGACTCGCGGGAAGCCAGGCGCGGTAAACCAGGGCTCTTCCCACAAATGATCGTCGCACTGGTTGCGCAGCAGATACTGGATACCGCTGCGTACCGGTTCGCTATGCACTTCCCCCGCCGCCATGAGCCCCAGCACCGCCCACGCGGTTTGGAACGCGGTGCTGGTTTCCGTGAACCGGCCTGCCAGTTGAGTATCCAAATAAGAATCATTGGTCTCCCCCCAGCCGCCATCCACTCTTTGCACCGATTCCAGCCACGCCACGGCGCGGCGCACCGAATGGTGCTGCATATCGAACTTGGCCAACCGGAAGGCTTCCAGCACTGACCAGGTGCCATAAATGTAATTCGTCCCCCAGCGCCCGAACCAGGAGCCGTTTTTTTCCTGTTCGCGCAGCAAAAAACTGATACCGCGCCAGACTTCGCGCTGATGCTTGCCGTATTTTCCCAGTAAACCGACACAGCGCGCCGTCACGTCGCTGGTTGGCGGATCGATCAGCGCACCGTGATCGGCAAAAGGAATTTCATTCAAATAGTGATGGACATTATCAATGTCGAAAGCGGCAAAACCGCCATTACGCGACTGCATACCCGCGAGCCAGTTGGCTGCACGCTCCAGCGATTTCTGATGCCGCTCCGCCCCTCCTTGGTCTAATGCCCAAGCCACTGCGGCAGTATCGTCGAGATCCGGATAATGCGGATTGGCATACTGGAAAGCCCAGCCGCCGCCGGGTAGATCGGGGCGCTTGTCGCGCCAATCGCCCGGCTCATCCAGAACCTGCTGCTCGACCAGCCAATCCAGCGCTTTCAACACCGGTTCCTGGCCGGTCGTGGGGTCTTCCTGTAGCGCCAAGCTTGTCAATACCGTATCCCAGACTGGCGATGTGCAGGGCTGACACCAGGAACGCTCTCCTTCGTCGACCAGCAATCCGCGTAGTGCGTTACGGCATTGCACACGGTTCGGGTGATCATAGTCATAGCCAAGCAAGGTTAGCGCCTCATGCGCATTGACCATGGCCGGAAAAATGGCGCCGATACCGCACTCACCGTTCAAGCGCTCGAGCGTCCAGCGCTCAGCTTTACGTATCGAATACTGCCGTATCGATTGCGGCAATTTCGGTTCGACACGCGACAAGATACGCTCAACCAGCATAAAAGCGCGCTTCAACAGCGTATCCGCCTTGGGAAAATAATTTTTTTCCTCTTCGGGCGGCACGATGAACAATTCGCGGATATTCACTTTGCGCGGATTGATCGCACGCGCTTTCATCGTGCACAGGATGGACAGCGGAATCATCACCGTGCGCGACCAATACGAAACCTTGCTGATATGAAAAGGGAACCAGCTTGGCAGCAGCACCAGTTCCGACGGAACTACGGGTACACCGCGCCACGGAATCTGGTCGTACATGGCCAGCAGCAAACGTGTGAAGACATTTGCTTTGGCCGCCCCGCCGCGCTGCAGGATTGCTTCGCGTGCGCGCACCATGTGCGGAGCATCGGTCGAATCACCTGCCAGCTTCAACGCATAATACGATTTGATCGTGCAACTGATATCAAACGCACCGCCATAGTAGAGCGGCCAGCCGCCATGCGTCATATCCTGCTTATCGCGGATGAAACGGGCGATTTTGTTTTCCAGAATGACGTCGATTTCATCCATGAAATGCATCATCAAAATATATTCGGCCGGAATGGTACAGTCGGCTTCCAGCGGGAAACACCAGTGTCCGTCCGGATTCTGTAATGCCAGCATGGCGGCACGCGCTTGAGCAAACTTCGTCTCCAGCTCGGCGGTATCGATTCCATCCTTATTCGGGGCTGGTGCTGTATATGATTCAGGTGCTTCACCGTTAACCGTAAAATCATCAGGTTGCTGCGCCACAGCCGCTATTCTTTGAAATCCGTTCATATATTCCTAAGCACTTAATTACGTTACAAATTCCCAATGGAAAAATCATTCGCTGCCATTCAAGCTAATTTTGATTTCACATACAAGCGCCTTCCCGTAAATAGTTCACAAGAACAAACATGAGATGAAAACCGCATTTATCATTTTTTCTTTTGCCCGCCTTTTTCAAAGGGATTATCCTGAAAGGGTTCGGAGTCATAAAGATCCAATGGCAGCTTGCCGTCATGCACGAGAAATTCGCGTTGTTGCATGGAAGCTTCGCGCACGAACAGATAGGGATCAATTGCAGCTTCGTCACGAATTCGCATTGCCCCCACCAAGCGCGCACGTTTATCGATAGCGCCCAGGATGGTCAAAGGAGCCGCAAAGTATGATCCGACCGCAAGGCCGGCATAGAATAATACATTGGTAAAAATTCCTACGGGAATATTGGTTACATCACGTTCGCTGCTCGGACCGATCAGGGGAATGAACAAGTAAGACCCGGGATTCACACCCCAAACACCGAGTGTCTGACCGAAATCTTCATCATTCTTCTGTAATCCCATGTGCGACGCCATATCAAAAAGCCCTAACATTCCCACCGTTGAGTTCACAAAAAAACGCAAGGTATCGGAAGCGCCTTGCTTTACCTTGCCTTGCAGAAAAGAATTCAGCATGACATTGGGATACGACAAGTTATCGTAGAAATTGCCGATCGAACGTTGCGCAGCATTCGGAACATAATCGATATAGGCGTTTACAATGGGCACAAACACCGTCCGATCGACTTTGTCGGTAAAATCATAAGAAGCACGATTAACCGATTCGTGCGGATCAACCGGATCAGTTTCCAAATTACCATTTTTCGGCGCCGATGCGCAGCCTTGCACCGCGATAATACAAACAAACAACAAAATAACAATCAGGTATCTATGATTTATGTTCGGATTTGTGTTTCTCAAAATACCACTGTTCTCGTTCATGTATGTATAAAACAATCAGCCTGAAAATCTTTTACCAAGAAAACCATTGACCATTACTTTATTCAGTTTGACCGCATGATGTCCAGACTCCGGGATCGAACGGCCGCTGAAAACATGCTCCATCCTGTCTAGCTATCTGTTCCTGTTTATATTTCAGGTCCAAATTGATCGAACCGAAGTATACACTACTAAGCCTGCATCATGTTTCACCGCATTTACCATTCCAGCCCTGTGGCACTGATACTCTTTTCGACGTCTCGATTAACTTTGTAGACTCACTCAAGTTTCCCGTTCGCCATGCACCATTTCGACCAGCTTCAATGCCTGCAATTCCATTTCCACGACGATATCATCGACCTTCGCACGGAAATGGCGGTAAAAAATCATGCTGGGAATGGCTACCAGTATCCCGAAGGCGGAGTTATACAGCGCCACGGAAATTCCGTAAGCAAGCTGCGCCGGATTGCTGCCGGTGGGCGAATTCGATCCGAAAATCTCAATCATTCCGACTAAAGTGCCGAACAGACCCATCAGCGGACTTAGTGCGGCAATCGTTCCCAATGTTGTCAGATAGCGATTTAGATCATGTGCAATCACCCGGCCGGATTCTTCGATCGATTCTTTCATGATTTCACGTGTGCTTTTAACATTCTTGAGTCCGGCTGCAAGAATTTGCCCCAAGGGAGAGTGCTTTTGCAAGCGTGTCAGCATCTCGGGATTCACGCCAATGCGCTTATATTCGTTCAGCACCCTGGGAAGCAATTCTTTCGGTGCAATAATGCTCAATCGCAATGTCCACATACGTTCCCCGATAATACCCAAGGCTACGACGGAAGCAATGATGATCGGCCAAATCGGCCAGCCGGCTGCTTGAATTAACGATAACACGTGATAATCTCCTCACTCACTTTAGATCCAGGTATCATTCTGTGGCTTACCAAAATTATTTAATTATATTCTATAACTATGTAGCCGGCTCAGCATGCAAAGCATAGCAGCATTCAATTCGCTGCAAAAATAACCGGCTTTCTATCCACAATTTCTGTGGATAAGCCTGTGAGTATGTAGCCGGTATAAGAATTAAGTAACCAAATCCAAACATTTTTTCTCCCTTGATTATTTTTTAATCTCACATAATTATTTAATAAACATATAGTTATATAAATTAATAGCACGCTTTAAGCGTTGCGAATTGGTACAGTTGCAACAAATGATACGAATATTTGCATGCACTCATCATGAATCTTTTTCCTTTTCCGTTAGCAAACTTTGTACGTACAGTACTTACAGTCAGCGAGCTGAATAGCAACACCAAGCAATTCCTGGAGCAGAACATTCCGTTACTATGGGTGAAAGGTGAAATCTCGAATTTGAAGTGCTATCAGTCCGGTCATTGGTACTTTTCGCTTAAGGACTCGAGCGCACAAATCCGCTGCGTGCTATTCAGTCATAAACATCAGTATATGGACTGGCAACCCAAAGACGGTATGCAAGTCGAAGTACTGGCGCTAGTTACTCTCTATGAACCCCGCGGTGATTTTCAGCTCAATGTCGAAACGATGCGGCGCGCCGGCTTAGGAGAATTATTCGAGGCCTTCGAGAGGCTTAAAGCGAAACTGGACAAAGCCGGATTGTTCAATCCGGCAAAGAAAAAATCACTACCCGCATTTCCCAAACAAATCGGTATCATCACTTCCTTGGATACAGCCGCGTTACGCGATGTTTTGTCGACATTGCAACGGCGCATGCCATCCGTGCCGGTTATCCTCTACCCCGCTTTAGTTCAGGGAAAAACCGCAGCCGGTTTGATCGCGGCAGCAATAACAACCGCCAATCAACGCGCCGAATGCGATGTGTTGATCATTTGCCGCGGCGGGGGCAGTATTGAAGATTTATGGGCATTCAACGAGGAAATCGTTGCATTCGCCATTGCCACCAGCACTATTCCAGTGATCTGCGGTGTCGGCCACGAAACGGATTTTACCATCGCAGATTTCGCCGCTGATGTGCGCGCCCCCACGCCAACGGCAGCGGCTGAAATAGCAAGTAAGGATCATAAGGAGTTAAGCCAGCATTTAAAAACCTTGCAAATGCGCCTTGCTCGCGCCATGCTGCATCGTGTAGAGAATGCCATGCAACAGCTCGATATGCTGTCGCATCGTCTTATTTATCCGGGCGATCGCATCCGGCAGCAATTCATTCATCTGCAACACCTGCAGGACCGGTTGATAAAAACTTGCAGCCATCAATTAGAAAAAAAACAGTGGAAATTACTCGAATTCAATCAACGATTGGCAACGGCAAGTCCCAATATTGCCAGAATCGAAGAGCAACAAAAGGAACTGGCTGCGCGCTTGCATTCCGCCTGCATCCGCCACTTCGAGACTCTGTCGGTCAAGCTCCAGCATAGGCAAGCCCAGCTATCTCATTTGAATCCGCAATCGGTGCTTGAGCGCGGATATAGCATCGCGTACACCGCGCAAAACACCATCATCCGTGACAGCAAACAAATTCATGGCGGCGATCGAATTCAGGTAAAATTCGCGCACGGTATGTGCGAAGCGGATGTCACAAAAACCAAGAACACCTGAAGCACGCACAGTCCACAAGATTACTTTATTTCACGAAAACAAGAAGGACTCGATCGGCGATGCCAAAAACTTTTCTCATACTGGGTACCTTGAATACGGTTTTATGCATCGCCCTGGGCGCTTTCGGTGCACACGGATTGAAACGGGTTTTATCAGCCGACATGCTGTCGGTTTATCATACCGGTGTGCAATATCATTTTTATCACGCCTTTGGCATCATCGTCATCGGCTTACTGTTATTGCATTTTCCCAAATCCCGCCTGATGCCCGTATCCGGCTGGCTGATGATGGCGGGTATCGTATTATTCAGCTTTAGCCTTTATGTGCTCAGCGTGACAGGCATGCGCGGCCTCGGCATGATCACGCCGTTTGGTGGTGTTTCGTTTCTCACCGCCTGGCTATTGCTTACATATGCTATTTGGAAAGAAAAATGAAATGATCGATTGAATTTGTCTCTGCTTACTTGGCCATTTTACGGTGTAAGGCGGCCATCTCCTTATTACGCTCAGCGGCTCTGGAATATTCCCGCAGTAAAGCTTCATGGTGCGACTGGAAATCTTGGCCTTCTCGGCCGTAATATTCGCTATGCCGTTTATATTCTTCCAGTAACACTTTTTGTTCCTTGGCTTTCGCATCCATTTCACTGGCTTCTTTTTCATACATCTCAGCCAATCCGATATGATCGAATTTGGTTTTAGCTTGCGCTTCGGCTTTATCCATTTTCCCTAATTCTGCAAGCGATGTACCGGAAATAAATAATGTGGCAGTAATCAAAGTGATGATCAGTATCGTTGTTCGCATGGCAAATCTCCTCAATTAAGTCAGTGAAAAGTAAACTCCAGTGCTACTATAAATATCCGTCAAGCTGATTTTCCTGATGATAACAAACTATCTGAAATCCACAAACGCTTAATGGACAAACTGAGCAATCCATCCGATTAAAGAAAAAACAAAATGCGACTACTATTTTTATTGATCTTCCTTGGCTGTATCGGTTTGCTAGGCTACGCACAATTTTTGCAGCATGTGCAAGGGTTACTCCCTTGCCCGCTGTGCGTAGCGCAACGTGTTGCCTACTGGCTGTTGGGAATAACCGCTTTGCTTGCGTTTCTTCATAATCCCAAAGCGATTGGGCGCCGTATTTATGGTTTCCTACTGTGCGGATTTGCCCTGACAGGCGCAATCATCGCTACGCGGCATGCGTGGTTGATACGATATCCCGAGGCATTTGAATGTGGCATCAGTCCCGAAGAAGCCTTTCTGAATTCCTTGCCGATTGCCGGCTGGTGGCCCGGCATGTTCGAAGCCAACGGCGATTGCGCGAGCATTGATTGGAAGCTGCTATCGCTCACTATTCCCGATTGGTCGTTGATTGCTTTTATGGGCCTTGGAAGTTTGGCGCTTTATGTGCTGCTGGCTAAAAGATGATCGGCAATTGCCGCGACTAGCCGCGAGGGTGATGCTTAGCATGCAATTGCTTTAGACGCTCACGGGCAATATGCGTGTAAATCTGCGTGGTGGAAATATCCGCATGTCCAAGCAGCAATTGCACAACGCGCAAATCCGCACCATGATTCAACAGATGCGTGGCAAAGGCGTGCCGCAGGGTATGCGGGGAAAGCTGCTTCTCAATACCGACAACTTGCGCATAGCGCTTAATCAAGTACCAAAACGCTTGGCGTGTCATCGCTGCGCCACGCGCCGTCACAAATATGGTATCGGTTACGATGCCATTTAGCAGCGAAAGTCTGGCTTCTTTGGTATAACGGCTTAACCACTCGAGTGACTCCTCTCCCAGTGGCGCAAGACGTTCCTTTCTGCCTTTGCCCATGACACGTAAAACTCCCATGTCCATACTGACCTGCGAGTACTTTAAATTGATTAACTCCGATACACGCAGTCCGCTCGCATATAACACCTCCAGCATGGCCCGATCGCGCAAACCAAGTGGATGCTGCAAATCGGGAGCGCTCAGCAACAGCTCAACTTCCTTCTCAGTAAGGCTCTCCGGTAAGCTGCGCTGCAATTTGGGTGTTTCGATATGGAGACTGGGATCCGTGGTAATTTTTCCCTGCCGCAATAAAAAACGATAGAAACGCTTCAGACTGGATAATTCACGACTGGTTGTGCTGGTCTTGATCTTAGCGGAAACTCTGGAAGCGAGAAATTCGAGCAAGTCAGTATGAGTTGCATCAGTGAGCATCCGGTTATCCTGATTGCGTTTTCTAAGCCATTCGCTGAAAAGCTGTAAATCATTACGATAACTGTCCAGCGTATTACGCGACAAACCATCTTCCAGCCATAAGGCATCGGAAAATTCATCCAGCAGGCCGGCGTTAAGCTCAGGTGCTCTCATGACGTAATAACCAACGTTTGATCTCAAGAGGATCGCCATCACTCGCATTCATAAAACCTCCTAATCCGCCATTTTTAGATATAACCCGGTGACACGGTATGATGATAGGTATCCGGTTGGCGCCGCATGCTCGGCCTACTGCCCGAGGAGCGGAGTGCAATTGCGTAGCAATTTCTGCATAACTGCTCGTTTCCCCGCTTGGAATCGCCTGAATAGCTTGCCAAACACGCCTTTGATGCGTTGTTCCACTGATATGCAAACTCAAATCAAATATAAAACCGGGTTCAGCCAGATAGGCTTGCAATTGCCTATATACTTCTTTCGCCAGTGAAGTCTGCGGCGCCAGTACCGGCGTATCGACTGGTAGATAATCAATAGCTGTCAGCCAATCTTCTTCTGTTTTAATACCAAGTACGGCAAACGGCGTTAGCAACTTTGCTTGATAGGGTTCGACTAAATCCGCAATTTGATTCTTTTTTGATCTGCCCACTGCTCACCTGAATACTTATCTTGAAAATTGTTCAATGTTTTTGTATGCAAAGAATGGACACTCGAACCGAGTAGAAGTTTCAGGAGGATTTTGAATCTTCCGGCCTCACGAGCCATATGCCGGAAGATTTATTGGAAACAAAAGAACTTTATCAACTTCAGGACTTCAGCAATAACAGTTCATTCAATCTTTTTACGAATGCGGCCGGGTCTTCAAGTTGCCCCCCTTCAGCTAGTAAAGCTTGGCCAAATAATAAATGACTCCAATCCTCGAAGTTTTCAACTTCGGTCTTCAATCGCCGCACCATCGGGTGGTGTGGATTGATTTCCAGGATCGGTTTGGTATGTTGCACTTTTTGTCCGGCGGATTTCAGCAATCTCTCAAGATTCCCGCCCATGTCATAAGTATCCGCAACTAGACAAGCGGGCGATTCAGTTAACCGGAAAGTAACCCGAACATCTTTTACTTGTTCGCTGAGCGTTTGTTTCATTTTTTCTGTCAGCTCGTGAAAAGCACTGGTTTCTTTTTCACGTTCTTCTTTTTCCGCTTCATCTTCCAGATCACCCAAATCCAAGCCACCTTTAGCGACTGATTGCAGCGGCTTAGCGTCAAATTCGGTTAAATTACTCACTAGCCATTCATCAATTCGATCGGACAGCAACAACACTTCAATACCTTTCTTGCGGAAAACTTCCAAGTGAGGGCTGTTTTGTGCAGCTTTCAAATTATCGGCAGTAACGTAATAAATCTTTTTCTGACCTTCTTTCATGCGTTGCACATAAGTACCAAGAGAAACGGTCGGTTCATCGGTATCGCTATGCGTAGTCGTGAAACGCAGCAGCTTCGCGATACGCTCCCGGTTGGCAAAGTCTTCGCCGACACCTTCCTTTAAAACTTGACCGAACTCCCGGTAGAAAGATTTGTATTTTTCTTTTCCTTCTTCATCATCGTTTTTGGATATGTCCTCGATCAAACCCAATACTTTCTTGACGACACCAGCCCGGATTGCGTCAATATCCTTGGATTCTTGCAGGATCTCGCGCGACACATTCAGTGGCAGATTGTTCGAATCGATTACACCGCGTACGAAACGCAGATAATTCGGCAATAATTTTTCCACATCATCCATAATGAATACACGCTGTACATACAATTTAATTCCATGACGGCGCTCCCGATCGAACAAATCGAAAGGAGCTCGCGCCGGAATGTATAGAAGCTGCGTATATTCCTGTTTGCCCTCTACGCGCGCATGTAAATAGGCTAGCGGAGGCTCGAAATCATGCGCCACATGCTTATAAAATTCATTGTATTGCTCAATTGTTATTTCGTTTTTAGGGCGCGCCCACAATGCATTAGCTTGGTTTATCGTTTCATCTTCATCGGTAATTTTATTTCTATTTTCATCCTGCGACCATTCCTCTTTCTTCATTACGATAGGTAACGTAATGTGATCGGAATATTTACGAATAATATTGCGAATTCGAATGCCATTCAGGAATTCATCTTCATCGGCGCGTAAATGCAAAATAATGTCGGTGCCTCGTGCCACTTTCTCGACAGTTTCCAATGTGTAATCCCCTTCACCGCTGGATTCCCAGCGGACACCATGCTCGGCAGTCAATCCTGCCCGACGGGTGATCAAGGTAACTTTATCGGCCACAATAAATGCAGAATAAAAGCCAACACCGAATTGACCGATCAAATGCGCATCTTTAATCTGGTCACCAGTCAAGGAATTAAAGAATTCACGTGTACCTGATTTCGCGATGGTTCCGATATGATCAATAACTTCTTGCCGCGACATACCAATCCCATTATCCGAGATTGTTATCGTGCGCTCGTTAGCGTCATAACTCACGTGAATTTTAAGATTGGAATCCGACTCATAGAGTGCGGCATCGGTGAGGCCCTCAAAACGCAATTTATCAGCTGCATCCGAAGCATTTGAAATCAATTCCCGCAAGAAAATTTCCTTATTACTGTATAAGGAATGAATCATTAATTTTAATAATTGTTTCGCTTCTGCTTGAAAGTTTAATTGTTCTTTGTTTGTTTCAGCTTGCACGTTAATCTCCTTAAATATTTTGCTTCAATATAGGGATTGCTTTAGGAAAATCAAGATTATTGAATAACAAAATGATATTTTTATGCATTGCATAAAAATTCTTGGCAATCTTTGAAAGGAAAGTAGCGATTAGAGAAAAGAAAATACTTCGGCAAGAAAGAGTATTTTCAATTTCGAAGGATGTTTCTAATAGAGTTGGTCGAACAAGGATATTTTTTGAAAAATATCCTTGTTCATTCTGAATTACATGGAATTTTGAATAGCGTACAAACTTAGACTCATCAATGCCTGCGGGAAAATGCCTAGAGCCAGTACCGCAAAACCGTTTGCACTTAATAAGATTTTAACATCACTATTAGGGGTCAATGCTTCAGTGCTTTCCGGTTCGTCAAAGTACATCAATTTGATGATGCGCAGGTAATAAAAGGCGCCAATCAACGAGAACAATACCGCGGCAACAGCCAGCCAAATATATCCTGCATTAACAACCGCCTGTAATACAGAAAATTTTGCATAAAATCCAATCATCGGCGGAATACCTGCTAAAGAAAGCATCAGCAACAACGTGACAAAAGCATACCAGCTGTTTCTTTTACTAAGTCCTTTGAAATCACTGATGTTCTCAGCTTCGAATCCACTACGGCACAACAACATGATCATCGCAAATGTGCCCAATGTCATCAGAACATAAGCGATTACATAAAATAGAGCTGAGCTATAGCCATTCGAATCGGCGCTGATAAACCCAAGCAGCAAGAATCCCATATGTGAAATTGTTGAATAAGCCAGCATGCGCTTGATATTGGCTTGAGCTATAGCGGCAATATTACCAACCGCCATCGACAAAACAGCAAGAATTATCAGCATGCCTTGCCAATCAGAAACCATTTCTCCCAAGCCTTCGATCAATAAACGCATGACAAAACCGAACGCCGCAAACTTAGGAGCAGAACCAATAAATAAAGTAATCGCAGTCGGAGCGCCTTGATAAACATCCGGTGCCCACATATGAAAAGGCGCCGCACTAAGTTTAAAACTGATTCCCGCTACAATAAACACCAAACCGACAACCAAAACTTCCTTGCTGCTTGCTTCGCTTTGAATAATCTGAGCCAGTTGCGAAACATGCAATGTACCAGTTGCACCATAAACCATCGACATGCCATAGAGCAAAAAACCAGAGGCAAGAGCACCTAATACAAAGAATTTCATGGCCGCTTCTGTTGCCACAATGGAATCACGCCGTAATGCAACAAGCGCATAAAGCGATAGCGAGAGCAATTCCAATCCAATGTAAAGGGTCAGGAAATGGCTGGCGGAAATCATTACCATCATTCCCAAAGTGGCAAAAAGTACTAAGCTGAAAAACTCACCTTTCAACAGTCCGCGGTCACTGATATACGAATGGGAATATACGAGAACAGCCGATACTGTGCCATAGACCATCAGTTTAAGAATATCAGCCATCGCATCATCGACATACATGCCGTAAAAAGTCTGCTTGACTTCAGTAGAAAATGATACAAAGGTCAGTACAGCACAACCCAACAACGTCACTTGTGTCAATAAATAAGCCACATAACGTCGATTGTCACCTGCAGTGAGATCAGCCAGCATGACCACGCACACCATGATGAGCATGAATATTTCAGAAGAAGCCGGCGCAAAATCAGGCGGTATAAAATTCATTAATTCTTAATCCTTATAACAGGAGCTTTTGTTGTCTCAAAATGATTTTTTATAATTTACTGTTATTGATATGCGTTAACAATTGATCAACTGTCGTATGCATAATTTCCGTTAATGGATAAGGATGCACACCAATCCATAAAACAGAAATTGCCAGAATGGCTAATAAAACAAACTCACGTTTTGAAATATCCTGCAAACTTTCAACCGCAGGGCTTGCTACAGCACCGAATATCACTCGTTTATACATCCACAACGTGTAAGCGGCACCAAAAATGAGTGTAGTTGCTGCCAGAAATGCATACCAGAAATTAACTTTGATAGCACTCATAATGACCATAAACTCACCGACAAAGCCGCTTGTTCCCGGCAATCCAGCATTTGCCATTGCAAATAGCATGAAGAAAGCTGCAAAAACAGGCATCTTGTTGACAACTCCACCATAATCGGCAATTTGGCGGGAATGTAATCTATCGTACAACACACCAACACAAAGGAACATAGCGCCGGAAATAAAACCGTGAGAAATCATTTGCACCATGGCGCCTTCAATCCCATACGCATTCAGCAAAAAGAAGCCTAAGGTAACAAATCCCATATGCGCTACGGATGAATAGGCAATTAGCTTTTTCATATCGGCCTGCATCAATGCAATCAAGCCAATATAAACAACGGCGATCAAAGACAGAGCGATCATGACATCAGCCAAATAAAGACTGGCATCAGGAGCAATCGGCAACGAGAAGCGCAAAAATCCGTAACCGCCTAATTTCAGTAGAATGGCCGCTAACACGACCGATCCACCTGTTGGTGCTTCAACGTGCGCATCTGGCAGCCAGGTATGTACTGGCCACATTGGAACTTTGACTGCAAATGCCAGCAAGAAAGCTACAAAAATAAAAATTTGCGGCGTTAGAGGAATTGCAAGTTTATGGTAATCCTCGATCGAAAAACTCCCTTCCGATACTTGATACAAATAAATAAATGCAATCAACATCAATAAAGAACCAAGCAGGGTATAAAGAAAAAACTTGATTGCAGCATAAACCCGATTGGGACCACCCCAGATGCCGATAATCAAAAACATCGGAATTAAAGAAGCTTCCCAGAAAACGTAGAACAGAATGGCATCCAGTGACGCGAAAACACCATTAACGATGCCAGACATAACGAGAAACGCGCCCATATATTGCGATACACGCTCTTTTATCACCTCCCATCCTGCTACAATCACAAGTGGTGTAATAAAGCAATTTAACAAAATCAGCGGCATTGATATTCCGTCAACTCCTAGATGATAGTTGACATTGAATCGCTCAAACCAAATATGATTCTCCACAAATTGCATTGAACCTGTAGTGGAATCGAAGTTAGTGCCTAATGGAATTGTCACTAGAAATCCTAATATTGATCCTGCTAGTGCAATCCAACGAGCAAGATGCGCGTTATTATCATTTCCAGTTGCAAAAACGGCTATGCCAAACATAATAGGCAGCCAAATAATTAAGCTCAATAATGGGAATTCAAACGACATGCTTATTCCGTTTTTTGTTAATACTTATTGGTCGAGTTTAGTAAATATTTAACGCTCAAACTCTTTTTAAGAAAACTAATAAAGCCATAGTGTCAGAATAACAAATATGCCGACAATCATTGTAAAAGCATAATGATAAATATAACCGGTCTGATACCTTCTAACTATAGCTGCCGATAGCGCTACAACACGCGCTGTGCCATTGACAAAGAATCCATCAATTACTTTGATGTCGCCATATCTCCACAATGCGGTTCCTAATGTTCGCGTTCCGCCCGCAAAAAGCCATGAATACAACTCATCAATATAATATTTGTTATTCAGTAGATTATACAAATAACTACAACGCGTTTTTATTTTTCCAGGCCATTCTGTTTTCAAACCATATAAAAGCCAAGCAGTAAAAATCCCCGCTACGGACAACCAAAACGGCGCTGTGGAAAATGCATGCAGCATCATGCCGTCAATTCCAGAAAATTCCGCTGCCAATTTTTCGATAGCATCATGCTGAGGTGATACATGGATAACGCTTTTAAAATAATCACCAAAAATTATCGGATCAATAAACCAACCTGCCGCGATAGTAGGAATCGCAAGCACAATTAACGGCAAGGTGACAACCCATGGAGATTCGTGCAGATGTTCTTTGGTATGCTCATCCATACGGGTGTTACCATGGAATGTCATGAATATTAAGCGGAAAGTATACAAAGCTGTGACAAATACAGTCGTCAACACACAAAAGTAAGCAAAACCGACACCTGGTATATTGGCAAAATGAACCGCTTCTATAATCGCATCTTTAGAAAAAAATCCGGAAAATCCTGGTACTCCAGCGCTGGCTAATGCGGCGATAAACATTGTCCAGTAGGTAATTGGCATGTAACGTTTCAGTCCACCCATTTTTTCCATATTCTGCTCATGATGCATAGCTATAATGACAGAGCCTGCGCCTAAAAATAAAACGGCTTTAAAAAAAGCATGTGTCATTAGATGAAAAATTGCAGCGGAATAAGCAGAAGCACCTAAAGCCACTGTCATATAACCCAATTGTGACAGTGTGGAATAAGCAACTACACGCTTTATATCGGTTTGCACTACTGCAACAAGAGCCATAAATAGTGTTGTGATGCCGCCAATAATTAAAATAACTGATAGTGCTGTTTCCGACAATTCGAATAAAGGTGACATACGCGCCACCATGAAAATTCCGGCTGTCACCATTGTAGCCGCATGAATCAATGCAGAAATCGGTGTAGGGCCTTCCATAGAATCTGGTAACCACACATGCAATGGAAATTGCGCTGATTTACCCATCGCACCAACAAACAACAAAATACATATTAAAGTAATCACTAACCAAGACATGCCAGGTATTAATTCAATTTTCTCGTCAACGATTCCAGGCGCTTGAGCAAATACCGAGGCGTAATCCAAAGTACCAAAATGCATTAATATCAATGCTATACCGAGAAGAAAACCGAAATCGCCGACTCTGTTAACCAAAAAAGCTTTCATGTTAGCGTATATTGCGGTCGGACGGGTATACCAGAATCCAATTAGTAAATAAGAAACCAAGCCAACAGCTTCCCAGCCAAAAAATAACTGAAGGAAGTTATTAGACATTACCAGCATCATCATTGAAAAAGTGAACAATGAGATATAGCTGAAAAAACGTTGATAGCCCGGATCATCATGCATATAGCCAATAGTATAAATATGCACCATGAGCGAAACTAGGCTGACAACAACCATCATGGTTGCTGATAATTGATCGATTAGAAATCCAACTTCAAATCGTGTATCACCAGTGATAAGCCAAGTATAAACGCTGCCGTTATAGCTATTACCTTCAAGTACATCCAAAAAAATACGGATTGAAGCCAATAAAGAAACAAAAACCAATGCGATAGTTATCCTATGACTCCACACGGGTCCAATAAAACGTCCAAATAATCCAGCGATGAGTGCGCCAAGCAGCGGAGCAAGTGGAACCAATAAGTAAAGTGTTTGCATTTCAATCAGAAATTCTTTATGAATGATAAGTGCTTAAGGTGCTTAAAATTATTTGATTAATGCGTACTAACCCTTGAGTTCATCCAAATCATCGACGTTAATCGTACGCATATTACGGAACAGCACTACCAAAATTGCCAAGCCTATCGCCGATTCTGCGGCAGCAACTGTCAAAATGAAAAACACGAAGATCTGTCCCGATATATCCTGCAAATAATGAGAAAATGCAACAAAATTCATATTCACAGCTAACAACATTAATTCAATCGACATCAGCAGAATAATGACATTTTTTCTATTGAGAAAAATGCCAACCAGTCCAATTGCAAATAAAATGGCCCCAAGAACAAGATAATGAGATAACGATACCAAGGTTAACTACCTCTTTTTATATTTTATAAAAATGCCAGAAATCTATTCCATGATTTCGCTATTCTTTCTTTTCCGCAGACATTGCAATTATTCGCAATCGATCTTCTTTTCGCACTTTAACTTGTTTAGATGGGTTTGGAGATTTCTTATCTTCTCTATGACGTAAAGTCAATGCTATTGCTGCTACCATCGCAACTAATAAGAGTACAGCGGCTAGTTCGAATGCATAAACATATTCGGTATATATTAACCGTCCCAACTCCCTAGTGTTACTATAATCAGTATCTTGTGATTTGGGTGCAGGCATTTCTTCTAATCCGAAATATTTTCCCATCAATACCATTGACATTTCCGCAACCATAATTAATGCGACTGCCGCACCGAATGGAAACCATTTCCAGAATCCTTCACGTAATCTATCCAGATTGATATCGAGCATCATTACTACGAATAGAAACAATACCATGACTGCACCAACGTATACTAATACTAGAGCGATTGCCAAAAACTCAGCTTCAAGCAGCAGCCATAATCCCGCACACGTGACAAATGCCAAAACCAGCAGTAGGGCTGAATTTACTGGATTACGCACAGTAATTACTCCCAGAGCTGATGCAACCAAAATAGCTGAGAAAATATAAAACAAAATATCTTGAAAACTCATTTTTATCTACCGGCAGGATTCAGCGATAACGTGCATCAGCTTCTCGATCTTTGGCAATCTGTTCCTCGTAACGATCACCTATAGCCAATAGCATTTCTTTGGTATAGATAAGATCACCTCGTTTTTCTCCGTGATACTCTAATATACGAGTCTCAACAATCGAATCAACCGGACACGATTCTTCACAAAAACCGCAGAAGATGCACTTACTCAAATCAATATCATAACGGGTAGTTCGACGTGTACCATCAGCACGCTGCTCTGAATCGATGGTAATTGCCATCGCTGGACAAACGGCTTCACATAATTTACATGCAATACAACGCTCTTCTCCATTCGGATAGCGACGTAATGCATGAAGACCGCGAAATCGCGGAGACTGTGGCGTCTTTTCCTCAGGAAAATGTACAGTGATCTTTGGTTTGAATAAATATCGACCAGTAACTGCCATTCCTTTCAGCAGTTCAAACAGCAAAAAAGTACTGAAAAACTTTTTGATACGATCCATTTTATTTCTCAATTTTAAAACCAGACATTCAACGGAAATGTATTCCGAATCGATTCAGGTAGTTGCATTATTGAACCCAATAAAACAATCCATACAAGCGTTATCGGGATAAATATTTTCCAACCCAATCGCATAATTTGATCATAGCGATAACGCGGAAAGGTCGCACGAAACCAAAGAAAAAAGAATAGAATGAATGCAATCTTGAATAGTAACCATACTATACCCGGTATCAGATTAAATGGTGCCATATCGACTGGCGGTAACCATCCACCTAAAAACATAATGGAGGTCAAAGTTGCAACCAATATCATATTGGAATATTCAGCCAGGAAAAATACTGTAAATGCCATGCCTGAATAATCCACATGAAATCCTGCAACAATTTCAGACTCGCCTTCCGCTACATCAAAGGGTGCACGATTGGTTTCTGCGACGCCTGAAATCAAATAAACCAGAAACATTGGGAATAATGGTATTAAATACCAATTCAAAAAACTGCCGCCTTGTTGCCCGTTCACAATATCACCCAGGTTTAGACTTTGTGACATCATCAAAACACATACTAAAGCAAAGCCCATTGCCAACTCATACGACACTACCTGCGCAGCTGAGCGCATCGCTCCTAAAAATGCATACTTTGAGTTTGATGCCCAGCCCGCAATAATAATGCCGTATATACCCATTGACGTCATCGCTAAAATATAAAGCAATCCGGCATTAATATCGGCCAGAACTAATTCCGGTGAAAACGGAATTACCGCCCAAGCAGCCAGCGCCGGCATAATAGTCAAAACTGGAGCCAATAAAAAAAGTAATTTGTTCGCTCCCGTTGGAATAACAATCTCCTTCATGATTGCTTTAACTGCATCAGCAATTGGCTGTCCCCAACCACGCAACCACGGTATTCCAAAGAAAGTAACTCTATTGGGGCCGACACGAATCTGCATATAAGCTATTATTTTGCGTTCTGCAAAGGTCAAATATGCGACACCTAATAGCAATGGAATAACAATAGCAAAAATAAATGTCATATTGGTCGCTAATGAAAACAGCATGGAGCCCCATTCTGTTCCGAATATTTCCACGAAATATTGTTGAATATTCTCCATTAATACACTCCAACCATCGACATCACAGTTTTTCCAAGACAATTTCGCCGAACAAAGCACCTAGTGGCGCGGTTTTAGAATGAGCTCCGAAAATTCGTACACAATCCACTGGTAATTTATCATCGCTAGCTGCTTCAAGCTGCACACTCCCATTTCCCTGTTTTACTTTCACTTGATCACCAGCAACAATTCCAAGTTCTACCAGCAACTTTGGCGCCATCCAAGCCTTAGGGGGTTCTGCATCATGTGTTGCTTGCAATGACTCAGCGCGTCGCACAATCGGGTCAGCTTGATAAATCGGTATTTCACCAATACGCTGTATAATACTACGATCTTCAATCACTATATTCGCAACATCACCACTCTTCAATTTATTATTCAGATACTGATTAATCTCAAAGCTATTAGGAAGAACCTCATCACGAATCTGTTCAGTATTTTCGTAGTCAAATTTCTCCAATTCCAGCAAATTAGCCAAAACACGCAACACTTTCCAAGCAGGCCGGGTCTCACCTAATGGTGATACTACACCATTAAAACTTTGTACTCTGCCTTCAGTATTAACAAAAGTTCCTGATGTTTCGGTAAATGGCGCTATTGGCAACAACACATCAGCATATTCTTTGGCATTTCCACGAAAAGAACTGAGCGATACAACAAATTCACTCGCTTTAATTGCTTTGAGCGCTAATTGCGAATTATAGGTATCAAATTCCGGTTCCACATTCATTAATATAAACGCTTGACATTTATTATCCGCGGAATCATTGTTTAACCCTAACATTTGCGCAGCGTTTAATCCGGATTCTGTATAACTCAAGTTTGCTGCAACATACTCAGAATTGATTTCAGGCACTGCACCTGCCAAATAAGCACCAACGCTATTAGCTGCTTCCCCCAACACACCGAAGCTTGCACCTGTAATTTGTGCAATCAAACCAGAAAGCAAGTTGATCATGGAATAATCAGGATGATGCTGCGCTAGATTACCCAGATAAATCGCCGCCGGAGCATTTTCTATCAAACTTGAAGCAATCGCGAATGCGTTGGCTGTACTTGAAACGCTTAACGATTCAATGTACTGTTTCAACTCATCGGATAATCCTGTCCCCTTAATCTCTGCTGATGCTTTCAGAATTTCCGCCAGAACTCTCATTATTGCAGCTGGAGAAACTATTGCTTTATTCGCAATCTTGACCAGCAAATCGTCGTCTATTGGATTGACTAAATTTAACTGCATACCGTTGCTCTTGACAGCCTGACGTAAACGTTGCGCGATCAACGGATGATCTTTACGTAGCGTGCTACCGATAATTAACACTGACTTTAATTGCGATATATCTGCAATACTGGTACCGAGCCACGGCACACCCAGCATTTTCTTATCAGCACGAAAATCGGATTGACGTAAGCGATGGTCAATGTTGCCGCTACCCATAGCACGCATTAACTTCTGCAATAAATAAAGTTCTTCGGTTGTGCTGTGCGGAGATCCTAATGCTCCTATGCTTCTGGCGCCATGTTTTTGTTTGATGATTTGTAAGGAATTAACCGTAAATTCCAATGCTTCTTGCCAGCTGCATTCAAACCATTGACCATCACGCTTGATCATGGGATTTGTCAATCTATCTTCCGAATTCAGGCCTTCATAGGAAAATCGATCTTTGTCCGACAACCAGCATTCATTGATTGCTTCATTATCTCGAGGAAGTACTCGCATGACACGATTCTGTTTGACTTGTACAACCAGATTTGAACCCAATCCGCAGTGTGGACTTATTGATTTTCTGCGCGATAATTCCCAAGTACGTGCGGAATAGCGGAAAGGTTTACTAACCAACGCGCCAACAGGACAAAGATCAATGACGTTGCCAGATAACTCAGAATCAACAGTCTTGCCGACAAAAGCAAGAATTTCGGAATGCTCTCCGCGTCCCGCCATTCCAAGCTCCATAATTCCAGCAATTTCTTGACCAAAGCGAACACAGCGTGTGCAATGAATACACCGTGTCATATCTGTCGAGATTAATGGCCCCAAATTCTTATTAACGACTACGCGCTTCGCCTCTGTGTAGCGCGAACCGCTCGCCCCATAACCTACCGCTAAATCTTGCAGTTGACACTCGCCGCCTTGATCACAAATTGGACAATCCAAGGGATGATTGATCAGCAGAAATTCCATCACGCCTTTTTGTGCTGTAATCGCCTGTTGTGAATGTGTATATACCTTCATTCCATCCATAACAGGTGTTGCACATGCCGGCAGTGGTTTAGGTGCTTTCTCAACTTGCACAAGACACATACGACAATTGGCAGCAATGGATAATTTCTTGTGATAGCAAAAATGCGGAATATACACGCCAATCTGCTTGGCGCCATCCATAATGGTGCTTCCTTTAGGCACTGTTACTTGCTTACCGTCGATTTCTATATTGACCATCGGCTAAAATTCTTGGATTAATCTCAAATTGTAAAATTGACGCGTCTTAATTATTCGATACCGGAATAATCAAACCATGCATCTCTTATGCTCTATATGGTAAACAAACTCATCTCGAAAATGTTGAATCATCGCTCGCACAGGCATTGCAGCAGCATCACCTAGCGCGCATATCGTCCGTCCTTGTATGTTATCCGCAATATTATCCAGCAGATCCAGATCTTCTGACCGGCCTTTACCATGCTCTATGCGATTGACAATACGATAAAGCCATCCCGTCCCTTCTCTACAAGGTGTACATTGTCCGCAAGATTCTTCAAAATAAAAATAGGACAGACGTTCAAGCGCTCTAACCATGCATGTCGTATCATCCATGATGATGACAGCTCCAGAACCTAACATAGATCCGGCTTTGGCAATCGAATCATAATCCATGTCCGTTTTCATCATAACATCACCCGGCAATACCGGCATGGAGGATCCGCCCGGTATGCATGCCTTTAACTTTCGCCCACCGCGCATACCTCCGGCTAATTCGAGTAATTCGGCAAAAGGTGTTCCCAATGGTATTTCATAGTTACCTGGTTTATTCACATGACCTGAAACCGAGAAAATTTTTGTTCCGCCATTATTCGGTTTACCGAGTTGAAGATATTTCTCCCCACCGTTTCGAACAATCCAAGGAACAGATGCAAATGTTTCAGTATTATTGATAGTCGTCGGTTTTCCATAAAGGCCATAATTGGCTGGAAATGGAGGTTTAAAACGTGGCTGACCTTTTTTACCCTCTATGGATTCCAATAAAGCAGTTTCCTCACCGCAAATGTAAGCACCGTAGCCATGATGATTATAGAGCTGGAAGCTAAACGAAGAGCCTAAAATATTGTTACCCAAATAACCGGCAGCCCGTGCTTCCTCAACAGCTTCTTCCATACGCTCATAGGTTTCCCAAATTTCGCCGTGAATATAGTTGTAACCTGCCTTAACCCCCATCGCGTAACCAGCTATTATCATTCCTTCAATAAGAAGATGTGGATTAAATCGCAAAATGTCGCGATCTTTGAAAGTACCAGGCTCTCCTTCATCTGAATTACAAACGATATATTTGTCTCCCTCATACCCTTTTGGCATGAAGCTCCATTTTAATCCTGTTGGGAAACCGGCACCGCCTCGTCCGCGCAATGCAGATTTCTTTACCTCTTCAATTACTTCTTCAGGAGAAATTTTTTTCGCCAGTATTTTTCTAAGCGCTGCATAGCCTTCACGCTTTTCGTAGCTTTTAAGTCGCCAATTCTCAGAATCGGAAGGATTTACTCCATTCATCAATGTTTGCGGATACTGATTCATTCGCTCAGTTCCTTCAGTAATTTATCGATCATTTCGTTAGACATAAAACTGCACATACGTTTGTTATTGACCAATAATACTGGCGCATCACCACAAGCACCAAAACATTCACCTTCTTTAAGGGTAAATTTCCCATCCGGCGTCGTTTGATTGAATCCAATACCCAATTTCTGCTTCAAATAAGCAGCTGTATCATTACTACCCGATAATGCGCAAGGCAAATTGGTGCAAACCGTAATTTTATATTTGCCTATGGGCTCAAGGTTATACATATTGTAAAACGTCGCCACTTCATAGACCGCAATGGGCGGCATACCTAAATATTCGGCAACGAAATTCATAGTCTCATTCGCGAGCCATCCTTTTTCTTCTTGTGCAATCGCAAGTGCTGACATTACGGCTGATTGCTTTTGATCTACCGGATATTTCGCGATTTCTCGATCTATTTTTTTTAGAGATTCAGTGCTTAACATCGTTATCTATCTATCTCACCAAATACAATGTCTTGTGTGCCGATGATTGCCACTACATCAGAAATCATATGCCCGGTAGACATTTCATCCAAAGCGGCCAGATGTGCGAATCCAGGGGCGCGGATTTTTAAGCGGTAGGGTTTGTTGGCGCCATTCGATACTAAATAAATACCAAATTCACCTTTTGGATGCTCAACTGCAACATAAGCCTCACCCGGTGGCACATGAAATCCTTCCGTGAATAATTTGAAATGATGAATCATTTCTTCCATGTTTTGCTTCATATTGATGCGCGAAGGCGGCGCAACCTTATGATTATCTGTGATTACCGGTCCAGGATTCTGGCGTAACCAATCGACGCATTGTTTAATGATTCGATTTGATTGACGAAATTCTTCCATACGCACCAAGTAACGATCATAACAATCGCCATTAACACCTACCGGTATATCAAAATCAAGACGATCATAAACCTCATATGGTTGTTTTTTTCTAAGATCCCACTCGACACCCGAACCGCGCAACATAGGACCGGTAAAACCCAGTGCTTTAGCTCGTTCTGGAGAAACGACACCGATATCAACTAAGCGCTGTTTCCAAATTCTATTATCGGTGAGCAAGGTTTCGTATTCATCAACGTAAGTCGGAAAACGATTAGTGAAATCTTCTATAAAATCTAATAATGAGCCTTCTCTGTTAGCATTCCGAATGCGTGTTTGCTTTTCACTATGAATCCTGGATGCTTGATATTTGGGCATGGTATCAGGCAAATCACGATAAACACCGCCAGGCCGATAATAAGCAGCGTGCATTCTGGCGCCTGAGACTGCTTCATAGCAATCCATTAGATCTTCTCTTTCACGGAAAGCATACAAAAACATTGTCATGGCACCCACATCCAAAGCATGTGCACCGATCCATAGCAAGTGATTCAATATACGGGTAATCTCATCAAACATTACGCGTATATATTGTGCTCTTATGGGGACTTCAATTTGTAACAGCTTCTCAATAGCCATCACATAAGCATGCTCATTGACCATCATAGAAACATAATCCAATCGATCCATATAAGGAACTGATTGCAGATATGTTTTATTTTCTGCCAATTTTTCAGTAGCTCGATGCAGCAATCCGATATGCGGATCGGCACGTTTAACAACTTCTCCGTCCAATTCCAAAACAAGTCTCAACACGCCGTGAGCTGCCGGATGTTGCGGCCCAAAATTCATGGTGTAATTACGTATCTCGGCCATAAGCTACTTCAAGATATCTTATAAATATAATTCATGGAAAAATTCAGCAATTGCTAGGATTCGCAATCTCCATAGTGTTCTTCACGAATCACAAGCGGTGTGATTTCTCGTGGTTCGATAGTAACCGGTTGATAAATTACTCGCTTCTGCTCTGCGTCATAACGCATTTCAACATGACCTGTAAGCGGAAAATCTTTACGGAACGGATTTCCAATAAAACCATAGTCTGTCAAAATACGACGCAAATCGGGATGACCAGTAAAAACTATTCCATAGAGATCAAAAGCTTCACGTTCAAACCAGTTGGCAACTGACCAAATTTCGGTAACTGAGTCCACAACCGGAAATTCATCACTTTCTGCCAATACGCGCATTCGCACTCTTTGATTTAATTCCACCGATAACAAATGGTAAATTACAGCAAAACGCTTGTTGCGCAAATTTTGCTTTGCTGCTAGGTCTTCACCATAAGTTAAATAGTCGATCCCGCATAAATCAATTAGTGTGTCGAATCTTAATTGAGAATTATCTCGCAAAATTTTGCTCACAGCGACAACATCGTCCGCTCGCACTCCAATTGTTATTTCGCCATGCTGAACTTGTAAATCAGCCAGTTTGTCCCTAAATATATTTCTCAGGATTTCTGCAAGATTTTCCAGTTGCGTAGAAGACATAAAAAAATTATCGAGCAATAGTATTAGTACGATTTATTTTATTTTGCAGTTGAATAATGCCGTACAGTAAAGCTTCCGCCGTCGGCGGACAACCAGGCACATAAATATCAACTGGCACAATACGATCGCATCCTCGAACTACGGAGTAAGAATAATGATAATAGCCGCCACCATTTGCACAGGATCCCATGGATATCACCCAACGAGGTTCAGCCATTTGATCGTATACTTTACGTAAAGCTGGCGCCATCTTATTGCAAAGCGTCCCAGCCACAATCATCACATCCGATTGCCGTGGACTTGGCCTAAACACGATGCCAAAGCGATCAAGATCATAACGCGACGCACCGGTTTCCATCATTTCGACCGCACAGCACGCCAAACCAAAAGTCATAGGCCACATTGAACCCGTTCGTCCCCAATTGATGATTGAATCCAAACTGGTGGTAACAAACCCTTTTTCAAGCGTTCCTTCAATACTCATAGCATCAATCCCACTCTAATGCGCCTTTCATCCATTCATAGATAAAACCTACGACAAGGATGCTCAGGAATGACATCATAGCAATAAATCCAAATATGCCGATTTCATCAAGGACGATCGCCCAAGGAAATAAGAAAGCAATTTCCAGATCAAACAAAATGAACAAAATTGCAACCAAGTAATAACGCACATCAAATTTCATTCGCGCATCCTCAAAAGCCTCAAACCCGCACTCATAAGGCGAAAGTTTCTCGCTATCCGGACGATTCGGTGCTAAAAGCCACCCACATAACATTGGGACAACACCAACCAAGAAGCCCACGATAAGAAACAGCAAAATTGGAAAATAATTTTCAAGCATTTTGTAAAATTAAATAACTCAATTTAACAGAAATATTATTAATAAAAAAATCTTACGGATGCAATTTTATATGGTGCCGACGGCGAGACTCGAACTCGCACAGCTTTCGCCACCGCCCCCTCAAGACGGCGTGTCTACCAATTCCACCACGTCGGCAGCAAAACAATTTTTTTAAAACCAATAGGCTGCCATATTAAAGAAAGAACTGTAGATTGCTAATCGGGTATTTGGTCGACCTTTGAATTACCTTCAATTTCAGGGGCGCTCTGATTGCGATCCTTAGCAGATTTTTTCTCACTTTCGATTGCAGCCGCATTCTCGGATTCTTCAATTTGATCCATCAAGCTCATTGCGCTTGCACTGCTTGTTTTATTGGTTGAGAGATAGGTTAAACTCATGCTCGTAATAAAAAACAATGCAGCAACAAAACCAGTAGCGCGGCTCAAAAAAGTTGCTGATCCGCTCGCACCAAACAAACTACCTGCTGACCCGCTACCAAACGCAGCTCCCATATCAGCACCTTTGCCATGTTGCAATAATACCAAAACTACTAAGACTATCGCCAGCAAAACATGCGCCGCCCAAACTAAAATTTCCAACGTGATGCCCCCCCCTTGAATTAATGATGAACAGCGCGACAAATCGATACAAATTCGCTGGCAACAAGTGATGCTCCACCTATTAGGCCGCCATCAATATCCGGCATTGCAAACAATTCAGATGCATTGTTCG
>WBZO01002085.1_pt1 | contig 27573 bp, 24 predicted proteins | sample 5204261 | NCBI WGS metagenome assembly WBZO01 (sample SAMN12412400, study PRJNA552823) | activated sludge metagenome | isolation source: activated sludge from anammox sidestream of wastewater treatment plant... | place: USA: North Carolina | collected 2017-09
CCCCCCGTATAGGATCGTAGAAGCGCGGGATCAGGCTGACCAGCGTCGATTTACCCACCCCGGTCGGGCCGACCAGAGCCACCATCTCGTTGGCCGCGATCTCCAGCGAGATATTTTCCAGGACCATATCGCCCTGGCTGTAGCGGAAGCTCACCCCATCATAGACGATCTCGCCTCTGGCCCGCTCGCACAGCCGGACGGCGTCCGGCCCCTGGTAGACCTCCTGACTTTCCTGCAGCAGCTCGTCCACGCGGTCGGCGCTGGCCATTGCCTCCTGGACGCGCTCCCAGGCGTCGCTCAGGATGCGGACCGGCTGGTACAGCATTTCCAGATAGAGGAAGAAGGCCACCAGATCGGCGACGGGCAGCGCCCCCTGGTAAACGAGCATCCCGCCGAAGAAGATCACGGTCAGCATCCCCAGCGACGACGTGAAGTCAATCGTCGGCTGGAAGATCGCCATCATCTTCAGGGCGTGCAGCAGCGAGCGCCGGTAAGTCTCAATGCCCTGGCTGACCCGCGCCGCCTCGGGGTCCTCGCGGGTGAAAGCCTTGATCTCGCGGATGCCGGAGATGTTGTCATTGAGGACCGCGTTCAGCTCGCCCAGCTTGACCTGGCGGGTGCGGAAGGCCGGGCGCACCTTCTTGGCATAGACCCGCATAATCAGGACGACGATCGGGATGGGCAGCAGGCTCAGCAGCCCCAGCCGCCAGTTCAGGAGGAGCAAGATTGTGGTCACGCCGATCAGGGTGAGGATATTGACGATCACGTCCGGCACGGCGTGGGCGATCAACGCCTCAAAGAGATCGGTGTCGTTGACGATGCGGGACATCATCTGCCCGGTTTGCTTGTCCTCGTAAAAGCGCAGGGTCAGCCGCTGGACATGATCGTACAGGTGGCGGCGCGTGTCAGCGACCACGCCCCACCCGGCGATATGGGCCATATAGCTGCGCACGAACTGCAGCACAGCCTTGACCACCAGCACCGCCGCCGCCAGCGCGGTCAGGCGGGCGATGCCGGCCAGCGTGTCCGGGGTTAGCTCCTGCCCGGTGACCAGGGCGATCAGCGTCCGGATGATCCAGGGCATCAGGAGCTGCACACCAACCAGTAACACCATGGCAATCACGGTGGCGGCCAGCGCCTTCGTGTACCCCCGCGCGAAATAGAATACCAGTCGAAGTGCTTTCATGATCTCCCTGGTTGGGCTTCAATGATACAGAGATATTAGAGGGCCAGATCGGCCCGCGCCGCCGCCTGCGCCAGCAGCCCGGCGCTCAGCGTCCGCGCTTCACTCACAAGCGGCAGGACGGCCTCGTTATAACGGGCCGCCGCCGCCGGATCGGCCATCGCGGCGGTGTTGATCCGCACATTGAGCGCGGCGACTTCCACCGCGGCCAGCGCCATATGCACCCCGGCCATGGCATCGGTGACGGCGTTCAGATTGCCGGCGGTGGCCGCTGCCCCGGCCAGCTTTATGACCTCCAGCGCAGTCCGGGTCACGCGCAGCGGCACGTCCGTCGCCTCGGTCATAGCCGCCCGTATGGCGTCTGGCCGGACCGGGTCCTCTTTGGGCAGGCGATACGCGGTTACCAGCGCGTTGAAGGCGGCAATATCTTCATCCACCGCGGCCAGCAGCTCAGTGCGAAGGGAGGCGGCCTCATCGGCGACGGCGCTCATCCGCGCCGCGACATCGGCATATTTCTTCTTACCCACCGTCAGCCGGGAGACCATCTCAGCCAGGGCCGCCGCCAGCGCGCCCGCCGCCGCCGCCACCGCCCCGCCGCCGGGCGTGACCGTATCTGCGGCCACCGCCCGCGTGAAAATCCCCGGCCCGGCCTCAGCCGGCGCGGCTTCCAGCAGGCGGCGCTCCAGGACCTGCGACTTCTCGAAGCGATCCAACTGGAGATACCACTGGGCCGAGTCGATCAGGGCGTCGCCCGGGATCAGGCCGACCAGCTCGCTGAAGGCGACGGTGACGCCGTAGCGCGCCGCCTCCCGCCGGATCATCTCCATCACCCGGTGAAGCGGCGTCTTTTCGAAGTGGGTCAGGTTCATGGAAACCTGCGCCTTGCCCTCCACCAGCACGCCCATGGCCTTGACATAGCGCAGGCCGCCGCTGGAGTGACGAATCGCGCGGGCGATCTGGTTGGCGATCTCCACATCAGCGGTATTGAGGTAAACGTTGAAGGCAATGAGGAAGGCGCGCGCGCCGATGACGGTCGCCCCGGCCGGGCCAAGCGCAGCGGGGCCGAAGTCCGGCCGGCGATCCGGGTCCGTCCCGATCGCCTCTTTGAGGCCCTCATATTCGCCCCGGCGCACATCGGCCAGATTCTCACGGTCGGGGCGGGTGGCGGCGGCTTCGTAGAGGTAGACAGGGATATCCAGCTCCCGCCCGACCCGCTCGCCCAGCCGGCGGGCCATCGCCACGCAGTCGGCCATAGTCACATCGCGCAGCGGGATGAAGGGCACCACGTCCGTCGCGCCCAGGCGGGGATGTTCCCCGCGGTGGTTGTTCAGGTCGATCAGGCGGGCGGCGGTGGCGATCCCGGCGAAGGCGGCCTTCTCCACAGCGTCCGGCGGGCCGGCGAAGGTCACCACGGTGCGGTTATGATCGGCATCGCTGCTCGTATCCAGGAGGATGACGCCGGACACCTTCTGAATGGCGGCGACGATCTCGGCGATCACTTCGGGCCGGCGGCCTTCACTGAAATTAGGGACACACTCCACAAGCGGATTGGGCACACTGCACCTCGCGGGGGTTAGGGTAGGTGAATAAATGTCCCGCCGATTATACTGCCGTGAGGAGAGCGACTCAATACTTCCGGCGCGCTTTGCCCTTTTAACCCGTCACGCGCTGGTATGTATTCAGCTCAGCCCCGGACCCTGACTGGCGAGAGTCTGGCCTGTTCGGTGGAAGCAGCTACGCCATGACCCGGCCGGCCTGGTCCCACAGATCGCGCTACCGGCACACCCCCGCACAACACCATCAAGCCGGAATACGATCAACCGCCTGCCATCCGTCTTTCTTAATCATTGAGACAGATATAAATAATCTATAAATTTCTGCTCCGCCTCCATTTTCTGCTATATACTGAGGATAGTGAAGGCTGCTACGTACGGCGCATGTGGACGAAGCTGGCAGTGCGGACATCGCGCAGCAACGATGCTCTGAGGCTCGCCAGGGAGTTTACTGGAGGTTCCTCATGCGAGAGTGGTTGTCAGTATCCTGGTTAGCCGTACTGGTAGGCGGTTTATGGGTAGTGCTGGGGTTGTTCACAGCAGTCGAGTCTCCGTTGGAATGGGGCATCGGGGTGCTCATCACAGCGGCCGGTGCCGTGGCACTTTATATCGGGCAACAATCGGTTCCGTCGGCAGCGGAACAGCGCCGCTGGCGAGAAATGGCAGAAGCGATGCGTGAGGGGCTGTATAAGTAGGACAGCCGTCGAATTCCGTGGACAGGGCCGGGGCGGTTGTTTTGCCCCGGTCGTTTCACGATAACAGGCCGGTGGTATAGAAACATGTAGCAGGTAAAACATCAGCGCGAGCAGCAATCCCTCAGCCATCCCTGCGGGTATCCGCAGGACGGGTGCAGCGAACAGATTCTTTTGCACGAACAGGACTAGTTGTGGGAAACAGTCGCGTCATCGTTATTGAAGATAATCGAGACCTGGCTTTCATTTTCGCCGAGTCAGCCCGCCTCGCCAGCTTTCAGGTGGACGTGGTCGGGGATGGCGCAGTTGCCCTGGAGCACCTGCAGCAGATGACGCCGGCGCTGATCATCCTGGATCTACACCTGCCGACAATCTCCGGGTTGGAAGTTCTGCATCAGATTCGGGCCGACGAGCGGCTGACCTGCGTCCCCGTCATTGTCACCACCGCCGACCCGATCCTGGCCGACATTGTGCGAGGGCAGGTCAGCCACGTTCTGCTCAAACCAATCGATTTCACCACGCTGCGCCAGGTCGTGGTGCGGACCCTGCTCACAGGCGGCCCGGCGGAGTCCGCCGGCAGGGGGTAGTCCCGCCTCGACCGCTAGAATCGTCCCTCCGGGCAGCGCTACGGCGAAGGCGCGCTGAGGTGCTCCTCGCCGGGCCGGGCACCCAGGCCAGCAATCTGCCTGATCAGCTTATCCGCATAAGTCACGCCCAGATTACACGCGCCGGGGGCGCCGTCGCGGCCAAACACGAACGTGGTGGGGACGGTCATCACTCCCCAGCGCTCCGCGATGGCCGGCTGCTCCGTGACATCAATGGTGATGATCTCCAGTTGATCCCCGAACGTGCCCTGCGCCGTCTTGAGGGCGGGCCGCTGCGACATCTGGCAGGGGGCGCAGGCCGGTGAGGTGAAATAGAGGATCAGGTATTTGCCCGGCTGGTGCCCCTCCAGCCCCGGCAACGCGGCGGCGGCCCGACGCATCTGCCGGGCCAGGAACAGGCGGTACAGGGCGAAGGCGACAACGATAATCAGGACGGCGACGACGAATCGTTCCACCATTATCAAATCTCCTGTTCGTGGGGCGGGCGCATCCCGGGGCGGGTATTGGGCGGCGGCGCCTTGCTGAAACCGGGCACGCCCAGCCGGTTGAGCCAGTAGTACATAAAGCAGCCGGCGCAAAAGCCAAGGAACAGATTGACCGCCGCCAGCGCGATGACCAGCCAGACGAGCGCCCAGCCCAGGGCCGCGCTCCCGATCAGCAGCGCCAGCACAGCAACAGCCAGCACAGCTGCGCCGAACCCCTGCGCGAAGCGGTGCGGCTCCGGGTTATCGTAAACCAGGTCCGGCCTGGCGATGTGCAGCGGCCTGAGGATGTACCGGTATACGGGCCTGAAGCCGGGCACACCGGCCAGAGAACCCAGCGCCATCACCAGACATACCACGCCGACCGGCCAGACGCTATTCAGCACAAACCCCAGTACAAGCAGGATGATGATAAGCGCCTGGTTCGTCCGCAGCGCGGTCAGATCAAGGCGGGTCAGGTCTCTCTGTTGGGCCGACATAGCGGGTTCCTTTCTGGGCGAAAACTCCGCACGTAACTGCTGAGAAACAAAAAAGCCCCGGCGCCGGGCGCGGGGCTTCTCAGATGGCGTAATAATTAGAAAACAAAACGTCACTGATACGAAGCGGCCATGCTCCTCAGCGCCCGGACTTCCAGATTACAACAACATACTACAAATTGGGTCTTCATCATCTTATTTTGCCAACCGTAAACGGATTGCTGAAGAGACTATAACACTGAATTTCTGGCTGTCAAGCACCCGCGCACTTCATTTCCAATTCAACCGTATTATGGATGTACTACCCGGCGGCCTTCAGCGGCGGCTTCAGCCGGGCGGGAAACACAAAAGCGGCTGGCCTCCCTCCCGAGTCACCAGCCGCCCTGAAATCTTCAGGTATCCAGTTGTCAGGATATTATTGCCCGCCGGTCACAACGGCGCCCGCCGCCTGGCAGGGCATCCCGGTGGCGAAGCGCGCCGTTATCGTCGCCGTCATTGTCGCTGCCCGGGCGTCAGCTTCTGCCTGGGTCAGCCGGCCGGCTGCCACCAGCGCCGCCAGATGCTCGATGTGGGAGGTCATCGCCGCGTTCACGACAGTGGAAAGCGCAACGCCCTGCGCTGCGGCGATCTCGGCCACCGTCTTACCGGCCCGCAGCTCCGCCAGGAGCGCATCTGTCCCCAGGCCGAGCGCTTCTGCCAGCGGGGTGATCAGGCCCATATTGCGCGCGGAATTCATGTTCCACATGGGACCCGCGCCCTGGCCCATACCCCGATCCATGCCGTTCATGTGACCGCGGCCCATCATGCCGCCCATACCCTGGGCAGGCCCCATCGGACCTCGCCCGCCGCGGCCCGGCCCGCCGCCCTGGGCCGAAACAGCGGCGACGCCAGTTATCAATACAAGGACGACGACAAGCGTTATAACCAGACTTTTACGCATCGAATTCACTCCTTGGCCATTACGCCAGCTCAGCGATGACCCAATGATGCCATAGAGATATGATGCGCCTGTGCAGGTTGTGTGAAGTTTTGATGAAGTTTCTTCGTTGTGTCAGGCCAGAGGGAGTGTGAAGGTGAAGCTGCTGCCGAGGCCGGGTCCGTCACTGGTCGCCCACAGAGTCCCCCCCTGCGCCTCGATGATATGCCGGGCGATGGTCAGGCCGACGCCGCTGCCGCCGCTGGCTCGCGAGCGCGACTTATCGACGCGGTAGAAGCGCTGAAAAATCCGCTCCAGATCTTCCGGCGCCAGGCCGATGCCGCTGTCGGCCACGGTGAAGCGCACCGCATCCGCCATCCGCGCCAGATGCAGGGTCACCTGGCCGCCTGCCGGCGTGTACTGGAGCGCGTTGCCGAGCAGATTGAGCAGCACCTGCCGGGTCCGATCGAAGTCAGCCTGCACCTGCACCGGAGGGGCGAGCGGCAGAACAGTGAGGGCGACGCCGCGCTCGTCAAACTGCGGGCGGATCCATTCCGCCGCCGACGACGCTATCGCCCCGGCATCCTGTGGGACGATATGCAGGTTAAGCTGGTCAGCCTCCGCGCGGGAAAGCTCCTCCAGATCGCGCACCAGCCGTTGAAGACGGTCAGCCTCGCCGTGGATAAGCTGGTACGTCTCCGGAGCAGCCGGAATAATGCCATCCTCCAGGCCTTCCATATAGCCTTTGATGCTGGCCAGCGGCGTCTTCAGCTCATGACTGACATCGCCGATCAACTGCTGACGGGCGGCTTCAGTCTGGGCCAGCGCCTCGGCCATGCGGTTGAAGCTGTGCGTCAGCTCGCCCAGCTCGTCGCCAGTTTCCACCGGCAGGCGGCTCTCATAGTGGCCGGCGGCGATATGGCCGCTGGCCGCGCTCAGGCGGCTAATCGGCTGGACAATACGGCGGCTGATCCACCAGCTCACCCCGGCGGCGGCGATAATGGCCGCGCCCCCCGCCAGCAGCAGCGCTCCGTACACCGCCTGGCGAAAGTTGGCGTTGATCTCTTCGTTGAGATCGGCGACGATCCGGGTTACCGTCTCGTCGCTCGCGCCGCGCCCTGTGCCCATCATGCCCATACCCTGGCCCGGCGCGCGGTTACCACCTTCCTGTCCGCGGCGCATCATGCCCATCCCGCCGGAAAACGCCGCCGGGGCCACAGCGGCCGTCGCCGCTGCCAGCACAATCAGGGCAATCGCGACCACGCCCAGATAGGAGAGCAGGAGCTTCCAGCGCAGGTTCATGCCGGATCATCCTCGAACTTATAACCCACGCCGCGCACAGTCAGGATATGGCGCGGCGCGGCGGGATCGGCTTCCAGTTTTTGTCGGATATGGCCGATATGCACATCCACCACACGGGCGTCGCCGTAAAAGTCATAACCCCACACCTGCTCCAGAAGCTGCTCCCGGCTGAACACCATGCCAGCGCAGGAGGCCAGTGTTTTGAGCAATCTGAATTCCAGCGCGGTCAGGTCCAGCGGCTGATCGTCGCGCCAGGCCTGATGGCGCCCGCCATCGATACGGATATGGGCGAAGTTGAAGACTGATTCGTCGCCCGCCGCTGTGCTCCGGCCCCGGCGCAGGATAGCCCGCACTCGCGCCACCAGCTCGCGCGGGCTGAAGGGCTTGGTCAGGTAGTCGTCCGCACCGGCGGTCAGCCCGATCACGCGATCCGCTTCTTCAGAGCGAGCGGTCAGCAGGAGCACGTACACTTCTGATTCGCGCCTGATCTGGTGCAAGACATCCAGGCCATTCATGCCGGGCAGCATGATATCCAGGATCACCAGGTCCGGGCGCGCACGCCGGAAGACGGCCAGCCTCTCCGGCCCATCCCCGGCTTCATGTACGGTATATCCTTCCGCCTCCAGGTATGCCCTGGCCAGAGCGCGGATATTAGGCTCATCATCGACGATCAGGATGGTGGCCATACTGGTCCTCACGGGCAGGCAGGGGCAAAGATAGGTCGCCTGCTCCCTCTTTGGATGCGCCGGTGAGGGCGCCGGTCACGGACACCTGGCGCAGGCAGTGAAAATCGCCAGGGTGCCCGGGGCCGGAAGAGCGGTCCGGGGACAGGGGACTTAAGCCCCCTGTCTTCGCTTGACGGCGCCTCTTGCAGCCCCGGTTTTTTGCCGTACGCCCGACAGCCGATCACCGGAGCGGGATCGGCGTCGCCGTCGGCAGGAATAGCTGCCCCGGCAGGACAAGCGGCACCACCAGCCGCAGCTCCTGCGTCGCCGTTGGCGTTGGCGTTGGCGTCGGCGTCAGCGTCGAGAACAGGCGCGGGCCCCGCTCCGGCAGGACAACCGGCGGCAGGATCAGCACCGGCAGCAGCATTTCTTCGGTCTCCGTCGGCTTTTCTGTCGGGATGGCGATCTGGAAGATCTCCGGCTGGCGCTGAATCCGGATCGTGGGCAGCACCTGCGGGGACCCGTCTGACGCCGGGGCAGAATTGGGCAGGCGCAACCGGAGCGGCTGCACCCGCGCATTCAGGTCCGGGACGACAGTCGGGACGGCCACCCGGCGCGGCAGGGTTTGCAGCAGCGACGCGATCGGCCGGGCCTGCAAACGGGCCAGGTCCAGCGGCTCCAGCCGCGGCGGCTGCAGCGGCTCTAGCTGCGCGCTCAGCGGCACGCTGATCTGCGCCCCGGCAACCGCGCTGACCTGCCCGCCCAGCACCGTCGCGTCCACCTGCCCTTCCAGCACGGCCAGCTTCATCTCGCTCTCCGGCCGGGCCTGGACAAGGAGGGTGGAGCCGATCAGCAGGTCCACGCCGTTGATGGTCAGGCTGGCGACTTCCTCTGACTCGTTCTGGATCAGGACGGCGGCTTCAGGAGCACTGGCGCAGGTTGGATCGCCCAGGCCGGTGCGGATGGACACGGCCTGCATGGGGGCCGCGCCGCCGGCGTCTTCAATAGTGGTATCGCCGTAAGCGATGAACGTGATCGCTTCGCCGGGCAGGGCGTCGGGCAGGTCGGCCTGCACGCGCAGCAGGGCGATGCCCCACAGATCGCCATTGGGATCGAAGGCGCTGGTATCCAGCCGACTGAGCGCGCTCAATGCAATCCGATCGCGCGGCTGGCTGAAGATGCCGGTCGCGCCGGGCTGCAGGAGGACCATGACCCGGGCATGTCCGTAGCAGGCTTCATTGCGGGCGGTCCCGCTACACACGTCATCGATGCGGGCGATAGCCTCCTGAACGACGGCGTCGCAGGCGGCGGCGACAGCAGCCGGCTCCGTCGGTGACGGCGGGACAGCGGTGCTGGTAGCGTCCCCGGCGTCAACAGCCGGCTCCGTCGGCGGCAGCAGGACGGCGGTGCTGGTAGCATCCCCGGCGCTGGCCGGGCCGAACGCATCGGTCGCCGCTGCTTCCGGGTAAGGCACGCTGATCAGGTTACAGGCCAGCAGCGGCAGCAGGAGCAGCAGGATCGCCGCCAGCCAGCGGCAATGCCGGGCAGACAATCTGGAAGCCATATCAGGTGCTCGTATGATTATCGGTGAAGCGTTCGACCAGTTTGATTAGCGGACCGATCAGGTCCAGCGGAAGCGGGAAGATGATGGTGGAGTTCTTCTCCGTGCTGATTTCAGTCAGCGTTTGCAGGTAACGGAGCTGCATGGCTGACGGCTCCCTCGCGATCAGGTGCGCGGCTTCCTGAAGCTGCTGGGCGGCCTGGAACTCCCCTTCAGCGTGGATGATCTTGGCGCGCTTTTCGCGTTCCGCCTCGGCCTGGCGAGCCATAGCCCGCTTCATCGTTTCGGGCAGCTCGACATCTTTCAACTCCACAATGCTGACTTTGACGCCCCATGGCTCGGTCTGTTCGTCGATGATCTTCTGCAGGTCGTGGTTGATTTCGTCCCGCTCGGCGAGCAGCTCGTCCAGCTCGCGCTGACCGAGCACGCTGCGCAGGCTGGTCTGGGCGATCTGGGTGGTCGCCTGGCCGTAGTTGCGCACGTTGACCACCGACCGGATCGGATCAATCACGCGGAAGTACACCACGGCATTCACGCGCACCGTCACGTTGTCCCGGGTGATGCTGTCCTGCGGCGGGATATCTATAGTGACCGTGCGCAGGTCTACCTTCACCATTTTGTCGATCATCGGGATGACCAGGAACAACCCCGGCCCGCGCGGCCCGCCGGCCACACGTCCCAGCCGGAAGATCACGCCGCGTTCGTACTCGGTCACGACCCGCACCGAAGACATCAGCAGTCCGATCAGGATCAGGATCAGAAACCCTACAATTGTCATCGTGCCAATAATTTCCACAGATTGCCTCCTCCCGGCAGGGAGCAGCTCCAGCCCCACCTCAACCAGTCATTTACCCCATTATATGCCCAAATATCGCGCCGCTGCCTGACGGCGGGCTGACATTCACAGTCCGCTCATAAAATACAAAAGCCGCCACCAGGCAGCCCCGCGTCGGCAAGCAGGGCGGCGGCATGGCGCGCGCCTGAAAAAACAGGAAGCGTAAGCCAGACAGGGGAGCCTGAGCGGGATAAGGGAGTGAACAGAGCAAAGAGATGAACGAAACAAGGGAATGAGCGGGACAAGGGGCTTAAACCCCTTGCCTGCGCCGGCCTGCCCGGCGGGAAGCGCGTCCGGGCGGCCCTAGGAGCGGTAGTCACCGTTAATCGAGACGTAGTCGTGGCTGAGATCGCACGTCCACACAGTGGAGACGGCATCGCCCAGCCCCAGGTCCAGGCGGACGGTGATCGCCTTTTCCTGCATAATCGCGGCGGCGTCCTGTTCGCGGTAATCCGTCGGCGTGCCGCTGGCGACAAGCTGCAGGCCCGCGTCTTCCGGCGCTTCGCCCGCCGCGAACCACAGGTCCAGCCGGTCGGGGTCCACAGCCACGCCGGCCCGCCCGGCGGCGGCCAGGATGCGGCCCCAGTTGGCGTCACAGCCGAAGAAAGCGGTCTTGACCAGCGGCGACGTGGCGATGGTCATGGCGACCTGCCGGGCAGAAGCGGCGTCCGGCGCGCCGGTGACGTGCAGGGTGATGAACTTGGTCACGCCCTCGCCGTCCAGCACGATATCCCGGGCCAGCGCCGTGCACACCGCCGTCAGCGCCGCGCCGAAGGCCTCCCGGTCCGCCCCGGTCTGGACGTTCACGCCGCTGGCGCCGCTGGCCAGGGCGATGACGGTGTCGTTGGTGCTCATATCGCCGTCCACGACGATCTGGTTGAAGCTGACGCCGTTGGCGGCGCTCAGGGCGGTCTGCAGCCCGGGGGCGTCAATGGCAGCGTCAGTGGCGATAACGGCCAGCATGGTCGCCATATAGGGCGCGATCATGCCTGACCCCTTGGCGATCCCGGCGACGGTATACACGCCGCCCGGCGTCGTCACCCGGACAGCGGCGGTCTTGGTCATCGTGTCCGTGGTCATGATCGCCCGCGACGCCCCGGCCCAGCCGTCCGGCTCCAGCCCGGCGGCCAGCATCCCGACCCCGGCGCCGATCTTCTCCATCGGCAGGGTGACGCCGATGACGCCGGTGGACATGACGAATACATCCTGCGCGGCGCAGCCGAGCGCCCCGGCCACAAGCCGCGCCGTTTCGGCGGCATCCTCGACGCCGCGCTGCCCGGTACAGGCGTTAGCCACGCCGGAATTCACCACAACCGCCCGGATGCCGGCGGGGTTCTGCTTCAGGTGGGCTATGTCCAGCAGGACGGGGGCCGCCCTGACGCAGTTGGTGGTGAAGACGCCCGCCGCCGCGCACGGCCCATCCGCCGCAATCAGGGCCATATCGAGCCGCCCGGATTTGCGGATGCCGGCGGATACAGCGGCCGCCCTGAAGCCCGGCACAGCGGCGATCCGGGTATCTACTGCGCTTATCGTCGTCGTGTCGAGAACAGTTGGAACCATGATATTCCGGGAATCCCTTTGCATTTACGCCAGCAGCCTGAAAATATGGGCCAGCTTTTCGATCGCTTCATCCACATGCTGCTTCTGCAGGATCAGCGGCGGTATCAGCCGCAACACATCCGGCCCGGCGTTAACCATGATCAGGCCGTGATCGTAGCCGGCGGCAATCACCTCCGCCGCGGGGAGGGTGAGCTGCAGGCCGAGCATCAGGCCCCGCCCGCGCACGGCCGCAATCTGCGGCGAGCCGAGGGCCAGCAGCCGTTCCTTGAGGTACGCGCCCACCTCAGTCACGTGGGCCAGGAAGCCCGGCTCCGAGACCCGGTTCAGGATCACCCCCGCCGCTGAGCAGACCAGCGGCCCACCGGCGAAGGTGCTGCCGTGGTCGCCCGGCTGGATGACGCTCGCGACTTCCTCGGTGACCAGCGCGGCCCCGACAGGCAGGCCGCCCGCCAGCGGCTTGGCCAGCGTCATGATATCGGGCGTCACCCCGGCGGCCTCATGTGCCCACAGGCTCCCCGTGCGGCCCACGCCGCACTGCACTTCGTCGAAGATCAGGAGGGCGCCGTGCCGGTCGCACAGCTCGCGCAGCCCTTGCAGGAAGCCCGGCGCGGCCTCGTGAATGCCGCCTTCGCCCTGCACTGGCTCCACGAATACGGCGCAGGTCCCGGCTCCGATAACGCCAGCCGCCGCATCCAGATCGTTGTAGGGCGCGATTTTGACATCCGGCAGCAGCGGGCGGAACGGGTCCTGATACTGCGGGCGGGGGGTGATGGAAAGCGCCCCCATCGTCCGGCCATGAAAGGCGCTGCTGAAGGCTACCAGCTCCGTCTTAGCCGGGCCTGTCGTGTGGCGCATACGCGCCCATTTGCGGGCGAACTTGATCGCCGTTTCGTTGGCCTCCGAGCCGGAATTGTTGAAGAACACGCGGTCGGCGAAGCTCAGCGCGCACAGCCTGGCGGCCAGCTCGGCATGGGGAGCGGTGTGGTACAGATTGCTGACATGAATCAACCGCCCGGCCTGCTCGCTGAGGACGGCGGTCAGCTCCGGGTCGCCGTAGCCCAGAGCGTTGACGGCGATGCCGGCCATCAGGTCCAGGTAGGCGCGCCCTTCCGTGTCGTAGAGGTAAACGCCTTCGCCGTGGGAAAGCACGAACGGCGCGCGCCTGTAGCTCTGGACAAGGTGCTGCGCTTCCAGGCTCTTGATAGCCGCCGTCTCATCGCTGACTGCTGACTGTGCTGCCCTGGTCATGGTGTTCTCTTTCCTCACGCTGCAGGTGACTGGCTCCGGGCGTCCATAACCTGACAGGGGGCTTAAGCCCCTTGCCTCTCAAGTTTCTATCGCCCGAGTATACCGGCAGATTAGCGGGCCGCCTCATTCAACCGGGAAACATGCTGGTAGGCGGAGACGGATATCCCGGCGTAAAACACAGTGCCGCCGCCGTTCGACAGGCCGTTCAGATCGGTGATCACAGCCTGCGGGACGCCCAGGGCGACCGCATGAAGGGCCGTCTGCACTTTGGGGATCATGCCGCCGTAAATTGTGCCGTCGGCAATCAGGGACTCAGCCCGCGCCGCGCTGAGCGATTCCTGCGGCGCTTCGTCGATCAGGACGGCGCTGACGTTGGTCAGGAAGACGATGCGCGACGCGCCGACCGCCCGGGCGATAGCCGCCGCCGCATGATCGGCGTTGACGTTGTACGGCTCGCCGTCGTCGCCGAGCGCCAGCGGCGCCACCACAGGAATCACGCCGTCAGCCAGCAGGTCCAGCAGCACTTCGCCGCGCACCTGCGTAATCTCACCCACGCGGCCCAGATCGCCGTGCTCATTATGCAGCTTGGCGCCGCGCAGCAGGCCCCGGTCGGAGCCGCTGAGGCCGATCGCGTCCAGGCCCGCCATCAGGAACTGCCGCACCAGCCGCTTGTTAACCGAGCCGCACAACACCATCTCCACCACCGCCAGGGTATCGGCATCGGTGACGCGCAGGCCGTCCACCCACTGCGGCTGGAGGCCGATGCGCGTCTGCAGCGTCCCGATCTCCTTCCCGCCGCCGTGAACGATAATGACAGGGCGGTTCAGGCTGGCGACGTAATCCGTCAGCGCGGCGAGAAACCGGGGATCATCGATGTCGTTGCCGCCGATCTTGAGCACAATCGGGGCCAGGGTTTGCTGTGGAGTGGTGTTTGTCTTCTTCATAATCGTCATCCCTTTGCCGCGGGCAAGGGCAAAAAGACCGCTGCATGAGCAGCGGCCGAACGAAATTACGAAAGCAGGCCCAGCGTTTCGGGCAGGCCGAACATCAGGTTGAAATTCTGGACAGCCTGGCTGGCGGCGCCCTTAAGCAGGTTGTCGATGACGGATACGATCACGACGTGGGTATCCGTGGCCGGTGTGATCGAAATCGCGCCGTGATTCTGCCGGGTGACATGGTGCAGCGTGGCCTGCTGGCCCTTCGGCAGCACCTTCACCAGCGGCTCATCCGCGTAAGTTTCCTCGTACAGCGATTGCAGCGCGGTCGCCGCCCACGGCGTAGCAAGCGTGACGTAGATGGTGGCCATCAGGCCGCGATCCACCGGGAGCAGATGCGGCGAGAAAATCACCGGGCCGGTCTTGCCGTTGCGCCGCCCGATCTCCTGATCAATCTCGCCAGTATGGCGGTGGGTCCGCCCGATGTTGTACGGCGAGAGGTTGCCGAAGACTTCGACAAAGTGGGTGGTGGCGGTGGGCTTGCGCCCCGCGCCGGAGACGCCCGATTTGGCGTCGATGATGATCGGCGCGCTTTCTGACAGGGCATGCGCTTCCAGCAGCGGGTAGAGGCCGAGCAGCGTCGCAGTCGGGTAGCAGCCAGGGTTGGCGATGATCGGCGCGCCCGCAATCTGCGCCCGGTTGATTTCTGGCAGGCCGTACGGCACGGGCAGCAGTTCCGGGGCCGGGTGCGGCGCCCCGTACCACTGCTGGAAAGCCTCCGGCGTGTCCAGGCGGAGATCGGCGGAGAGGTCGATCACTTTCGTCCCGCCGGCGTAAGCCGCCGCTGCCAGCGGCGCGGAGGCCAGATGCGGCATGGAGAGGAAGACGACCTGGGCGCTCCCTGGCCCGGCGTCATTGTGCGCTTTGTACAGCAGATCGACGCCGGGGACGGGCTGGCCGGCATCCTGATCGGAGGTGGCGAAGACCAGTTGCGCGCCCGGGTGACCGGCGATCAGTCGGACCAGTTCCTGACCGGCGTAGCCGGCAGCTCCGTAAATTCCGACAGTGATGGGGGCGGTATTCTGGCCAGACACTCCGTACTCCTTTCAGCGCAATAAAAATCCCCCCGGTCCGGGGGGATTGGGGTCGTCTTGTGCTTAACTATGCTGCCAGGCGACACTATCCCTGCCAGACCGGCATGGTCTGGGGACGGCGACGGGGACGGCGGGGAGGGCAATTAATCGTGCAGTTAACCGGTTGTAACATCATGTTTTCCATCTGTTAGTTGTCGCGCCTGAAACAGAGGGTAACGGACTCCTCCCCCTGAGTCAATACGCCGAAAAAAGTTCGGATATCTCGACGAAAAATACCGGGATTGCTTGGGTAAATGATCCAAATAAAACGGAGGCGGGGAACGGGGAAAAACGGGAGCTGCCAGAAAGGGCAAGCCGTTTGCCCCCTGATTTTAGCCCGGGCTGGTGAACGCAGGGGGTATCCGATAAACTGAGGACAGGGAGTGCAAAAAGAAAGTTTCCGGGGCCGGCTGAAGGTCCGACCCTGTTCGACGACGGCGGACTCGGGCGCAGCCGTCAGCGGCGACATTCGGCCCGGCCCGGCTGGAACCGCCCGCCGCCCCCCTGATATCTCTACCCGTGAGCCTGATATTTTGCCGCCAATCCTGTGAAAGAAAGCCGAGGTTAACGCCGTGATTCGAACCGATTCCGTCGAAAATGCGATGGCAATCCGTCGCCAGCTCGCCCATGACCATCACCGGCCGCGGTATCACTTTCAGGCACCCGCCAACTGGATGAATGACCCCAACGGGTTCATCCACTGGCGCGGCCAGTACCACCTGTTCTACCAGCACCACCCCTTTGGCCCGCTCCACGCCAACATGCACTGGGGGCATGCCGTCAGCAGCGATCTGGTGCACTGGCGGGACCTGCCGATGGGCCTGACGCCGACGCCGGGCGGCCCGGATGCGGGCGGCTGCTGGTCGGGCTGCGCCGTGGATAACGACGGCGTGCCCACCTTGATGTACACCGGCGTGTCTCCGGAAGTGCAGTGCATCGCCACCGGGTCGCCGGATATGCTGACCTGGACGAAGTACCCCGGGAATCCGGTGATCGGCGCGCAGCCGGCGGGCATGACGCTGACCGGCTTCCGCGATCCCTGTGTATGGCGGGAGGGGAGGATGTGGCACATGGTCCTGGGCAGCGGCATTACCAGCCACGGTCAGGACAGGGGGGCGGTGCTGCTGTACCGCTCGCCCGACCTGATTAGCTGGGAGTATCTGGGGCCGCTGCTGGAAGACGACCAGCCGCAGGCCGGTGTGGTGTGGGAATGTCCTTCTTTCTTCCCGCTGGGGGACAGGCACGTCCTGTTCATCTCCGTGACCTCAACCGGCTACGTCGAGTATTTTGTCGGCGCATACAGGGAGCACCGCTTCGAGCCGGACTGCGGCGCTCACCTGGATCACTCCGGCCTGTTCTACGCCCCCCAGAGCACCCTGGACGCCTTCGGACGGCGCCTGCTGTTCGGATGGCTGCGCGAAAGTCGGAGTGATGCGCTGGTGACCGCCGCGGGCTGGTCCGGGATGCAATCCGTGCCGCGCGTCCTGACCCTGCGCCCGGATGGGCGGCCGGGCATCGCGCCGGCCCCGGAGCTGAGCACCCTCCGCCGGACGCACTGGTCCGCGCACAACCAGACTATCGCCCCGGAATCGAAAGGCGTCCTGCCCGACGCCACCGGCAGCAGCCTGGAGATACTCGCCGAGTTCGCGCCGGGCAGCGCCAGCCACTTCGGGCTGAAGCTGCTTCAGTCGCCCGACGGCGCTGAGGAGACGGGCGTGGTCTACGACCGCGCCGCGCAGACGCTCACGGTTGACCGGAGCAGGTCCTGCGCGACGCCGGACGGCGTGGATATCTCGCCGCAGTCAGCGTCGCTGCCGCTGTCGGATGGCGACACGCTGCGGCTGCACATCTACCTGGACGGCTCGGCCATTGAGATCTTCGCCAACGGCCACACCTGTCTGACCAGCCGCGTCTATCCATCGCGGCGGGACAGCGTGGGCCTGGACGTGTTTGCCGCTGGCGGGTCCGTCGGACTCAAGAGCCTGGATGTCTGGCAGATGGCCTCTATCTGGGAGTAGCCGGCGCGCCCTCCCTGCGGCGGGGCGCGCTGACGATAGCCGTGAGGGGGCGGAGCGCTACTCAGGCTGAGGGAGCTACAAGAGATCGTGCCCGGGCGGATGGCGGCATCCGGCCCCGGGCTGCCTCAGCTCCGCGCAGCTTGAGCGGCCTGCCCTCCGCGCCCCCTGCCGCCCGCCTTCCCGGCTCACTTGCCGTTTCCCGCGATCGGGTGTTTATTCCACATAGAGAGGGGCCTACCGCCGGCCCGCGCAGATGAAGGAGCTTCCCATGATCATCAAGTCGGAAAATTTTCACGCCACTTTCAGCCGCACGATGGCGCTCGGTTACTGGCTCACCCTGCCGGATGGCTACACCAGCGCGGGCGCTCCCTGGCCGCTGATCCTCTTCCTGCACGGGGCCGGCGAGCGCGGCAGCGATCTGGAGCAGGTCCGGCAGCACGGCATCCCCCGCATCGCCCCCCAGCAGGAGAACTTCCCTTTTATCACGCTCGCGCCGCAGTGTCCAGCGAACCACTGGTGGTCGGATTATCTGGATGTCCTGATCGGGCTGCTCGATACCACGCTGGAGCATTACGCGGTCGATCCGGACCGCATTTACCTGACCGGCCTGAGCATGGGCGGGTACGGGACCTGGCACCTGGCCGCCGAATATCCGGACCGCTTCGCCGCGATCGCCCCCATTTGCGGCGGCGGCCTGTGGGCTTACGGCTTCCCGGAGCGGGTGGCCGATATCCGGCATATCCCGGCCTGGGTGTTCCACGGCGCGAAGGATGAGCTTGTGCCCCTGCGCGAATCGGAGGTGCTGGTGAACGCGCTCCGGGAGGCGGGAGGCGATGTGCAGTTCACGGTCTACCCGGAAGCCGGGCACGACTCCTGGACGGAAACCTACGACAACCCGGCGCTGTACGACTGGTTCCGCTCCCACGCCCGGCGGAAGTCCGGCGCATCGGAAGATGAGGAATAGGCAGCCGGGGATGAAGAAAAGCGCGGGACCGCCGGGAAAGGGCCTCCTGTTGGCCCTGCCCCTGCGTTCTCGATACCCCCGGCGGCCTGGCGCGATCACTCCGGCGGCGAAATGTCGAAGGACACGTTGAGCGTGATGGTGCCGGTTGACGCCTGGTTGTTGCCATCCAGCACGCGGAAGGTGAAGCTGTCCGCCCCGGTGAAGCCGGCCGACGGCGTGTAGACCCAGGCCACCCCGGCCCCGGTCAGCCGGCCGTGCTCCGGCTGCATCACCCGATCCACCGTATACGGCGGTACGCCGCCCTCCCAGGACAGCACAATTGAAGTCGGGGCGTCGGCCAGCGCTTCAATCACCTGATTGGCGGCGTGGACGCTCAGCGCCTCGCCATAAGTAGGTGTGATGGTCGGGAAGATGCCGGGCAGCGGAGTGGGCGGCGGCGGTGAGGCGGAACAGTCGGCGACTATGATTTCATAGACCGGGGAGGTAGCCAGGTTGCCGGCGTAATCTTCCGCTGTGGCCCAGTACACGACAGTGCCCGGCCTGGGGAACGGCCCCATATCCCCCGCGAATTCAGTGTAGCTTTCCTGCCGCAGCGGTATCCCCGGCACGCTGTCCAGACGCCCCTGATAATTCCATTTGAGCGAAACGGTCTTGATCGGGGATACGCTGGTCAGGAAGACCCGCACCCCGGTCGTCGCCGGGATACAGGCGTCATGGTAGCGGGCCACCACGACTGGCACGCTGACATTCACATACCTGATGACAATCGGGGGCGTTGTTGGCGTGGCCGTCGGGCGGGGTGTGCTGGTGAAGTGGGTGGCAGTCGGCAGGATGGGCGGGCGGGTCAGCACCAGCGGCGTGATCGTGGGCGCGGCGGCGGTGGGCACGGCTGTATGGGCCAGCGTCGGCAGGACCATGAGGGTGGGGATTTCCGGTTCCGGCGCGCAAGACGCCAGGAGCAGCAGGCCGGCCAGCAGGCCAGCGGCGATGCGGCCCTTCCTCCGGCCAGCCGCCCGATGCTCACGCATGGTTGTGTTCCTTTCCCCCGGGGTCGTAAACCCTGACCAGGCCGAGCAGCATATCCTGGTTGAAGCTGCGCACCTGGCGGAGCATCCCGATCCATTCGCCGGGCGGGCGCGGGGTGGCGACTTCCAGGATGTTCAGCGCCGCTTCCTGCAGGACATTGCTGAACGCGATGAAGCCCTGGATGGCCTCGGTCAGGGACAGGCCCTGCTGCCGCAGAAAGATGCCGTAGTCCTGCCCCAGAGCGAGGATCGGAGCGCCTCCCTCGCCGTCGGACGGGTCAACCAGATAGCGCTGGAGCGCCTCCAGCATTTGCCGCCCCTTGGCGCGCAAGGTCTGGCGGGTGGCCTCATCCATGCGGGTATACCACGACAGCCGGTTCAGATCGCCATCGCTGACGCGCAGGCGCACCTGGCCCAGGGCGTTCTGGACGAGCATCTGCACTTCGGCCGGGAGCGGCGTCTGGCGGATCTGCATCCAGTATTCCACATCGGAGCGGCGGAAGCGGCGATGACCGCCGGGGGTACGGCGTACCTGAAGCTCGCCGCGATCGGCCCAGTTACGAACCGTTGCCGGGTGCACCCCCAGAATCGCGGCGGCCTCGCTCAGGGTAATCCATGCGCTGTGCGGAACGTCGTCGCTCATCGGCGGCCTGTGTCCCCCCTGAACACTGAGATAACGACCGGGTTATCAGGATTGTAGGCGGATTAGCCCCTCCCGGCAAGCCGCCTTTGAATGCCGGACGCCCCCGTTCCGCCAGGAGCGGCTACAATAGAGGGCGTCTCGCCTGTATCTCTGCCAGGAAAGGACCTGTTCATGCCCTTCCACACCGGCGTGTTCGGCAACGGCACGATCTACCTGACCCCTCCGGCGCGCGTGCCCGATGGCACGCGGGCTTACGTGTACATCCTCGACCCGCACGAAGACCCGATCTCGTTTTACCGGCGGCTGGTGCTGCTGGAGCCGCAGGATGCCCGGCTGTACAACCAGCTCGGGCTGGCCCAGTTGCAGGCGGGGCGGGTGGCGGACGCCGAAGCCTCGCTGGGCCGGGCGGTCCAGCTCGATTATGGCTTCGCCGAAGGGCATCTCAATCTGGGGCGCTGCTATGAGATGCAGGGGCAGCTCGATTCAGCGGCGGCGGCGTACCGGGCGGCGGCCGAGCTGGACCCGGAACTGGCCGCCGCGCACCGCCAGCTTGTCGTGCTGCTGACCCGGCTGGGGCAGCCCGAGCATGCGCTGGCCGCCCTGACGACCGCCCTGGCGGCTGTCCCGGCGCTGCGGACATGGGCGGAGGAGGACGATGCGCTGGCCGCCCTGCGCGCCGGGCCGGGCTGGCCGGCGGCCTGAGCGGGCGCGCTACACGGCGGGGGAGCAGCTCTCGATCTCGTCCGGCACGAGTGCCCTCCTGACGGGTTCCTGCACATGGCGCGTCACCACAAAAAAGGCGCAGGCCATCATGATCAGGGCCGCTATGAAGACCGCCTGGTAACCCATCGTCTGGACGATCAGGCCGCCGATAACCGGCGCGAACAGCAGGCTGAAGGCGGCCATAGTGTTGAACAGCCCCGTATATATCGGGAGCTGGTCCGGCGTGGCGTACATGATGACCCAGTTCAGGTAGCCGTTGAACAGGTTGCTGAAGGCCATCCCGGAGGCAAAGAAGCCCAGATACAGCGGGACCGGCCCCAGGTTCCCGGCGAGCAGCGCGCTGACCGGCAGCAGCGCCGCCGTAAGAATGGCCAGCCGGACATACAGCAGATTGTGCCGGTTCCCCATCCAGGCGTACAACAGCGCCCCGACAATATTGCCGATAACCTGCATCAGCAGCAGATTGCCGACAGCCACGCCGCTGGACAGCCCCAGCACCTGGGTGGCGAACCCGATATAAAACGGCGAAGCCATGATAAACAGGCTGGAAAATATCCGGGTGATGATCATGGCGCGGTAGGATTTATCCTGCCGCAGGACAGTCCCGAGCTGCGATATAAAAACGCGAAACGGCGGCGATATCTGCACCGCCTTGCCGCCGGGCAGCTCCTTCACAAACAGGAACGGCACGATGGAAAGCACGAACAGGAGGCCGGCCACGGCGAAGATCAGGGCGTAATTATTGGGGTAGATTTCCTCGTGGGCGATGATCTGCCCGGTCAGCGGGGCCACCCCCAGCATGATCATGCCAGAAACGGCCACCGTCAGCCCCAGCGCCAGCGCGCGCCGGCGGTTATCCAGGCTGCTGGCGGCCAGGTCCACCCAGGGCACGCCGACGATGCCATCGCCGACCGCCGCCACGCCGTAGCAGATGAAGAACGCCAGCAGGATGATCTCCGGCCTGTCCGCGCCGAAGACCATCAGCAGCACGGCGAACGTCAGCATCGCAAAGCGCACCGGGATATTGGGGCCGACAAACCACCACTTCTTGTGGTTGACCCGGACCAGCAGGCGCGCCATGAATAACTGCGGCACCATCCAGCCGAACTCAAACATGCTGCTGGTCATGCCGATCAGAATCTCGGATGAAGTCAGCGTGCGGATGAAGTCCGGGATGACGGTCGTAGGGCTGATGATGATCATCCCCAGCGTGAACAGCAGGGAATCGGCCAGGAACAGCGGAAAGTTATGGCGGTATGCGCGCTCGCGCTGCGCCGGGGATAGCGCCTGCTGGGGGGATTCGGTCATGATTCTCCTCGATATCTGCAATCAGGGAACAGGCTAATTCTACGGGAGATATGCCGCGCTGTCCACATAGTCCTGATGGCGGCGGGGAACAGGGCGCGGAGAGCGGGCAGCAGAGAGGGCAAAGAGGGCGAATCGGGGCGAGATCGCTCTGCGTCCGCCGCGCCCCCCATTTTGCCCTGCCGCCTCCCCCCACAGCCCGCCTTTCCCGGGTCTCGCTTGACAAAGTAAACGATTTCCGAATACACTACGGATGATCTGGGAGCGCTCTCAGATTTGCCGGCCAGCTATACCCGCCGGCCCGGCGCGCGCCGCTCCTGAAGATTGTATCGACGGTGGACGGAACGTTATGAATCTTGAAGATATCGCCAGGCGGGCCGGCGTCTCCCGCTCGACTGTCTCCCGCGTGATCAACAACGAGCCTTACGTCAACTCCAAGACGCGGGAGCGCGTGCTGGCTATTGTCGAGGCGGAAGGCTTCACGCCCAACCCGGCGGCGCGGATGCTGGTCACCCAGCGGGCGCAGGTGATCGGCGTCGCCATCCCGCGCACCCTCACCAGCGTCTTTGAGGCTACCGACTACTTCCCCGCCCTGCTGCAAGGAGTCTCCGACGGCGCTCAGGAGCGCGACTACGCCACGCTGCTCTGGCTGGGTCACTCCGACCAGGATCGGGATCGCTTCTACGGGCGTATCCTGCGCAACCGCCTGATGGACGGGCTGATCATCGCTTCGGCGACCAGCGACCTGCTCCTCAACCCGCGCCTGCTCAACACCGGCGCCATCGTCGTGACGGTGGAGCGCCCGCTGGCTTACGCCGACCGCGTCAGTTATGTGACGGTGGACAACATCAAAGCGGCGGAGGATGCGGTCAACCACCTGCTCAATCTGGGCCGGCGGCGCATCGGCCACATCACCGGCGCCATGGACAACCCCGACGCCCAGGACCGCCTGGCCGGCTTTCAGGGGGCCTTGCAGCAGGTCGGACTGTTCAACCCCGATCTGGTGGCGGAGGGGATGTTCACCACACAGTCGGGGTATCTGGGCATGATGCAAATCCTCAAGCGGGGGCCGGTGGACGCGGTCTTCGCCGCCAGCGACTCGATGGCCTTCGGGGCGCTGCAAGCCCTGCGGGAGGCGCACCTGCGCGTGCCACAGGATGTCGCTCTGGTCGGCTTTGACGACCTGCCGCATGCCTCCGAAGCCACCCCCCGCCTGACCACCATCCGCCAGCCGATCCAGCAAAAAGGCTACCTGGCGACGCGGCTGCTGCTCGACCTGATTGAGGGGAAGCTGGAAGGCCCGCAGCAGATCATCCTGCCCACTCAGCTCGTGATCCGCGAATCGACCGGCTTCGACGTGCTGTGAGGCCGGCGCGGGCGTGCAGCCGGATATCCGATCATGGTCCGCCTCTCGTTTTCCCATCCCCTAACGCTTTCAGACCGAATGGACTAGAATCCGGCTATATCTGGCGAAGGGGGTAGTTCCGGGCTGTCGGGAGAAAGGGTCGGGATATGGATGGAAGGAAGCGCTTCTGGATCGCCCTTTTTGTGCTTGTGCTGGCGGGGGTGTCGGCCCCGGCGCAGCCGGCCCGCGGCCAGGAAGGCGTGTGCGATAACGCCCCTCAGCCGCGCCTGAGCATCGGCGGCTGGGCGGTCGTGACGGACGTGGTCACAGGCACGGCGGCGGGCGGGCTGCGCACCCGCGATCAGCCGCGCACGACGGCGACGGAGATCGCCCTGCTGCCCGCCGGCGCACTTGTGCGGGTGCTGGACGGCCCGGCCTGCAACGATGGCTTCCGCTGGTGGTATCTCTATATTGTGCAGGACGATCTGGAGGGCTGGTCCGCTGAGGGCTGGGCGGATCAGTACTATCTCGCGCCGGCCGCTGCGCCGCCGCCGACGCCCCCCGGCGGGGCGGCCCTGCCGACTCTCTCCCCCGTGCCGGTCATTATACCGGCCAACCTGACCCCGCTCGCCCCGACGCCGATCGCCGCGCCGGGCATGGCCACCGGCAACGAGTGCCCCGACGATCCGGCGCCCAGTTACCTGCGGCCCGGCGCGGCGGCCCGCGTGGCCGACCAGACCCGCCCGATCCGGCTGCGCCCGGAGCCTGCGGTGAGCAGCATCATCATGCGGCTGGTGTACCAGGACGCCGTGGTGATGATCAGCGGGAACAATGTGTGCGCCGACGGCTATCGCTGGTGGCCGGTCGATATCGGCGGGCAGCCGGGCTGGACAGTGGAGGCGGCCAACGGGCGCTACCTGCTGATCGACCCGGCCAACCCGCCGCCGAGCGTGAACTTCGCCGGCGGCCTGTCGCCGATCCCGCCGTCGCCGGAGCCGTTGCCGCTGCCCCCCGGCGCGACTGCCTTCCCCACGCCCCGCCCGACGGCGGCGCCCGCCGTCCCCCGACATGTCGCGTACACGCCGGATGGCGCGCGGCTGGTCGTCGGCTCCGGGGATGGCCTGCGCCTGTATGATGCGGCCACCCTGGCCCCGCAGGGATCGCTGGCCGTCGGGCCGGTGATCGACCTGGTCCTGCTGGACGGCGCGCTGCACGCCGTCGCCTGGGCGCCGGAGGGCATCCGTCTGGTGGACGCCGTCACCGGCGCGATTCGTACGGTGCTCACCCGCGCGCCGTATGACCCGGCCTGGGCCGCCGCCGCGCCGGACGGCCAGTGGCTGATCCTCGGCCCGACCTCCGATGGCGCGACGGCCACCCTGTGGAACCTCAATTCCGCCGCCCCGCCGGAGATCGCGCCGTACTGGTGGCCGGGCTGGGGCGTGGTCAGCGCGTCCTTCAGCCCGGACAGCGCGTCCGTCCTGATCAACGACATCGTCTACCTGCGAAGCTGCCAGATGATGGGGGCGGCCTGCCAGTTCGATCTCATCCGGATGGACTTCATCGCTTCCGGCTTCTTCGGCGATACGGACTGGTCCGGCGACGGGGCGGTTATGGGCGGCTTCAGCGACCGCTTCTGGCAGTGGGACGGCAACCCGCTCGGCATCGGCCTGACGGTGCGCACGACGCTGGATCCTTCCGACCCGCGCCGGGTCGCCCTGAACCATGACGGCACGCGCGGGGCCGTGGCCTCCCGCCGCCTGATGGAGCTGTGGAATCTCCAGCCCGGGGCCTACAACGTGGACCGCGTCGTGGAGCTCCCTGACATGGTAGGCGACCTGGCCTTCCGGCCGGCCCCGGCGGAGCCGCCGATCCTGGCCGCTGTAGTGGGGACCAGCGTCCTGCTTTACGACGGCGTCAGCGGCGCCGCAATCGCCCAGGTGGAATGATGATCGGGCAGCCCTTCGACCGCGAGACGCTGGTCCGCCTGGCCGATTCAGTCGGCGAGCGGCAGGGGTGGAGTTTCGCCAGGGTGCGGGCAGCGCGCGACCCGGTCCCCTGGCATTACGGCGAGATCGTCCGCCGCTACCTGACGCCCGCCGCCAGCGTGCTCGATATCGGGACTGGCGGCGGCGAGAAGTTCCTCAGCCTGGCCCCGTACTTCCGGCTTGGCGTGGGAGTCGATGCCGACCCGCGCATGGTGGAGGTAGCCCGCCGCGCCCTGACGCCGACGCTGGCGGAGAAAGTGGCCTTCGAGCAGATGCCAGCGGACGCCCTGAACCTCCCGGACGATTCGTTCGATGTCGTGCTCAACCGCCACGCTCCGATCAGCCCGGAAGAAGTCATGCGCGTGCTCCGGCCGGGCGGCGTCTTCGTCACCCAGCAGGTCGGCCCGCGCAGCGCCCACAACGTGATCGCGGTCTTTGGCTGCACCTCCGGCGGGCAGTACCGGGCGCAGCCCGATCAGGCGCTCGACCGGGTGGCCGGCGTATTTGAAGCGGCGGGCTGCGCCGTCATCGCCCGCGCGGAATATGATGTGCCCTACTGGTTCAGCGATATCGCCTCCTTCGTGTTCTGGCTGAAGGCGGTGCCCATCCCGGAGGACTTCGATATACGCCGTCACTGGGAACATGTCGGGCAAATTCTGGCCGCCAGCACGACGCCACGCGGCATCCAGACCAATGAACAGCGCCTGCTCCTGATCGCACGCAAACCAGCGTAGAAAGAATCGAATGAACGGCGCAACCTCAGTCCCGCGCAAGGGCGGCGGCCTCCTCGCCTGGCGCACCCTGCCGCGCAACGTATGGGTCATCACCGCCACCAGCTTCCTGACCGATGTCTCCAGCGACATGCTGTTCACCCTGCTGCCGCTGTTCCTGGCTAACGTGCTGGGCGTCAGGCCGGCCACGATCGGCCTGATCGAAGGCGCCGCCGAGACGACGGCCAGCCTGCTCAAGATATTCTCCGGCTATATCTCCGACCGGCTGCGCGCCCGCAAATGGCTGACAGTGGCCGGCTACGGCCTGTCGGCGGTGGTGAAGCCGCTGCTGTACGTGACGGTAACGTGGGCCGGCGTGCTGCTGGTGCGCGTTGCCGATCGCGTGGGCAAGGGCATCCGCGCCGCCCCGCGCGACGCGCTGGTAGCCGATAGCGTTGATGGGGATCGGCGCGGGCTGGCCTTCGGCCTGCACCGGGCGGGGGATACGTTCGGCGCGGCCCTGGGCATCCTGATCGCCCTCCTGATCGTGCTGGCTACCCAGGCGACGGCGACGGAACTGACCGAATCCACCTTTCAGGCCGTCGTGATAGCCAGCATCATCCCCGGCTTTCTGGCCGTCATCGTGATGGCCGCCCTGGCGCGGGATGTGCCGGTGACCGGCCAGCGGGAGGCCCCGCACCTGACCCTGCGCGGCTTCGACCGCCGCTTCTACTGGTTCCTGCTGGCGATCGTCGTCTTCACGCTGGGCAACTCGGCGGACGCTTTCCTCATCCTGCGGGCGCAGGAGCGCGGCCTGAGCACCGCCGGCGTGCTGGGCATGGTGCTGACCTTCAACCTGATCTACGCGCTGGTGTCCGGGCCGGCCGGGGCGCTCTCCGACCGGATCGGGCGACACCGGCTGATCCTTGGCGGCTGGCTGGTTTACGGGCTGCTATACCTGGGCTTCGCCGCAGTCGGGGAGGCGTGGCAGATGTGGGTTTTGTTCGGCCTGTACGGTATTTACTACGGCATCGTGGAGGGCGTCGCCCGCGCCCTGATCGCCGATCTGGTCGCGCCCGACCGGCGCGGCACAGCTTACGGAGTCTTCAATGCCGCCGTCGGCATCATGACCCTGCCGGCCAGTCTGGTCGCCGGCCTGCTATGGAGCGGCTTCGCTGGCTGGGCGGGCTTCGGGCCGAGCGCGCCGTTTCTGTTCGGGGCGGCCATGGCGCTGGCGGCGGTGATCATCTTCCTGTGGGGCGTGCGAATGCCCGCGCCCCGGCCAGGCGTGGCAGAAGGGATGAGCGATGAAGATCACGGTATTTGACGAACAGACCATGCGCGAAGCCGCCGCAGAAGAGCTGCCGGCGCTGCTGGCGGAAAGCCGGCTGATCTGGGTGGACATGATCGGCCCGGCTGAGCCGGAACTCGCCGTGCTGCGCGACGTGTTTCACTTTCACCCGCTGGCTATCGAGGACACGCACAATCATCAGCAGCGCCCCAAGCTGGAGCAGTACGAGAATACGCTGTTCATCATCCTCAACTCGATCTCCGGCGACGCGGCGAATCTGCGCATCCAGGAGATCGACGCCTTCATCGGCGCGCACTATCTGGTCACCGTGCACCAGGCTGGCGAGCCGGCCGTGGAGGAGGCTTTGCGGCGGCTCCCGCGCACCGGCCGGCCCATAACCTCCGGCCACCATCTGTTT